>Ga0302311_10000791_pt1 | contig 38523 bp, 38 predicted proteins | sample III_Palsa_N1_3_FD_200449 | JGI IMG/M metagenome (GOLD analysis project Ga0302311, IMG submission 200449) | Peat permafrost microbial communities from Stordalen Mire near Abisko, Sweden - III_Palsa_N1_3 | ecosystem: Environmental > Terrestrial > Soil > Palsa > Peat permafrost | place: Sweden... | reverse complement strand
CGAGCGCGCGGCGCGCGAGGGCGCACGCGTGGCCGTGCTGCCGGAGAACTTCTCCTTCATGGGTCGTGCCGATGCGGACAAGCGCGCCGTCGGCGAGCGCGATGGGGATGGGCCTGTGCAGCAGTTTCTCGGCGAGCGCGCGCGCACACTGGGACTGTGGATCGTCGGCGGCACCACGCCGATCTCGGAACGGCCCGGCGAGCGCGTCGCAGCCGCGTGCCTGGTCTACAACGATCAGGGCGAGCGCATCGCGCGCTACGACAAGATTCATTTATTCGACGTGACCATTCCCGGGCGGGCGGAGAAGTATCGCGAGTCGGCGAACATTGCACCTGGAGCCCGTCAGGTGCTGGTGCCCACGCCCGCGGGCCTGCTGGGTCTGTCGGTCTGCTATGACGTTCGCTTTCCCGAGCTATATCGGCCGATGGCCGCCGCCGGGGCGCAGTGGTTCACGGTGCCCTCGGCATTCACGGTGCCGACCGGGCGCGCGCACTGGGAGACGCTGCTGCGCGCCCGCGCCATCGAGAATCTCAGCTACGTCGTTGCAGCCGCCCAGTGGGGGCGCCATGCCAGCGGCCGCGAGACCTACGGGGATAGCCTCATCATTGATTACTGGGGCGCGGTACTGAGTCGTTTGCCCAGCGGCGAGGGCGTCATCGTCGGCCGATTCGACCTGGCGGCGCAGGAAGTCGCGCGCGGTGATTTCCCGGCCCTCTCGCATCGAGTAATGTGATCAACCGGAGGCACACCATCACCATGTCGATACCGCTGAGCGCCACTGATGCGCTGCGCCGCGCGCGCGAAGGCATTCTTGCGCCCGCCGGCCTCGATGAAGGCCGCATCGAGCAGGCCCTCGGCCTCGTGCTCGGCTCGGCCGTGGACGCCGCCGACCTGTACTTTCAGCTCGCGCGCGCCGAGAGCTGGGGGCTCGAGGACGGCATCGTCAAGGAAGGCAGCGCGAGCATCGAGCAGGGGGTCGGCGTGCGCGCGATGGCCGGCGAGAAGACCGGCTTCGCCTATTCCGATGAGATCATGATGCCGGCGCTGGAAGAGGCGGCGCGCGCCGCGCGCGCCATCGCGGTCCAGCGCGGCAGCGGCGCGGTCCAGGCCTGGCATCCGGTCAGTGCGCATCAGCTGTATCTGCCGATCGACCCGCTGCTGGGTCTGGCCGATGAGGACAAGATTGCCTGGCTCGAGCGCATCGATCGCGAGACCCGGCGCATGGATCCACGCATCGTGCAGGTCATGGCCAGCGTCGTCGCGCAGTATGAGCTGGTCCTGATCGCAACGAGCGACGGGGTGCTCGCCGGCGACGTGCGCCCGCTGGTGCGCATGAACGTCACGGTGATCGCGGAGCACAACGGGCGGCGCGAGCAAGGTTATGCCGGCTGCGGCGGCCGCTATTCGCTCGATCAACTGGTTGCGCATGAGCAGCCGCTCGTGCTCGCGCGCGAGGCCGTGCGCCAGGCACTGGTCAATCTCGAGGCCGTGCCGGCGCCGGCCGGCACGATGACCGTCGTGCTCGGCCCGGGCTGGCCCGGCGTCTTATTGCATGAGGCGATCGGCCATGGCCTGGAAGGGGATTTCAACCGCAAGGGCACCTCGGTCTTCAGCAATCGCATCGGCGAGCGCGTGGCCGCGCCCGGTTGCACGGTCGTGGATGATGGGACGCTGGCCGAGCGGCGCGGCTCGCTCAACATCGACGACGAAGGCACGCCCACGCAATGCACGATGTTGATCGAAGATGGCGTGCTGCGCGGCTACATGCAGGACCGGCTCAATGCGCGGCTCATGGGCAGCCGCTCCACCGGCAACGGCCGACGCGAATCATTCGCGCACATGACGATCCCGCGCATGACCAACACTTACATGCGAGCTGGACCGCATGACCCGGGCGAGATCCTCGCCTCGGTGCAGCGCGGCATCTATGCGGTGAATTTTGGCGGCGGGCAGGTCGACATCACGTCGGGCAAGTTCGTCTTCTCAACCAGCGAGGCTTATCTGATCGAGAACGGCAAGCTCGGACCGGCGATCAAGGGCGCGACGCTCGTCGGCAATGGACCGGACGTGCTGTTGCGCGTGTCCATGGTCGGCAACGATCTGAAGCTCGATGAGGGCATCGGCGTGTGCGGCAAGGACGGACAGAGTGTGCCGGTCGGCGTCGGTCAGCCCACGCTGCGCATCGATGCGCTCACGGTCGGAGGGACCGGATAAGCGCGCCGTCAGGACGCATTGTCATTACCCGCCGACTCGGGCAGTACGGCGCTGCCCGAATGGTGATGATCGTCGACGCCGTGGCGATGGCGCGCGCGCTCATCGATATAGAGCAGCTCGTGCTGACCGATCGATACCACGTCGCCGTCATTGAGATTGTGATAGCGCACGCGCTTGGACTGCACGTAGATGCCGTTGGTGCTGTTGAGGTCCTCGATCACGCAGCTTTGCGCCGTGGTCAGGATCTGGCAGTGATGGCGGCTCACGAAGCGGCTGTCGATCTGCACGTCATTGGCCGGGGTACGGCCGATAATCAGCCGGCCCGGATACAGCTCATGCTCGCTGACCGTATTGCCGGCGTTGGCCAGCAGGATGCGCGCGAGCGGCACGCCTTCGCTGCGCACGCCTGCCATCTCATCGCTGCCATCCTCGGCCTGCGATTCGGACATGTGCACGAGGCGCGAGGCGGCGGTCGGCGAGCTGTATTCGACCCACTGCAACTCGGAGATCGCGGCGTGGATGTCCTCGAGATTTACGCTGTCGCGGTCCTTGATCGAGGCGGAAAGCATCGCGGTGTCGCACAGCGTATTGATCAGACGGGGCACACCGCCCGTGTAGCGAAAGATCGTGTCATAGGTATCGGACAGAAAGATCTCGCGCCCCTGCGAGCCGGCAACCTCGAGCCGGTGCAGGATGTAGGCGTGGGTTTCGCTGCTGGAGAGCGCGGGCAGATGGAAGCGCAGCCGCACACGCTGGCGCAGTTGCTGCAGCTCGGGTGAGTCGAGCTTCTGACTGAGCTCGGGCTGGCCCGCCAGGATGATGCGCAGGACTTTTTCCTTGGTGGCCTCGACGCCCGAGAGCATGCGCACTTCCTCGAGTACGCGCGGGCTCAGATTCTGTGCCTCATCGATCACGAGCATGATCTTGCGGCCATCCCGGTATTGTTCGACCAGGAAATCATTGAGCGTGGCAATCAATTCGGCTTTCTTCATGCGGAAGGGCTTGAAGCCGAATGCCACCAGCACCGATTGCAGGAACTCGGTCGAGGACACCTGCGTCTGGTTGATCTGCGCGACCAGCACATCGGTCTCGAGCTCGCGCAGAAAGGTCGCAATCAGCGTGGTCTTGCCGCAGCCGATCTCCCCGGTGATCACGACGAAGCCGTCGGTGAACCACACGGTGGATTCCATGTAGGCTTTGGCGCGCGCATGCGCCTGGCTCAGATAAAGAAACTGGGGATCTGGGCTCAGCCGGAAAGGCAGTTCCTTGAGTCTGAACAGTTCGATATACATCGGCGTCAATTCACGAACATGAGTAAACCGGTGCTGGCCGCGAGGATACTACGGGTTCAATGGCAGATGCGGATATAGCCGTCGCATCAGACCTGTGGCGCGCACCTTACAACGGCGGGCACTCGGCTCGACCAGGGTACAGTGGCCCAGCTTGCGCTCGGGGCGCGGCTCTTTGCCATATTCGTGCAGGTGCAGGCCGGTTTCGGCCAGCAGCACGGCGCGTGCGGGCATCTGACCGATCAGGTTGATCATGGCGGCGTGACCGAGTGCGCGGGTGTCCCCGAGCGGCAGCCCCGAGATCGCACGCACGTGATTCTCGAACTGGCTCGTGAGGGCTCCCTCGATGGTCCAGTGACCGGAGTTGTGGACCCTCGGCGCCATTTCGTTAGCAATCAAGCGCCCCTTGTGGACAAAGAATTCGATGGCCAGGACACCGACATAGCGGAACGCTTCGAGCACGCGCCGCACGTACATGGCCGCCGCGCGCTCGAGCCGTGGCGCGGCATACGGCGCCAATGTGAGGCGCAAAATGCCATCGACGTGATAGTTGCGATTGAGTGGATAGATCGCCGTGGCCCCGGTGCGTGCGCGCACGCCGATCACCGAGACCTCAGCATCGAAGGGCACAAACTGCTCATACAATAGCGGCGCGCTGCCCAGGCGCTGCCAGGCCGCCTCGATATCGCTCGCCTGGCGCAGTACGCATTGCCCTTTGCCGTCGTAGCCCAGGCGTCGTGTCTTGAGCACGCCGGGCAGGCCGATGCGCGCGACGGCGCGCGCGAGCGTCGCGCGCGAGTCGATCGGCGCGAAATGCGTCGTGGGGATTGCCAGGCGCTCAAACGTGCGCTTCTCGGTGAGGCGGTCCTGCGCGGCCGCGAGCGCGCGCAGTGGCGGGGCGATGCGCGTGCGGGTGTGGCGCGTCGCCGCGCGCAGCGCCTCGACCGATACGTTCTCCCAATCAAAGCTGATGACATCGCTGCGTTCGGCGAGCTCTCGCAGCAGCGCACGGTCGGCAAAGTCACCGCTCAAGATCGGCGCAATGCGGCCCGCGGGCGTCGCGGCGCTGCGGTCGAGGAACAGGAAATCCAGGCCAAGCGGATAGCCGGCGAGCGCGAGCATCGCGCCGAGCTGACCGCCGCCGACCACGCCAATAGTCACGGACCAGCGGTCATTCGCGCGCGTTGCAGCTCAGCCCGCCAGGCGTGGATCGGGGCGGGCCAGCACGGCCGCAGTCTGCGCCTGGCGGTGGCGTTGCAGCGCCTCGGCGACTGACGCGTCGCGCAGCGCCAGGATCGCCGCCGCAAACAACGCGGCGTTGGTCGCGCCGGCGCTGCCGACCGCGAAGGTAGCGACCGGAATACCGGCCGGCATCTGTACGATCGACAACAGCGAGTCCAGGCCGTTGAAGGCGCGCGTCGGCACCGGTACACCGAGCACCGGCAATATGGTCTTGGACGCAGTCATGCCCGGCAGATGCGCTGCCCCACCAGCCCCGGCGATCAGCACCTCGAGGCCACGCGCAGCCGCGCCCGCCGCGTATTCAAACAAGAGATCAGGTGTGCGATGCGCGGAGACCACGCGCGTCTCAAAGGCCACGTTGAGTTGCTCGAGACTCTCGGCGGCTGCGCTCATGGTCTCCCAATCCGACTTCGATCCCATGATGATGCCGACCCGTGCTTTCATCGCGGCATCTTAGCATTTCGGGCTCGCCCGGCCGGCACGTGCGCGGCCAGCGCACGCTCAATCGGTACCGGATCGATCTCCCGCATGAGCCGCCCGATATACTGGCGCGCGCGTGCGTGCGCTGAGCGGCTACGCAGGGCCTGCGTCTCGAGAATGCTCTCGAGCAGAATCGGCGGCAGCTCCAGTTGCCGCAGCAGTTGCGGCTTGAGCGCCAGCAAGCGCTCGCCGAGTCGCTGCACGGCTTCGGCGTTGCGCTTGCGCGCCGAGCGACTCGGCTGTTCGGGTGGACTGGGATCGTTCACAATTCAATGGCGATCATCGCACACGATGAGGCCGGTCGTGTCAGAGGAAATAAATCATGTCGCAGTCGGTCGATGCCTCGCGGATCAGTGAGCTCAAGGAAGTCGTTGGGCTCGCGCTCACGCTGGCGCGCACGGCCGGAGCGAGCCAGGCCGAGGCCGATGCGAGCCTGCAGCGCGGCCTGAGCGCGACGGTGCGGCTCGGCCAGATCGATACCATTGAATATCACCGCGACCGTGGGCTGGCGGTGACTTTGTATTTTGGCCAGGCCAAGGGTTCCGCGAGCACCGCTGATCTGCGGCCAGAGGCTGTGCGCGAGATCGTGCAGAAGGCCGCCGCCATCGCACGGCACACGGCGGCGGATGAGTTTGCCGGACTGGCCGACCCCGAGGCGCTCGCGCACGACGTGCCGGATCTGGATCTATACCATCCGTGGGACCTGGCGCCCGAGCAGGCGATCACGCTGGCCCGCGACTGTGAGGCGGCCGGCCTCGAGAGCGACGCGCGGCTGAAGAACTCGGACGGCGCGAGCGTCAACACCCACAGCGGCGTGCGCGTCTACGGCAACAGTCATGGTTTTCTGCAGGGCTATCCGAGCACGAGCCACAGCATCAGCTGCGCGCTCGTAGCGCAAGAAGGCGAGCAGATGCAGCGCGACTACTGGCATTCGATCGCGCGCCGCGCCCAGGGGCTCGAGGATGCGGCGGCCATCGGCCGACACGCGGGGCGCCGTGCCGTACAGCGCCTGGGCGCGCGCAGGCTCTCGACGCGGCGAGCTGCCGTGCTGTTTGCCCCCGAGCTCGCGCGCGGTATCTACGGGCATTTCATCGGTGCGATTCGTGGCGCCAGTCAATATCGGCGCGCCTCGTTTCTGCTCGATGCGGCCGGCCAGCAGATCTTCCCCGCCTTCCTCGACATCGTCGAGCGGCCGCATCTGCCACAGGCCCTCGCGAGCAGCCCGTTCGATGCCGAGGGCGTGACGACGCGCGATCGCGAGCTGGTGCGCGCCGGAGTGCTGCAGGGTTACGTATTGGGCAGCTACTCGGCGCGTAAGCTCGGCCTGCAGACCACGGGCAACGCCGGCGGCATACATAATCTGCTGCTCGCAGCGGCGTGCGCAGGCGCGAGCCAGAACAGCGCCAGCTTCGAGCAACTGCTGGGGCTCATGGGTCAGGGACTGTACGTGACCGAGCTCATGGGGCAGGGGGTCAACGGCGTCACCGGCGACTACTCGCGCGGCGCCAGCGGCTTCTGGGTCGAGAATGGCGCGATCGCCTACCCGGTGCACGAACTCACGATCGCGGGCAACCTGCGCCAGATGCTGCGCGCGATCGTGGCGATCGGCACTGACGTGGATATGCAAGGTGCGATTCGTACCGGCTCGCTGCTGATCGAGGACATGACCATCGCTGGCGAGTGAGCCTCACGCCGGCGCGAGCTCCGGCCCCGTCAGCCGTCGCAGCGCTTCGCGGTATTTTTCGCCCGTGCGCTCGATGACCGCGGCGGGCAGGTGCGGCCCTGGTGCGCGCTTGTCCCAGTCCAGGCTTTCCAGGAAGTCGCGCACGTACTGCTTATCAAACGACGGCGGGCTGCTGCCCACGCGCCAGGTATCGGCCGGCCAGAAGCGCGACGAGTCGGGTGTGAGGACCTCATCGATCAAACTGAGCTTGCCAGTGCGATCCAGGCCGAATTCGAATTTGGTATCGGCGATGATGATGCCGCGGCGGCGCGCGTACGCGGCCGCGAACTCATAGAGCGCCAGCGCGGTCTCGCGCACGGCGGCGGCGCGCGCGGCACCGAGCAGCCGCACGGTCTGCTCAAACGAGATGTTCTGGTCGTGCTCGCCGGCCGCAGCCTTGGTGGCGGGCGTGAACAGCGGCTTGGACAGCGCCTGCGCCTGCTGCAGTCCGGCTGGCAGGACGATGCCGCAGAGGCTGCCGCTGGCCTGATAGTCCTTCCAGCCCGAGCCGATCAGGTAGCCGCGCACCACCGCCTCGATCGGCAGCGCCTCGAGTCTGCGCACGATCACGGCGCGGCCTTCGAGCAGCGCCAGGTCGGCTGCATCGCGCGTGGCGTGCTCGAGCGGCTCACCGGTCAGATGGTTGCCGATGATCTGGCCCGTGTGCGCAAACCAGAAGCGCGAGATCTCATCGAGCACGCGGCCTTTGCCGGGGATGGGATCGGGCAGTACGACATCGAAGGCCGACAGGCGATCGGTGGTGACGATCAGCAGGCGCTGCGCGTCGAGCGCATAGACATCGCGCACCTTGCCGCGATGCAGGCACTGCAGACCTTTGAGATCCGTACGGTAGACTGCGTTGCGCGCAAGCGTATCGGGAGTCGTGGCCAAGGCTTGCTACCATACCCGGCGCGTAACTACGGGGGCGCGCATATTGCCATGAACTGGGGCGGAAAAATCATCGGTGGCGTTCTCGGGCTCGCGGCCATGGGCCCGTGGGGAGCGGTGCTGGGCGCGTTCATCGGTCATCAATTCGACAGCGGCGCGACCGTCGGCACGCTGCTGGGCTCCGGCGGCGCGGACCCGAAGCTCGTCAACGAGCTGTTCTTTCCGACGACCTTTCGTGTGATGGGGCACATCGCCAAGGCCGACGGTCGCGTCTCAGAGCAGGAGATCGCCTCGGCGCGCGCTGTCATGCACGCCCTGCGTCTGAATCCTGCGCAGATGCTCGCGGCCATGCAGTACTTCAACGAAGGCAAGCAGCCGGACTTCGAGCTGGACGCGGCGCTGCGGCGCCTGCGCGGCGCCATTGCACGCTACCCGGATCTGGCCAATTTCATGGTCGAGATCCAACTGCAGGCTGCCCTCGCGGGCGATGGTCTGACGGAGTTGCCGCGCGCGCGTTTGCGGCGCGTCGCGCTGCTGCTCGGCCTGGGGCCAGCCGAGTTCGCCCGGCTCGAGAGCGTGCTGCGCTGGAGCCATGGCATGGCGGGCGGGGCTGCTGGCGCCAGCGAGGAGCGCATCGCGCAGGCCTATACGATGTTGCTCGCCGAGCCCGCGATGTCGGATGAGCAGATCGTCAAGTGCTACCGGCGCCAGATGAGCCGGCATCATCCCGATAAGCTGCGGGCCAACGGCCTGCCCGAATCGATGCTCGAGCGCGCGAAGGAGCGCACGCAGCAGATCCAGGTGGCCTACGAGCTCATTCGCGCTCGGCGGGGTATGCGCTAGACTCGCGCGGATGCAATGGATAGCGGCGTCGATTCTGTCAGCCGACTTCGCGCGCCTGGCCGAGGAGGTTGAGGCGGTACTCGCGGCCGGCGCCGACAGCGTGCACTTCGATGTTATGGACAATCACTACGTACCGAACCTGACCGTGGGTCCGGTCGTGTGCGAGGCCCTGCGCCGGCACGGCATCGTGGCGCCGATCGACGTGCATTTGATGGTCAGTCCAGTCGATCGCATCGTGCCGGACTTTGCCGCCGCGGGCGCGACCTACATCAGCTTTCATCCCGAGGCCACGCAGCATGTGGACCGCACCATTGAGCTCATTCGCGAACACGGCTGCAAGCCGGGACTGGCGATCAACCCGGCTACATCGCTCGACTGGCTGGACTACACGCTCGAGCATCTCGACCAGGTGTTGCTGATGTCGGTGAATCCGGGCTTCGGCGGACAGAAGTTCATTGTGGGCGCGCTGCGCAAGATCGCCGAGGTTCGCAGGCGAGTGAGCCGCAGCGGGCGCGACGTGCGCGTGGAAGTCGATGGCGGCATCAAAGTGGACAATATCGCGGCCGTAGCGCAGGCCGGCGCCGACACGTTTGTGTCCGGCTCGGCGATCTTTGGCAGCAAGGACTACGGCGCCACGATTCGCGCGATGCGCGCAGCGCTAGCTCAGGCCGGCGGGGTCAAGAGCTGAGCATCGCCTAAGGGCGGTGCGCTTTTCAGGCTTCGTCGTCCTCGTCATCATCGTCGTCATCCTCATCCACTTCCGGCGAGGGTTTGGTGCGCGCCTCGGGCACGCGCTCGCGCATGGGTTTGGAAGGCACGATCACCGGGCGAGTCTTCATCTTCGGGCGCGCGTTGAAGACGACGATGGTCTTGCCGGTGGCCCGCAACAATCCCTGGTCTTCGAGCACTTTGAGCACGCGGCCAGCCATCTCGCGCGAGCAGCCCACCAGGCGCGAGAGCTCCTGGCGCGAGACCTTGATCTGCATGCCTTCGGGATGCGTCATCGCATCGGGCTCGTCGCACAGACCGGTGATCGCATGCGCCACGCGCCCGGTCACATCGACGAAGGCCAGATCGCCGAGCTTGCGATTGGTGCGATCCAGACGCGTTGCCAATTGCGTAGCCAGCTCGAAGATCAGCCCCGGGCTCTCGGTGGCGACCTGGCGGAAGCGCGGATAAGTCATCTCGGCGAGCTCGCAGGCGTTGCGGGTGCGCACCCAGGCGCTGCGCGTAGGCTGCTCGTAGAACAGGCCCATCTCGCCGAAGAACTGGCCTTTGTTGAGGTAGGCGAGGACCATCTCATTGCCTTCCTCATCCTCGATCATGACCTCGACCGAGCCGCTGATGATGTAGTAGAGCACATCAGGCAGATCGCCGGCGTGTATCAGCACGGTCTTGGACGGCACCGTTCGAATGCGGCAATAGCTCAGAAACCGGTTGATCGCAGGAATGTCGCTCAGTGGTCTGACATTCTCTTCCATGATTATCTCGCCTTGATGCGTTGGTGAAGCGACGACCCTTGCAGCGTTTTATTACACAATTTGCATTGGCTGCAAGCGACAGGTGCAGTGTGCAGGTGGCGCTGGTTGCGCTGACCCGGTGCGCTCAAAGCCAATAGGCCGTGCCGGTCATGACCCGAGCGGCATAGCGCATCAGCGTCGGAATCGGCCGCGGCAGTTCTGCCGCGCCCGCAGCGCGCGCGGCCTGGCCGTGACCGGCTTCTTCGGCCCGCATGAGCTCGATGATCTTGCGGCTGCGCTGATCGGCCGCAGGCAGCCGATCCAGATGGCTTGCGAGATGGCCCTCGACCTGTGCCTCGGTCTCGGTCACGAAACCCAGACTGATGGCGTCGCCGAGCGCGGCCGCCAGGGTCCCCAGACCGAAGGAGCCGAAGTACCACAGGGGATTCAGGCGGCTCGGCCGCGCATCGAGCTCAGCCAGCCGCGCCTCGCACCAGGCCACATGTTCAGCCTCCTCGCCAGCGGCGCGCTGCAGAAATTCGCGTGTCGAGCGCGAACGCGCTACCGCGGCCTGTCCGCGGTAGAGGCCCTGCGCGGCGATCTCGCCTGCATGATTCACGCGCATGAGGCCGGCTGCATGACGTTTCTCGCTCCGGCTCAGCGTGGGGCTGTCGGCGGGTAGCACGGGGGCTCGCTGGGTGTGCGCCGGCGCAAACAATGTACGCAGAGCCTCATCCGCTGCCTTGAGCACCGCATCGAGTACGTCTGAGGCCGGCATAAGCGCGATTATATTATATGTCATACGGCAGCCGCATCGGCGCTGAGCGCCGCCGGGCGAGGCGTGCGCGGGGGCTTTTTGCAAAGCCCCCACGCCTTGAGTACACTCCCCGGCCGTTTTAGCGATAGTGCGGTCTGCAGACCGCAGGACCCAAGTTCAGATGAAGACTGCATTCGCCCAGCCGGCGAGCGTGCGCGCAGACTGGTATGTCATTGACGCCAAGGGCAAAACCCTGGGCAGACTGGCATCGCGCATCGCCTTGCGGCTCAAGGGCAAGCACAAGGCTGACTACAGCCCGCACGTGGACATGGGCGATCATATCGTCGTGCTCAACGCCGAGCAGATCGCCGTGACTGGCAACAAGCTCGATGACAAGCTCTACCATCGCTTTACGGGCTTCCTTGGCAATCTCAAGACGGTCCCGCTGGGGAAGCTGCTCAAGGAGCACCCTGAGCGGGTGATCGAATACGCGGTCAAGGGAATGCTGCCGAAGAACACGCTGGGCAGAAAGATGCTGCGCAAACTGCACGTGTTCGCCGGCGACAAGCACCCGCATGCTGCGCAGCAGCCCAAAGCGCTCGAGCTCGAGCTTTAAAGTATCAGCCCGAAGGAACACCTCATGCCAGCCAACGTCAATTACGGCACCGGGCGGCGCAAGAGCGCCACGGCGCGGGTCCATCTGCAGGCAGGCAATGGCCGCATCACGATCAATCGGCGGCCGATCGACGAATACTTCGGCCGTGAGACCGGGCGCATGATCGTGCGCCAACCGCTCGAAGCGGTGCAGCTCGCCAGCGCCTTCGACATCAGGGTGCAGGTGGATGGCGGGGGTATCACCGGCCAAGCCGGTGCGATTCGCCACGGCATCGCGCGGGCACTGATCAATTATGACGAGGCGCTGCGCAAGCCGCTGCGACAGGCGGGTTTCGTAACGCGCGATGCGCGCGAGGTCGAACGCAAGAAGGTCGGTCGTCGCAAGGCGCGTCGCGGACCGCAGTACTCGAAACGCTAAAGAGCAGGGCAAGCCCGCATGGGCGGTCAGCGCCGGTATCTGCTGGGGGATCGTCTAGTGGTAGGACCGCGGACTCTGACTCCGCTAACCTAGGTTCGAATCCTAGTCCCCCAGCCAATTCAGATCCGGTCTACACCCTGCGCGTTGCCCACGATCAACAGGTCAGCGGGACGCCGGGCGAACAGTCCCACGGTAACGACGCCGGTAATCTGATCGATGGCGGACTCGGTCGCGATCGCGGCGCTGATCGTCAGACCATGCACGTCGAGAATGTCATTGCCGTTGTCGGTGACGACGCCCGCGCGCCATACCGGACGGCCTCCAAGGCTCGTTATGCGATCGGCGACGTAGCGGCGGGCCATCGGGATCACCTCCACCGGCAACGGAAAGCGGCCCAGCGTTGTGACCAGTTTGCTCTCATCGATGATGCAGATGAAGCGCTCGGCCGCCGCGGCGAGGATCTTCTCGCGCGTGAGCGCAGCGCCACCACCCTTGATGAGTTCGCGGGCGCGGTTGGCTTCATCAGCGCCATCGATATAGAGCCCGAGCGCGTCGAGGCTATTGAGATCCAGCACCGCTATGCCCTGGCTGCGCAGGCGCGCGCTACTGGCCTCGGAGCTCGAAACCGCACCGCGCAAGCGCAGGCGCGAGGCCTGCGCGGCCAGCAGCTCAATCAATGTATTGACCGTGCTGCCGGTGCCCACGCCGAGAATCGAGCCTGCCTCCACATACTCGAGGGCGGCTTGCGCGGCGCGCTGTTTTCCGGCCTGCGCGTCATTGGGACTGGGCGGTTGCGACTCGTTCATGCGAACTTTCCAAGGCGAGAGCGAGGGCCTGAAACGACAGTGCCCGCTGATGCGGGCACTGCTTTAAGCTTTGAAGTGCGGCGAGCGAGGATGTTATCCAAGCCCGCCGCTGCTGAAGGCCTTACTTCTTTTTAGAAGCTTTCTTCTTGGCCTTCTTCTTTGCTTTCGCCATGACTAGATCTCCATGTCAGGTTAGTCCGGGGTTCGAGTATATACACGCGTTGCAAAATTACAAGCAAGCGAGTAGGCATCTACTGCGATGTGAATTCGCTCACATCGGCATGCGCATCACTCGAGCTTGAGAATGAATCGCCAATGCGCGCGTTCCACGGGCGTCACCGACAGCCGATTGCCTGCACGCAACAGCAGCATGCCCGCGAGTGCATCAGCAGCATGCGTGCGCAGCTCATCGAGTCCTATCATGCGTTTGAAGCGGCGTGCCAGACGCACATCGAACGTATACCAGCGCGGCGCGCGCGCACTGCCGGCGGGATCGTAATGCGGATCGCGTCGATCGAAGGCGCTCGGATCCGGATAGGCGCCGCGTACCACGCGCACGATGCCGACGATACCGGTGTGCTCGCTGCTCGAGTGGTAGAGGAACGCTTCATCACCCTTGTGAATCTGATCACGGATCAGATTGCGCGCCTGGTAATTGCGTACGCCCGTCCAGCTCGTGGTTTTATGCGGTGCAGCCGCGAGATCCTCGATGCTGAAGCTCGATGGCTCGGTCTTGAGCAGCCAATAGTTCATGCGTCAATGTGCCGGGCGAGTAAACCGCAGCACGCCCTCCTCGGTGACCACGGCATCGAGCGGCACATCATGGCCCGCGGGCTCGATGTGCTCGACCCGTTGGCAACTATAAGCCAGACCGATCAACAATGGCCGCTGCCAGCTGTGCCGGTGGCGGCGGTAGGCGAACAATCGATCGTAGTACCCGGCGCCCGCGCCCAGGCGCGCACCGTGCAGATCAAAGCCCAGCAGTGGCACGAACACCACCGACAACGTGCGCGCGGCCACCCAATGTGCGGCCGCGGGCTCCGGTATGCCGTGGCGATTGCGCCGCATGAGCGGCTCGCGCTCGCGCGTGAACACCATGACGCGCCGGCGGTAATCGGCGATGCGCGGCAGATAGACCCGACAGTGACGGCGGCGCGCCAGGGCTCGCAAGGCGTCGGTGCGCACCTCGTAGCCGACCGAGACGTAGAGCCCAATGGGCCGCGCCCCATGCAGCCAGTTGCTGGCGCCGATGTGTCGCGTGATGGCCGCAGCGGCGGCATTGCGCCGCGCCTCGCCGAGCGCGCCGCGGCGGCTGCGCAACAGCCGCCGCAGAGCATCGCGTGTCGCCGACGGCCCGAGCGGCTCGGGCTGCGGCCGAATATTCAAGGGGCGTCACCCGCAACTGCCGGTGCGAACCGTTGCTCTCGACCGGAGCAACAAGTGGGATCACCTGCGACAGGTAAGGCTTTCTGCTGCAAGGCAGACCTGCACAGTGCTGTCAGCAAGGCTATCGATCCCTGGGTGTTTCAATTAGGGTCGAGAGGTAACCCAGTCCACTTATCGAACACCGCAGGCGACGCTTGCAGTGACTCTACACCAAAGCCGAGTCACCTGTCGTACGACGCACGTCACGGACGCGCAGCGCAGCAGGCGCTCAAAGCTCGAGCTGTTGGCCTTTCTCCAGGGAGATTTCGACGCGCTCGCGCAGCGTCTTGAGCCGATGGGTCAGCTCCTGCGAATTGCCGGTGGAATTGGCGCTGAGCCGGATGACCTCGTGCGCCAGGTTGAGCGCTGCCATGACAGCAATGCGATCCAGGCCCACGATCTTGCCGCTGTCGCGGATCTCGCGCATGCGGGTGTTGAGCATCTCGGCGCTGTCGAGCAGTTCGCTGCGCTCCTCGGGAGCGCAGGCGACGAAATAATCCTTCTCGAGAATGCGCACGCTCAGCGGGCGCGGCGCCTCGCGTTCGCTCACGCGCTGTGCTCCATCGCCTTGAGTCGACCGATCATCGCCTCGACGCGCGTGCGCACCTGCTCGTTCCGGTGCAACAGCGACGACTTCTCATTCGCGAGCGTCATCTGCCGGGCCCGCAGCGCGCGATTCTCCTCTTTGAGCTGAACCATCGTGCTCAATAGCTCATCGAGGCGCTTCTCGAGGCGCTTGAGTTCCAGCTCGATCGCGGAGGGGCGTGCTGCTTCTGCCATGGCAAAACTATAGTTCCCCGCCGACAGACAGGTCAATGCATATTAGATGTTGCGGCGGGCGCAGCCGCTGCCATACCATTTTGACGTGGCCATGCAGCACGATTACTCCCTGATCCAGCGCACGCTGGCGGGCGCGCACGCATTGGCCGATGCGTCCGAGGCCCATGGCACGCTGACCGGCGCGCTGTGCGCCATGGTGCCGTACCGGCTCGAGGACTGGCTGGCCGAGATTCTGCCCGAAGGCGTCGCGAGCCTCGAGGACGAGCCGGCGCTGCAGACGCTCTACGAGTCAACGGTAGCAGCGTTATCGGACCGGCAGATGGAGTTTGATCTGCTCATTCCCACGGATGATCACCCGATTGAAGAGCGCACGCAGGCGCTGACGGCCTGGTGCAGCGGCTTTCTCTACGGCCTGGGCAGCGTCGGCGCGGCCGATCCACAGCGGCTCTCCGGCGAGCTCGGCGAGCTCGTGCGCGATCTGACCGAGATCACGCGCGCCGACGTGGACAGGAGCGATACGCCGGAGGCCAATGAGTCGGCACTGGCCGAGCTGGTCGAATTCGTACGCGTCGGTGTGCAACTGGTGTTCGATGAGCTCGAACCATTGCGCGAGCGGCATACGGCGGCACGGCCGGTGCTGCACTGAAACCTCACCATGGCTGAAGCCTACCGGGCGGAATTCGCACGTCGCCGCCGCGCGCTGATGCGCCAGATGGGCCGTGACGGCATTGCGATCCTGCCGGCGGCACCGGTGCGTCACCGCAACAGTGATGTCGAGTACGACTACCGGCAGGACAGCGATTTCTATTATCTGACGGGCTTCAACGAGCCCGATGCGGTCGCAGTGCTGATACCCGGTCGCTCCCCGGCCGAATATGTCCTGTTCGTGCGCGAGCGCAATCGCGAGCGTGAAATCTGGGACGGCAAACGCGCGGGCCCGGACGGGGCGGTCGAGGAATACGGCGCCGATGACGCCTTTCCGATCACCGATATCGACGAGATCCTGCCCGGCTTGCTCGAGAACCGCGGGCGCGTCTTCTACACGATGGGTCTGAGCCAGGAGTTCGACCAGCGCGTGGTCGGCTGGGTCAACAGCCTGCGCGCGCAGGCGCGCAGCGGGCTGCAGACGCCGCAGGAATTCGTGACGCTCGATCATGCGCTGCATGACCTGCGTCTGTTCAAGAGCCGCGCCGAGATCAACCTGATGCGCCGCGCCGGCACGATCGCAGCCCGTGCACACGTGCGCGGCATGCGCTTCTGCCGCCCGGGGCGCATGGAATACGAAGTGATGGCTGAACTGCTGTATGAGTTCAACCGGCACGGTGCGGACATTTCCTACCACCCGATCGTCGGCGGCGGCGCCAATACCTGCGTGCTGCACTACCACGCCAATAATGCGCGCCTGAATGACGGTGATCTGCTGCTGGTCGATGCGGGCTGCGAATATGGCTATTACGCCTCCGACATCACGCGCACCTATCCGGTCAACGGCCGCTACACGCCCGAGCAGCGCGCGGTCTACGAGGTCGTGCTCGAGGCGCAGCAGGCCGCTATCGCCAAGGTCAAACCCGGCAATCACTGGAATGAGCCGCACGACGCGGCGGTGCGCGCCATCACCCAGGGACTGGTGCGTATCGGCCTGCTGCGCGGCTCCCTGGCCAGTTTGATCCGCAGCGGTGCCTACAAAAAATATTTCATGCACCGTACGGGTCACTGGCTCGGCATGGATGTGCACGACGTAGGCGATTACAAGATCGGCGACGAATGGCGCGTGTTCGAGCCAGGCATGGCGCTGACGGTCGAGCCAGGTGTTTATATCGAGGCCGGCATCCGTGGCGTGCCGCGTGGCTTGCGCAATGTCGGCGTGCGCATCGAGGACGACGTAGTCGTCACGCGGGGCGGCTGCCAGGTGCTCACCGACGCGGTACCGAAGCAGCCCGATGAGATCGAGGCGCTGATGGCGGCCGCATGAGCGATGCGGCGCGTCGCTGCGATGTCGCGATCGTCGGCGGCGGCATGGTCGGGGCCAGCCTGGCCCTCGCCCTCGCCGGCACGCGCCTCAAGGTCACGCTGATCGAGGCGGTGGAAGCCGCCAGCGCCACGCAACCGAGCTTCGACGATCGCACGACCGCGCTCGGCAATGGCGCCCGCCGCGTTCTGGATGCGCTGGGCGTCTGGCAGCAAATCGTTCCAGGCGCCGGCGCGATCAACGCTATTCACGTGTCGGACGCGGGGCATTTCGCCTTTGCACGCCTTGCTGCGGCTGAGCATGGACTGGAGGCCTTTGGCTACACGGTCAGCAACCGGCAACTCGGCGCCGCGCTCTGGCACGCGCTGCGCGCTGCGCGCCAGGTCGAGCTGCTCGCACCCGCGCGAGTCCACGGCGTGCAGCTCGGCGAGGATGCGGCGCAATTGCAGATCCTCACCGACGAGGGGGTCGCGAGCGTGCTGCGGGCCAAATTGGTTGTGGCCGCCGATGGCGCGCACTCGCTGGTCAAGCAGGCCACCGGCATTGCCTCGCGGGCGCACGACTATGAGCAGATCGCCGTCGTCGCCAACATCAGCACCGACCGCGCGGCGCGCGGCATTGCCTACGAGCGCTTCAGTGCGGCCGGCCCGCTGGCGCTGCTGCCATTGCGCGATGGCAGCTACACCATCGTGTGGACGCTCGAGCCGCAGCGCGCGCGCCTCATGCAGGAGTGCAGCAGCGCGCAATTCTGCAGCGCATTGCAGGGCGCTTTTGGTTGGCGCGCAGGACAGATTCAGCGCGTCGGTCAGCGCCACGCCTACGCGCTCGAGCTCGTGCGCGCGCAGCAGCTCACCGCCGCGCGCGTGGCGCTGATCGGCAATGCCGCGCAGGCGCTGCACCCGATCGCCGCGCAGGGCTTCAACCTCGGGCTGCGCGATGCGGCAGTGCTCGCCGAGCTCATCGCGCAGGCGAGTGATCCGGGCGACCCGGCACTGCTCGCGCGCTTCGCGGCGCGTCGGGCGGCCGATCGTCGCGGCATGATCGGCTTCACCGATAATCTGGTGAAACTGTTCGGTGACGAGCACGCCGCGGTGATTGGCGCACGCAACCTCGGACTGCTGCTGTTCGATCTGAATACACCGGCCAAGCGCGCGCTCTCGCGCCTGAGCCTCGGCTTTGGTGGCGCGTTGCCACGGCTGGCGCGCGGACTGTCATTGCGCTCGCCGGGGGCGCCGTGAACGAGAGTTTCGAAGTCGCCGTCGTGGGCGGTGGTCTGAGCGGCGCCTGCCTGGCGGCGCTGCTGGCGCGCCACGCCGGGCTCGACGCGCACCGCATCGCGCTGCTGGCGCCCGAGCGTCTCGCGCCGCCGCCGCTAGCGGCTGGCGCGCCGCCAGCCGCGCAGCTGCGCGTGGCCGCGATCTCCCGCGCCAGCGAGCGCGTGCTGCGGGCTGCGGATGCGTGGCCACGGCTGAATCGAGCGCGCCTGTGCGCTTATGAGCGTATGCGCGTCTGGCACGAGAGCGCGGCGCTCGACGGCCCGGGCTCGCTGTGTTTCGATGCGGCCGACATCGGCGAGCCAAATCTGGGCTACGTCGCCGAGATCGGCGCGCTGCAGCGCGCCTGCATCGATAGCTTCCGCGAGGCCGGCGGCACGCTGATTGAGGCTGCGCTCGAGCAGCTGCAGATCGGCGCGCACGCCGCTGAGCTGCAGTGCGCGGGCACGCGGCTCACAGCGCGGCTCGTCGTGGGTGCCGACGGTGCGCACTCGGCGGTGCGCGCGGCCGCAAACATAGCGGTGCGATCGCACGATTACCGCCAGCTCGCGATCGTCGCGACCGTGACGACCGAGCGGCCGCACGCATACACCGCCTGGCAGCGCTTCCTGCGTACCGGGCCGCTCGCCTTGCTGCCGTTGTTTGATGGCCGCAGCTCCATCGTCTGGTCGCTGGACCTGCAGGCCGCGGGGGCGGTGCGCGATTGCTCCGCGTCGCAATTCAATGCGCAGCTCGATGCAGCCTGCGCGCTGGCGCTGGGGGCTACGCGCCTGGACAGTGAGCGCCTGAGCTTCCCGTTGCACAGCATGACGGCGCATTCATATGTGGCCGCGCGCTGCGCACTGATCGGCGATGCCGCGCATGTGATCCATCCGCTGGCGGGGCAGGGCGCCAATCTCGGGCTGCTGGATGCGGCCGCGCTGTGCGAGGCCATCGGCGCGGGTACGAGAATGCGCGAGGATCCGGGCGCATTGCGCGTACTGCGCCGCTATGAGCAGCAACGGCGCACCTATAACCTCATCATGGATGCGGCGATGAGCGCATTCGAGCGCGGCTTTGCGGCTCAGGGTCCGGCCGCCTGGCTCATCAACCGGGCGCTCTCGATCGTCAACCGCAGCGGCGCGCTCAAGGCGGCATTCGCTCGCCAGGCGCTGGGCACCGCGGGCGAGTTGCCGCGGCTCGCGCGCATTGCCTAGGCTGGCATTACGTTTTGGAGCCCTTCGCGCCCGAGCGCTCGTGTGCCGGGCCCGCGCCGGTCAGATTGCGCGCGGAGTTGATCAGTGACAGATGCGAGAACGCCTGCGGGAAATTCCCGAGCTGGCGCTGCGCGATGGGGTCGTATTCCTCGGCCAATAGCCCGACATCGTTAGCCAGCGACAGCAGGCGCAGGAACAGATTGCGCGCCTCCTCGTAGCGGCCCTGCAGGACGTAGTTGTCGACCAGCCAAAAGCTGCAGGCCAGAAAGACGCCCTCACCGGGTGACTGGCCATCTGTGCCTGCGCCGCTGTCATAGCGCAACACGAGCCCGTCGCGCAGCAGATGCCGCTCGATCGCCGCAACCGTGCCTGTGATGCGAGGATCCGATGCGGGCAGGAAGCCGACGAGCGCAATGCGCAACGCACTCGCATCGAGCGGCTGGCCGCCGAAGAACTGGACAAATGAATTTTGCTCGCGATCGAATCCCTGTTCGCACACCAACGCGTGCACGCGCTCGCGCAGCGCACGCCAGCGCGCCAGCGGCGCGTCCCAGCCGTACTGCTCCGCGGTGCGGATGGCCCGGTCGAAAGCGACCCACACCATGACCTTCGAGTAGGTGAACTGCTGCGGGCCGCTTCTGACTTCCCAGATACTGGCGTCGGGCTGTTCCCAGACCGCCTCCAGATGCTGCAGCAGCGCGCATTCGAGCGCCCAACTGTCCGCATCCGGCGTCAATCCGGCCTGGCGCGCGACAAACAGCGCGTCGAGCACTTCGCCATAAACATCGAGCTGCAATTGCTCGGAAGCGGCATTGCCAATGCGCACCGGCTGCGAGCCGCCGTAGCCGGGCAGCCACGGCAGCTCGATCTCATGCAGCATGCGCTCGCCGGCGACGCCATACATGGTCTGCAGCAAATCAGGGCTGCCGCCCACGGCACGTCGCAGCCACTGCTGCCACGCCTGAGCCTCCTCGAGGAACCCCGAGCCGATGAATGCATAGAGCGTGAACGTCGCATCGCGCAGCCAGCAGTAGCGATAGTCCCAGTTGCGCTCCCCGCCCAGCCGCTCCGGCAGCGATGTGGTGCCGGCCGCCACGATCCCGCCGGTCTGCCAATGGCTCAGGGCCTTGAGCGTCAGCAGGGAGCGCAACACCGCGTCCGGGGATTCACCGGATGGCTCGAATGCTGCCGTCCAATCCAGCCAGAATGACTGCGCGCTCGCGAGCGCCTGCGTGGCCATCAGGCGCGCAGGCGGCGCCAGGTATGAGGGTGTCCAGCTCAATACAAAGGCGATCTCCTGTCCGGCGCTGACGTCAAATCGGCCGACGCTCTTCAGACCCTCGCTCTGCAGAGCTACCGGCGTATCCAGATACAGGCTATGGGCACCGGCCGTAAAGCGCAGCCTGCCGTCCTGCTGGCGCGTTACCCAGGGCACCAGCTCGCCGTAATCAAAGCGCACCAGGATCTCGGTGCACATCGAAACCGTGCCGCGCAACCCGCGCACGATGCGCACCAGATCAGTGAGGCCGTCGCGCCGCGACAGCAAGTCAATGACACAGGCCGCACCTGCGGCGGTCGCGAACTCGGTCTCCAGAATGAGGGTGCCCGGGCGGTAGCGCCGGCTCGTGGCCTGGGGCGTATCGGCCGGCGCGACCAGCCAGCGACCGTGCTCGGGATTGCCGAGCAGCGCGGCAAAGCACGCCTCGCTGTCAAAGCGCGGCAAGCTGATCCAATCAATCGAGCAGCCCCTGCCGACCAGAGCCACGGTTTGACAGTTGCCGATGAGCGCGTAGTCCTCGATCGGATTTGATGCCATCGCGGCCGGCGCGCCTTAAGACGCAGCCGCAGCGACGCTGAAGTGAAACTGGATCACTTCCCGGTAGAGACTTCCCGGTCGCAGGATGGTGCTGGGAAACGCGGGCTCATTCGGCGCGTTGGGGAAGCCCTGCGGCTCGAAGGCCAAGCCAGCCGATTGCCGGTAGCTGCCGCCGCGGCCCACGATGCTGCCATTGAGCTTGTTGCCGCTGTAGAACTGCAGTCCCGGCTGCGTGCTCAGGATATCCAGTTGTCGGCCTGAGGCGGGATGCCGGACGCGAGCGGCCCAGTGCAGGCTGCCGCGCTGCTGCGCCGGGCCAATGAAGTAGTGATCGAAGCCCTGAGCGTGGAGCAACTGCGGGTGCGGCGTGCGAATGTGCCTGCCGATCGGCGTGGGCACGCGAAAGTCCAGCGGCGTCGATGCCACGGCGGCGATCGCGCCGGTCGGAATCTGCTGCGCATCGGTTGGCAGATACGAGTCCGCCGCGATCGTGATCTCATGATCGAGCGCGTCGATGGCGTCGACGCCGCCGAGATTGAAATACGGATGCGCGCTCAGGTTCACCGCTGTGGGCAGGTCGGTCTGTGCACTCAACTCGAGGCTCAGCGTTGCGGCCTCGAGGCGATAGTGCGCCCATACGTCGAGCGCGCCCGGAAAACCCTGATCGCCATCGTCGCTGTGCAGTCGCAGCTTGAGCTGCTCATCGGACGCATGTTCGGTTATCCAGAGTCGATGAGCGAAGCCCTCGGGGCCGCCGTGCAAGGTATTGTTGCCCTCGTTGCGGGACAATTCATACGAGCGTCCATCGATTGCAAAGCGCCCGCCGGCGATGCGGTTGGCGACGCGCCCGAGCACGGCGCCGAACGAGCCCCCGTTGTAGCCCGCGACGCTGTCGAAGCCGAGCAGCAGATGCTCGGCTCGAGCGGATGCCCCGAGCCACTCGATGGATACCATTCGGGCGCCGAAGTTCGTGATCTGTACGCGCAGCTGCTGGTTTTGCAGCCGATACAGCCACGCTGTCTGGCCCTCGGGCGTTGCGCCGAATTGCGCTGGTGACGACATCAGCGGCTGTCAGGCCTGCAGCGCGCGCGTTGCTAGCTGCGCGGTATGCGGTCGACTTTCGCCGCGCAGATCAGATCGTTGTCGCTCAGGCCGCCGATGGCGTGGGTGCTGTAGCGCACGCGGCAATAGTTGTAGCCGATCTCGAGATCCGGGTGATGGTCCTCGATATTGGCGATATGGGCGAGCGCATTGACGAAGCTCATCGTGCGGTAGAAATCGCGAAAATCGAATTGGCGCCGGATCGCTTTGCCCTCTTCGATGAGCTGCCATTCGCCGGCCAGCTGGCTCAGCGCGCGTTGCGCCTCAGCCGTGGACAATGGCGCGACACCGCCTTCGCAGGGTTTGCAATGGCGCTCGCTGAGCTTCTCGGCCGCAGCCGTGCTCATGGCTGCACCCTGCGCGTGTAGGTTCGCGCGACGTATTGTTCGACCAGTTCCTGAAAATCTTCGGCGATGCGCTCGCCTTTGAGCGTGACGGTCTTCGCCCCGTCCTCATACACCGGCGCGACCGGCCGCTCGCCCGTGCCCGGCAGACTGATGCCGATATTGGCGTGCTTGCTCTCGCCCGGCCCGTTGACGACGCAGCCCATCACGGCCACTGTCATGGTCTCAACGTTCTGATAGTCGTTGCGCCACTGCGGCATGCGCTCGCGCAAGTGGCGCTGGATGCGCTCGGCGAGCGTCTGGAAATAGGTGCTGGTGGTGCGTCCGCATCCCGGACAGGCCGTCACGAGTGGCGTGAAGGCGCGCAGGCCCATCGTCTGCAACAGCTCCTGCGCGACGATCACTTCACGCGTGCGATCCCCGCCCGGCTCTGGAGTCAGTGAGACGCGGATCGTGTCGCCGATGCCCTGCTGCAACAGGATGCCCATGGCGGCGGCGGAGGCGACGATACCTTTGGAGCCCATGCCGGCTTCGGTCAGGCCCAGATGCAGCGCAAAATCGCCGCGGGCCGCGAGCTCGCTGTAAACAGCGATCAAGTCCTGGACCGCGCTGACCTTGGCCGACAGCACGATGCGCTCGCGCGGCAGGCCGAGCTCGACGGCGCGCTGCGCGCTCTGCAGCGCCGAGCGGATGATGGCCTCGCGCATGACTTCCTGAGCCGATTTGGGCTCGGGTGCGAGGCTGTTCTCATCCATGAGGCGCAACAGCAGCTCCTGATCGAGGCTGCCCCAGTTCACGCCGATGCGCACCGGCTTACCCAGTCGGCAGGCGATCTCGATCATCTCAGCGAACTGCGGATCGCGCTTGCTGCCGCGGCCGACGTTGCCCGGGTTGATGCGGTATTTGGCCAGCGCCTCGGCACAGCCCGGATGCTCGTGCAATAGCTTATGGCCGTTGAAGTGAAAATCGCCGATCAACGGCACCGCACAGCCCAGCTGATCGAGCCGTTCGCGGATAGTCGGTACCGCGGCGGCAGCCTCGGCGGTGTTGACCGTGACGCGCACGAGCTCGGAGCCCGCGGCGGCGAGCTGCGCGCATTGGAGCACCGTGGCCTCAACGTCGGCCGTGTCGGTGTTGGTCATCGACTGCACGACGATTGGTGCGTTGCCGCCGATGGTAACGCCGCCAACCTGCACGGCACGAGTCGCATGGCGATTGAGTTGCATGCGCCTATTCTAATTCAGGGGCAAAACGGTGTGGGAATACGGCGCGCACTGCTATGCTTCCCGTACCCGGCTCGAGCTCTGTCAAGCCTCCGCCGCGGGTGTTGCGGCGGTGGCCCTCGCCTGCGCGGGCCTTGCAGCAGGCACAGGTCACGGGAATGGCCGGATCGGGCCGAAGCGGAGAGGCGATTGGGCAGGCGCACCTGTTTATTTGATTTGCACGTTGCGCTGGGCGCGCGGATGGTCGATTTTGGCGGCTGGGACATGCCCCTCGCCTACGGCTCGCAGCTCGAGGAGCACCATGCGGTTCGACGCGCCGCGGGTGTATTCGACGTCTCGCACATGGGCATAATTGATCTGCGCGGCGCGCGCAGCGGCGAGCTGCTGCGCGGGCTGCTGGCCAATGATGTCGGCCGTCTGCGCGTGCCAGGCAAGGCGCTCTACAGCTGCATGCTCAACGAGCACGGCGGGGTCATCGACGATCTGATCGTCTACTTCCTCGCCGATGACCGCTATCGGCTCGTCGTCAATGCCGGTACGCGCGATTCGGACCTGGCCTGGATCGCGCGGCATGCGCAAGGCTTGGGTGTGGAGTTGCTCGAGCGGCGCGAGCTGGCGATGCTGGCCGTGCAGGGGCCGCAAGCGCGCGAGCTCAGCGCCGCGCTCATGGCGCGCGATGCGGCGCCGGCGGCGTTGGCGCTGCAGCCCTTCTTCGGCGCGCAGCTCGGGCAGTGGTTCGTCGCGCGTACCGGTTATACGGGCGAGGATGGCTTTGAGCTCATGCTGCCGGCCGGCGAGGCCGTACCGCTCTGGCAACGGCTCAACGCCCTCGGGGTGCGCTCCTGCGGACTGGGCGCGCGCGATACGCTGCGGCTGGAGGCTGGCATGAATTTGTATGGCAATGACATGGACGAGCACACCCATCCGCTCGAGTCCGCGCTGGCTTGGACCGTCGCCTTCGAGCCGGCCGATCGGCATTTCATCGGTCGTGAGGCACTCGAGGCGATCCGCGCGCGCGGCGTCACTCGCAAGCTCGTGGGCCTCGTGCTCGATGAGCGCGCGGTGCTGCGCAGCCACCAGCGCGTACTGGTGCCCGGTGTCGGCGAGGGCGAAGTCACGAGCGGCACGTTCTCGCCGACGCTCGCGCGCTCGATCGGCTTCGCGCGCGTGCCGGCGCAGACCGGCGCCGCGGTGCAGGTCGAAGTGCGCGCTCGCGCGTTGCCCGCGCGCGTGGTGCGCGTGCCGTTCGTGCGGCATGGCCAGCCTTTGATTTCGCTCAATCCATAAGATTGCACAGGGGAGCAGCCGCATGAGTGATATCCCGCAGGATCTGAGGTTCACCCGCAGTCATGAATGGCTCAGGGCGCTGCCGGACGGGACGGTGGAGATCGGCATCAGCGATCATGCGCAACGCGCGCTCGGGGACCTCGTGTTTGTCGAGCTGCCCGATGTGGGTCGTAACCTCAGCGTCGGGGAGGCGTGCGCGGTGGTCGAGTCGGTCAAGGCCGCCTCGGATGTCTACACGCCGATCGCCGGAGCAGTCGTGGCGGTCAACAGCCAGTTGCAGCAGACCCCCGAGCTGATCAACCGCGAGCCTTATGCGGGCGGCTGGCTGTTTCGTCTGCGTCCCACATCCAGCGTGCAGGCCGTGGGCCTGTTATCGGCGAGTGAATACCAGGTACTCGAGGCGCAAGGCTGAGCCGCGCGCGGCGCGACGAGGTAAGCAGAGGACATCATGCCTTTCATCCCCCACACCGACGAGGACGTGCGCGAGATGCTCGCGGTCATCGGCGCGCCGAGCATCGAGGCGCTGTTCGACGAGATACCCGCGAGTCTGCGCGTGCAGGGCCTGCCGGAGATTCCCGCCGGCCTCGGTGAGCTCGAGGTCATGCAGCTCATGGCGGCGCGGGCGCGCCAGGACGGGCGGCCGCTGTGCTTCATCGGCGCCGGCGCCTACGAACATCATATCCCGGCGGCGGTGTGGTCGATCGTCACGCGCGGTGAGCTCTACAGCGCCTACACGCCTTATCAGGCCGAGGCGAGTCAGGGCACGCTGCAGACGATCTACGAATACCAGACGATGATGGCGAGCCTGACCGGCATGGAAGTCGCGAACGCCTCGCTGTACGACGGTGCGAGCGCCGTGGCGGAAGCCACACTCATGGCGGTGCGGGCGAACCGGCACTCGAAGGCCGCGCGCATCCTGCTGCCGCGTACCCTGCACCCGCACTATCGAGCCGTGACGCTCGCCACGGCGAGCAACCAGGGCCTGCGTTTCGAGGAGCTGGCGTATGAGCGCGGCACGGGCCTGACCTCGCTGGCTGCGCTCGAGGCCTGCGCGGCCGACGAATTCACAGCACTGGTGATCGCGCAGCCGAACTTCTTCGGCATGCTCGAGGATGTCGATGCGCTGACGGATTTTGCGCATGCGCGCGGCGCGCTCGTCATAGCCGTAGTCAACCCGACCTCGCTGGCCCTGCTCAAGCCTCCGGGCGAATGGGGCGCGAAGGGCGCGAACATCGTGGTCGGCGAGGGTCAGCCGCTCGGCTGTCCGCTGTCATCGGGCGGTCCGTATTTCGGCTTCATGACCACACGCATGGAACATGTGCGCCAGATGCCCGGCCGCATCGTCGGCGGCACGATCGACCTGGATGGCCGGCCCGGCTTTACGCTGACACTGCAGGCACGCGAGCAGCATATACGCCGTGCCAAGGCGACCTCGAACATCTGCACCAATCAGGGCCTGCTCATGATGGCCGGCACCGTCTACATGGCGCTGCTGGGCGCCGAGGGCCTCGAGCGCGTCGCGGCCCTGTCGATGCAGCGCACCGAGGAGCTGGTTGGCGCGCTCAGTGCGATCCCCGGTGTGCGGCGGGTGTTCGGGCGGCCGGGTTTTCATGAGGCCGTGCTCGGGCTGGATCGGCCCGTGGCCCCGGTGCTCGCGGCGCTGGGTGCGCGCGATATCCAGGGCGGCCTGGACCTGCTCGATTATTACCCCGAACTGGGTCCGGCGTTGCTCGTGTGCGCGACCGAAACCAAGAGCGCAGCTGATATCGATACCTACGCGCGCGCGCTGTCGGAAGTTTTGCGCGCAGCGCGCGCGGCCTGACACGGTAAGCACGTTGAGGAGTCCGGCATGGCTGCGCCATTGCGAGAGAAGCTGATATTTGAATATTCACGGCCCGGACGCGGGGCGCGTGCGCAATGGCCGGCGCCCGCCGCTGGTGCGCCCTCGCTGCCCGAAGCGCTGCGACGGCGGCGGCGTCCGCTGCTGCCCGAGGTCAGCGAGCTGGATGCGGTGCGGCATTACACGCGACTGTCGAAATTAAACTTCTCGATCGACACGCATTTTTATCCGCTCGGCTCGTGCACGATGAAGTACAACCCCAGGGGCTGCAATGCGGCGGCCATGCTGCCCGAGTTCCTGGCTCGCCATCCGCTCGCGAGCGCGAGCTCTGGCCAGGGCTTTCTTGCCTGTCTCTACGAATTGCAGGAGATGCTCAAGGCCGTGAGCGGGATGCGCGCGGTGGGCTTGAGCCCGCTGGCCGGTGCGCACGGCGAGTTCGCCGGCGTGGCGATGATCCGCGCCTACCATCGTGCACGCGGGGATCTGCAGCGCAATGAGATCATCGTGCCGCAGGCCGCGCATGGCACCAATCCGGCCACGGCGAGCATGTGCGGCTACGTTGCGCGCGAGGTCGCAGTCGGCGCCGATGGCGATGTCGATCTGGCCGCGGTGCAGGCGGCGGTAGGGCCGCAGACCGCCGGCATCATGCTGACCAATCCCTCGACTCTCGGCGTATTCGAGCGCCGCATCGAGGAGGTTGCGCGCATCGTGCATGCCGGCGGGGGCCTGCTCTACTACGACGGCGCCAATCTGAACGCGATCCTCGGCAAGGTGCGCCCCGGGGACATGGGATTCGATGCGATCCATATGAACCTGCACAAGACTTTCTCGACGCCGCACGGCGGCGGCGGTCCGGGAGCCGGCGCGGTCGGCGTGTCCGCGCGCCTGCAGCCGTTTCTGCCGCTGCCGATCGTCGCGCAGGAAGCCGGCGGCGAGTATCGCTGGCTCACCGAGCGGGATCTGCCGCAATCGATCGGTCGGCTCACGAGCTTCGCGGGCAATGCCGGCGTGCTGCTGCGGGCCTACGCGTACATGCGCATGCTCGGACGCGAAGGCATGCGCCGGGTCGGCGAATACGCGACCTTGAACGCCAACTACCTCTCGGCGCGTCTGCAGCAAGTGGGTTTCGATGCGGCCTATCCGCAGCGCCGTGCGAGCCATGAGTTCATCCTCACGCTCAAGCGCCAGGCGCAGGAGAATGGCGTTACGGCCATGGATGTGGCCAAGCGGCTGCTCGATCTGGGCTTTCATGCGCCGACCACGTATTTTCCGCTGTTGATCAGCGAGTGCCTGTTGATCGAGCCGACCGAGACGGAGAGCCGTGAGACGCTCGATGCGTTCGTGGCCGCCATGGCGCAGATTCTGCGCGAGGCGCACGAGGAGCCGCAGCGCCTGCAGCGCGCGCCGCACAGCCTGCCGGTGCGCCGGCTCGATGATGTACGCGCAGCCCGCGAGCTCGATCTGACCTACCGCAGCGCGGCGCCTTAGATGGCGCGTTCCAAGCTCCAGGGCGTCAGCCGCATGCTGCGGGCCTTCGCCTCCAGCGCGAAGGGCCTGGCCGGTGCATTCCGCGATGAGGAGGCGTTTCGCCAGGAGCTCATCTTTGCCTGCCTGGCGTTGCCGTTGGCGCTCTGGCTGGGTCATAACGGCATCGAGCGCGCGCTGCTGTGCGCTCCGGTATTGCTGATACTGATCGTCGAGCTGCTCAACAGCGCCATCGAGGCGACCGTGGATCGTATCGGTCCGGAGCGCCACGAGCTCGCCGGACTGGCCAAGGACATCGGCTCGGCCGCCGTGCTGCTGTCCTTCATTCTGCTCGGCGTGGTCTGGCTGCTGGTGCTGAGCCGATGACGGCGCTGATCTGCGGTTCGATGGCCTATGACACGGTGATGGTGTTCGAAGGGCGCTTTCGCGACCACATCCTGCCCGATCGCATCCACGTGCTGAATGTGTCGTTCCTCACGCCCTCGATGCGACGCAACTTCGGTGGTTGCGCCGGCAACATCGCCTATAACCTGCAAATAGTCGGCGGCGACGGACTGATCATGGCCACGGTCGGGCATGACTTCGGCCCGTATCGCGAGTGGCTCGAGCGCCTGGGAATTGCACCCACGCATGTGCGCGCCGTGCCCGCGCAGTTTACGGCCCAGGCGTTCATCACGACCGATCTGGACAATAATCAGATCACCGCTTTTCACCCGGGGGCAATGAACTATTCGCATCTGAACCGGGTCAACGATAGCACTGGAGTGACACTCGGTATCGTGGCCCCGGATGGGCGCGAAGGCATGCTCGAGCATGCCCAACAGTTTGCCGCCGCCGGCATACCGTTCATCTTCGATCCGGGACAGGGGCTGCCGATGTTCGGCGGTCCGGAGCTGCGCGGCTTCATCGAGCGCGCGAGCTGGGTCGCCGTGAATGACTACGAGGCGAGTCTGCTCGCGCAACGCACGGGCTGGTCGCTCGAGCAGATCGCCGCACACGTGCGCGCGCTGATTGTCACGCGCGGCGCGCTGGGCTCATGGATCTTTGCCGAGGGCGAGCGCCTCGAGGTGCCGGTCGCCAGCGTCGCGCGCGTGGCCGATCCGACTGGCTGCGGCGATGCCTACCGTGCGGGCCTGATCCATGGCCTGGCGCGAGGGTTGGATTGGCCAACTACGGGACGCATCGCCGCGCTGCTGGCCTCGATCAAGCTCGAGCATCACGGTACGCAGTCGCACCGCTGCAGCCCCGATGAATTCAAGGAGCGCTTTCGGAGCGATTTTGGTTATTTGCCATGACACTTGATCGCAAGAGTTCAAGCTGGGCGCGGCTCGCCGGCGCGGTCCTCGTGTGCCAGCTCGCCTGCGCGGCCCCGCCGAGCGCCCCGCCGGCCGCCGCGCCGGCCGCACCGAGTAGTGCCGCGGGTTCTGTGCTGGGCGTTGCGGCCGGGGAGGAGGGCTCAGCGGCTGATTGGGCAGCGACGCTCGAGCGCATCGCGGGCAGCGTGGTCGCCATTCAGATCGACCAGGCCCGCGCCTTCGACACCGAACGCAACGTCTCGGCCCAGGCCACCGGCTTCGTGGTCGATGCCGAGCGCGGTCTGATCCTGACCAATCGGCATGTCGTGACCCCCGGTCCGGTCACGGCGGAGGCTACGTTCCTGAACCGCGAAGAAGTGCAGCTCTATCCGGTCTTCCGCGATCCGGTGCACGACTTCGGTTTCTATCGCTACGATCCGAGCAAGCTGCGCTTCATCAGCCCGAAGGCACTCTTGCTCGCGCCGCAGGCAGCGCAGATCGGCCGCGAGATCCGCGTGGTCGGCAACAATGCCGGCGAGCAGCTCTCGATACTCGCCGGTACGCTCGCGCGGCTGGACCGTGAGGCGCCCGAATATGGCATCGGCCGCTACAATGACTTCAATACCTTCTACATTCAGGCTGCCTCGGGTACCTCGGGGGGCTCGTCGGGCTCGCCGGTCGTGGATATTCACGGCCGCGTGCTCGCGCTCAACGCCGGTGGCGCCACCGGCGCGGCCTCGAGCTTCTATCTGCCGCTCGATCGGGTGCGCCGCGCACTGCAGCTGATCCAGCAGGGCAAGCCGGTCACGCGCGGTACCTTGGAAACGGAGTTTCGCTACCGCCCGTTCGACGAGCTGCGCCGGCTCGGTCTGCAGCCCGGCACCGAGGCGGAGGCTCGCAAGGCGCAGCCCGACGGCACCGGCATGCTGGTGGTGTGGGACGTGCAGCCGGGCTCGGGCAGCGATGGGGTGCTGCAGCCCGGCGACGTACTGGTGCGCGTCAACGGCGCGCTCGTGACGCGCTTCGAGCCGCTCGAGGCGGTGCTGGACGATTCGGTCGGCGCGAGCGTGGAGCTGCAGTTGCAGCGCGGCGGCAAGCTCTACACCGCTCGGCTCAAGGTCGATGATCTGGATGCGATCACCCCGGCCGCCTATCTGGAGATCGGCGCGGCGGTGCTGCATACGCTCTCTTATCAGGAGGCACGGGCATTTCATCGCCCGGTCAGTGGCGTGTTCGTTGCGGCTTCGGGTTACATGTTCGACGCCGCGGCGGTGCCGCGTGGCGCGGTGATCACCGCGCTGGATTCCAAGCCGATCAAGAATCTGGCGGACTTCACGGCTGCCGTCAGCGAACTCGGCGATGGCGCGCGCGCCGCGGTGCGCTATTCGACCATCGACGATCCGTACGGCAGCGAGCTGCGCTCGATTCGCATCGACCGGCGCTGGTTTCCCGCGCGTCAATGCCAGCGCGATGATCGGGCCGGCTATTGGCAATGCAGCGAGCCGGCCGCGGTGGCCCCGGTCGGGCCGCCCGCACCGGCCTCGACGCAACTGCCGCGCGTTGAGGACAAGCTCGCGGCGGATATCGCCCCTTCGCTCGTGTTCATCAACTACGACATGCCGTATTCGGTGTCCGGCGTCACCGAGCGCAATTACCATGGCACCGGACTGATCATTGACGCCGAGCGCGGATTGCTGATCACCGATCGCAATACCGTGCCTGTGTCGATGGGCGATGTGCGTCTGACGTTCGGCGGCACGCTCGAGATACCGGGCAATATCGTCTATATCCATCCGCTACATAATCTGGCGGTCATTCATTACGATCCGCGGCTCATCGGCACGACTCCGGTACGCGCGGCCCGACTTGCTACCGAGGAGCTCAAGGCGGGGGAGAACCTCACGGTCGTCGGCATGGACGGCGCCGGCAATATCCAGTCGCGCGGCACGACCGTCGCCAATGTGGATGCGCTGCAGCTGCCGCTGTCGCGTTCGGTCATGTTTCGCGACAGCAATATCGAAGTAGCCTCGCTGGTCAACGCACCGGACGACCTGGTCGGCGTGCTCGCGGACAATGCCGGGCGCGTACGCGGCCTGTGGGCCAGCTTCGCCTCCGACAACGGGCGCGAGCTCGTGCAGACGAATCGAGGCATCTCGAGTGATCTGGTCGCCGAGGCGCTCGAGATCGTGCGCGAGAGCCGCCCTTTGCATTCGTTCGAGGCCGAGTTCGTGCTCAAGACGCTCGCCGAGGCGCGCCGTTTTGGGCTCAGTGATGCCTGGGTGCGCCGTATTTCCCAGGCCAACCCTGCAGCCCGCGAAGTGCTCAGCGTCGCGCGCCTGGTCGGGGGGTCCGATGCGGCCCGCGTGTTGCAGCCCGGGGATATTCTGCTCGCGATCGACGACAAGCCGGTCACGCAGTTTCGCGATGTCGAGCGCGCCTCGGCCAGCAAGGAGCAGGTGCGCGCGACGGTCTGGCGCGCCGGGGCCGAGCAGACACTCGTGGTCAAGACGGCGAGCCTTTCGGGCAGTGACATTGACCGGGTCCTCGAGTGGGCCGGGGCCACGTTGCAGGCTCCTCACCGCGCGATTGCCGCCCAGAGGGGCATCGTGCCCGACGGGGTGTACGTGGCTTACTTTGAATTCGGCTCCCCGGCGTCGCGCTATGGTCTGGTGCCGGGCCGGCGCATCGTTGAAGTCGACGGACAGCCTACGCCGGATCTTGATGCTTTTTTGCGACAGGTGGCTGGCCGGGCTGACCGCTCATCGTTGCGAATCAAGACACTGTCCTGGAATGGGGCGCCGGAAGTCATCACTTTGAAACTCGATCGGCACTATTGGCCCGCCTATGAGCTGCAGTACACCACCGCGGGCTGGGAGCGACATTCGCTCGAATAGCACTCGCGCGCGCCGGTACAATCGGCGCCATGGTCAGGGTGCTGCGCGCAACACAAGCCGAGATCGGAATGGCCGTCCAGGCGCTGCGGGACGGCGAGCTCGTGGCTTTTCCGACCGAGACGGTCTACGGTCTGGGCGCGCATGCCGCGCACCCGGTTGCCCTGCGCCGGGTGTTCGCGCTCAAGGGCCGTCCGGCCTCGCATCCGCTGATCGTGCATCTGGACAGCGTGCGCTATCTGACCCGCTGGGCGCGCGATATTCCGGTCACGGCCGAGAAGCTCGCCGAGCGCTTCTGGCCCGGCCCGCTGACGCTGGTGTTGCCCCGTGCCTACAACGTCGATCCATTGGTCACGGGTGGCCACGACACGGTCGCAGTGCGCATACCGGCGCACCCGATGGCGCAGCAGTTACTGACTGCCTTTGGCGGCGGCATCGCCGCCCCGTCGGCCAACCGCTATGGGCGCCTGAGCCCGACGCGGGCCGAGCATGTGCGCGAGGAGTTCGGCAACAGCGTGCGCGTGATTCTCGACGGCGGGGACTCCAAGATCGGCCTCGAATCGACGATAGTGGCCTGCGTCGAGGGTAGCGTGCGCCTGTTGCGGCCCGGCTCCATCAGCCTCACGGAACTGCGCCGCACCGTCGGGGAGGTACTCAGCGAGCCCTCGGCACAGGCGCCGGCCGCCCCAGGCAGCCAGCGCGCGCACTATGCCCCGACGACGCCGCTGGCTATCGCCTCGACCGACGAGATCGAGGAGCTTGCCGCCGAGCTCTCCGGGCGCGGCCACCGCGTCGCGGTGCTGGCGCAGCACCCCCCCTTGCGGGCCCATCAGTATGTCACCTGGATCAATGCGGGCGCGCGCCCCGAGGTCTACGCCCACGATCTGTACGCGCATCTGCGGGCGCTGGATAAGTCCGCCTGCGCGCGCATTCTGGTGCAGGGTGTGCCGGAGGATGAGCGCTGGGATGCGGTGCGCGACCGACTGGTGCGCGCGGCCGCGGCCAGCGAGGCCGAGAGCCAGGCCGATGATGATGCGTTGGCGGTAGGCGTGCTGCCTTGAAGCCGCCGCGCTGATGCCGCGTTTCATCGATCCATTCGAGGCGCAGCAGATCTCGCGCCTCACGCGCGAGTTCGGCTCGCCGTTGCTGATCGTCGATTGCGCTCGCGTGCGCACGCAATACCGCAAGTTGCAACGCGCGCTGCCGGCGGTGGCGCTGCATTATGCCCTCAAGCCCTTACCGCACCCGGACGTGGTGCGCACGATCGTACAGCTGGGGGGCGGACTGGATCTGGCGACCAGCGGCGAGATCCAGCTCGTGGCGGGCTTAGGCGTAGAGGCCAGTCGCTGCATCCACACACACCCGATCAAGCGCGAGCGCGACATCCGCAATGCGCTCGAATTCGGCATACGTAGCTTCGTGGCCGATAACGTCGATGAGGTGCGCAAGTTCAAGCGCTATGGCGAGCGCGCTGCACTGATGCTGCGCGTGTCGTTTCGCAGCCCCGGGGCGGTCTGCGATCTGTCGCGCAAGTTCGGCTGCGATCCGGAAGATGCGATCGCTCTGGCGCGGCTGGCCGCCTCGCTGGGTATCGACGTACAGGGTTTTTCATTCCACGTGGGCTCCCAGGCACCCGACGCGCTCAAGCACGTCGAGGCGATCGAGGCCTGCGCGAGGCTGCTCAGGAGCGCACGGCGCGAGCGGCTCGGTACGCTCGATACGCTCGATATCGGTGGCGGGTTTCCGATTGATTATCTGCAGCAAGTCCCTGACATCGGTAAATTCTGCGCGCCCATTCGCGCAGCGTTGGCCACACTGCCCGCGCGCACGAGTGTGCTGGCCGAGCCCGGACGCTACATCGTGGGTCCGGCTGCCATCGGCGTCGCGACAGTCATGGGCCGCGCTCGGCGCGAGGGGCACTGGTGGTACTACCTCGACGACGGGCTCTATGGCTCATACAGCGGACAGCTGTACGACTGCGCCCGCTATCCGGTTGAGCCACTGCGGCGGGGCGGGCCCTTGCTGCCCTCGGTGCTGGCGGGGCCGACCTGCGACAGCATCGACGTGATCGCCGAGAACCTGATGCTGCCGGAGCTCAAGGTTGGGGACCTGATCGTGGGGCGCGCGATGGGTGCCTATACCTGGGCCAGCGCATCGGAATTCAATTTCTTCCCGAAGGCAACCGTCGTAGCGGTCAACCGGCGCCCCGGTGATACGGGCGGGGTCGAAGGCTAGCTAATGTCAGTCGAGGCGCAAACTGTCTCCACGGCGGCGGCCGGCAGCGGCGTGCTGCCAGCGCTGCGGCTCAAGCGCGGCGAGGATCGCCGGCTGCGCGCCGGGCATCTGTGGGTGTTCTCGAACGAGATCGACAACGAGGCCACGCCTCTGACCGCGCTGCCGGTGGGCTCGATCGTGCGAGTGCTGTCGGACCGCGATCAGTTCCTGGGCTACGCCTACGTCAATCCGCACGCGCTGATTTGCGCGCGCATCCTGAGCCGCAGTCCCATGCAGCCGCCCGACCGCTCGCTGCTGGTGCACCGGCTGCGCGTCGCGCTCGCGCTGCGCGAGCGTCTCTACAGCGCGCCGTACTACCGCTGGGTGTTCGGCGAGTCTGACGCTCTGCCCGGGCTCGTGCTGGATCGCTATGGCGAGAGCGTCGTGGGCCAGATTGCCACGGCCGGCATGGAGGCGCTGCGCGCGCAGATCGAAGCGGCTGTGGTTGAGGTGCTCGATCCGCGCGCGCTGGTGTGGAAGAACGACGGCGCCGCGCGCGAGCTCGAGCACTTGCCGCGGCAAGTGCTGATCCCGGTCGGGCGTGCGCCCGAAGAATTGCACGTGCTCGAGTCCGGCCTGCGCTACAGCGTGCCGCTGGCACTGGCCCAGAAGACCGGCTGGTTCTACGATCAGGGCGCCAATCGCGAGCAATGGCGGCGGCTGATCGTGCCGGGGGCGCGCATTCTGGACGTCTGCAGCTACGCTGGGGCCTGGGCCATCACGGCGCTCGCGCAGGGCGCGGCTGCGGCGCTGTGCGTCGATGCCGCGGAAGGAGCGCTGAGCATGGCCACGCGCAACGCCGCGGCGAACGGCGTGGCGCTCAGCACGCGGCGCGGCGATGCCTTCGAGGTGCTCGATGAGCTGCAGCGCGCGGGCGAGCGTTACGACGCGATCGTGCTCGACCCGCCCGCGTTCATCAAGCGCAAGAAGGATATTGCGCGCGGCAAGGCGGCCTATCGCAAGCTCAATCAGTGCGCCATGCGTCTGCTTGAGCACGACGGCTTGCTGGTGAGCTGCTCGTGTTCCTATCATCTTGCGCCCGAGGAGCTCATGGAGCTGATCCAATCGGCCGCGCGCCACAGCGGCCGCTTCGTGCAGATTCTTTACAGCGGCGGTCAGGCGCCGGATCATCCGGTGCATCCCGCGATTCCCGAGACGCGTTATTTGAAGGCTTTTTTCTGTCGCGTCACGCGCGAGTGAGCCGCCCGCTGCCCGGGGCAACCCGCTAATATTCGGCAATGCTGCGCTACCCGAACATCGACCCGATCGCCGTGAGCCTTGGACCGTTGCGCATCCACTGGTACGGCGTCATGTACCTCGTCGGATTCGCGGCGGCCTGGTGGCTCGCGCGCCGGCGTGCCGCCGCGCCGCGCTCGAGCTGGAAAGCCGCTGACGTCGATGATTTCATCTTCTATGCGATGCTCGGGGTCATCCTCGGCGGGCGCATTGGTTACGTGCTGTTCTATGGCTGGCCATTATGGCGTGTGGACTGGCTCTATCCGCTCAAGATCTGGCAGGGCGGCATGTCGTTTCACGGTGGCCTGCTCGGCGTTGCCACCGCCACGGCGTTTTACGCGCGCCGCAGCGCCCGCAACATGGGTGACGTCTTTGATTTCACCGCGCCGCTGCCCGCAGTCGGCTTATTTTTCGGGCGCATCGGCAATTTCATCAATGGCGAGCTCTGGGGACGAGCCACCGATGTGCCCTGGGCCATGCTCGTGCCCGATCCGAACGGCGGCCCACCAGTCGCGCGCCATCCCTCGCAGCTGTACGAGGCCACGCTCGAGGGGCTGGTATTGTTCACAGTGCTTTGGATCTATACGAGCCGGCCGCGGCCGCGCTATGCACCCGTGGGGCTGTTCCTGGTCTGCTATGCGCTCGCGCGCATCGCGGTGGAGTTCGTACGCGAACCGGATGCGCAGATCGGCTACCTGGCCTTTGGCTGGTTCACGATGGGGCAGCTGTTATCACTGCCGATGCTGCTGGGCGGTCTGGCGCTCATGCTGTTCGCCTACCAACGGCGCACACCCTCGGGCAATTTTTTGCCGGCGCCATGAATGCCTACCTGGAGCTGTTGCGCGCGGTGCTCGAACGCGGCCAACACAAGGACGATCGGACCGGCACCGGTACGCTGTCATTGTTCGGTCAGCAGTTGCGCGCGGATCTGAGCGCGAGCTTTCCGCTGCTGACTACCAAGAAGATTTATCTGCCCGCCGTGGTCTACGAGCTGCTGTGGTTTCTGCGCGGCGATACCAATATCGCCTACCTGCGCGAGCACGGCGTGACGATCTGGAACGAATGGGCGGACGAGCGCGGCGAGCTTGGCCCCGTCTATGGCAAGCAGTGGCGCAGCTGGGCCGCCGCCGACGGCCGGCAGATCGATCAGATCAGCGCCGTAGTACACTCGCTGCGGACCAATCCGAATTCACGGCGCATCCTCGTGAGTGCCTGGAACGTCGGGGAACTCGAGCGCATGGCGCTCGCGCCCTGCCATGTGCTGTTCCAGTTCTACGTCGCGGCGGGCAAGCTGTCCTGTCACCTCTACCAGCGCAGTGCCGACGTATTTCTCGGCGTGCCGTTCAACATCGCTTCCTATGCGCTGCTGACCTGCATGCTCGCGCAGCAGTGCGAGCTCGAGCGCGGCGAGCTGATCTGGAGCGGCGGGGATTGTCATCTGTACCTCAATCATCTGGAGCAGGCACGAGCGCAGCTGGCGCGCACGCCATTCGCCGCGCCGCAACTGCATATCCGGCGCCGTCCGCCGAGCATCTTCGACTACCAGTACGAGGATTTCGAGTTCCTGAACTATCAGTTCCATCCCGCGATTCGCGCGAGCGTCGCGGTATGAGGCGCACGCGGTCAAAACGGCGCCGCCCCGCGCCCGCAGGCAAACGCGCGCGCGCGCGGCCGCTGCGAGCGCGGCCGGACATGATCCGGGTGCGCCGCTCGCGCCTGCACGGACGCGGTGTGTTTGCGCGGCGCCGGATCCGCAAAGGCACGCGCATCATCGAATATCTGGGCGATCGCGTATCGCACCGCGAGGCGGACCGGCGCTACGAGCACAGGCCGATCAGCGACAATCACACGTTCCTGTTCATCGTCGATCGCGCCGTTGTCATCGATGCCGGCAGCGCCGGCAATGATGCGCGCTATATCAACCATTCGTGCGATCCCAACTGCGAGTCCGTGATCGAGGATCGGCGCGTATTCATCGAGGCCATCCGTACCATTGAGGCCGGCGAAGAGCTGAGCTACGACTACCAGATTGGCCGCGACCGGGATGATCCGCCGAATGTGGATCAAATCTTCGCCTGCCGCTGCGGCGCACCCAGTTGCCGCGGCTCGATGCTCTGGCCGACCCGGCGCAAGTCGCGCGCGCGCACGCCGTGAAGGCTCGGCGGCTATCCACGGCGGCCGTCATCGGTGCCATGGGAGTGGTCTACGGTGATATCGGTACCAGCCCGCTCTATGCGATGGAGGTCTCGATCAACGCCGCCGGTGCGCCGATGGATCGACTGGTCGTCATGGGCGTGCTGTCGCTGATCTTCTGGAGCCTGCTGATCGTCATCACGCTCAAGTACGTCGTGC
>Ga0302311_10000788_pt1 | contig 38538 bp, 19 predicted proteins | sample III_Palsa_N1_3_FD_200449 | JGI IMG/M metagenome (GOLD analysis project Ga0302311, IMG submission 200449) | Peat permafrost microbial communities from Stordalen Mire near Abisko, Sweden - III_Palsa_N1_3 | ecosystem: Environmental > Terrestrial > Soil > Palsa > Peat permafrost | place: Sweden... | reverse complement strand
CGTCGACGCCACGGAGACCGCGCCGCCAGTCCCGCCGCCGGCCCCGCCGCCGCCGAGCGCCGCGCTGAGCGCGCCGCCGTCCGCGTTGAGCGCCACCGCGGCGCTGAAACCACCGTCACCGCCGCCGCCGCCAACGCTCTGGGCGAAAATGGCGTTGGAATTGTCGCCGGCGGTCATCAGCGTTCCGACCGAGAGGACCGTGACCTGGGCCCCACTGCCCCCGGAGGAGCCCGGCCCGCCCAGCGCCAGGCTGCCGGCGGCGTCCGTCGCGGACGCCGCGCCGGAGATCGCGAAGCCCCCGTCCCCACCGCCGCCGCCGACGCTCTCGGCGAAGATGCCGTTGGAATCGGCGGCGAGCGTCACGATCGACCCGCGGCTGCCGACGTTAACGGCGCTGGCGTTCTCGCCCGCGCCGCCCGAACCCCCAAGCGAGAACGAAAATGCGCCGCCGTCGGCGCCCCCCGAGGCGGCGAGGGCGAAGGCGGCGCCGACGCCGCCGAAAGACAGATCGCCACTGACCGCGAGGCCGCCGTTGCCGCCGCCGCCGCCGATCGACTGGGCCAGGATCCCGTCGGAATTGTCGCCCTGGGTGAGGATCGTCCCCTTGCTGGTCACGCTGACCGCGCCGGCGTAGTTGCCGCCGCCGGCGCCGCCGCCCAGGGCGAGCCCGGCGGAGCCGGCGTCGCCGCCGCCCGCCACCTGGATCGCCATGCCGCCATTGCCGCCGCCGCCACCGATCGACTGGGCCAGGATGCCGTCGGCGTTGGAGCCGGCCGTGCTGATCGCGCCGGTGCTCGTCACCGTGACGACGCCCGAGAAACCACCTGAGTCGGCGGCGCCGCCGAAGGCGAGGCCGGCGCTCGGGCCGTCGAACCCAATCGTGCCGGCGATGGCGAGGCCGCCGTTGCCGCCGCCGCCGCCGATGGACTGGGCCAGGATGCCGTTCGCGCCGGTCCCCATCGTGGTGATCGCGCCCGTGGAGGTGACGGTCACCTGCGCGATCGACCCGTCGAGGCCGTTGGACACGCTGCCGCCGGCGCCGCCGGCGCCGCCGAAGGCCGCGGAAAGCCCGCCTTCGATCAACGCCGAGCCGCTGAGCGCGATGCCGCCATTGCCACCGCCGCCCACGGATTGGGCCTCGATCCCGTTGGCGAACGCGCCGGAGGTTGTGATGGCGCCGGTGCTGAACACATTGGCCGACCCGCTCTCGCCGCCGCCGCCGCCGCCGCCGGCGAAGCTGGGCGCGATCCCGGTGTCGGCGCCTTCCAGCGACAGCGCGTCGCCACCGTTGCCGCCGCCGCCGCCGATCGACTGCGCGAGGATTGCGGTGGACTCGTCGCCGGTGGTGACGATGGCGGCCCGGTTGTTGACGTCCGCCTCGTTGCCGAAGCCGCCGGAGCCGGCGCCGCCGCCGAACGACAGGGCAAGGCCCGCGCCGTCATAGGTGACGCCGGCGGTGGCGGCGAAGCCGCCGTTGCCGCCGCCGCCGCCAATGCTCTGCGCTTCGGCGCCCACCGAGCCGAAGCCGGTGGTGGTGATCTGTCCGCTCGAGACGACCTGGGTCAGGAAGGCGTCACCGCCCGCGCCGCCGCCGCCGCCGAACGCCAGCGACAGGCCGGCGTCGGCCGAGATCCCCCCCGATATGGCGACCCCGCCGTTGCCGCCGCCGCCGCCGATCGACTGGGCGGTGATCCCGTTCGAGAAGGCGCCCGCAGTGCTGATGTTCGCATAGCTGTCCGCGCTCGCCGTGTTCGCCGCGCCCCCGGCGCCCGCGCCGCCGCCCAGAGACACGGCCGCGCCCGCGCCCTCGGCCGCGAACGAGACCGTGGCGCTGTCGCCGCCGTTGCCGCCGCCGCCGCCGACGGACTGGACGAGGATCCCGTCGGAATTCGCGCCGAGGGTCACCACCGGCACATAGACGACTCCCGAGGCCTGGCCGCTGACGCCTGCGTTGGCGCCGCTGCCGCCGAGCGCGACGCTGACCGATCCAAGATCGCCGCCCGCGGCCGAGATCGCCGCGCCGCCGTCGCCGCCGCCGCCGATCGACTGGACCAGGACGCCGACCGACTCGTCGCCCATGGTCCCGACCATCTCGCCCTTGACGGTGAAGCCGCCGCCGCCGACCGTGGCGGCGGCGAAGTTGCCATCGCCGGCCACGCCGCCGCCGCCGCCGAGACTGACCGAGACCGCGCCGCCGGCGAGCGCGCCGCCGACGGCCAGGCCGCCGTTGCCGCCGCCGCCGCCGATCGACTGAGCCTCGACCCCGTTGGCGAACGCGCCCTTGGTGACGACGATGCCGTCCTGCACGGCGTTGGCGAGGCCGCCGTCGCCGCCGGCCCCACCCTGGCCGCCGAGGGCGACGCTCGCGGATATGCCGAACGAAGCCGAAAAGGCCACCGACATGCCCCCATCGCCGCCGCCGCCGCCGACGGACTGCGCGAGAATGCCGGTCGAGCGGTCGCCGCTGGTCATGATGTTGGTCGCGCTGCCGACCGAGACGAAACCGCCCGCACCCCCACCGCGGCCGGTCCCGCCGACGGTTACGGCGGCGGAGAAGGGAATGTCGGGATTCGGGTTGGCGGACCCCGCGATCGCGTAGCCGCCGTTGCCGCCACCGCCGCCGATCGACTGGGCGAAGATCCCGTCGGAATCCATGCCCTGGGTGACGATGGCGCCGCCGTTGGTGAACACGATGTCGCCGTTGGCGGTGGTCGCCGAGCCGGCGAGGACTTCGACGCCGCCGCCGGCGCCGCCCGCGCCGCCGCTGCCGCCGAGGGCGATCGAGCCCATCAGCGAGCCCGAGATCGCCCCGCCGCCGTTGCCTCCGCCGCCACCGACCGACTGGGCGAAGATCCCGGCCGATCGGTCTCCCGCCGTCTCGATGTTCCCGGTGCGGGCCGTGAAGGTGCTGCTGTCGTAGGCCGCGTTGACTGTGACTGCGCCGCCCGCGCCGCCGCCGCCGCCGGAGCCGCCGTACGACACCGCGACCGTTGTCGAGATGGCCGTCGCAGCGCCGCCGTTGCCGCCGCCGCCGCCGACGGACTGGGCGAAGATGGCGCTGGCGTCACTGCCCGTGGTGGTGTCCACGGCCGTGTCGTTGACGGTGACGGTTCCGCCCGCGCCGCCGGCGCCGCCGCTGCCGCCGAAGCTCGCGAAGCCGATGTCGCTCGATCCGTCGCCGCCGCCGCCGCCGACCGACTGCGCGAAGTCCGCCGTCCCCACCGACGTCACGGACCCGATGTTCTCGACCGTCACCGAGCCGCCGGCGCCGCCGCTCCCACCGGCGCCGCTGTCGCCGAACGAGACCAGGCCAATCGCGTTTCCAGCCGAGCCGCCGCCGCCGCCGACCGACTGGGCGAAGACGCCGCGCGACAGAGCCCCCGTGGTGACGATCGAGCCGCTGTTGCCGACGCTGACGTTGCCGCCCATCCCGCCGCCGCCGCCGGAGCCCCCAAACGTCACCACGCCGACGGCGTCGCCGCCCGAGCCACCGCCGCCGCCGACCGACTGGGCGAAGACGCCGGCAGACTCGGAGCCCGCGGTTGAGATCGAGCCGCTGTTGACGACGGAGACATTGCCGCCGGCGCCGCCGCCGCCGCCCGTGCCGCCGAAACTCGCGATGCCGCCCGCGTTCCCACCTGACCCGCCGCCGCCGCCCGCGCTCTGGGCGAAGATGGCGTCCGATTGGGCGCCGTAGGTCGTGATCGACCCCGCATTCGTCACCGCGACCGAGCCGGCGTAACCCGCGAGGGAGGGAACAGTGGTGCAGACGCCTAGGAAGCCATTGCCGATGGGCTGGCAGAGGGCGCCGCTCCCGCCGCCGGAGCCGCCCACGGCCAGCGCGCCCGCGGCGTCCCCGGCGTCGCCGCCGCCGCCGCCGATCGATTGCGCGAAGATTCCGCGCGCTTCGGCGCCATAGGTGACGATCTGGCCGGCGGACGCGTTGGTGACGCTGATGTCACCGCCCCAGCCGCCGCCGGCGCCGTTGCCGCCCAGCGAGACCGCGCCCGAAGAGTTGCCGCCGGACCCGCCGCCGCCGCCGATGCTCTCGGCGAAGATGCCGTCCGACTGCAGCCCGGTCCCCGCCGACGTCGATCCGGTGAGTATCTGGCCGGCGTTGGTGACGGTGACGTCGGCGCCGACGCCGCCGCCAGCGCCGGTGCCGCCATAGGCGAAGATGCCCGAGGCGCTGCCGCCGTCGCCGCCCCCACCGCCGACGCTCTGCGCGTAGATGCCGTTCGAGAAGTTGCCGAGGGTTTGGATCAGCAGATTGTTGGTGACGCTGACCGCGCCGCCGTCCCCGCCGTAGCCGCCGGCGCTGCCGACCGAACTGATGTTGACCGTTCCGCCGGCGCCCGCGTCACCGCCGCCGCCGCCCACCGACTGGGCGAAGATGCCGTCCGAGTAGTCACCCACCGTGGCGATCGCCCCGCCGTAGGTCCCGTAGTTGGTCGTGACGGTGACGGCGCCGCCGGGGCCGCCGGCGACCGCGCCGCCGCCGGAGGTGGAGGGCGGCGGACCGCTTCCTAGTCCGAGGCGCCCGGCGAAAGGGCCCGGATCGCCTGCTCGACGCTGCGGAACACCCGATCCGGCCCCAGCAGGTCGGTGATCCCGAACCGGTCGAACGCGGCCTGGGCGCGGACAGATTCAAGCCGCGCGACGGCGAAGCGTATGCCGGCGCCGTGGGCCCTGGCGATCACCTCGGACAGGACCGTCGAGGCGGTGAAGTCGATGGCCACGATGCTGCTGGCCTCGAGCACGATCAGGCCCGTCTCCGGCACGCACCGCGCCATCGCCTCGAGCAGCTCGCGCCCAAAATCCTTGGCGTTCAGGAACGACAGGGGCGCCTGGAATCCCATCACCAGCACACCCGGCTCGGTTTCGCCGGGATGGCTGCTCGAGACCGGCCACCAGACGGTCGTGCCCGTGACCCGTTCCAAGGGAATGACCCGCGCCCGGGTGATGGTGAAAACACCGTGGACCATCGAAAGGAACATGCCGATGGCGACCCCGGTCTGGATCGGCAGCGCGACGATCAGGGCGGTGGTGAGCAAGGCCAAGGCGAACTCCGCCGGCGCGCGGCGCAGGAGATCGTTGAAGGCGCGGACGTGGAAGATGCGCAGCGCGACGAACAGCAGCACCCCACCCAGCGCGGCCGCGGGCACATCGGCCAGGAGCGGCGTCCCGAACCCCGCGAGCAACAGCACGGCGAGCGCGGCCACCAGTCCGGCGTACTGGGATCGGCCCCCCACCCCCGCGACGATCGAGGACATCGGCGGGCTGGCGTCGACCGGGAAGGCGCCGAACAGGCCCGCGAGCAGGCTGCCCACCCCGACGCCGACGAAGTCGCGATTCACGTCGGGCCGCTGCCCGTCGCCGCCGCCGCCGCCGACCGAATCCGTGGTCGCCGCAGTCTGCACCATGATCACCAGGGCGATGACGAAGGCGAGGCCGACCAGCGGCAGGGCGCTTTCAAACGCCACATGCGGCCACGCGAGGCGGGGAAATCCGCCCTGCACCTGGCCCAGGACGGCGACCCCGCGCCGGCTCAGCCCAAGGACTTGCGTGCCGAGGGTCGCGCCGACCAGCGCGATCAAGGCGCCCGGGATGCGGGTGCTGAGCTTCGCCGCGCCGATGGTGACAGCGAAGACGCCCAGCCCGATGACCACGGACGCGGGATTGATCGCCCCCAGTTCCGCCGACAGCGTCGTGACCTGCTGGTACACATTGCCAGCGCCTTGGGGCACGCCGAGCACCGAGGGCGCCTGCGAGAGTACGATGTGCAGCGCGATGCCGGCGAGGAACCCGGTGATCACCGGCGTCGAGAGCAGATCGGCGATCCAGCCCAGCTTGAACAGGCCCGCGACGGTCAGCAGCAAGCCGACCATCAGCGCCAGGGCGGCGGCCAGCACGGCGTACTGCGGCGAGCCGGCCGCGGCCATCAGGGCGAGACTGCCGGCGAAAATCGGGGTGATCGTCGAATCCGCGCCCCCGGTGAGCTGGCGGTTGGCGCCGAAGGCGGCGAAGCCCAACGACGCCGCGACGAAGGCGACGAAGCCGACCTGCGGCGGAAACCCTCCGAGGCGAGCGGTCGCCATCTGCACCGGGACGGCGATGGCCGCGAGCGTCAGCCCCGCGACCAGGTCATGGCCCAGGCTGGCCGGCGTCGCGCCGGACAAGGCGCCGAAGACGGGCCATGCGCGGCCGGGCGCGCCCGGATGGCTGACTCGTCCCATTGTCCGCCCTCCTGCCTTCAGGGTCCCGCGCAGCTCGTGCAGCCGTGGGTACGCCCGGTCGAGATCGATCGCCAGTGGGCTGATCGTCGAAGCCGCAAGAGGCTGCGCACTTCCATTGAGCCAGGTCTGGCGCCTACATCAGCCGGAGAACCCCCTCGAACCGCGAGCCACGGGAGCACACGCCACGTCCACCTTGTTGCAGCGGATCGGCGCCAGCCTGCCGATCATCCAGGCCCCGATGGCGGGCGTCTCGACCCCGGCGATGGCCGCCGCCGTCTGCAACGCCGGCGCCCTCGGCTCGATCGGCGTCGGCGCCACCGACGCGGCCGGCGCGCGGGTGATGATCGAAAGCCTGAAGCGCCTCACCAACAAGCCGTTCAACGTCAACGTCTTCACCCACCAGCCCGCCAAGGCGGACCCGGCGCGGCAGCGCGCGTGGCTGGACGCCCTGGCGCCGGTGTTCGGACGGTTCGAGGCCAAGCCGCCGCCGGCGATCGGCGAGATCTACACCAGCTTCCTCGCCGACGAGGCCATGCTGGAGCTCTTCCTCGAGACCCGCCCCGCCGTGGTGAGCCTCCACTTCGGCCTGCCGCCGGCGCGGACGATCGACCGGCTGAAGGGCGCCGGCATCGTGCTCTTCGCCTCGGCCACCACGCTCGCCGAGGCCGAACAGGCGGTCGCGGCCGGCGTCGACGCCGTCGTGGCCCAGGGCTACGAGGCCGGCGGTCACCGAGGCGCGTTCGATCCCGAGGCGCCCGACAGCCAGCTCGGCGTCATCGCGTTGACGCGGCTGCTGGCGAGCCGGCTCTCCGTCCCGGTCATCGCCGCCGGCGGGATCATGGACGGGGACGGGATCGCGGCGGTGCTGGACCTCGGCGCGGAAGCCGCGCAGCTCGGCACCGCCTTCATCGGCTGCCCGGAATCCAGCGCGGACGCCTTCTATCGCGCCGCCCTTTTCGGCCCCAGCGCCTCGGCCACCGAGATGACGGCCCTGATCTCCGGCCGCCCGGCGCGCTGCCTGGCCAACGCCTTCACCGTCCTGAAGACCGGGCCGTTGATGGGGCTGACGCCGCCCGACTACCCGATCGCCTACGACGCCGGCAAAGCCCTCGCCGCGGCCGCGCGGGCCAAGGGTGACGGCGGCTTCGGCGCCCAGTGGGCGGGCCAGGGCGCCCCGCTGGCTCGCGCCATGCCGGCCGCTGAGCTGGTCATGACCTTGGCGGAAGAACTGCGGTCGGCGCGGTCGGCCTAAGCACTCTGCTTCGCCCGCACCGCCGCGATGCCGGCGCTCGCGGCCCAGGCGTGCAGATCGCCCCGCTTGAGCGCCGTCGCCATCAGCTCCGGGAACAGGTCCGGAGTGCAGGCGAAGACGGGGGCGCCGAGCGCGGCGATGGCGGCCGCCATGTCGGCGCTGTAGGCGGGGCGGCCGTCGTCGTTGAGGGCGAGCAGCACGATCAGGTTGACGCCGCGGTTCACCAGGGCCGACGCGCGGCCGAGCATGGCCTTGGCGTCGCCGCCCTCATAGAGATCGGTGATCAGCACCAGGTGGGTCTGGGCTGGGGCGTCGATGTGGTCCTGGCACCAGGCGAGGGCCTGGTTGATGTCGGTGCCGCCGCCGAGCTGGACGCCGAACAACACCTCGACCGGATCGGCGAGTTCCTCGGTCAGGTCGGCGACGACGGTGTCGAAGACGACCAGGCGCGTGCGCAGGGCCGGGATCGAGGCCAGCACCGCCGCGAAGATCGACGCATAGACCACCGAGCTCGCCATCGAGCCCGACTGGTCGACGCAGAGCACCACCTCGTCGAGCCGGCGGCGGGCGCTGGCGCGGCCGAAGCCGACCAGCTTCTCCGGCACGATGGTCTGTTGTTCCGCCTGCCAGTGACGCAGGTTGGCCCGGATGGTGCGCGGCCAGTCGATGTCGCCGGGGCGCGGGCGGCGCGTCCGCTGCGAGCGGTTGAGGGCGCCGCGCACCGCCTGGGTGGTGGCCGCCTCCAAGCGCGCGAGCAGTTCATCGACGACCTTGCGCACCACCAGCCGCGCCGTCTCCCTGGTCTTGGCCGGCATCACCGAGCGCAGCGAGATCAGGTCGGCGACCAGATGCACGTCGGCCTCGACCGCGGCCAGGAACTCCGGCTCCAGCAGCATCTGCTTCAGACCGAGGCGTTCGAACGCGTCGCGCTGCACCAGCTGGACCACCGGCGCGGGGAAGAACTCGCGCACGTCGCCCAGCCAGCGCGACACCCGCGGCGCCGAGGCGCCCAGCGAGCCCCGGCCCTTGCCGCCGCCTCCGCTCGCGGGGCCGTAAATGGCCCTCAGCGCCGCATCCAGGCGCTGGTCGCTCGCGCCCAGCCCACCGCCGCCACCTTCCTCGTCCGAGCCCAGCACCAGACGCCAGCGACGCCAGGCCTCGTCGCCGCCGATTTCCTCGCTCATGGCGCCAGCCCCAGCACGGTCTTCAGCAGCGGCAACGCCGCCTGGAATGCGCCATCGTCCGCGTCCGCCGGCTGGGCAGGGCCGGCGGACGCGCCATGGGCCGCTCCGACGGCGGCGCTCAGCAGCCGCCGACGCTCCATGCCGTCGAGCCCCGAGAACGCGCGGCGCAGCTGCGGCAGCAGGGCTTGCAGATCTTCCGCGCCCAGGCCCCTCACCCAGGCGTCGAGCAGGGCGAGCAACGGCCGGTCGTGCAGCAGCAGACGCCCGGCGTCATCGAGGAAGCCCTCCAGCCAGCCCGCCGCCTCGACCGGCGCCACTGACGGCGACAGCGCCCTGGAAAGGCGGGCGGCGGTGACGTCGATCGGGCCCCCTCCGGCGTCATAGAGCTTGCGCGCCGCGAAGCCACGCAGGCGGGCGGCGACGGCCGCATCGTCGATCAGCGCTCCCAGCGCGCGACGCCAATCGGCGATCAGCTCCGGGCGACCCAGCAGCGGCAGGGTCTGATCCAGCCCCGCCGCGGCGGCGAGCATGGCCGAGGCGCCCGCGTCGTCCAGTTGGCGGCAGGCGATGGCGAGGCCGACGCAGACCTCTGCGACCATGGTTTCGATCAGCCGCCGCAGCGGCGCCTCGGGGATGGCGCGCGCCTCACCGTAGCGCAGGGTGTCGGCCAGCGGCGGCGCGGCGCGCATCAGGCCGACGAGATCGCCGGAGCGCGCCGCCACGGTCTGCAGCCGGTCGATGCAGCGCTCGGCGGCCACGGGCAGATCGGACAGCAGGGCGGCGCGGACGAGACCGGCCAGGGCCGAGGCGTCCGTCTCGGCGTTGGCGCGCTCGACCGCCGCTTCCGCGGCCGCGTCCTCGATGGTCGTGCCCCACCGCAGCGCCTCGGCCAGCGCCACCGCCAGCTCGGGCCGCCACAGCAGCACCCAGCGCTCGCGGAAGGTGCCGCGGCTGCCGCCGGCGTCGGTCAGCCGGCCCCAGGGCGCCTCGATCAGCCCCAGCCGGTGCAGCAGGGCGGATTTGGCAAGACCGGCTTCGGAGCGCAGATCGAGCCCGATCTCGGTCTCGACGGCTTCGGGCTTGAGCCTCAGCTTCTTCTGCTGGCGCGCCAGGTCGGCCAGCAGCGGCATCAGTGGCACGGCTTCATCGACCGCGCCGACCCGAGCGCCGATCACCAGCCGCGCCTCGATCAGGCGCAGCGGCGTCTCGTCGCCGAAGCAAAGGGTGGCGAGGGTGGCCTCGTTGAGTTCGGCGAGGCCCGGCGCGCTGCGACCCCGCAGCGCCGCGAGCGTCTCGGCCAGCCGCACCGCCTCGATCACCGCCGCCGTCGAGGCGCCGAGGCCCTCGTCCCGCAGCAGGCCGGCGACGCGCCCCTGCCAGCCCACCGCCATCGTCCGCGCGTCCAGCGTCTCTCGCCCTTCGAGCGCGGCCCAGAGATGCCGGTACCAGCCGGGCGAGATCACGCCGGCGCCGTAGCCCGAGGCGCGCGCCAGCCGTGCGTCGGTCCAAGGCGTCCAGGTCACCGCGACGTCGATCTTCGGCAGGCCCTTCAGCCGCGCCCGGTCGTCCTTGAGCGGGACCTGCCGGCGCAGGGCCGGAACGTGCCAGGCGCCCACCACCGCCGCGACTGGGCCGTCGCAATCGTCAAGCCCAGCGCGGATCGCCAGCCGCATGTGCGCCTCGCGGCGCGCCTCGCGCACCGCCTCGTCGGAGGTCGGGTCGGCGGCGGTGTCCGCATCTTCGCGCACCGCCGTCATCGCCGCCTCGATCGCCGAGAACAGGCTCTCCGGGTGGCCGCCTTCCTCGATCAGGGCGTTCCACCAGGCCTCGACGTCGCCATAGCCGGCGAGGATCGCGAGATCGGTCAGGGGATCGCCGCGCGGCGCGGGCGGTGGGATAGGCGCGGCGTCATCCGCGGCCTCGGCTGCGGCGCGCAGGGCGAGATCGTTCGTGGCCGGCAGGTCGATGAAGCGCACCGGCCGACCCCGCGCCAGGGCCCAGCGCAGCGCCACCCACTCGGGCGAGAATTCGGCCAGTGGATAGAAGCTCGCCAGCCCCGGCCGCTCGCGGGCGTGGACCAGCAGCGCCAGAGGCGGCGTCATCGTCGGCAGCGCCGCGAAGTGCGCCACCGCGTCCGCCTCGGGCGGCCCCTCGATCAGCACCATGGCCGGATCCAGCGCACCCAGGGCGCGCGCCAAGCTGTGAGCCGAGCCCGGCCCGTGGTGGCGGATGCCGAAAAGGTGGAGACGCTCGCTCACATCACCTCGCGGATCGCCCGGTAGAGGTCGCTCCAGTCCTTCCGGCCCTTGACCACCGTCTCCAGATATTCGCCCATCAGCACGGCGTCCTGCACCGGGTCCTTGACCACCGCGCCGACGATGTTGGCGGCCATGCTGTCGGCGTCGATGACCCCGCGCCCGAAGTGGCTGGCCTCGGCCCAGGCGCCGATGGTGACGGCGATCGCCTCGGCGGTGCTGAGCGTGCCGCTGGGCGACTTCAGCTTGGTGCGGCCGTCGGCGGTCTCGCCGGCGCGCAGCTCGCGGAACAAGATCACCACCCGCTCGATCTCGGCGGCGGCGGGACTGATCGGCGGCAGCTCCAGGCTGGCGCCCAGCTCGGCCACCCGCTTGATGACGATCCCGACCTCCTCTTCCAGGCTCGACGGCAGCGGCAGCACCACCACGTTGAAGCGGCGCTTCAGGGCGGCCGACAGCTCGTTGACGCCCTTATCGCGGTTGTTGGCGGTGGCGATGATATTGAAGCCGCGCCGGGCGTGCACCGCATCGTTCAGCTCGGGGATCGGCAGCATCTTCTCCGACAGCACGGTGATCAGCGTGTCCTGGACGTCGGCGCCCATGCGCGTCAGCTCCTCCAGCCGCACGATCGCGCCGTCCTCCATCCCGCGCATCAGCGGCGTCGGCGTCAGGGCTTCGCGGCTGGGCCCCTTGGCCAGCAGCAGGGCGTAGTTCCAGCCGTAGCGGATCTGGGTCTCGTCGGTGCCGGCGGTGCATTGGATCAGGCGCTGGGAGGAGCCACAGACGGCCGCCGCCAGATGCTCCGACACCCAGGATTTCGCCGTGCCCGGCACGCCCAGCAGCAGCAGGGCGCGGTCGGTCGCCAGCGTCGCGACCGCGGTCTCGATCAGCCGCCGGTTGCCGACGTACTTGGCCGAGATCGCCGTGCCGTCCGCCGCCTTGCCGCCCATCAGATAGGTCACCACGGCCTGGGGCGAGAGCTTCCAGCCGGTCGGCCGCGGCTTGTCGTCGCCGCGATCCAGCGCCGCGAGCTCGTCCGCGAACAGGTCTTCGGCGGCCTGCCGCAACTGTTGAGAGGTATCGGGCACGGGGGCGTCTCCGGAAGTCAGGAAGCTGGTGCGAGGGCGGCGAGCTCGCCCAGGAAGGCGAGCCAGGCGCTGGTCTTGGGGCGCCGGACGGTGGGGATCGGCGCCAGGGCGGAATTGAACGCGCCGGCAGTCGCCGGCGGCGTCACGGCCGCCAACGGCAGCAACTGGAAATCGATGTCCGCCTTGTCGTCGGTCTCGGCCTGGGCGGCGAGCTGGGCGATCCGCGCCGCGAGCGCCGGCGAAGCCAGCAGGCGGGCGGCGAACGCCAACTCCAGCGCGCTGCCGAGGAACTCGCTCAGCCGGTAGAGTTCGTAGCCGACGCCGAGCTGGGCGTCGGGCCGGAACGTGGCGGCGACGAGACCTCGCCGCATCTCCGTGCTCATGATCGACCAGTCCATGGGCAGGTTGAGAAGATCGCCGGGCCACGCCGGATCGGAGAGCTTCGCCAGCAGCGCGGCCGCGGCGCCGGCCTCGTCCTCCAGCACCGCCGCGCGCGCCAGGATCGGCAGAACGGACTGGGCCGACGCGGCCGCCTCGGGCAGGTCCGCGAGGCTCAACCCCAACCCCACGGTCAGCGCCGAAAGCGTGAACCCCTCGAACAGCGCGAACAGGACGGCGCGGCTGTCGGCCAACTGGCGCGGCGGCTTGAAGGTCAGGCGCTTCTGGCGGCGAATGAGGCCGTGGGTTTCGACCCCCAGCGTCGCACGGCGCTCGCCAGCCGCTCGTCGTAGGCTGGCGAGCCCGGGAGCCGCGCCAGCAGGGCCGTGGCGGCGTCGCGCACGCCCTGGGCGCGATCGGTCAGACACGCTTCCAGCAGTAGGCGGTCTTCCGGCTGAAGACCGACAGCGAGGCTGGCCACCAGCTCCGCGCGAGACTTGGCCGTCTCGCCGGAGAGTCCGGCTTCCAGGTCACGCCGGGCGCCGCCGGGATTCGTGCGGCGTTTTTCGCGACACAGGGCCAGCTTGCCGGCTGCGATGGCTGGCGCGCCAGCTTCATCCTTCAGCGCCTCGGGCTCGCGGCCGAGCCAAGCGCGCTCCACCGGGCCCAGGCGGATCGGCGACGCTCGCAACAGAGGTTCGAGCGCTGGCAGATCGAAGATGTGCAGACGGTGGCCGACGTCGGCGATCGCTCCCAAGATCGAGGGAGCGAGGCGTCGGCGGCTGTCGCTATCGAGGCGGCGATCCAGTCGCCCGAGGGCGGCTCGCGCCGAGGTCGGCAGCATCGGCCGCGGATCCTGCGGCAAGCCCTGAGTCATGGGTTCGTCTGCAACCGCCGTCGTTGGAGGCGCCAGCCGCAGGCGCTGGGCCAGCAGCGCGATCGCGGCCAGGGCCCGCGCCGGTTCGTCCAAGGCTTCCAGACCGAGGCCGGTCACCGGCGGCAGCGGCTGGCGCCCGAGGCCTAGCGAGAGGGCGCTGGTCAGGCGCGACCATTCGGCGGGGTCGCTCATGGCTCGGCGAACCAGGGGCCGAACGGGGTCGCCGCCGCGAGCAGGGTCAGCAGCTGTCCGTCTCAGATCCCGGCCAGGCTCGAAAGCTCCAGTCCCAGCAACGGCGCCGCCGCGCGGGCCTGCTCCGAGGCGAGCGGCAATGAGAGTTCGCCGGCGGCGTCGGCGACCCGCAGCGAGCCACCGGCCTCGACGATCCGGCCGCCCCCGGCGACGAGCAGGTCGTCCCCAAGCCAGGGCAACGCCGCCAGCCGGGTCTGGTGGGCGGCGAAGGCTTCGTCGAGACTTGCGCCCCCCGACGGGGCGACACCCAAGGCCGACGCGGCGCCGCGCGCGGCGATGATCGCCCGCAGCGGCGCGGCCGACGGATAGAAGATCAGCTCCGCGGGGAACCGTTCGCCCGCCGGCAGGGCGTCGCCCGTCGCCCCGGTCTGGACTGGTACGAAGTCGAGCAGCAGCGCCCGCGCGAAGCCCGAAGCCTCGGCCTCCGCGGCCGCCAGCCAGGTCTCGATCCGGCGCAGCCGGTCGGGCTGGATGACGCTGCGAACCCCGGCGACGATCCATTCGCCCGAGCCGCGCGGCGCGGTCGGATCGTTCAGCAGCTCCTCCCGCCGCGGCGCCCAGCCGATGGTGCGGCGCAAGTCCTCCCGCAGCGGCGGACCCAGCGCCTCGCGCCGCCGCCAGGCCGCCGAGATCAGGTGCAGCCGCCCAAGCTCGCCGATCACGAAGTCAGGCCGCAGCGGTTCCGGGCGCCCCAGCAAACTGGAAGGCAGCGCGTCGAGGCGCGCCGCCAGCGCGCCGGCCTTGGCGTCGACGAGACGCTGGGCGGCGGCCCGGCATGCGCCCTGGGCGCGCTGCGGAAACCCGGCGAGGCCGGCGTTCAAGTGATCGCCGATCCAGACGTCGAGCGCCTCCAGCCCAGCGCCCACCGAGACCTCCCGCGCCGCCTCGACCCGGGCCCGGCGTTCCGCCGCCCGCGCCTCTGCCTCCGGATCCTCGGCCTCAGCCTCGGCGGGCGCGATGGCCGAGATCGATGCGCCGGGCTCGTTCTTGGCGACCAAGGGGCGGCCAGCGCCCGGCCGCCGGCGCGAGAGCCATTCGGCGACCCAGGACGCGGGCTCGCCGACCGTGAAGCGATCCGGATGCTCGACGTACTGCCACATCAGGGCCAGCACGTGCTTGCAGGGGAACTTGCGGCTCGGGCAGCTGCATTTGTGGCCGCGATCCGCCGGGTCGAACATCAGCCTATAGGGCGCGCTGCCCGACCCCTGCGCCTCGCCCCACACCACCGTACCGCCCGCGTCGCGCGCCAACAGCGGCCAGCCGCCCGGCTTCAACAGCTTGGACGCGGCGACGAGCGCCGACTGGTCGGGCGCCAGCGCCTCGATCTGCGTCAGACTGAGCATGAACCCGGCACGCGCCCCAACTCCCGCAGGTTGCATAGCACGTCAGGCTATGCGGCGGCGAGGCGCACCAAAAGCGGCCGATACCGCTCCAGGGCCGGCGCGGCGCGGCCGGCGACCTTGCCGGCGTCGTCCCAGCGCCGGAGAAGGACCGCGCGCTCGGCGAAGCGGCCGCGCTCGAAGCGCTGGCGCTGGGCGGGGGTGAAGCGGCCGCCCTGCAGGCGCAGGCTGAGCGTCGAGGCCGCGCTCAGCGCGTCCTCGTAGCCTGGCTCGACCGCGCAGAGATAGCGCTTGGCGGCGACGTGCAGGCCCACCGGACCGGCCACCTCGGCGCCGAACCAGGCCCGCAGCCTGCGGGCGCCGTGAACCTCGTGGCGCGCGTCGATGCCGTCGCGCTCGGCGGCCTCGCCGCGGCCCTCGAAGAAATGGCCGTAGTCGTGCAGCAGCGCGGCGGCGACCAGCTGATCGTCCGCGCCCGCCGCCTCGGCAAGCGAAGCGCACTGAAGGGCGTGGTCGAGCTGCGAGACCCCTTCGCCATAGAAGTCGACGCCGCGCGCGGCGAAGGCGGCGAAGATCTCGCCCACGATGTCGTCAGGCATCGGCCAGCTCCCGCGTCCGCTCCAGCCGGGCCAGGGTGGCCGCCAAGCCGTCCATGTCGGCATAGCAGCCTTGTAGCCAGCGGGCGCTGTCGCTCGCCAGGGCGCGCCGGCCATGCACGATGCGGCGATTGTCGAAGATCACCATTTCGCCGGGCGCCAGCCGCCGGCCGAAGGCGGCCTCCGGCGCGTGCAGGCGGCGATAGTAGGCCAGGTAGGCGTCGTACCAGGCGTCGACCGCGGTCGCCTCGCCGCGCGCCAGGTCCAGCGAGCGGTGGTTCAGCCGCACCACCTCGACCGCGCCGCCGGCGGCCAGCCCCAGCACCGGGGCCTCGTGTGACCAGCGGGCGCCGGTGTCGTCGGCGAAGCTGAATCGCACCGGCGTGCGCGCCAAGGTCTCGAACGCGCCAGGATCTTCGCGTCGCAGCGCCTCGGCATGGGCGAAACCGTCGACGAACACAGTCTCCCCGCCGCCGGCGTCGGTGACGATGGCGTGCAGCAGCTGAACCGTCGGAATCGGATCGCGGTAGGGATTGTCCGTATGCAGATCGAGGGCGCGGTCGGTGTAGGCCAGGTTGCCCGGCTTGGGCTCGATCCGGACGTCGAAGGTGCGGCCGTAGTTGGTCTCGCGGACGAAGCCGAACGCCTCCACCGCGCGCTCCACCGCGCCGGGCTCGCGGCCCGCGCCGTCGAGGAACGCCAGGCCAAGGCGGGCCACGCGCGAGAGCACCTCGCGGCGGGCGCCGTCGTCACCCAGATAGTCCTTGAACGGAACAGACGCCGCATCGGCGATCGGACCTGGCGTCGGCCAGAGCACGGTGGCGCGCGCCGGAGCGGCCAGCCCCGAACTCAGGCGGCTGAATTCGAGGCGCCGCTCGTCACCCGAGGGTGAGAAGCGGACCCGCAGCTCGCCGTCCTCGACCTCGGCGGATTCGATGCGGGCGGCGCCGTCCAGCGCGAGAGCGCCGTGGGCGCGCTGCCCGCTGACCCGGTCGCGCGCGTCGTCCGCATGGTCGAACAGCCAGCGGGCCGAGACGTCGCGGCTGACGCCATCGGCCCAGGTGACCCGCAGGCCGCGCGCATCGCTCAGCAGGGTCACGTTCACGCGCTCACGCCTTTCAAGGCGGGAACCAGGTCGGCCACCGTCTCCACCACCAGGTCCGCGCCCGCCGCGGTGAGGCGCGCGTCGGCGAGGGCCAACCGCGCCCGGCGCTCGGCGGAGTCCAGCGCCGCCAGCGCGGTCCGCGAGAGGCCGATGCTGTTGCCGGACGCCGAGACCCCGACGGTGAAGCAGCCGGCGGCGCGGCCCTCGGCGATCCCGGCCTCCGCGTCGTCCACCTTGACCACCCGCGACAACGGCCAGACGCCGAGCTCGGCGCAGGCCTTGTAGATCATCAGCGGCGAGGGCCGGCCCTGCGGCGTCTCGCCCGCGCAGACCAGGTGGTCGGGCGCGTAGCCCTGCTCGGCCGCCTTCACCAGCACCGGCGCCATCATCTCGCGGGTGTAGCCGGTGGACGAGGCGATCTTGAGGCCGCCCGCCCGCAGCGCGGCGACCGCCTCAGCCGCGCCGGGGATCAGCTCCGCGGCCGCGGCCGCCCCGTCGCGCATCAGCGGACCCAGGTCCCCCATCAGCGCCGCGACGTCGTCCTCGCCGGGCGCCCGGCCCTTGGCCGCCGTCCAGGCCGCGGCGACCTCCGGCCGCGCCAGCAGCGCCCGCACGTGGTCGGCCTTCGCCTTGCCCATGTCGGCGCGGGCGGTCGGCTCGTCCAGCGCGACGCCCCGCCGCCCGAAGGCTTCGATCAGGGCGGCGATCGGCGCGCGGCAGCCGAAATCGACCATGGTGCCGGCCCAGTCGAAGATCACCAGGTCGAACCTGCCCAGACCGCCCGTCATCGCCGCGCCTCCCCAAACAGATCCGCCATCACCTCTTCGCCGAGCGCGAAGCCGGTCGATGCGCCCGCGCCGGTGGTCACCATCACCAGCCGCACGCCCGGCGCCGGCGCGTCGACGATCGTCGTGCAATCACGCGCCGAGGCATAGGTGCCGGTCCAACGCTCCAGCACCGGCGGCGCGGGGCGTCCGAACACCGCCTCGAATTCGTCCAGGATCAGCCGGTCGATGGCTTCGTGGGCGAAGGGATCGGGGGTCGGCGCATAGTGGTGGCTATCGCCGACGACCAGGCTGCCGTCCGCGTTCTGCACCACGATCAGATGGACGCCGTGCTCGACCTGGCCGGGCTGCTCCGCCCGCAGCCGCGCCCGCAGCGCCTCGGCTTCGGGCAGCGCCGCATAGCCGGCGTAGCGCGCCAGCCCCAGGTCCGACATCACGCCGGCGGGGAGGCGGAAGCCGGGATCGGCCAGGCGCAGCATCTGCAGCTTGCAGCGCGTCACGCCGTGGGCGGCGATCCGCTCGCCGAACAGGCTGACCAGATCGTCGCCGGGGCAGACGGCGACGGCCTCGGCCTCGATCACGCCGCGGGCGGTCAAGACCTTCGCGGTTTCAACACCCTGGACGGCGGTCTCGCGCCGGAAGGCGACGCCGTGGCGCGCTTCCAGCCAGGCCGCCAGAGCCGGGATCGCCTGCCGCGATTCCACCCGCAGCTCATGCGGACTCCAGAGCGCGGCCAGCAGCTCCGGCGCGGCGAGGTCCGGATGGTCGCGGCGCACCTCGCCGGCGTCCAGAAGGCGGCACTCGTCGCCCATCTCGGTACGCAGGAAAGCCTCCAGCACGGCAACCGATTCCGGCCGGCGCGCCGTGAGCAGCAAGCCCCGGTGCGGGATACGGATGCCCGTCTCGGCCGCCACCTCCTCCCAGATGTCGCGGCTGCGCAGCGCCCGGCGCCACATCTCGCCGCGCGCCTGGCCGCTCACGGTGATGAAGCCGAAGTTGCGCACCGACGCGCCGTTGGCCTGGGCGTCGCGGTCGATCACGACCACCCGCTTGCCGCGCCGGGCCGCCGCCAACGCGCAGGCCAGCCCGACGATGCCGGCGCCGACGACGGCGAGGTCGTAGGCGCGCTCAGTCACGGTAGCGTTCCAGGGCGTCGCCCAGGGCGAGCCGCAGCGGCGACAGCCAGGCCTCGTACAGCTTCCATTGGTCGAGCCCGTCGCGGAAGATCGGCTGGCGCACCTGTTCGGAGCTGGGGGTGCGCACGCTGCGTTCGGTCTTGTGGAACTCGACGCAGGCCGGTTCGAACGGCAGGCCGCAGTAGTCCAGCATCCGCCGCACGCTGCCTTCCAGGTCGACGACCACGTCCTCGTGCCGCACCCGCAGGATCCGGCCCGGCAGCACGACGTCCCAATGGGCCATCAGCTCCAGATAGGTGCGGTAGTAGCGGGCGATGTCGTTCACGCTGTAGGTGAACTCCTGCCCCTGGGCGAAGAGCTGCTTCAAATTGCTGAAGCAGCACGACATCGGATCGCGGCGCGCGTCGATGATCCGCGCGTTCGGCAGCATCAGCTGGATCAGGCCGATGTGGCGGAAATTGTTCGGCATCTTGTCGATGAACCGGGGCTTGCCGGAGCGGTAGACCTGGGTGTCCGCCAGATAGGCCTCGCCCAGCCGGCGGAAGTCCGCCTCGCCCATCTCCGCTAGCGCGCCCGGATAGCGGGGATTGTCGAGGTCCGCCTCGCGGCCCTGCAGGTCGAGCACGATGCGCTGGATGTCGGCCAGTTCCTGGGTGCCCTCGACCTGCGAATGCGAAGCGAGGATCTGCTCCAGCAGGGTCGAGCCGGAGCGGGGCAGGCCCAGGATGAAGATCGGGTCGGGCCGCGGATCGCCCCAGCCGGCGCGGCGGGCGAAGAAATCGCGCGTGCAGACCTGGGTCTGCTGGCGCGTGTTGGTCTCGATCAGCTCCGGCCGGTAGCGGCTTTCCGAGCGCTTCAGGGCGTTGCCGCGCTCGTAATAGACCCAGGACTCGGCGGTCTCGCCCCGGTCCTCCAGCGCCTTGCCGAGCGCGAAATTGAGGTGATAGCGATCGATCAGCCCGGTCGTGGGCGACGCTTCCTCGGCGCGCATGCGGGCCATTTCCGCATCGCTGAAGCGGTAGGTCTTCAGGTTGGCGAGGCTCCAGTAGGCGTCGCCGAAGTCGGGCCGCGCCGCCGCCGCCGCCTGGTAGGACTCGATGGCTTCCGGGACCCGGCCGACCGTCTTCAGCGCGTGGGCGATCCACAGATTGACGTCCGGCGAGCCGGGCGCCTGGGCCAGCATCTGCTCGTAGAGGCCGATGGCCCGCTCGTTCTCGCCCAGCCCGACCGCGGTGGTGGCCGCCAGCATCAGATAGTCCGCATGGCCGGGGTCGATCTCGAGCAGGCGCTCGATCTCCTGGCGCGCCAGCGCGTACTTGTGCCGCTTCACCAGCGTGTCGGCGTAGTCGTAGCGGGCCGCCCGGTAGTCCGGCGCCAGGGTCAGCACCGCCTCCAGCAGCACCTCGGCGTCGTCGAGCACGTCGCGGGCGATGCCGATCCGGGCCAAGAGCCGCATCGCCTCGGGATGATCGCCATGGCGGAGCAGATAAGCGCGGACGATCTGCTCGGCCGGCCCCAGTTCATCGTCGGAAAAGAGCGACGTCGCGGTCACCACCTGCGGCGGCAGCCCCGCCAGCGTGGCGACGTGCGCCGCGGCGGTGGCGGCGTTCTGGGCGTCGCCGGTCAGCCGGTAGAGGCCTTCGAGCATGCGCCAGCTGGTCGGCAGCGCGGGATTGATGTTGACGGCGCGCAGCAGGGCGTCGATCGCCGGCGGCGCGTCCTTGCGCGCCACGTGGCAAAGACCGCGCTCCTCGTGCAGGCGACTGAACCTGGGATGCAGCGCCTCGAGCCGCTCCAGCGCCTCCAGCGCCTCGTCGAGGTGCAGCGAATAGCGCAGGCTGACGGCGACGATCAGCAGCAGATCGCGGTTCTCCGGCGTTTCGCCGAGGACGGATCGCGCGCCGTCCAGCGCCTCGGCGTGGCGGCCCGCCTTCTGCAGCTTGCGCAGCCGGCCGACCTCCAGCTCGATCGGCGACGGCTGCGAGAAGGCGACGTTGGAGTTCACGAAGCCCGCATCAGAAGCTGGCGCCGATCTTCAGCATCACGATCCGCGGTCGGATCGGCACCTCCGACTTCAGGAACTGGGTCGAAGAGGTGAACATGCTGGCGTGGGAGTCGGCGAGATTGTCGCCGTAGATTTCCGCGTACCAGTTGTCCTTCGCCAACCCTATGGCCGCGTCGACCGTGCCGTACCCTGGCATCTCGTAGCGCAGCAAGGTGGTGTTCGGCACCACGACGCCCGCGCCGGAGGCGTAGGTGGCCGGTTGGTTGAACTGGCTGCCGGTGTAGCTGCCGCCGACCTGGGCGTGGGCCTTGTAGTCGCCCACCAGCCATTCGTACCGCGCCCGGATGTCGCCCTGGAACTGCGGCGAGAAGGCCGGAACCGAGCCGACGGCGCCGAACGGGTTGTTGAACGGCACCAGGCCGACGCCCTTTTCCTCGACCTGGGTGATGCATTTGCCGAACGACGGCGTGCCGGGCTCGTTGTCGGTCAGGCAGGGCGAGTTCGCCTGGGTGTCGTCGTTGTAGGTCGCCGAACCCTGGATGGTCAGGCCCTCGGTGACCCGGCCGACCGCCTGCAGTTCGACGCCCTTGATGTTATAGTTCGGGCCGTTGACGCCGAAGGTGGTGTTGCCGAGTTCGGTCGGGTTGAAGAACAGCAGCTGCACATTGTCCCACTGCATGTAGTAGGCGGACAGATTGAGCTGCAGCCGGTGGTCGAGGAACTCGCTCTTCAGGCCGATCTCGTAATTGGTCAGCGAGTCGGGCGCATAGCCGTTGGGCTTCAGGAACTGCGGCGCTCCGGCGGCGTCGTCGGCCACCCCGCTCACCGAGCGGTTGAAGCCGCCGGGCCGGAAGCCCTGCGAGAAGGTGAAGTAGGTGAGCGCGTCCGGCGTCACGTGCCAGGTCACGTTCGCCCGGCTCTTGAAGCCGGAGTAGGTGACGTGGTCGTTCGCGGCGTTGATGTTGACCATGCCGCCGGTGCAGTCGCCGTTCGGCACGTTGAGGCAGCCTGCGCCTGTCCCGTACTGCGATCCGACCTCGAACTCCTTGTATTGGTAGTAGCGGGTCCCGGCGGTGACCGTGAGCACATGCGGGATGATGTCGAAGTCGACCGACCCGAAGCCGGCGATCTGGTCGTAGCCGCGCTGGGTGTCCTCGCCGAAGGCCGTGGTGTCGCCGCGCACGCCTGGATCGTTGGCGGTCGAACCCGGCGCGGTGCGGACGTCCGCGAGACAAACCTGGCCGCCGGCGTCGGCGACGGCGAGGTTCTGCGCCGTGCAGGCCGGGATGGATTTGTAGTTGAAGTTCATCACGTCGTAGATGCGGAAGTTTTCCTGAAAGACGCCGGCGATGAAGCGGATGCGCCAATCGTCGGGCGTGCTGATCCGGAATTCGTTGCTCAGGTGGGTGTTGCGGACCGTGTCCTGCCAGCTCGATACCGGCGAGAAGCAGGTCGGCGCCGCCGTGCCGAAGCCGGTGCCGCCGCCGGTGCACTCGTAATACATGCCGCCGGTGGACCTGGAATAGTTGGTGTAGTCCATCTGCTGCGAGATGTGCCGCAGCATGTAGCTGCCGGTGTAAATGGCCTTCAGCGGGCCGATCTTGCCGTTGAGCGTCCAGGCGGTGTTCTCGAAACTGTCGCGGTCGTAGGACGGCGCGAACGAGGTCACCTGCAGCGGCGCCAGCGTTTGGAAGTTGGAGCCAGTGGGCTCTTCGATCGACAGGCCCTCGGCGTCGAGGCTTTGGAAGGCCTCGGTGACCAGCACGTTCCAGTCGTCGTTGATGTCGAACAGCAGCGAGCCGCGGGCGCCTTGGTAGTCGACCGGATTGAAATTGTTGCGCGCCAGCGAATAGTTGTTGGCCGACTGTTGGTTCGGCAGAGTGCAGAGCCCCTGCGGACCGCCGGCCGGCAGGCCGTTGGGGCAGGCGCCGCCGGTCGGCTTGATGCCGAAGTAGCTGTTGCCGAGGTCGTTGTTCGAGCGGGTGAATTGGCTCGGCACATTGTCGATATAGCCGCCCTGGTGGTCGTCGTAGAACACGACGCGGACCGCCAGCTTGTCCTTGACCACCGGCACGTTGAGCACCGCGTTGAAGCTGCCGTTGGGGTCGCCGCCGGACGTGATGCCAGCGCTCCCCTCGGCCTTGGCCTCATAGGTGTCGAGCTTGGGCTTGTTGGTGATGTAGCGGATGGCCCCGGCTTCCGCGCCGCCGCCGAACAGCGTGCCTTGCGGGCCTTCGAGCACTTCGACCCGGTCGAGGTCGACCGCGTAGATGTCGACGTTGCGGCCCGGGAACTGCATCGACTGGTCGTCGAGATAGAGGGCGACGTTCGGGAAGGTGGCGATCGTCGCGCTGGACTGGTTGCCCTGCAGGCCGGTGCTGAGGCCGCGCATGAAGATCACGCCCTGGCCGGGGCCGTTGTTCCCGAAGGTCACGTTCGGGGTATATTTCACCAGGTCGTCGAGCGTCTGGATGTTCTGCTGCGACAGCACCTGGCCGGTGAAGGCCTGCATGGTCGCCGGGACGTTCTGGATCGACTCCTCACGCCGCTGCGCCGTCACCACCACTTCCTGGATGGCCGGGCCCGCGGTGTCGGTGGCCGCGGTGTCCACGAGGTCGGTGGCGGGCTTCGCGCTGGTGGCGCTCCCGGCGTCCGGCGCGGCCGTGGCGGCCGCTGCATCGGCGGTGTCCGCCCAGCAGACGTCATAGGCGGCGAGCGCGCCCACCGCCGTGGCGGCGAGCAGCAGCGCGCGCAGATTGCTCCGCGTCGAAAGTGTCATGTCTTTTGCCCCGTCAGTCGAATCCATGCGTCAGTCCGCATGAATTGGCGGAGGCGTAGCGGGGCTACGTGACAGTACAGCAACGCTTTATCGAAGTTGCTGTAACAGTTTTGCGGCGTTCTCGGCGCGCCGGCGCCAGGCCCCAGGTTTTATCCGTGTGAGGCGTTAGGCGGAGGCCCAGTCCAGCGCCGGATCGCTGCGGCTGGGGCGGCCTGTTTCGATGTGGCCGGCGATGCGGCGCAGGAACGCCGGGTCTTCGGCCAGGGTGACCGAAACGTCATACCAGTGGCCGCTGGCCGCGATGGGCCAGGCGTCGACGATCTCCGCGCCCGACGCCAGCGGCAGGCTGTGCGTGGCGTTCGCCGCATAGGCGTCGTGGGTGTGGACCACGAAGGGCGCGCCGCCCGCGTTGCGCAGCACGATCTGCAAGGTCTCGCTCGCCGCGTCATAGCGGTGGCTGACCGCGAGGGCTTCGGCCCCGCCGCCGCGGAACCGCCGCAGGAACCCGTTCGGGCCGTGAAGGATGAAGTCGTAGCCGTCGGGACCCGCCGGCAGCCGGTCCCGCAGCCGCTGGCCGGCCTCGACCGCGTAGAACCACGGCCCCGGCCCGTCCCTGTCCGCGGGATAGACGCCGAAGCCGGCTCCGGCCGCGCCGAAATTGGCGATGGTCAGATCAACGCCCTCGGGGACCCGCCGCGCCGAGGCGTCGAATCCGTAGGGCAGCGCGCGCGCCGGCCTGGCGCCCGGTTCCTGCCGTGGCGCCGGCGCCGGCTGCGAGGGCGGCCTCGGCTCCGGCAGGCTGGCATTCGCCAGCGCCCGCGCCGGAAGCCGCGACGCGTCCGGTAACGCCGTGGCCGCCGCTCCGTCGGGCGCCGCGAAGTCGAACACGCTGGTCAGGTCGCCAGTCACCGCGCGCCGCCAGGGCGTGATCTGCGGCTCCGGCACGCCGAACCGGGCCTCGAGCAGCCGGATCACCGAGGTATGGTCGAAGAGCTGCGAATTGACCCAGCCGCCCTTGGTCCAGGGCGAGACCACGATCATCGGCACGCGCGGCCCGAGCCCCACCGGCACGCCGCCGTAAAGTTCTCCGTCCATCGACGCGGTGCTCTTGCCCGGCGCGCCGCCGATCGGCGGCACCAGCGGCGGGACGTGATCGAAGAAGCCGTCGTTCTCGTCGTAGTTCAGGATCAGCGCCGTCTTGGCCCAGACCTCGGGGTTGGACGCCAGCGCCTCGATCAGGCGCGCGGTCAGGTTCTGGCCCGCCGCCGGCGTCGCCGAGGGATGCTCGCACGCCGGATAGGGCGCGACGATCCAGGAGACCTGCGGCAGCCGGTCGGCGGCCACGTCCGCCGCGAACGCCGCGGCCAGATGCTCGCCGGTGGTCGCCTTGGCGTTGGCGGCGGTCGAGCCGGCCACCCAGGCGCGGCCGCGTTCGTAGAGCGGCGATGCGGGGTCGAGGCCGCGGAAGTTGGCGAAGTAGGCCAGCGCATTGTCGCCGTAGTTGTCGTACTCCTGATAGACCCGCCAGGAGACGCCCGCCGCCTGCAGCCGCTCGGCGTAGGTCGGCCATCGGAAGGGCTCGAACGCGCCGGCGTCATTGGCCGGGTCCGAGGTTTCGTTCGGCTCGTCCGGCGGATTGGCCGCCACCTGCGGCCCGTCATCGCCGGCGCCCAGGCCGCTGGTGCCGGTGAACAGGAACAGCCGGTTGGGATTGGTTGGGCCGAAGATCGAGCAGTGATAGGCGTCGCAGATCGTGAAGGCGTCGGCGAGCGCGTAGTAGAAGGGAATGTCGTCGCGGGTGAAGTAGCCCATGGTGAGCTCGGACTTCTCCGGAACCCAGGCGTCATGCCACTTCCAACGCTCGTGACTGCCCTTCCAGCTGTGGTCGAGGCTGGCCATGTTCTGGGCGCGCGTCGCCGCCGCGTCGAGGCGGAACGGTGTGACGACGTCAGTCGATCCCGGCGTCTTCGGCTGATGGAAGACGCTGGCGCCGCCCGGCAGCGTCAGCGGACGCGGATCGGCGAAGCCGCGCACGCCCCGCAGCGTTCCGAAATAGTGGTCGAAGGCGCGGTTCTCCTGCATGAAGATGACCACGTGCTCGAGGTCGCGCAGCGTGCCGCTCCCTCGCCGCGCCGGCAGCGCCAGCGCCTTGGCGATCGGACCCGCCAGGCCGGAGCCGGCCGCCGCGCCGCCCGCCAGCCTCAGGAATCGTCTGCGGCTACTCCCTTGCCTCGCCATGTCGGGGTTCGCCCATCCTACGCCAACGGACACCTATGCCGATCGACCTTGAAGTCTTCACGACAATTCGCCCGGGCCGCGTTGCGGCGCGGGCGCTACGTCTCTTCCTCAACGAGCAGGCCAGGGCGACCGCCGCGGGTCTTGATCACGATGAGGATGATCACGCCGACGCCGAGCCAGACGAGGCCGGCGATCTTGGCCTCGATCTGGGTGTTGACCAGCACATAGGCCACGATGGCGAAGCCGATGATCGGCGAGATCAGGTGGCTGAACCAGTGGCGGCTCTTCTGCTTGCCGATGAACCAGACCACCACCGAGACATGCAGCGCCAGGAAGCCGGTCAGGGCGCCGAAATTGACCATCGAGGTCAGCAGTTCGAGCCGGTCGACCAGGAAGATCCCGAGCCCGAGCGTGATGGCGCCGATGAGCAGGATCGCTCGGACTGGGGTCTGGCGGCGAGCGTCGACCTTCGCTAGCACCTTAAACAGCATGCCGTCGCGGGCCATGCTGTAGATCAGCCGCGCCGTCGCCGCCTGGGCGGTGAGCGCGCCCGCCAGGCCCGAGAACAGCACGCCCAGGATCGACACCGACCACCGCAGCGGCTCGCCCCCGACCATCTTGGCGATGACGAAGAAGGCGGTGGCGGCGTCGTCGCCGGAAGCGAACGCGGGATGGTTCAGCACGAACAGCGAGGCCAGGTAGGTCTGGGCGACGAACAGCGCCGCCGCCACCAGCAGCGAGAGCATGGTGGCGCGGCCGACGGCGTGGGCGCCGCCCTTGGCCTCTTCGGTGAGGGTCGAGATGGCGTCGAAGCCGAGGAAGCTCAGCACCGCCAGCGACAGGGCGCCGAAGATCAGCGACGGGCTCACCTGGTGGGCGTCGTACAGCGGCGACAGCGCCAGGTGCGCGCCGCCGACGCCGTGCGCCAGGCCGATCAGGCAGAGCGCCATGAAGACGGCCAGCAGAATCAGCTGGAGCACCAAGAGCGCGATGCTGAGCTTGGCCGTGCTTTCGATGCCGATGATGTTGACGGTGGTGTTCAGCGCCACGAAGGCGGCGACCAGCACCGGCTTGGGCAACCACGGCATCACGGCGTGGATCGCCACCGCGCAGATCACATAGATCAGGCTCGGCAGCAGCAGATAGTCGAGCAGCAGCGCCCAGCCGGCCAGGAACCCGGCGCTCTCGCCGATGCCCTTGCCGGCGTAGGCGTAGACCGATCCCGCCACCGGAAAGGCGGCGGACATGACCATGTAGCTGCGCGCGGTGAACACCATCGCCACGAACCCGACCACATAGACGAGCGGCACCATGCCGTGGCTGGCGTTGAAGACGAACCCGAACGAACTCCAGGGCGCGATCGGGGTGATAAAGACAAGACCGTAGACCAGCAGGTCCATCGGCGAGAGCGTGCGCTTCAGCTCCTGGCGGTAGCCGAAGGACTCGACTTCGGCCGACGCGGCCGCGACGCTTTCAGAGGCGGCCAAGCGAGTCTCCGAGTCCTGCTACGTCGCCCAGGGTGGCCGACGCGGTGCGGCGCCGCAAGGCCAGGTGACTTGAAACCGCCTCCCGCGCCGGGCCGTGGCGCAAGTCTAGGCCGACAACGCGGCCAGGCGCGTGTTCGGCTGCAGCTCGGACCCCGCGGCTGCCAGCGCCTTGAACGCGCCGTCGGCGGCCGCCAGCGTCTCTTCGATGTCGTCCATGGTCAGGGCGTTCGAGATGAACATGTTGTGGAAGGGGTGCATGTAGACGCCCCTCGACGCCATCTCGCCGCACCAGTGGTAGCCCTTGCGAAGGTCGGGGTCGTCGTCGAACAGGAACATCGGCATGGTGACAGGGCCGGTCTGCCGCAGTCCGACGCCGTGCTTCCTAGCCGCCGCCGCCATGCCGCTGCGCAGCGCGCGGCCGAGCGACTGGATGTTCTCAAGGTAGAGTGTGCCCATGATCCGATCCAGCGTGACCAGGGCCGCGGCCATCGGGCCAGACTGGAACCAGAACGAGCCGGTGTAGCGGACTTCGGAAGCGGCCTTGCGCGCCTTCTCCGACCCCAGCAGGGCCGAGATCGGATGGCCGTTGGCGATGCACTTGCCCCATGAGGACAGGTCCGGCTCGACGCCGACGGTCGCCCAGCTGCAGTCGCGGGCCAGCTTGAAGCCGGCGCGCACGTCATCGACGATCAGCAGCGCCCCGGTCTTGTCGCAGAGCTCGCGGGCCCGGCGCGCATAGGCCGCATCCGGCTCGGCCTGGTCGATGAGCACGTCATGCTTGAACGGGGTGGCGAAGATGGCGGCCAGATCGTTCCCCGCCTCCGCGACGGCGCGCTCGAGCGAGTCGACATCGTTGTAGGTGCAGGAAATGCGGCCGGCGCGTTCGCCCGCGGTGGTTCCCGGCGACGCGGAGCACCAGGCCGCGGCGCCGTGATAGGCGCCTTCCGCGATGATGATCTTGTCGCGTTTGGTATGCGCCCTGGCGATCATCGCGCCCAGCGTCGTCGCGTCGGTGCCGTTCTTCACGAAGATCGCCCAGTCGGCGTGGGTGACGATGCCGGTGAACCGTTCCGCCAGTTCGACCATCACCTCCGAAACGCCGGTCAGGGTGTCGGTCTTCAGCATCTGCTTGACAAAGGCGTCGTTGATCTCCTCGTCGCCGTAACCGAACAGGTTCAGGCCAAACGCGCACATGTAGTCGATATAGACCTTGCCATCCACATCCGTCATCCGGACGCCTTTGGCCGAGGTGAAGAATTGCGGATAGTTCTCCGGCATCGACCTGGTCGACAGATGTCCGTAAATCCCGCGCGGGAATACTTGCTGGGCGCGCTGTTTCAGCAGATCTTGGCGGCTCATTTCAGCACCTCGGCGCGAGCGGACGGCATCCCAGTTGGGATACGATTTTTATCGGATTAGGACCCGCGCACGCGACCGTCAAGGTCGATCGATCGGGCGCCAGGCCGATGGTCCGACGTCGCCTAAGGGGTGGGCGCCCGCAGCGGAATGACCGCCGGCAGGAAGGTCTCGCAGTACGCGATCCCCGCCAGCTCCGTCTCCCTGGCGAAATCGGCGGTAATCAGTCCGTGACGCGCATAGGACGTCATCCAGATGCCGTCATAGATACCAATCAATGCGGCGTATTTCGTATCCGCATCGTGTAGATATGGCATCTCGAATATTTTGTTCATGCGAACATAAGTCAATGCAGACGCCGCCTCGACGTTCCTCACGTCCAATATTCTGACATCTCGTATGACATTGGCGCCGAAAAACAGTTTCGACATCACCTTATTGTTATTGTAGTACTCGATCGCCCGATGCAGCTCGAGCGTGACGAAATCTTGCCATCGCTGGATTTGTCCGGGATGCGCGGGCCGGATGATGTGGTGGCTGAGGCCGACCAGGTAGCGCTGCGCCAGGGCGACCAGCGCGGCTTCCTTAGTCGGAAACAGATGGTAGACCGAGGCCGGCGGGACCTTGGCGGCGTCGGCTATGTCATAGAGACCGACTTCAGTGATCTCCCGGTCGCACAGCAACGCGTCGGCGGCGTCCAGGAGCATCTCGTATCTCAGACGACTGCGTTGCTGGGAGGGCCGCCGGGGGCCGGTTACGGTCGTCGCCTCCCGCGCCGCGGCCGCTTTTCTCATCTTATCCTCGCTCGGTCCAAGCCGCGCCCCGGCGGCCGCGCTGGCGCAACCACGCTACCCGCGCGGCCAGAGCGGTTCAACGAGCGGCCAGCGGGCGGCGGTTCGCACCCCGCCCGCATCGGCTCAGTAGTGATAGGTCAGTTCCACCCCATACATGCGCGGCGGACCTTCGACGGGCTCCAGGAAGCCGAACGGACTCGAAATGTCGCTCGACGTCAGATCATACTTCTGGTTCGCGAGGTTCCGCACATAAATGCCAGCCACCCAATTCTTATGACTCTCATAGTCGATGTTGAGGTTATGAAGCCAATATCCACTTTGCTGGATGTAGGGGTCGTTGGTCGAGTCGAACCAGATGTGGCTGCGATAATTCGAGTTCCAGCGGAAATTGATATCGTCGCCGTTGTTGAGCTTCCACTTGTAGTCCGCCACCGCGGTGAAGCTGAACTTGGGCGCGTTGGCCAGTTCCTTGCCCGTGAGGTCGACGCCGCCCGTGAAAGTCGGCACGCCCGCGTTATCCAAGCGCGTGCGAAGCAGGGCGGGTTCGAGGTCGATGGTCAGGCCGTCAACCGGCACAGCGGTGACCTGGAACTCAGCCCCCTCCGTATGCGAGGACTTGGCGTTGGTCAGGATTTCTGTGTCCTCTTCGGTCGTCGTACCGTTTCCAAGTTGGATCGATTGGGGAACAGTGGCGAATATCTGCTCGTTATTGTACTTATTGTAGAACACCGAGGCGTTGAAAACGAGGCGGTGATCGAGCAGCGTCGCTTTCTCGCCCAACTCGTAGGCCGTCACCTGCTCCGGCTTCACCGGCTGCAGCTGCAACAACGCCTGCGCCGCAACATTGCTGAGAAAGCTGCCGTTGAAGTCGCCGCTCTTGAACCCCGTCGCGACGCTGCCGTAGCCTTGGATCTGGTCGGTGAAGTGATAGGCTAAAGCGACGCGGTAGGTGAAGTTCGAGGCCGTCTGGGCCTCATTCGCGTCGATGATGTCCATGAGCGGGCCGTAATTACCTATGCCGTTGTCCTGGTACTGAGTGGAGCCCTCGTAATCGAAGGTCTTGCGTTCCCAGGTGTAGCGGCCGCCCAGCGTCAGCGTGAACCGGTCATAGGTGTAGTCGCCCTGCGCGAACGCGGCGGCCGTGTCGGTCTTCTGCTGGCTGGTGTCGTAGGATATCTGCGCGATATTGTTGAAAGCTCCAGGGCCCGGCGAAATGCCAAAGCCGCCAGCCAAGTCGCCATCGTAGAACAGCGACAGCGGCTGGTACTGATCAAGATTTTCGTGGAGGTAATAGACGCCCGCGACCCAGTTGAAGTCTTTCGTGTTCTGAGAGGCTCTGAACTCCTGCGTATAGGTGTTGGAAATGACCCCGTAAGTCGCGCGGATCAGATTGTACGGGTCGCCGTCGGTGTCTTCAGGGTGATACTTGTCGTCATACTGCCAGGACGATATCGACGTCAGCAGGATCGGCCCGGCTTGGTAGTCGGCGCGGAATTGCGTGATCGCCGCCAGGTTGGTCAGGTTCAGCGGCTCGGCATATGATCCCTGCCAGTAAGGCGGCGTGCCATAGCCGAAAAGGTCCACGCAGCCGCCGGCAAACGCGCGCGATGGCGAACAAAGCGTGGGACCATTGGGATTTGTGGTGTTCTGTGTGCCAGGGACGAACACCCCGATGTGGCCGTAGGGTTCCGGGGGATTGTCCAGATACCCGACCGTCGTCTCGAAATACAGCTTCAGCTTGTCGTTGGGCTGATACTTCAGTTGAAACCTGATAGCTTCGTTGCTGATGTAGTCGAAAGGGTTTCCGTTACCGGGGAGGTAGTTTTCCGTATAGCCGTTCGAACGGTTCAAGATGAAGGCGAAGCGCGCGTCGAGGTCAGGCGCGACCTGCCCACCGACCGCACCACTCAATTGCCACGTACCGTAGTTGCCGTATTCGAAGTGTGCGTCGGCCGTAAAGTCATCCGTCGGCTTGTTGGAGGTGAACACGAGCGCGCCGCCGCTGGTGTTTCGCCCGTAGAGCGTTCCCTGCGGGCCCTTCAGCACCTGCACCTGCGAGACGTCGAAAAAGGAGAAGTTCTGCGCGCCGGGGGCGCTGATGTAGACGTCGTCGACGTAGATCCCGTTGGGCCCGGCGTTGTTGGTGTCGAAGTCGTTCAGCCCGATGCCACGGATGGTGATCAAGGGCTGGTTGCCCGCGCCAATGGGGCTGATGATCGTGACATTGGGGGTTATCTCTCCCAAATCCTGGGTGCTTTTGATGCCGGCCGAGATCAAGTCCTTGCCGTTGACCGCCTGGACAGACTCCGGCACGTCCTGAATATTCTGGCTGCGCCGCTGAGCGGTCACGATAACCTCGCCAACACTCGAGGACGTCCCCGCGGCAGGTGCGGCGGGCGTGTCGGCGTGGGCGACTTGCGCGAAAGCAAGTAGCGCCGCGGATCCGGCGGTGGCAAGCAGAGCAGACCGCGCGGCGCGGCGTGTCACTTCAACCATCTCAGCTATTCCCCATCTCCTTGGGCCTGCTGCTGAACGCCTTGACGGACTTCAGTAACAAGCTGCCCCGCATCGAGACGGGCGAGTGAAAGATCATTCGTCGCCGTTGACAAGGGAGATTCAGCCGGCGCGGTGGCGGCGATTACGATATGTATCGGGTTTGCCACGGCGGCGACCGCCTGTGGACGCAAAAACAGCAGATGCTCCCGTTGGCGGCATCACATTGGCGACGAGACGGTGCGTCAAACTCGTTGAAAATCGGATATCGCCACGGCTTCCATCGCCGAAACCGGCCGCGACGATTGGCCGGACCGGCGTCGGCAGGAGACGCGTCGCGCTGGGTCGCCGGCCGTTTCCCGCGCTACCAAGCCACCCGGACGCCCGCCATGCCGCCGGCGGCGACGGTGTTGACGCCGACGTCGCCGACGTAGCTGCCGAAAGCGGTGACGCGCGGCGCGATCGCCCAGTTGAAGCCCGCCTCGACCCGCGCCGTGTTCTCCACCGGGGTGGCGCCCAGCGCGGTGAACGGGGTCGAACCGAAGGCGGAGAAGTAGGGCGTCACTTCGCGGTTCGGATCGAACTCGTGCAGCCAGTCGCCCCGCAGATAGGGTGTCAGCACGCCCGCCACCCGCCAATCGCCCTGCAGCTCGAAGCCCAGGTCCGACATGAGCGACTGCGAGGTCTGGCCCTTATAGCCGAGGGCGAAGACGTCGCTCGGCGCCCCCGCGATCTCCCGAAAGTTCGGCGAGGTGACGTAGCTGTCCTGCACCGCCACGAACGGGGTCAGCCGCAGCGGGGCGAGGTCGAAGGCGTGGCCGACCTCCAGCCGCGAGGTCAGGCCATGGGCGTGAAAGCTACCCGTCGTGGTCTCGGTGAGGTCGACGGCGTCGATGTCGCGCAGCACCTTGTTCTGGAAGAAGTCCCCGTCGACCTGACCCAGGGCGTAGAAGCCGAAGCGGCTGGCGCCGGCGTAAAGCCCCACGTGCTCGCCCTCGACCGTGCCGTCGGTGTAGCGGCTGGGCACCTGGAAGCTGCTGGAGTCGAAGCCGGCGTCGGCGCCGAACAGCAGGTCGGGGCCCCCGGTCTGGGCGCCGAAGGCCATGCCGCCACCGCTGAATTCGAGCTTGCCCGAGCCGACGTCATAGTCGCCGTCCACGGTCTCGAACCCGCCGTAGCTTGAGGCCCAGAGGCTGAACTGGCCCAGCGGCTGGCTGGCGTTCTTGTCGCCGCCAATCGCCTGGCGCGCCTCGGCCCTGGCCGCCTGCAGATAGCGGTCGTCGGCCACGAAGGAGGTCTCCTGCGTGGCAGCCGAACCCTCGCCGCTCAGGGTGTCGTACATCTTCGCCAGATCTGCGGCGGTGGCGACGGCGAAGAAGCGGGTGGTCAGGGCGTTGAAGGCCTGCGAATTGCCGCTGGTGCGCAGCCGGTCGAAGTCCTCGCCGAGCTGGAACAGATTGCCCTGCAGGCCGAACGCGTCCGGCGAATAGTCGACGCCATAGTTCACCTGGACCTGGGTGCCGGTCACCGTCATCGAATAGCTCAGCAGCGCCGCCGGCTTGTAGGCGAGCTTGAGGCCCTCGTTGTTCAGGTTGTAGTCGACCTGGATCACGGTGAAGGTCTGTGTCGCCACCTTGGTGGTGGCGAGGTTGAACGGCGTGACGAACAGCGTGCCCGCCAGGTTCGCATTGTCCGTCACGATCAGTTCGCTCATGCCGGGATGGGCGACATCGAGATTGATGTTGAGAACGCCGGTCGAGGTCTGGGTAAAGGTGCCGGCAAGGGTGGTGGTCTCGATCCGGCCCACGCCGCCCGGCGACAGGGTGCCGGAATTGGTCATGCTGCCCAGGTTGTAATATCCGAGCGTCAGCGTGCTGCCGGCGTAGATGATCCCGTGCCGGGTGTTCGTCAGGCTGACGATGCTGCCGGCGTCGATCGAGCCTTCGATCGTGCCTGAGTTGGTGATGCTGCCTGGCCCGTCGTCATAGATCGCCACGCCGTTGATCCCCGCGTCGGACTTTATGACGCCGTCGTTGGTAAGCGTGCCGTTGGCGCCGTAGAGCATCTGAACGGCGGTCGCGCCGATGACCTCCGCGCCGGCCTGGACAATCACGGTTTCGCTGCCTCCGCCGTCCGTGCCGTCCTCCCCTGTCTGGGCCTTGGCGATGCCGCCGTAGCTCTGGACCTGGACCCCGTAGGACCCCGCGCCGGTCGCGCTGACGAGGCCGCCGACGGTGACGCTGACATTCTGGGCGCCAGCGGCTTGGCCGCCGGCGCTCTGGGCGAATATGCCCGTCGCATCCGCGCCGGTAGTGGTGACGGAACCGGTTTCGACGACGGTGACGGCGCCGCCTTGCCCATTCCCGCCGACGCCGCCGCTGTACCCACCGATCGTGCCCGCGAACGCGGGCACGTACTTGTCGGACGTCTGGGAGAACTGGCCCGCGCCGCCGATGCCGCCGCCGCCGGCGACGGATTGCGCGATGATCCCGGTCGCCCCGGCGCCCGACGTGGCTATGGCGGCGCTCGAGGTGACGGAGACGTTGCCGCCGTTGCCCGCCCCGTCCGTGGTCGACCCGTAGGCCGCCACGCCCTTTTGCGTCACGCCGATCAGTCCGCCGCCGCCGCCGACCGACTGCGCCACCAGGCCGAAGGCGCCGGCGCCGCTGGTGGTGATGTTCGCGGTCTCGGTCACGGTGACATCGCCGCCGGAGCCGACGCCGCCGCCGAGGATGAAACTCTTGGCGGATCCCCCGGTCATTCCGATGCCGCCGCCGCCGCCGACGGACTGCGCGATGAGACCGATCGCGCCGACGCCGTGGGTGATGATCGCCGCGTTGTTGGTGACCGTGACCGCGCCGCCGCCGGCGACGTCGGCCTCGCCGAGGGTCAACCCGCCGTTGCCCACCTCATTGCCGATCGCCGCCGCGCCTCCGGCCACGCCGCCGCCCTCGCCGACAGACTGCGCAACGAGGCCATCCGAGTAAGCGCCCAAGGTCGTGATCGCGCCGCTGTTCGTCACATCGGTCGCCCCGCCAACGTCGCCGAGGGTCGTTCCATCGTTGCCGACCAGCGCCGACGTCACGTCGATCATGCCGCCATAGCCGCCGCCGCCGCCCACCGACTGCGCGAAGATCCCGAATGCGGCCTCGCCCTTGGTGCTGAGCGCGGCGAGGTTGGTCACGTCCACCGAACCGCCCTGACCGCTCACCCCGCCCGACCCGCCGAGGCCGAAGGTCTTGGCGGTGAGCAGGTTGGCCACCGTGCCGCCGCTGCCGCCGCCGCCGCCGACCGACTGGGCGAAGATCGCGTCGGCCTGAGCGCCGCTGGTGGTTATGACGCCGCTCTGCAGATTGTCGACCGTGACCTCGTTGCCGTCGCCGCCGCCGCCGCCGCTCCCGCCGATCACGAGGGTGTAGCTGGAACTGGCGCTGGTGGCGCCCGCCCCCTCGCCGCCGCCGCCGCCTATGCTCATGGCCTTGATGCCCACCGAGCCCGCGCCAAGCGTCGTCACCACGCTGGCGTTGGTGACGCTGACCCCCGCACTGCCGCCAGCCGCGCCGCCGGCGCCGCCGATCGTGAGCTTGGCTGTCGCGATTGCGGCGTCGCCGCCGCCGCCGCCGATCGAGGTGGCGCGAATGCCCATCGCATCGACGCCCTTGGTGGTGATGGCGCGTCCCTTGCTCATCACCGTCACCATGCCGCCGTCGCCGCTGCCGCCGCCGTCGGCGCCGAGCGCGACATCTCCCCCTGAGGCCGCGCCGGATGAGCCGCCGCCACCGCCGACCGAGTTGGCGTAGATGCCGTCGGATTCATTTCCGACGGTCGCGAGCAAACCGCCGTTGGTCAGCGTGATATTGCCGCCCGAGCCGCCGCCGCCGGCCTTCCCGCCGATCGCGATCGTGGCCGTGCTCGTGCCGGACGATCCGCCGCCGCCGCCCACCGACAGTCCATAGAGCGCCGACGCCGCCAGGCCGCTGGTTGTGATCTTGCCCTTGTTGGTGATCGTCACCGCCCCGCCGCCGCCCGCGGCGCCGCCGGAGCCGCCGATCGCCATCTTGCCGCCGGTGCCGGCATCGCCTTCGCCGCCCGACCCGCCGCCGCCGCCGACCGACTCGCCCTGTATTCCCCGGGAATAGGCGCCGGCCGTCGTGATGACGGCGGTGTTGTTGAGCGTCACGTTTCCGCCGTCCCCGCCGGCGCCGCCGGACCCACCGATCGAGATCACCCAGCTCTTCATGCCGCTCGGCGAGCGATCGTACTTGGTGAAGAACTTGCCCGACGCCTCGTCGATCACGCTTTCGACGGCGGGGTCGTTGACCTGCGGGACCAGGGACATGGCGTCGGTCAGGCCGTTGCCGGCCTCGCCGCCGCCACCGCCGACCGACATGCCGATGATGCCATCGGCGTGGCCGTTGCTGGTTTGAATCACCCCGGTGTTGTTGACGCTAACGTCGCCGCCATTGTTGCCGCCGCCGCCGGCGCCGCCGAGGGACAGCTGGGCGTTCCAATTGTTGTCGGTGGTCTGCGGGTCCTGGCAGTTCTTGGCCTTCGAGCTGTCGCACTTCATGCCGAGGAACAGGCTGACGGCGTCGGCCATGCCGCCCGTGCCGCCGCCGCCGCCGACCGACTCGGCGCGAATGCCCACCGATCCGTCGCCCAGGGTCTTGATCGCGCTCGACGAAGTCACCGAGACGTTTCCGCCGACCCCGCCCGATCCGCCGCTGCCGCCCACCGCGACCGAGACATTGACTGTCTTGCCCTCGTTGTCGGCGCCGAGGCCGAGGACAGCGCTGACGCCGGCGCCGCCATTGCCGCCGCCGCCGCCCACCGACTGGGCTTCGATGCCGGCGGCGTTGGCGCCGGCGGTCGACAAGGCTTTCGTCGCCTTGACCGTGACGTTGCCGCCGGAGGCCCCGGAGCCGCCTTTTCCGCCAACGGCGATGCCGACATTGACGTTGCTGCTCTCGCCGCCGAGTCCGACGCCGATCGTCGCGGCGAGGCCGCCGTTCCCGCCGCCGCCGCCGACCGATTGGGCGAAGATGTCGTTGGCGTTGGCGCCCGTGGTGGTCACGACGCCATGCATGGTCACATTGACCGAGCCGGCGCTGCTGCCGCCGCCGCCGTCGCCGCCCAAGGCGAGCGAGAAGCTCTTGGTGTCCGCGCCGCCGACGTTGGCGTCGATCGCCATGCCGCCGTTGCCGCCGCCGCCGCCCACCGACTGCGCCATGACGCCGTTGGCGTCGGAGGCGGTGGTGACGATGCTTCCGGTGTCCGTAACGCCGACCGAACCGCCGGCGCCGCCGGTTCCACCCTTGCCGCCCATGCTCATGCCGAAGTCGGTCGCGTTGTCCAGGGCGACCTGCCCGGTGATCGCCATGCCGCCGTCGCCGCCGCCGCCGCCGACCGACTGGGCGCTGATTCCCTGCGCCAGCTCGCCGGTGGTCGAAAGCGCGCCGGCGTTGCGCACGTTGACGGCGCCGCCATTGCCGCCATTGCCGCCATCGCCCCCAAACGCCAGGTTCACGCCGGTCGAGTTCTCGCCAGCCGCCGCGGTCGATATGGCGATGCCGCCGCGACCGCCGCCGCCGCCGATCGACTGGGCGTCGATGTCCGACGAAGACTGCCCCGTGGTCGTGATCGTTCCGTCATTGGTCACTGTGACCAAGCCGGCGGAGCCGCCGGAGCCGCCCGAGCCGCCCAGGCTCATCGACACCTCGCCGCTGTTGAATCTGGAGTTGGTCTGGATTGAGAGCGCGCCGCTGATCGCCATGCCGCCGACGCCGCCGCCGCCGCCGATCGACTGGGCGGAAATGCCGACGGCGTCCGCGCCCGTCGTCGAAACGACGCTGCCGGCGGTGACCACGACCTTACCCGCGTTGCCGCCGACGCCGCCGGACGCGCCCAGCGCCAGATTGAGCGCGATGTTCTGCGACACCGCCGCGGAGTCCGCCTGGGCGAAGCCCCCATCGCCGCCGCCGCCGCCGACGGACTGCGCCATGATCGCCGACGCGCCAAGGCCCGTGGTGGTGACCGTGCCCATGTCGTTGACGGTCACCGTCTCGCCGGCGCCGCCGGAGCCGCCCGAACCGCCGATCGCCATATTCAGCTCGGCGCCGTCTCCGGCATTGAGCGAAATCGCGGTTGCGAAGCCGCCGGTTCCGCCGCCGCCGCCCACCGATTGCGCGAACAGCCCGTGGGCGCCGGCGCCGGTGGTCTCGACCGCGCCGGAGGAGGTCAAGGAGACAACCCCGCCGTTGCCGCCGTCGCCGCCGCTGCCGCCGATGCTCACCTGGCCGAAGCCGCCCTCCCCGAGCGTGGTCATCCCGGTGAGGCCGAAGCCGCCATTGCCGCCGCCGCCGCCCACCGATTGCGCGACGAGCGCGTGGGCGCCCGCGCCGGTGGTCTTCACGGCGCTGGTGGACTTCAAGGTGACGGCGCCGCCGTTGCCGCCGCCCCCGCCGCTGCCGCCGATGCTCACCTGGCCGCCGCCCACGCCGAACGTGACCGAGCCGCTCGCGGCGAAGCCGCCATTGCCGCCGCCGCCGCCGACCGATTGGGCCAATGCGCCGAACGACTGAACGCCGGTGGTGCCCAGGGTGCTGTTCGTCGTCAGCGTGACCTCGCCGCCAGAGCCGGCATTGGCGCCCGCGCCGCCGACCGCCACGGAGATCTGCTGGGCCGCGACGGAGCCGGTCAGGGCGAAGCCGCCGTCGCCGCCGCCGCCGCCCACCGATTGCGCGACCACGCCGTCGGCTCGCAGCCCCGAGGTGTCGATCGAGCCCTGCGTCTGCGCGGTCACGGCGCCGCCGGCGCCGCCAGTCCCGCCGCCGCCGCCGACCGCGGCGCTCACCGCGCCCAGGTCCCCATCGACGGTCAGGGCCGCCGCGAAGCCGCCGCTG
>Ga0302311_10000785_pt1 | contig 38674 bp, 34 predicted proteins | sample III_Palsa_N1_3_FD_200449 | JGI IMG/M metagenome (GOLD analysis project Ga0302311, IMG submission 200449) | Peat permafrost microbial communities from Stordalen Mire near Abisko, Sweden - III_Palsa_N1_3 | ecosystem: Environmental > Terrestrial > Soil > Palsa > Peat permafrost | place: Sweden... | reverse complement strand
GGCGAGCCCGCTGCTCGCAAGCCCAATTGCGTTCGTGCACAGTACCGATCCCCAAAGCAGCCACTGGCGTGCCGCCAGTGCGCTGATCCGATCCATTCAGGAGTTATTTCATGCAGAGTTTCGCTAGATTCTTGCTGCTTACGGGTATCGCCGTGGCAGCTGGCACCTGGGCGTGCGCAGCGCAGGCCGATGATCTCGGCTGGTATGCCGGTGGCTCGGTCGGATATTCGACGCAATACATCGATGCGGTGAACGGCGGCGCCGAACAGCACGACACCGGCTGGAAAGTCATGGCCGGCATACGGCCGATCCCGTGGCTAGGCGCGGAAGCCGAGTATTTCAACCTCGGCAGTCCCTCGCGTGTGATCGATGCGATTGATGTCAGCGCCAAGTCCACCGGGGAGGCAGCCTTCGGCGTGATGTATTTGCCCTACGGAATCGGCGATCTGTTTATCAAGGCCGGCGGGGCGTCGATAAGCTACCGGGCCATTGTGGGCTCTGCCAGCCCTGCTGGTCTTGGCTCAACGATCTATTACTACGGTGATCAAACCACCACCGTCGCCGCGTGGGGCGGTGGCGGGCAGATCAAGTTTGACAATTTGGCCGTGCGGCTCGAGTACGAGGGCTTCAACGCCCCGACTGGCCGTCAGAGCCTGATATCGGCCGGAGTTCTGTGGAGCTTCTGATCGGGTGAAACCGTCGGCTGGGAGCACACCCCCAGTCGCCGGCACCAGTGCGGCAGGTCCGCCGCCACCCAGCCGGCGGCCAGCGCGACCAGGATGACACCCACCACGGTCAGGATGATGGCGAAGCGACGCATGTGCACATGATAGCCCACGGTCATCGGGCTGCCGCCGGCCTGGGGTAGACTCGGCCCCTCCATGGCCCTTCAGATCTGCTTCATCACCGCCGAAATGACCCCATTCGCCAAGGCGGGTGGGCTGGCCGATGTCTCCGGAGCCCTGGTCAAGTATCTGCACGCCGCCGGGCACGACGTCCGGCTGTTCATGCCGGGCTATTCGAGCATTGCGCGCACCGCGCTCGAGATCTACCCGGTCGAGTTCCTGCAGGACGTCGCGCTACGTATTGGCACGCTCGAGTTCCGCTTCTCCGTGCAGACCGCGCGCCTGCCAGGCTCCCAGGCCATGGTGTACCTGATCGACTGCCCGGCGATGTTCAACCGCGGCGCGCTCTACACCAACGATCCGGATGAGTACCGGCGCTTCCTGCTGCTGACCCACGCCGCATTCATTTCCTGCCAGCGCATGGGCTTCGCGCCGCAGATCCTGCATTGCAATGACTGGCACACCGCGATGGGACCGCTGTGGCTGCGAACGGTCTATCACTGGGATGCGTTGTTCGCCAAAACGCGCAGCGTGATGACGGTGCACAACATCGGCTATCAGGGCGTGGTCGCTTCAGAGCGGCGCGAAGAACTGCTGCCGGTGCCCGACAAGCAGTGGCTGCACCAGGAGGAGCTGCGCGCCGGGCACATCAACATGCTGCGTCACGGCCTCGCCTATGCGGATCTGATCACCACCGTGAGCCCCACCTACGCGCTCGAGATCCAGACGCCCATCTTCGGCATGGGACTCGAGGCCATCCTGCGCGCGCGCGCCGGCGCGCTCGTGGGTATCCTCAACGGCGTGGACTATGCCGAGTGGGATCCGCGCAATGATGCGCATCTGCCGCGCGCCTATGGTCCGAGGCAGCTGGGCATCAAGGCGGAGCTCAAGGCGCAGTTCCTCGCCAAGATCGGCCTGCAGCTGGGCGAGCGACGGCCACTGATGGGGATCGTCAGCCGCCTGGCGACCCAGAAGGGCTTTGATCTGCTGCTCGAGGCGCTGCCGGCGCTGCTCGCCACCCGCGATTTCTCGCTGGCCGTGCTCGGGGCCGGCGAGGCACGCTACGAGCAGTTCTTCAGCACGCTGGCGCACCAGCACCCGCAGCGGGTCTTCTTCCATCGCGGCTACAGTGATGAGCGTGCGCACTGGATCGAGGCGGCTAGCGATATGTTTCTGATGCCCTCGCACTACGAGCCCTGCGGCCTGAACCAGATGTACAGCCTGCGCTACGGCACGGTACCGATCGTGCGCCGCACCGGGGGACTGGCCGATTCGGTGCAGCCCTTCGATGCCTCCTCAGGCACGGGCACAGGCATTGTGTTCGAGCACTACAACGTCACCGGCGTGCTCTGGGCCGTCAATACGGCCCTCGATCTGTATTCCAACAAGGTCAGCTGGCGCCGCCTGGTCCAGAACGGCATGGCGATGGACTATTCCTGGTCCCACCAGGTGGGCTACTACATCGAGCAGTACCAGCGGCTCGCCGCGACCTGAAGCATTCGCGCTCCGCGGCGCGCTATTTGATCGCGATGTGGCCGTGGGCAGTGAACGGAAAGGCTGGCAGCGCGCTGTTGGCCAGCTTCACGTGACCGCTCACCTGATAGTCGAGCGTCGGCTCGCCCAGGTGCGAGAGCACCGCCTGTACCGCTTTGGCCAGATCCGCGGTCACCTCGAGCTGCACCTGCGTCTGGCCGAGGGCCGCGAGCGTGAATGGCTCGGCGCTCGTGCCGGTGCCAAATTCGATGCCCGAGAGGGTCAGCACGTAATCGATACGCTCGACGGCGAGGCTGCGGTTATTCGGATTCATCACTTCCAGCGTGAAGCCCAAGCGTTCGGACTTGAAATTGCCGCCCTCGATCGCGACCCCGACCAGATCCACCTTGGGTGGTTCAAGTTTCGGCAACATCGCACTACAGGCGGCAAGCGTGGTCATGCTCAGCCCGAGGAGAAGCACACGCATCGACTTTTGGTTCATGGCCTATTGGCCCTCCGCGCTGTGGCGCCCATAGAGTTGGTTCAGAATGCGGTAGCGTCGCGCCAGAGACTCATCGAGCGCGCCGGCAGCGAGCCGCCAGCGCCAGTTGCCCTGGGCTGTGCCGGGAGTGTTAAAGCGTGCCTCGGAGCCCAGTGCCAGCAGATCCTGCATCGGCACAATCGCCAGCTGTGCCACTGAGGCGAGTGCCGCGCGCACCAGGGCCATCGGCATGTCCTCACTGGTGCAGCCCAGATACAGATTCACGCGCGCCTCGTTCTCGGGGCTAAGGCCCCGGTACCAGCCGAGGCTCGTGTCATTGTCATGGGTGCCTGAGTACACCAGTTCGTTGCGCAGCAGGTTATGGGGCAAATGCGGATTGGCGGCGTTGCCATCAAAGCCGAATTGCAATACACGCATACCCGGCAGGCCGAAGCGCTCTCGCAGCTCCGTGACATCCGGTGTGATGACACCCAGATCCTCGGCCACCAGCGGCAGTCCGTGCAGGTCGCGCTCGAGCACGCGCAGCAGCTCGGCCCCGGGTGCCAGGCGCCAGTGCCCCTCACGCGCGGTGCTGGCGCCGGCCGGCACCGACCAGTACCCGGCCAGACCACGGAAATGATCGATGCGCACCAGATCGAAGCGGCGAGTCTGTGCCGCCAAGCGGGCGCGCCAGAACGCAAAGCCATCGCGTTCGGCCTGGGCCCAGCGGTACAGCGGATTGCCCCACAGCTGTCCGTCGACGGCGAAGTAATCCGGTGGCACACCCGAGAGTGCCGCGGGCCGCCCGTCGCCGCCCAGTTCAAACTGCTCCGGCTGCGACCATGTGGCGACCGAATCTGGAGCGACATAGATCGGCAGGTCCCCGAACAGCAGCACGCCGCGCGCGTGGGCGTAGGCCCGCAGCTGCGCCCATTGGTGGGCAAAGATCCACTGCTCCTGCCGCTCACGATCGAGCGCGGCAGCCTGCGTCGCTCGAGCCTGCGCCAGCGCGCCAGGTTCGCGATTGCGCAGCGGCGCTGGCCACTCCCACCACGGTGCACCGCCCTGCTGGGCCGAGAGCGCCTCGAACAGGACATAGTCTTCGAGCCAGTGTGCATTGGCGTGACAGAAGCGCTCGAACTCGGCCTGCTGCTGCTCGCGCTGCGGGGCTTCGCTGCGGTCAATCAGCGCCGTGTTTCCTGCCATGTCGGAGCGCACCCAGTAGGGCGAGCCTTCAGGGGCCACCGGTCCGAGCGGCAGCACCTGCCAGACCGTGAAACCGGCTGCCGCGAGCCAGTCAATCAATGCCCGTGCGCTCGCGCCCAGGGCCCCGCCGGGGCCCGGCAGTGCCGTGGGATGAAGTAGCACGCCAGAGCGACGTGCCGCTAGCGCAGCCGGCGGCACGTGCTGGCGACTGGCGGAGTTCATTCGTGCGCCCGGCGCATTACTCCGCCGCCCTCGGGCGAGCCACGCCCGGTGGACAGCGGCTGCGACAACGCGGCGGGCACCGCAAGCTCGAGCATCCGGTAGAGGCTCGTGAGCTGATGACGATAGAGCAGATCGAAATCGCGTACCGCCTCGAAGGGGTTGTAGTCGCCAAACCACCAGAACCAGTCCGAGCTCTCGCACAGCGCCAGCTGCCGCTCGACGCGCGCGCGCGCGGTCGGCGTGAGGCGTCCGCTGGCAAGCTCCACATCCGTCACCCGCTTGGCCTCGACCAGCAGATCCCAGGCCGCATTCTTGTCGCGATCTCCCATCCAGGTCGCCAGTGTCCCGTGAACCCAGCTGCCAGCCACGACATGCTTGAGCTCGACCGCGGCCGGCTGCGTGTCGAGAAACTGCGAGAACGTGACCAGTTCCAGCGTGGGATGCTCGGAGAGCGCGGCGTACAGTCCCTTGAGAAAATAGTAGCCATTGAATGGAAAATGCTCCCAGGCATTTTCGCCATCGAGGGCAACGAAGGCCAGACGCCCCGGCTTATCGGCCTGTTCGCGCGCGATGCGTTCGAGCTCCGCAATAAAGTGGCGCACAGCATCATCGCCGTGCCACTTGGAGTATGCGAATCCGATCAGATCCGAGAGTTCATCGTTGCGAAAGAAAATTTTGAGCGCGCTGTTGGAAAGCTGGTAGGGCCGCGCCAGATCCGCATCACCGCCGCCCGGCGCCAGACACCCGCGCAGCACATTGGCGCTGCTCGCTGCCCAGCGAAATCCGCTCTGCTCGATCAGCCGCAGTGCCGGCGCGCTGATCGCCCCTTCCGAAGGCCAGCAACCGGCCGGCGCCGTACCGAAGGTCTCCTGAAAGACGCGCAATGACTCGCGCATGTGCCAGACCGCACGCTCGGCGCCACCGGGATACTCCGGGGCCTGTGGCAGCGGCGCATTCGGGATGGCTTCGCGCGCGGCTTTGAAATCTATCAGCAGCGGCAGGATCGGGTGGCCATAGGGTGAGACGGCCAGCTCCACCTGGCCGCGCTCGAGCAGCGCCCGGTAGCGCGGCAGCACGCCGGAGAGCAGTTCGCTGATCAGCTTGAGCAGCGTGCGCCGGTGTGTGGCGGTGAAGTCGCGCTCGCGATCCACGAGCGCGGCCACCCGAGCGTCGGTGCGCTTGACGGTCTCGGCCAGCCACGCGATGTGGTACCACACGCCCAGATCCCGCAGGTACTGATCCGATGCGTAGCCGACGCGCTCGCGGGTCCCCAGCTGCGCGGCGAGCGTTGCCAGCTCGGTATAGGCCGGATAGCGACCGATCAGGTGCTGACGCTCGGCGCGCAGGCAGGCCTGCAGCAATGCCAGGCGCCGGCCCGGCTCCACCGGCAGTGGTTCATCGGAGAGCAGTGTGAGCAGCGGATCGGGGAGCGATGCCCCGACATTCAGGTGCATGGCCACACGCGCGGCCAGCTCGTTGATCTGCTCGATCAGCACCGGCGTGAAATTGACGACCGCGCGCGCCTTGGGGTTGGCCTCCAGGTGCGCGGCCATGTCCACATAGTCCTTGATCGTGTGCAGGTAGGTCCACGGCAGCAGATACTGGCCGGATAGGGCGTCGCGATAGTGCGGCTGGTGCATGTGCCACAGCAGCACCACCGGGAATCGCGCAGCGGAGCTCATGTGCTGCTGCTCGCCCCTCGCTGCAGCATGTCAGCCGTCACCAGCACGACACCTCCTTCGGAGACGGTAAAGCGCGCGGCATCGGCCGCGCGGTCGACGCCAATCTGCATGCCATCGGGAATCAGGCAGCCCTCATCGAGGATCGCCTTGCGGATGGTGCAGCCGGTGCCGATCTTCACGCCCGGCATGATGACCGAGCGATGCACGCTGGAGCGCTCATCGACATGAACGTTGGAGAACAGCAATGACTGATCAATGTTGGCTCCGGAGACAATGCAACCGCCCGAGACCATCGAATTGGTCGCCATGCCGCGCCGCCCTTCTTCATTGAGCACGAACTTCGCCGGCGGCTGGTGCAGCTGGTAGGTCCAGATGGGCCACTCCTCATCGTACAGGTTCAGCTCCGGGGCCACGTACACGAGCTCGATATTGGCCTCGTAGAACGCATCGACCGTACCGACATCGCGCCAGTAGTTCTGCGCGCGTGTCTTCACATCGGTGAAGGGATAGGCAAAGACCTGCAGGTTCTCGATCGCATCGGGAATCACGTTCTTGCCAAAATCATGGGCCGACTGCTCATTCTGGGCATCGGCAATCAGCAGCTTTTCCAGCAGCCGGCCGTTAAAGACATAGATGCCCATCGAAGCGAGCGCCACCCCGGGGCGTCCCGGGATCGATTCGGGCTCGCGCGGCTTCTCGGCAAACTTGGTGACCCGATTCCATTCGGTGACCGAGAGCACGCCAAACTCGCGTGCACTCTCGGACGGAACCTCGACCACACCGACCGTGATGTCCGCGCCCTTCTCCACGTGCGAGGCGATCATCGGTCCGTAGTCCATCTTGTAAATGTGATCGCCGGCCAGCACCAGCACATGCTTGGGCGCCTTGGCGCGGATCAGTTCCAGATTCTGGTACACGCAGTCGGCGGTGCCGCGATACCACTGGGTACCAATTTGCTGCTGTGCCGGCACCACATCGACGAACTCACCAAACTCCCCGCGCAGATAACTCCAGCCGCGTTGCACATGCTGGATCAGCGACTGACCCTTGTACTGCGTCATCAGGAAAATCTGGCGAATTCCGGAGTTGACGCAGTTGGAGAGCACAAAATCGATGATGCGAAACTTGCCACCGAAGGGCGTCGCCGGCTTGCAGCGGTGCAGGGTCAGATCCTTGAGCCGCTCACCGCGGCCACCGGCCATGATCACAGCCAGCGCGCCGCTGGTCAGGCGGCTGACGTAGCGTCCCGAAGAGCTGCGAGTCTGTGGTTTGGCCATGTGCAGTTTTCTTGCGACGGCGTTGCTCTGAGTATAGTACCTTCCCCCGATCCTTTGCGGTCGGCCAAAACACTGCGCGCGCTCGCCATACAATCATGAGCCCCATACCAGACTGGATCAGCTTGCTGGAACCGCAGATGGCGCTGCTGGCCGCGGCGCGTCATGCCGAACCGCACGCGCTGCTTGGGGTGCATCTGCGCGCGGCGCGCCAGTGCGTGCTGCTGTACCTGCCGGCGGTCCAGGATGTGCACTTTGTGCAGGGGCCGGAACTCAAGCGCGTCCCGGACACCGATTTCTTCGCCTGGGATGGAGCGCCTGACACGCTGCCGGCCCACTACCGCCTGGAGTGGACCGACAGCGCCGGTGCGGTGCACTCGCAAGTGGATCCCTACTGCTTCCTGCCCACGATCGATGAGCAGTCGCTGGCCGCCTTCAACGCCGGCACGCACCGGCACGCATGGCACATTCTTGGTGCGCAGCTGATGAACGTGGATGGGATCGATGGCACGCGCTTCTCGGTCTGGGCACCCAATGCACAGCGCGTGAGCCTGGTCGGCCCTTTCTGCGGTTGGGACGGTCGGCGCTATCCGCTACGACGCCTGGGCGGCTCGGGGGTCTGGGAACTGTTCGTGCCGGGTCTCGATGCCGGAACACTCTATAAGTACGAGATCCTGGCGCAGAGCGGCGCGCTCGGCTTGCGCTCGGATCCGTATGGCCGGGGAACCGAGCGGCGCCCGAGCACCGCCTCGCTCGTGGTGCACTCGACTCACCAGTGGGGGGACGAGCCCTGGCTCAGCGCGCGCCGCGAACGCGACTGGCTGCATGCGCCGATGAGCATCTACGAGGTGCACCCGGGCTCCTGGCGGCAGCATCCGGACGGGAGCTTCTACAGCTACCGGGAACTGGCCGCGGAACTGATCCCCTATGTGAAGGAACTCGGGTTCACGCACCTCGAGCTGATGCCGATCACCGAGCATCCGCTCGATGACTCATGGGGCTACCAGACCACGGGCTACTTCGCGCCCACCAGTCGCTACGGCAGTCCGGACGATCTGCGCTTTTTCGTCGACCAATGCCACCAGCACTCCATCGGCGTGCTGCTCGACTGGGTGCCGGGGCATTTCCCGCGCGACACCCATGCGCTGGCCAACTTCGATGGCACGGCCCTGTATGAGTACCACGATCCGCGCAAGGCCGAGCACCGCGACTGGGGCACGCTGATCTTCAATTACGAGCGCCACGAGGTGTGCGCGTTTCTGCTCTCGAGTGCGCTTTACTGGCTGGAGGAGTTTCACTTCGATGGCCTGCGGGTCGATGCGGTGGCTTCGATGCTCTACCTCGACTTTGGGCGCGGCACCGACTATGTGCCCAACCGCTATGGCGGACGCTACAATCTCGAAGCGATGGAGTTCCTGCGCGCTCTAAACCGCGCCACGCACGAGCGCTGCCCAGGTACGGTGGTCATAGCCGAGGAGTCCACGGACTGGCCGCTGGTCAGTCGCCCGACCGATATTGGCGGCCTGGGATTCAGCATGAAATGGAACATGGGCTGGATGCACGACACACTAGGGTACTTTCGCGAAGATCCGATCAACCGCCGCTACCATCACAACAAGCTCACCTTCGGCATGATGTATGCCTACAGCGAGAACTTCGTGCTGCCGCTCTCACACGATGAAGTGGTACACCTAAAGCGCTCGCTGCTCGGGCGCATGCCAGGGGATCGCTGGCAGCAGCTGGCGAATCTGCGGCTGCTGTATACCTACATGTGGACCTTTCCGGGCAAGAAGCTGCTGTTCATGGGCGGGGAGTTCGCGCATCCGTGGGAATGGAACTTCCGCACGGGCCTACCATGGTGGCTGACCGGGTTTCCCGAGCACGCCGGAATCCAGCGGACCGTGGGGGATCTGAACCGGCTTTACGTTGGCGAGCCAGCCCTGCACCGCTTCGAGTTCGAGCCGGGCGGCTTCTCGTGGATCGACTGCAACGATGCGGCGACTTCAATCTTGAGCTACGTGCGCAGCGCCGGCGACCGCCACTTGATCGTGGTGCTGAATTTTACGCCCGTACCGCGCAGCGGCTATCGCATCGGCGTACCGCAGAGCGGCAGGTACCGGGAGCTGTTCAATTCTGATTCCGGTTTTTACGGCGGCAGTAACCACGACACCGCCGTGATGGCCGAAGCCACGGCACGGCCCTGGGCCGGTCAGTCCTGCTCGCTGGTAGTCACGCTGCCGCCACTGGGCGCGCTGGTGCTCGCTCCGGGCTAGGTCAGTGCTGTGCGGCTAAAGACGCTTGAGCAGTCCGAGCTCCAGTGGATGAGCCAGCAACGGGTGCGCGGGCCGGATGCGCACCTCATAGGCATATTGTCCTGAGGTGGGTGGGAGCGCGGCCAGCTCGAAGACGTGCGAGCCGTCACTGTCGATATCCGCGGTGGGTTCAAGCTTCACGTTCCAATGCCCATCGTGGCGCCGGTTGCGGAATGACGCGAGCGCCGGCAGATCGCTGCGCGAGAGGGGCAGCGTGCGCCGGGCAATGATTTCCACCTGCACATCGGCGGGCGTCATGCCATTGAGTGCCGCCGCAACGCGCAGGCTCAAGGGCTCGCCACGACGCAGCTCGCGCGGGAACTGCGAGAGGCGACGCAGCGCGACGCCGCCCCAGCATTGACGCACGCGCTGTTTCCACTGCGCCAGAGCACGCGCGCCGGCATCGCCGTCTGCGGCGATCCTGGCGTACTGGGCCGCGGCGGGCGCATATATTCCCGTGGCGTAATCGCTGATCACGCGCCGCATGTTGAACTGCGGAATCACCGTCAGCATCGCGCGCTTGCAACGGCGTACCCAATCGGGTGAGTAGCCCTGGGCGTTGCGCGCGTAGTAGAGCGGCACGACTTCCTCTTCGAGCGCATCAAGGATCAGCTGCGCATCGTAGCTGTCGCGCCGCTCACTCTCCTGCACGTGGGAGGGTGGAATGCCCCAGCCATTGGTGTCATCGGCCGCCTCCGCCCACCAGCCATCGAGTATCGAGAGATTCAGCCGTCCATTGATCGCAGCCTTGATGCCCGAGGTGCCGCTGGCCTCCAGCGGTGCGATCGGATTGTTCAGCCATACATCGACGCCCGAGACCAGCCAGCGGGCCAGCTGCATGTCGTAGTCCTCCAGGAACACGATGTGCCCGGCGAATTCCGGCATCAGCATCAGCTGCTTGATCTCGCGCAGCACCTGCTGGCCCGGTTGATCGGCCGGATGAGCCTTACCGGCGAACAGGAACACCACGGGGCGCTCGCTGCCATCGATCAGGCGTGCAAGGCGCGCCCGGTCGCGCAACAGCAGCGCCGCACGCTTGTAGGTGGCAAAGCGGCGCGCGAAGCCGAGTGTCAGGACTTCTGGCTTCTCGGGATCCAGCAGTTTGGTCACGTGTCCGAGCTGCGCCAGGCTCAAGCCCTTGCGCGTGTATTCGCGCCGCAAGCGTGCCCGCACCCCGGTGAGCATGCGCGACTTGGCGTTCTGCGCCTCGCTCCAGAACAACTGGTCCGGCACCTCATCCAATGCCTGCCAGAACTGCGCATCCGAAAGCCGCTCGCGCCATTCGGCGCCCAATACGCGATCAAAGAAGCGGCTCCAGGTCTGCGTCAGGAAGGTTGGCACGTGCACGCCGTTGGTCACGTAGCCGACGGGGTTCTCCGCGGCGGGCACTTCGGGCCAGTGATCGGCGACCAGCTGCGCCGAGACCACGCCATGAATGCGACTGACCCCATTGATGCGTCGAGCACCGGCGACGGCCAGCCGCGTCATGTTGAACCCGTGTCGGGCGCCCGGTGCACGCCCGAGCTCCGCCACCCGCTCGGGCGGCAAATTCGACTCCTGCAGGTAGTCGGCAAAGCAGGCACCAAACAACTCATCGCTAAACACGTCGTGGCCGGCCGCCACCGGCGTATGCGTCGTGAACACGCACTGGGCCGCGCTCGCCTCGAGCGCCGCACTGAAATCGAGCCCACGGCCCATGCGTTCGCGCAGCAACTCCAGGATCAGGAAAGCCGCGTGCCCTTCGTTGATGTGCCAGACCGCCGGCGCCACGCCGAGCGCGCGCAGAGCCCGCACGCCACCGATCCCGAGGATCATCTCCTGGCGGATGCGCACCGACTCATCCCCACCGTACAGGCGGTAGGTGATGTCGCGGTTCTCGGAAGTGTTCTCGGGACAGTTGGTATCGAGTAAGTACACGGACACGCGACCGACACGCGCCTGCCAGATGCGCGCGGACACATTGACGTTGCCGATGCGCACCTGCACCGTCAGCTGCACTCCGGCCGGGTTGCGCACCGGCTCGACGGGCAGGTCGCGCGGATCCGAATCCGCGTACTGGGCATGCTGTGCACCCTCGCTGTCGACGGCCTGCGTGAAATAGCCCTGACGGTACAGCAGGCCCACCGCCACGAAGTTCAGGCGCTCGTCACTCGCCGCCTTGCAGTAGTCGCCAGCGAGCACGCCCAAGCCGCCGGAGTAGATCGGGAAGCTTTCGTGGAAGCCGTACTCGGCACAGAAGTACGCCACCGCCGGCTCATCGGGACGCGCCGGGGCGTTCATGTAGGCATCGAAGGTTTCCAGCACCTGGCGGTAGCGAGTGAGGTAGTCGGCATCGGCAGCGACGCGGTTGAAGTGTGGCTGATCGACACAACGCAGCATCAGGCGCGGATTGGCGTTGACCTGACGCCACAGCTCCGGGTCCAGATCCTCGAACAGCGCGCGCGTGGGCCGGTGCCAGCTGAAGAACAGATTGCCCGACAGCTCCGCGAGGCGGGCGAGTGGCGGCGGGATGACGGAAGTCACTTCGAGCAGCGCAGTCATGGGTCCGGGTCCAGCTCCAGTCTCAGAGGATTCGGCCGCTCACGGCCGACGGCGCCGAAGTCTAGCAGCTAGAATATGCGGATGACCTTGCGACCCGACTCAAAACGGCGAATCCGTGCGCTGTCGCTCCTTGCGCTGGCCAGCGTAGGCGCGGGTTGCTCCCGCCACAGTGCGCACCCAACGGCGAGCGCACCCTCAGCCGCCATCGCCGGTTGCCTTGGAACCCAGAGCACCTACCTGCGCGCCCAGCTGCGCGGTGCGCTCGAGGCGGACCTGGACTGGAGTGGCGCGGCACTCGCCTGTGAAGGCAGCGCGCGTCCCAACGGCGAAGGCGTGCGGATCAGCCTGTCCGGTCCGCTCGATGCCAGCGGCCGCACGCTGCGCATGCTGATCGGCGTGCCGACGCTGCCCGGCCGCGCGAGTGCGACCGCCCTGCCGGCGAACGTGACACTCATCATTGAAGACGGCAAGAGGGTGTACTCGACCCGAGGCGATGATAAGTGCACGCTCGACACCCTGACGCAGGAGCCGCTGCCCGGGGGATCCGAGTACGCCCGTACCTACCGCATCAGCGGCCGCGGCTTTTGTGTCGATCCGGCCAGCTCGCTGGATCAGAACGGGCGTGTCTTCATCAACCGCTTCGACTTTGCGGGTCGGGCAGACTTTTCCACGGACGAACTGCATGCCGAGCATCAACCGACCTAGCGCCTTGAAGTGGATCGCCCGGCTCGCGCTGGTCACGCTCACCGCGGTCGCTGGCGCCGTCCAGGCCACTCCCGCCGATGGAATCCCGGCTCATTTTGCGCACGCGGATCTTAAGATCGAGACGGCGCGCGGCCAGCGGGACTTCGATGTCCAGCTGGCGCAGAGCGATGCCGAGCAGGAATTGGGGCTGATGTGGGTGCGGATCCTGCCGGTGGCTCAGGGCATGATTTTCCCGATGGATCCGCCGCGGATTGCGAGCTTTTGGATGAAGAACACTTATATACCGCTCGATCTGCTGTTCCTGGACCGGAACCACCGGATCGCGTGTATTCGCACCGGCGTTCCGCTGACACTGGACATTGTCACTTGTTCTGAGCCGGCTGGCGCCGTGCTCGAAATAGCCGGTGGCCAGGCCATTGCGCAGCACATTCGGGTCGGCGATAAGGTCAGCTGGAGCGCTTCACACTAATAATTAAGGTCGGGAGTGGCGACCGTTCGAGGGCCGATGGCTGTTGCTTTATTGCACCTCTAGAGAGCGGCAAGAGCCTCGCGAACGGTGCAACTGCAGCAAAAAAGTGCGCACCGGAATGCGAAAAACCCTTGAAATCCCGGTGCCGGAAGCTCTACCCGAATGCCGCTGAATCTACTGTACTAGCGCATTAGTACGGCGCAAACAGGGAGTTGTGCCTTAGTACACATTCTGGGTAGGATAGTTCCATATCGGTATCGCACCCCCTCACGTCCTCGTAGTACCACGGTGATGTTCTAGGCAGCGTGCCGAGATCGTATCTCGCTAAAAAAGTCTAACTTGTCAGGGAGAGAATCATATGTTTGGACCTAAGAGGCACATTCCTATTGCCTTGGCGGCGGCAGTGACACTGTCGCTGGGTGGATTATCCGCCCAGGCGCAGGAATCTACCGCGCAAAATAACGGCCCCGCGCTGGAAGAAGTCGTCGTCACCGGATCGTTGATCCGTCGCACTGATACCGAGACGCCCAGCCCGGTGCAGGTTATTAACTCAGAACAGCTGAAGCAATCCGGCTATACGTCCATTGCGCAGGTCTTGAACGACATTACCGCGAATGGTCAAGGTACCTTGAGTCAGGGATTTGCCGGTGCGTTTGCTGCCGGCGCGCAAGCGGTTTCGCTGCGCGGCTTAAATTCCTCTGCCACTTTGGTTCTGATCGATGGTCACCGCGTCGCGCCGAACGCGATGTTCGACGACGGTCAGCGTGCCTTCGTCGATATCGGCAACATTCCCTTCGATGCGATCGAACGGGTTGAGGTTCTGAAGGACGGCGCATCCGCCCAGTACGGTTCCGATGCAATGGCCGGTGTCGTCAACATCATCCTGAAAAAGAACGTCATTGGTACGACGATCAATGCCGAGGGCGGCACCGCAACCGAGGGTGGTGGCACAACCAAGCACGCCTCGATCACCAGCGGCCTGGGCGACCTGAGCAGCGATGGTTATAACGCCTTTATCAGCCTTGAATATCGCCACGAAGACGCCATCTCGAACGCCTCTCGTTTTGGCGATGGCGCCTGGACCAATCTGAATTTCACGCAGTACGGCGGATATAACTTCACTCCCGGCGTTCCGAATCCGGTCAAGCCGACACCTGTCATTCCCGGTTCCGTCTATCTGTATAACCCGGCGGGCGGGCTCGCCCCATCGGCAGCCAATACCGAATTCCTTTCAGGCCCATGCTCGAGCTGGGCAATGCTGAGCTCGGGCGGCTGCGCCTACAAGCCGATCGGTACCATTCAGCCGGAAACCCAGAACGTCAATGTTTTGGGCAGCTTCACAAAGAAATTGGGCGACGACTGGCAGTTGGCCGCCAAAGCATCCCTGTTCAGCAGCACCGTGGACGCTGAGAATTCTGCGGCCGGTCAGGGGCTTCGGTCCGGATATACCCAGTCTCTTAGCCCGGCCGTGGGTGTCAATAACGGCATACCCTTTGTAGTGGGTTACGGGGGACTTGTCACGGTGCCTGCGAATTACCCGGGCAATACCTTGGGCGCGCCTGCACTAGTGGAAGGGCTTGATACGAGCAGCCCGATTACCGAGACGCTTCTTCACACGAACAACTACCGGCTTTCGCTCGAGTTGACCGGAAAAGTCGCTGGGTGGGACACCGCAGTGTCGATCACGGGTTCGAAAAGCGTCGAGTTCGACGACAACGTGGGGACCCAGAATGGTTTAGCGCTGTCTAACGCGCTGAATTGTGCGAGCACGAGTCCTCCCACCTGCGCGACCCCGTATTCCATCACGGGGAACAACACCATCTCCAATATCGCGGCAATCTATACTCCCAATACAACCACCATGTATTCGGAGCTGGGTGACATAGAGGCGCATGCGGGACGTTCGCTGATGAAGCTGCCCGGCGGCGACTTGGGCCTCGACTTTGGCGTCGAATATCTTTACTCCAAGGTCAATGCGCCTGCGCCAGACCTTTATGCACAGGGTGACATCCCGAACAACGGGTTCGTGCAATTCGTCCAAGGCGATCAATCGGACACGGCAGTGTTCGCCGAAATTGTTGCTCCGGTCGTCAAGGGACTGGAACTCGATGCCCATGCTCGGGCTGACCGGTTTGGACTGAGCGGCGAAAACACTTCGTTTACGCCGTCGTTCGGGTTCAAATGGACTCCGGTGAGTGCGTTTGCACTGCGCGGAACCATTGCGACCGGTTTCCGCGCGCCAAACGTTGCTGAAACTGGCAGGTCGGGCCTGACCTTTGCGGGTCCCAATGACGGCGTGTTGTGCCCCAACGCAGCGGCGCCGGCACCAAATACGCCGGTCCTTTCCTGTCTGCCAACGGCAATCTTTGTAACCGGATATAAGGCCTCGCCCGCATTGTCGCCTGAGAAATCCATCTCTGGAACCTTGGGCGTGGTATTTGAGCCCGTAAGAGGCTGGAGTTCAACCCTTGATTTCTATGACATCAAGGTCAAGGACCAGATCTATACGCCTCCTCCGAATCAAAGCGGCGGCGAAGTGCGCGATCAGAATCCGTATACCGGCGAGTGCTACGAGCCGGGCGGAACCGCTATCTGCACGATCCCGGGCGGTGCAAACGGCCTGTTGCTGTACTACACCGATCCGTACGAGAACACCAACTCCACCGAAGTCCGGGGTCTTGAGTTCGAGACGCACTACACGTGGCGTCTGGGCGACTTCGGCTCGTTGTACACCGGACTCGATTGGACCCATACGTTGAGCTACGAATTGACCGTCGGTGGCGTGTCGTATCAGTTGGCAGGCACCCATGGCCCGGAACTGATTGGTGGCGATACAGCCAATCCCAAGGATCGTATCCAGGGAACCGTTACCTATGACAAGGGTCCGTTCGAAATCACCGTAATTGAGAACTACATCAGCGGGTACTCGAACAATGATCCTTCCTACGTGGCTGGGGCGGGGCTGTCAGACACCTGCGCCAATAACCTGAGTGTTTATTCGGGTGTCCAATTCAGCGGGTACGACATTGGTATGGCTTCGTTCCCGAAGAGCTGGTGCAATACCGCTTCTTTTGCGACCACGGATGTGACTGTGCGTTGGTCGTTCACGAAGCAGTTCGTGGCGCATCTCGCAGCCAACAACCTGTTTAACGAACAGCCTCCGTTTGATGCGGCTACCTATGGCGGTACGCCTTACCAGTACAACCCTTCGATGCACTTTTCCGGTGCAGTCGGCCGATTCGTTCAGGGTGGCGTGACCTTCTCGTTCTAACTAGATCATCGCGTGTGACTATCTAAGGCCGCGGGGAGCAATCCCCGCGGTTTTTTTTTGCGAAGCCGGGATACCGCTGCGGCAGATCCGCAGCGATGCCCAAGTCGCTTACACCCCGACCCAAAACTGCTAGCATCCGCGCATGAAACGACGCGAGTTCGTACTCGCCGCCGCCAGCGGCACCGCCCTGCTGCAGGGCGCATCGAATCTTAGTGTTGCGGCAGCTGCTGCAACCGCCGCGGCCATTCCAGAGTTCGAGCTGGACGAAATGCCGCTCGCTGCACTGGCCAGCGGCCTAGCGCAGGGTCGCTGGACGAGCGAACGCCTGACCGAGCTGTACCTCGAACGGATCGCGACCGTCGACGGCGCCGGCCCAAAACTCAACGCGATCATTGAACTGCAGCCCAAGGCGCTGGAGCGCGCGCGTGCGCTGGATCAGGAGCGGCAGGCCGGGCGCGTACGCGGCGCACTGCATGGCATTCCGATTCTGATCAAGGACAACATCGAGACCGGGGATGGGATGGCCACCAGCGCCGGCTCCCTGGCGCTGGCCAATTGGCGCTCACCGAATGATGCCTTCGTCATCCAGCAGCTGCGTGCGGCCGGTGCACTGGTTTTCGGCAAGACCAACTTGAGCGAGTGGGCCAATTTCCGCTCGACGCATTCGATCAGCGGCTGGAGTGGGCGCGGCGGCCAGACCCTCAATCCCTATGCGCTCGATCGTACGCCTTCAGGTTCCAGTTCCGGCTCTGGCGCGGCTGCAGCGGCCAGCCTGTGTGCTGCTGCCGTCGGCAGCGAGACCGACGGCTCGATTACCGGCCCGGCCTCGTTCAATGGTCTGGTTGGCCTGAAGCCCACGCTCGGCCTGATCAGCCGCAACGGAATTATTCCCCTCTCACACAGCCAGGACACGGCAGGCCCGATGGCGCGCACCGTGCAGGATGTGGCCCTGCTGCTCAGTGGCATGACCGGTGTCGATCCAGCCGATGCGGTCACATTGGACTCACGCACTCACATTGCTGCTGACTACACCCGCTTCCTTGATTCAAAGGGGCTTAAAGGCGCGCGCCTCGGCGTGGCGCGCAAATTCTTCGCCGACAGTGCGCCGCTTGATCGGTACCTGTCCGAGTGCGTAGCAAGACTCAAGGCTGCCGGTGCCGAGATCATCGATCCAGCTGACCTGCCCTCGCACGGCAAGCTTGGCGATCCGGAAACCGAGGTGCTGCTGCACGACTTCAAGCACGACATCAATCAGTACCTGATGCGCCTGCCCCCCGATGCGCCGGCGCGTACGCTTGAGGCGCTGATCAGTTTCAACGAGCAGCATCGCGAGCTCGAGATGCCCAAGTTCGAACAGGAGCTATTCATCCAGGCGCAGAGCAAGGGTCCGCTTACGGATGCCGGCTATCGTAAGGCGCGCGCCGACTGCCTGCGGCTGGCCCGTACAGAAGGCATTGATGCGGTCATCAGCAAGCACCGGCTCGATGCGATCGTCACGCTGACTACCGGTGCTCCGTGGCTGATCGATCGGGTCAACGGCGATTCGGACACGGGTGGCTGCACGACCCCCGCTGCGGTCGCAGGCTACCCGCATATCTCGGTGCCTTCCGGACTCTATCGCGGCTTGCCGATCGGTTTGTCGTTCTTCGCCAGCGCCTGGAGTGAGCCCACACTGCTCAAGCTGGCCTACTCTTGGGAGCAGGAAACGCTGGCACGACGCCGGCCGGGCTTTTTTGCGGGCGTGGATTTCTAGCCGGAGACCTTTGGCGCCAGCACTCAGCGGCGCATGCAATCAATTGTGCGAGCGGACCTGCGGCGCGTTGTTATGAGCACAGTTGCTGCAGGGCAATTCGCCGCTGCCACTGGCGGCTACCGCTTTGTCATGCTCACTGGCACGCTCCGGAGCCAGATGTAAACGCACGCGAAGACTTGCCCGCAGGCGCGAAGGCATCAGCGTCCAGATCACATAGATCAGTGCCGTGCCCACAATCAGACCAATCAGAACGGGCTGCCACATGAGCTTCTAGCCTCCGCCCAGCGCGACCGCGACGTGATAGGTCACGAACGCGGCTACATAGGCCATGACGAACAGGTAGCCGGCCATAATCAGCGGATAGCGCCATGAATTGGTCTCGCGCCGCACCGTGGCCAGCGTCGAGAGGCACTGCGGCGCGAACGTGTACCAAACCAGCAGCGAGAGCGCGGTGGCCAGACTCCAGCCGGCGGCCAGCATCGGACGCAGCGAGCCAGTCAGCGCCTCCTCGGATCCGGACAGTGAATAGACCGTGCCCAGGGCACCGACCACCACTTCGCGCGCTGCCAGGCCCGGCACCAGCGCAATGCAGATCTGCCAGTTAAAGCCGATCGGTGCAAACACATGCTGCAGACCGTGCCCCATCATGCCGGCATAGCTGTACTGAATCGCAGCTCCCGTGGCACCCACTGGCGGCGCTGGATAGGTTGAGAGGTACCACAGCACGATGGTGAGCGCGAGAATGATCGTGCCGACGCGTGCCAGAAACACGTGGGTACGCTCCCACAGGCCCATGACCAGGTTGCGCAGGTTCGGCCAGTGATACTCAGGCAGCTCCATCAGCAGCGGGTGATAACCGGATTTCATCGTGGTGCGCTTCATCACCAGCGCGACCAGTACGGCGCCGGCCACGCCCACGACGTAGAGGCCAAACAACACCAGGCCCTGCAGGTTAAAGCCCGCCACATGCCGAGCCGGGATGAAGGCGCTGATGATCAGCGCATACACCGGGAGCCTTGCTGAGCAGGTCATCAGCGGCGCCAGCAGTATGGTCGCGAGCCGGTCGCGCACATTAGGAATCGTGCGCGTAGCCATGATGCCGGGGATTGCGCAGGCAAAAGAGGACAGCAATGGGATGAAGGAGCGGCCGGACAGGCCGATGCTGCCCATCAGGCGATCGAGCAGATACGCTGCGCGCGGCAGATAGCCGCTGTCCTCGAGCAGCAGAATGAAGGCGAAGAGAATCAGGATCTGCGGCAGGAAGACCAGCACGCTGCCCGCACCGGCTATGACCCCATCGACCAGCAGGCTCCGCAGCAGGCCGGGGGCCATCAGGTGACTGACCGCGCCGCCCAGCATCGACATACCGGCGCTGATCCAGGCCATTGGCGCCGTCGCCCAGCTGAAGACCGCCTGGAACACGCAGAACAGCAAGACCGCGAGCAGCACCGGGCCGATCACAGGGCTCATGACCACGCCATCGAGGCGCTCGAGCGCCCGGGCCCGCAACGGCACGCGATAGCGGGCGGCATCGAGAATGCGCCGGGATTCGAGCTGCATCGGTTCGATGTCAGAAGCCAGCGTCGCCGACATCATCACCAGCGGCGACTGCGGCGCGCTGGCCACCGCTTCGATGGCGGCGATCAGATCGCGCACCCCGTTGCTGCGCACCGCGACGGTCTCGACCACTGGCACACCCAGTTCCTTGCTGAGCCGTTCTCGATCCAGCTCATAGCCGCGCTGCTGGGACAGATCGCTCATGTTCAGCGCGACGATCATCGGGATGCCGACCTGGCGTACTTCGAGCACGAGCCGCAGCGAGAGGCGCAGGTTCGTGGCATCGACAACGCACACGATCAGCTCAGGCCGTGCTTCGCCACGCAGCTTGCCGGTAATCAGATCGCGGGTGATCGCCTCATCGAGGGCCGTGGGCACCAGGCTGTAGGTTCCAGGCAGGTCGATCAGCTGGTAGAGGCGCTTGTGACTGGGGCCGAACAGCGCCCCTTCTTTGCGCTCGACCGTGACGCCTGGATAGTTCGCCACCTTCTGGCGACTGCCCGTCAGGCGATTGAATAGCGCCGTCTTGCCACAGTTGGGTACGCCCACCAGCGCGACCCGGCAGGTAGCGACATCGGGTGGATGGCGGGTCACGATGCCACCTCGACCAGGACCGCATGCGCTTCGCGCCGACGCAGCGCGAACACCGAGGAGCCGACGCGCACCGCCATCGGATCGCCCCCAGGCCAGACTTCCTCGATGACGTGGAACGGCTCGCCCGGGACAAAACCGAGTTCGGCCAGGCGCCGGCTGATCGTCGAGCCCGCGCTATCACCCAGCGCCGTGGAATCAGCGCTCAGGATCGAACGCACGACGCCCCGCGCGCCCTTGTGCAGGCTCGCAAGTGACACGCAGGCTGACCCGGGTTCCGTCGCGGAGAGCATGGTAGCGCTAATGACTCTCAAATGAGAATAAATCTCATCTGGAATATAGCGGATTGGAGCCCGGGGCGCCACCCGGGCTCACCGCAATGCCACCCGTTTCCCGCTTTTTAGGCAGCTTTCGGGATCTGGCGGCCCAGCAGGCGCTCAATAGCCCGCAAGCGGTCCTGTTCCTCGCGGCTGACCAGCGACACGGCCTCGCCTGAGCAACCGGCACGGCCGGTCCGCCCGATGCGGTGCACGTAGTCCTCCGGGACATGCGGCAGCTCGAAGTTGACCACATGGGGCAATTCGACGATATCGAGCCCGCGGGCGGCGATATCGGTCGCGACCAGGATCTTGACCCGGCCACTCTTGAAATCCTCAAGGGCCCGGGTACGGGCGCCCTGGGACTTGTTGCCGTGGATGGCAGCGCAACTCAGGCCTTCGCGCTCGAGGCGTTCGGCCAGCCGGTTGGCGCCATGCTTGGTGCGCGTGAACACCAGACTCTGCTTGAGTTGGCCACCCTCGGTGAGGATGCGCACCAGCAGCGGCGGTTTCGCCGAGGGCTCGACGTGATAGACGCGATGATCGACCAGCGCGGCCGGGGCATTGCGCGGCGCCACATCGATGCTGATCGGATCGTGCAGGATGTTGCCCGCCAGTTCCCGGATCTCTTTCGAGAAAGTGGCCGAGAACATCAGGTTCTGGCGCTTGCGCGGCAGCTGTTTGAGGATGCGGCGAATGGCGCGGATAAAGCCCATATCGAGCATCCGGTCCGCCTCATCGAGCACCAGCACTTCGATCTTAGACAGATCGACCGCGCCGGCTTCCATGTGATCCATCAGGCGACCCGGGGTCGCGATGATCAGATCACAGCCCTGCCAGAGTGCATTGAGCTGCGGCTTGGGGCTGACGCCACCAAACACCAGGATCGAGCGCTGCGCCATGTGCGCACCGAGCTCACGAAAACTCTGCTCAACCTGTGCCGCCAGTTCCCGGGTAGGAACCAGTATCAGAGCGCGCGGCGCGCGACGGCCGCGCGGGTCCGGCTGCGCGCCATGCAGACGGTGCAGCAGCGGCAACGCGAAGGCTGCGGTCTTGCCAGTGCCGGTCTGCGCGGTTGCCAGCAGGTCGCGGCCCGAGAGCACCGCGGGAATTGCGGCGGCCTGGATCGGGGTCGGCTCTGTATAGCCGGCGGTTTGCACCGCACGCATCAAGCTCGCATCAAGATTAAAATCGTTAAAAGACAAAATAACACTCCACATGTAGCCCGCAGACGCATCAAGCGCGGTCGGTCCGAGCCATGACTGGTAATAGATTGATGAGATCTGTCCGCAGCATCCTGCTAAGCAAGATGGCGGCAACAACTTGTGTTACCGCGATGTAGGCCGACAGACCGGTTTGCAGGAGGGGCGAAAGGTCCTGTAGATGAACTCTAAGGACTCAGAAGAACCTCGGCGCGTGAACCGACGCCACGCAATCGACAAACTCCAGGCGCAAGCATACCTGAAAACGCCCTATGGCGCGAATGCGATGGTCGAACTGGCGCAAAAAGCCGCAGCCGCCAGCCCGAAACGGGCACTGGAGCTCACTTAAACCGATAGGAGCGATCGGCGGGATCGAGAGCGGAGAGCTACAAGGCGATCTGGAAGCTCGCGGTGGTCTTCGCCTTGACCTCCTCCAGCGTCACACCTGTAGCCAGTTCGATCAGCCGGAATGGCGCGTGCCGGTCGCTGCGCGAGAAGACCGCCAGATCCGTAATCAGCAGATCCACCACGTTTGCGCCCGTCAACGGCAGCGAGCAGCTGGGGCGGAATTTGGCGCTGCCGTCCTTTGAGGTGTGCTCCATGACGACCACGACGCGCTTGACGCCGGCGACCAGATCCATCGCCCCGCCCATGCCCTTGACCACCTTGCCCGGCACCATCCAGTTGGCCAGATCCCCCTTCTCATCCACTTCCATCGCACCGAGCACCGACAGATCGATATGCCCGCCACGGATCATCGCGAAGCTGTCGGCTGATGAAAAATACGAGGACATGGGCAGCTCCGTGATCGTCTGCTTGCCGGCGTTGATCAGATCCGCATCCTCTTGGCCTTCATAGGGAAATGGCCCCATGCCCAGCATGCCGTTCTCCGACTGCAATACGACACTCATGCCTTCAGGAATGTAGTTGGCGACCAGCGTCGGGATGCCGATACCCAGATTGACATAGAAGCCATCGCGCAACTCGCGCGCAGCGCGCGCCGACATTTGTTCTCGTGACCAGGCCATGGCTCTTAAGCCTCCTGTCCGGCAGGGCGCTTGCGCACCGTGCGATTTTCGATCTTCTTAATATAGTCACGTCCCTGGATGATGCGCTGGACGTAGATGCCGGGCGTGTGGATGTTGTCCGGATCAAGCACACCGGGTTCTACCAGCTCTTCCACCTCCGCGATCGTCACGCGAGCCGCCGTCGCCATGTTCGGATTGAAATTGCGCGCGGTCTTGCGATACACGAGATTGCCCTCGGTATCACCGCGCCAGGCCTTGACCAGCGCGAGATCGGCTACGAGCCCGGTCTCGAACACATAGGTCTCGCCATTCACCACCCGCTGCTCCTTGCCCTCAGCCACCAGCGTGCCCGCACCGGTGCGGGTGAAGAAGCCCAGGATCCCGGCGCCGCCGGCGCGGCAGCGTTCGGCCAGCGTCCCCTGCGGATTGAACTCAAGCTCGAGTTCGCCGGCCAGATACTGGCGTTCGAACTCTTTGTTCTCGCCGACGTAGGAGGAAATCATCTTGCGGATTTGGCGCGTCTTGAGCAGCATCCCGAGGCCAAACTCATCGACCCCGGCATTGTTGGACACGCAGGTCAGCCCCTTGACGCCCGAATCGCGCAAGGCCTCGATCAGATTCTCTGGCAAGCCGCTTAATCCAAAGCCGCCGGACATGACCATGATGCCATCACGTGCAATGCCCTTAAGGGCAGCGCGCGCATCCGGATAAACCTTGCGACCGGTCGGTAAGCTCATGGGAACTTCATCCTCTACTGGCGGTGGACGCGCGCGTTGCCCTCTCTGCAGGGGGCTTTCATCGCGGCGCGGGCTTCGCTCTGAATTATCGCAATTTCCGCGGGCCCGCGCGACTGAATCGGTAACTGGGATTGAGCTTAGCGGACAGGCACATCAGGGTACCCCGCAAATCGCCGGATTGTGGCGCTAGGGTGCTTCCAGCGCCTGGCAGGCCAGCGTCCCGCTGCGGCCCGGGACGGTGCCGGCCACCACTTCGCACACCGGCAGCGTGGCATCGTTGAGCGCTGCCCGCTGGGTCGCCATCGGCACCAGTTCATACCCTTGCGCGCGCCAGCCGCTGAGCAGGCGCTCGAATACCGGCAGCAGACGCATGCCCTCGAGCTCAGCATGCAGCGTGAATACATGCCCCTCGCGCACCTCAGCGGTGCGCTCGAGCAGCACGCGATCGACATTCTGGGCGCTGATGCCATCGATGCCGATGAGTTCATCGAGCGTCGGCAGTGTGGTGGGCAGTTGCGGGCAGTTGCTGACCCGTCCGGCGAGCCTGGGGCGGAATGGATAGGCACCGCGGGTATCCGAGGCGTAGCTCAAGCCCGAGCGCTCTTCAAAATCGAACGCGGCCTCATTCATCTGCCAGCCCGCCGCGCCGTGGACCTGCGGCCGCTCACCAAATACCTGCTCGAAGCGCTCCGCGGCGCGCCGCATCTGCTGCTCGGTCCAGCGCGCATCCTTGTGCGTCACGAAGTCCTGCCAGTCGGTGTGATCATAACAATGCACGCCTACTTCGAATCCTGCCGCGCGGATCGAGCGCATGACTTCACCGGCGCGCCGACTGATATCGGGACCTGGCAGCAGGGTGCCGTACATCAGCGTACGCCAGCCGTAGTGCTCGAGGACCGAGGTGCGCGAGACCTTGCCAAGAAATCCAGGGCGAAAGATGCGACGGATGGCGCGGCCGGTGTGATCCGGCCCGAGACTAAAAAGAAAGGTCGCGCCGGCACCGGCGCGCTTGAGCGCCGCTGCCAGCGCCGGCACCCCGATGCGGGTGCCGCGTAGCGTATCGGCATCGATCTTTAATGCGAGGCGCATGACTTGGCAGCCTGAAAGTGCCGCAACGGCGCCTTAGTCGAGCAGGTGCGAAGCCTGGCTGATCTGGCCTTTGTAGGCCTCGAAGATCTGCTTGAGAGCATCGCGCATCGAAACCTTGGGCTCCCAGCCAAGCTCCTGGCGCGTGTTCTCGATCTTCGGCACGCGATTGGAGACATCCTGGTAGCCCTTGCCGTAATACTCCCCGGAGGTCGTATCAACCAGTTTCACCTTGGCAGCATTGGCGCGGTATTCAGGATATTCGGAGGCCAGCTTGAGCATCTGCTCGGCCAGCTCGCGCACCGAGAAATTGTTGCCCGGGTTGCCGATGTTGTAGATCTTGCGGCTGGCCACGCCGTCGCGGTTCTCGATGATCTTCATCAGCGCATCGATCCCGTCGCTGATTGCGGTGAAGCAGCGCCGCTGCGCACCGCCATCGACCAGCCGCACGTTCTCGCCGCGCGCCATGTGACCCAGGAATTGTGTGATCACGCGCGAGCTGCCTTCCTTGGCCGAGTGCATGTTATCGAGCCCCGAGCCGATCCAGTTGAAGGGCCTAAAGAGCGTGAAGTCGAGCTTGTCATCCGAGCCATAGGCCCAGATCACGCGATCGAGCAGCTGCTTTGAGCAGGCATAGATCCAGCGCTGTTTCTCGATCGGTCCGTAAACGAGCTCTGAGGTGTAGGGGTCGAACTCGCTGTCGTGGCACATGCCATAGACTTCCGAGGTCGAAGGAAACAGCACCCGTTTTCCATAGCGCACGCACTGGCGGATGATCTGCAGGTTGCACTCGAAGTCGAGTTCGAAGACCTTGAGCGGCTGCTTGACGTAGGTCGCAGGGGTCGCGATCGCCACCAGCGGCAACACCACATCGGATTTCTTGATGTGATACTCGATCCATTCGCGATTGATCGTGATGTCGCCTTCGAAGAACTTCAGGCGCGGGTTATCGAGCAGTGGCTCGAGCCGGTCGGCATTCATGTCCATGCCGAAGACCTGCCAGTCCGTGTCCTTGAGGATACGTGCCGAGAGGTGATGGCCGATGAAGCCGTTGACGCCCAGAATCAGTACTTTGGTCATATTGTTATCGTCCGCTCGCTAAAATTAGTTCGCTCACTCGCTCGCGCCAGCGCTCAACGCCAGGCTCTTGAATCCATAGCGCGCCTGAAACGCGGCCGCATCACGCACTGCGCCCCCGAGCTCAAACTCCAGCAGCTTAAGAACGCCGTCCGGACACAGCGCGAGTACCGCGCCATCGCGCCAGCACAACTGCGGCTCGGCCGAGCCCGCGCCTGCAACTGGCAGGGTGCGCAGCACCCGCAGCGTCTCGCCGCCGGCACGGGCAAACGCGCCGGGAAAGGGGGGTGCCACGGCCCGGACGAGATTGTGCACGGCGCTCATCCCCAGATGCCAGTCAATTGCACCGTCCCGGGCGGTCCTGCGCCCAAAATAACCGCCCTGGGACAGATCCTGGGGCTTGAGCACTGCGGTGCCGGCCAGCAGTCCGGGGAGCGCCCGATCGAGGGTTATTTCAGCGGCTACCGTGACCTTGCGAAATACCTCCACCGCGGTGTCATCGGGGAGGATCGGCACGGCTTCGGCATCGACCAGGGCACCCGCATCGGGCTTGACCGTCATCGCATGGAGCGTGGCACCGGTGATGCGCTCGCCGCGCAGCACGGCCCAGTTGACCGGCACCCGCCCGCGATACTGCGGCAGCAGTGAGCCGTGCATGTTGAAAGCACCGCGCGTAGCGCAGCAGAGCATCTCGGCCCCGAGCATGTTGCGGTAGTAGAAGGAGAACAGGAAATCAGCGCGCGCGGCGCGCACCTGGGCAATGATCTCCGGCGTATTCGGATCCGAAGGCGTGATGACTCTAAGCCCATGCCAATGGGCGTGGCGCGCGACACTGTCGAACCAGATCTGCTCCTGCGGGTTGTCCTCGTGGGTGAGGACGAGTGCCACCTCGACCCCGTGGGCGAGCAGCACACGCAGGCAGCGCACGCCGACATCGTGATAGGCAAAGACAACGGCGCGCGTCACGGCCCGCCCGGGCTGCGCTCAAGTATCGATGCAATGATGTAGCGCGGCCGGCGGCGCACTTCCTCATAGATCCGCCCGACATATTCGCCCAGCAGCCCGAGGCCGAAGAGCGCCACGCCGATCAGGAAGAAGGCAATCGCAAACAGTGTGAATACGCCCTCGACCTGCGGCCCATGCAGCCAGCGATCGAGCAACAGGTAGATCACCAGCAGGATCGATAAGCCTGAGATGATTACACCCAGACCCGAGAAGATCTGCAGCGGCACCGTGGAGAAGCCGGTCATCAGATCAAAGTTGAGCTTGAGCAGGCGCCAGAAGGAATACTTGGACTCCCCTGCGCCGCGCTCCTCGTGGCCGACTGGAATCTCGATCGGGCTCCCCGAGAAAGTATAAGCAAGTGCCGGAATGAACGTGTTGTTCTCGGTGCACAAATTGATCGCATCGACGATGCTCCGTGCGTAGCCACGGAACATGGATCCATGATCGGTGATATGCAGATCCGTGGTGCGCTCGCGGATCACATTGATCAGCCGCGAAGCGTAGCGACGAAAGGCTGAATCCTGGCGCTGCTGACGAATCGTGCCCACGTAATCGTGGCCGGCATCGAGCTCTGCGACCACGCGCCCGATCTCCTCGGGCGGATTCTGCAGATCGGCATCAAGGGTGATCAGGTAGCGGCCGCGGGCCTGCGCAAAGCCGGCCAGAATCGCCCGGTGCTGCCCGAAATTGGCGGCGAACAGCACCACGCGCGTGACATCGGAGCGCTTCTCAAACTGCGCGCGCAGCAATGCCACCGAGCGATCGCGGCTGCCATCGTTGACGAAGATGATCTCGTAGGAGCGGCCAAGCGCATCGAGCGCCGGATACAGCCGCTCGAAGAGCTTGGGCAGCACCGCTTCCTCGTTATATACGGGAATGACGATCGACAGCTCAGGTGCTTGCGGCTGCTCCACCACCCACTCTCCTGCTCAGACCGCGCGCCGTGCCGGAACGCGCAGCACCGCGCTCATCGCCTCGCAGACGCGCTCGACATCGCTGTCCTGCATGGCCGGGAACAGCGGCAATGTCACGATGCTGCGCCCCACGCGCTCGGCCAGCGGGAACTGCCCTTCCCTGAAACCAAGTTCGCGATAGAGCGTAAAGAGGTGCATCGCCGGGTAATGCACGCCGATGCCAATGCCCACGGCATGCATGGCAGCAATGAAATCACCGCGCACCATGCCCTCGGGCAGCAGCACCTGGAACATGTGCCAGTTGCTCTGCTGCATGTCTGCTATTGGCAATGTGCAGCCGAGCGAGCGGTCAAGGCACTCGAAGTAGCGCGCCGCGAGCTGGCGGCGGCGCATCGTGAACTGCTGCAGGTGCGGCAGCTGCCCGAGGCCGATGCAGGCCGCGACATCGGTCAGGTTGTACTTGCCACCGGCGAGCGTCGCATCCATGTTGCCATCGGGGAAACGCTCGACACCCTGCAGCCGGTGCAGTTCGCACTGACGTGCTTCTGCAGCATCATTGAGTACCAGACAGCCACCCTCGGAAGTCGTGATGTTCTTGTTGGCGTGGAAGCTGATCGAGACCAGATCGCCAAAGCTGCCGATCAGGCGCCCGCCCCAGTTGGCACCCATCGATTGCGCGGCATCCTCCACCACGCGGATCTGGTGTCGCTTGGCGAGCGCGTTGAGGCGGTCGCGATCAACCGGCAGGCCCGCGATGTCCACCGGCATGATCGCGCGCGTGCGCGGCGTGATCGCCGCTTCGGCCAGCTTCAGATCGATGTTGCGCGTGTCGGCCTCAATATCCACGAACACCGGACGCCCCCCGGCGCGCAGCACGACGTTGCCCGTGCACACCCAGGACAGCGGCGTCGTGATGACCTCATCGCCGGGCCCGACCCCGGCCAGCGCCATCGCGATTTCCATGCCACCGGTCGCCGAGTTCAGGACCCGCACCGGGCGGCCGCCGAACATTTCGGAGAGCTTCTGCTCGAACTCGCGCACTTTGGGGCCGCTCGTAATCCAGCCTGAGCGCAGAACATCGCCCACCGCGGCGATCGTGGCCTCATCGATACTCGGTCGGGTAAAAGGCAGGTACGGCAAACTCATGATTGCACCGGGGCACTGCGCATGACGAGCCATACGCCTGCGATAATTAATGCGATTCCACCGATTCGCGATGGACCGAGCGTCTCGCCATAGAGCCACCAGGCGGCAATCGCGGTCACGACGTAGCCCACCGATAGCATCGGATAGGCGACGCTCACCTGCACTCGCGACAGCGCCAGAATCCACACCACGACGCTGATGGCGTAACAGCACAGTCCAGCCAGAATCGGCAGGTTCACGATGACCCGCCCGGCGATCGTCAACGCGTTCGCGGCCGTGAACGGTATGCCTGTGAGCACGCCCGCGCCTGCCTTGAGCAACAGCTGTGCGGCTGCATTCAGCAGCACTCCGGTCAGGACCAGGGTCAGTTCCACACCCTTCATTGCTTGGCCACCGCGATAATGGACGGCGCAGTGTATATCACGCGCATCGGGGTGCCCAAAACAGCCAATTTCTGGAAGGCGACGGGCGTCAGAAAGGCCACCGCGTCAGGCTCCCGACTCCAGCTCTGGGCAAACTGGCTCAGGTCCGCGAGCCACAGGCCAGGCTCCTGCTGCAGGCCAAAATCAAGCTCACCGCGGTACCCGACCAGAGTGCAGGTGCGCTTAAGGTAAAAAGGAATCGATTGCTCGTAATCATTGACACAATAGAGCCGGGTCGCGGCATGAAGTTCAGGGCGCACATGTTCAATCAGGGCGTTGATCCGCGCCATGCGGGGCAGCTGCTGCGCAAAGCTCAAACTGCCACCCACCAGTACCAGCGTGCCAAGCGCCGCAAACCACGCCGGCAAGACCCAACGCTCACCTCGCGCAAGCCACGCGCCAACCCCGCACAGGAGGCCACCGGCCAAGAAGGCACCGGCGATTCCAGGCAGCGCCGGCCCCGAGCCGATCTCAAGCCGTGCTGCGAGCGCCGGAAGGTGTGGCAACACGAGTGCAGCGGTGCCGAGAGCCAGCCAGAAGGCACAACCGGCCCAAAGGTGTCGGCCCAGAGAAGCGGCCGGGATACGGCTGAGCGTGTGGCCCGCGAGCAGCGCCAGCGCGGGCAACAGCGGCAGCAGATAAGGAATCAGCTGCGACTTGGAGAGGCTGAAGAACGCAAACACAAAGGCTATCCAGATCAGCAGCAGCAGGCTGGCGCGTGCGCCAGCACGCGAATCACGCCACGCCTCTTTGAGCACCCGCGGCAGCAGCGTGGTCCAGGGCAGAAAGCCCAGCAGCAGGATCGGCACGAAGAACCACACGCCCTCGTAACGATCATCCACGGTGGTGAGGAAGCGCTGGAACTGCTGGCGAATAAAAAAGAAGTGCAGGAATTCAGGATTACGAACCGAGACCGCATAAAGCCACGGACCTGCCAGCACGGCGAGCGTTGCAAGCACCCACCAGGGGCGCGAGCGCCACAACAGCGCCCAATCGCGAGCCAGCAGCATATAGAGCACGGCGACCGAGCCCGGAATCAGCAGCGCGATCAGGCCCTTGGTCAGGAACGCCGCACTGACGCCTAGCGCCAGCAGTGCGACGCCTCCGCGGCGCGCGGCAGGCTGATCCGGTTCGTGCACCAGTAACAGCAGTCCGCCGAGTGAGAGCTGCAATGCAAAGGTCAGGCTCATATCGAGCGTTGCCAGATGGCCGATGCTTGCATACAGCAGTGAGCCGGCCTGCACTGCGGCCGCGAGCTCGCCGGCGCGAGGACCCCAGATCCGCCGCCCGAGCCAGAAGCTCAGCGCAATACCCGCTGCCCCGGTGAGCGCGCCCCAAAGCCGCGTGGACCACTCGTGCTCGCCAAAGGTTTCAAACGCCACGGCGCTGGCCCAGTACTGCAGCGGCGGTTTCTCGAAGTATTTGATCGCATCGAGCCGCGGTGTCACCCAGTCGCCACTGGCAACGATCTCGCGCGGAATCTCGCCGTAGCGACCTTCGTCGGGATTGAACAAGCTATAGCTGCCGAGCGGCCCGAACCATGCGAGCAGCAGCAGTGCGATGCCAGGAATCCACCAATAACGAGCCATGGCCCGCAAGTCTACCTGCTCATTGCATTGCAGGCAGGATCACTCAGGATCGCGATGAGACGTGGCCCGTTAACCACCACCGCCGGCCTTGAAAGTTCGGCGGTGGGGTGCAGCTTTACTCAGCCGCGGCCGAGGAAATCGGTCTTGCCGACATCAACCCCGTTGTGCCGGAGAATTGCGTAGGTCATCGAGTAGTGAAAGTAGAAATTGGGCATCGCAAAGCCGACCAGATAGGCCAGACCCTTGAAATGCAGTTCGCGCGTTCCAGCACTCAGAGTGATGTCGCGATCCTCCGAGCCATCGAACTGAGCGGCACTGAGGCCGCCGATAAAGCTTAAGGTCTTGGCAATACGAGCCTTCAGATCGGCGAAGCTCGCCTCGTTATCCTCGAACTTCGGGGGCGCCACCCCAGCCAGCCGCGCCGGTGCGCCCTTGGCGTGATCGGTTGCGATCTGGACCTGGCGCGCCAGCGTAAACATGTCGGGCGCAAGGCGCGCATTGACCAGCACTGAGCCGTCGATCTTGCGCGATTCGGCCCACGCCGACGCCTTGTCCAGAATCAGATCCAGATTGCCAAGCTGGCGCTGGAATACGGGCACCGAGGTCTGATACATCGAGATACTCATAAATTCCCCCACTCCTTCAAATAGCCTTAAAAGCTCAAGCCTGCGGGATTGTCCGCGGGGCGGTTAAGATACTCCACTATGGAGATTTTCAAGGAATTTAGCATCGAGGCAGCCCACAGGCTTCCCAACGTGCCCGCCAATCACAAATGCTCGCGGCTGCATGGTCATTCGTTCCGGATCAGTGTCTATGTCGCGGGCCCGATCCAGCCCGACAGCGGTTGGGTCATGGATTTTGCCGACATCAAGGAAGCGACGCGCTTCATTCACGATGAACTGGATCACCGCTACCTTAACGAGGTGCCGGGCCTTGAAAACCCGACCAGCGAGCGGCTGGCGGTATGGATCTGGGATCGCCTGAAACCGTTGCTGCCGGCGTTGAGTCGGCTGATCGTGCATGAAACCTGTAACAGCGGCTGTGAATACCGGGGCTGAACTCAGTGTTCACGCCATGCCAAGCGCTGACTCAGTAATGACCTGCTAGCTTCAGTCTCACCGTGGCAGCTGCCCGCTCCTGCGGCGCACAACTATCTACATCCAATTCGGGGAGTCGAATGACCATGAACAGTGGTAACGGCACGGTTGCCCGCGGATTCCGGCTGCAGCTGGGCGCAGCATTGATTCTTGGCCTGGTGAGTTTTGCCGCGGTCGCGCAAAACGGGCCGCCGCCGGGCCCGCAAGAGTCGCCGGGCGAGCGTCAGGTCGGGTACCGCCAATCCGTGTTTACCGTGCTCTCAGGCAATTTTGGCCCCTTGGGCGCGATGGCTGGCGGCAAGGCGCCCTACGATGCCGCTGAAGTGCGGCTACGCGCGCCGCGCGTGGTGGCGATGGCCGGCATGATTGCTGATGCCTTCCCCGACAGCTCCAAGGGCGTGGCCGATACCAAGGCCAAGCCGGAAGTGTGGACTGATACTGCCAAGTTTGCGGCAGCATTAAAGGAACTCCAGACCAAGTCGGCTGCACTGGCGACGCTGGTGGTCTCGGACAAGACCAACTCTACCGCCTTCCAGAAGGCCGTGACCGATGTCGGCGCGGCCTGCAAGGGCTGCCACGACGACTTTCGCAATCGCTAGCAGCTGCTGCTAGAAGCCGCGCCGTTTGAGCGGCCATCTGCAAGCCTCATCGGGTCTGGAGCACGCCGAGCGTGCTCCAGACTCTGGGCACTCGCGGCTGGTCTGGGATCTGCCGGTGCGCGTATTCCACTGGCTGCTGGTGCTGGCGGTCCCTGGTTCCTACATCACGCACCGTCTGGGCCTGGCTGGTTCAAGTATCACCTCTGGTGCGGTTACACCGTTCTGGTCCTGGTTACGGCCCGCATTCTGTGGGGTTTCGTCGGCACCCGACATGCGCGCTTCGGCGTATTCCTGCGCGGACCGCGGGCCATGTGGCGCTACCTGACCGGCTGGAAAAGCGGCACGCTGCATGCGGTCGGGCATAACCCGCTCGGGGCCTGGATGGTCGTGCTCCTGCTGCTGTTGTTGCTGGGCCAGGCGCTCACGGGCCTGTACGCCAACGACCAGATCAGCAATACCGGACCCCTCTTCGGCTACGATTCGGGTCGCGCGAGCTACGAGCTCAGTTCCTGGCACCACTGGATATTCAACATTCTGCTTGGCACCATTGGCCTGCACGTGGTGGCGGTGCTCGCCGATCGGTTGGTGCGCCGGGAGGATCTGATCACGCCGATGCTCACCGGCCGCAAGCGCGATGTGCCAGAGACTGAAGCAATCAAAGGCTCCCGGAGCTGGCTGTTCGCCCTGATCCTGCTCATTGTGGCCCTGGCGCTCGCGCTGATCATTGCCCGGGCCCCGGAGGCTTCGCTGTCGATTTTCTAACGCGCGGCGCGCGCGGGCGCCTCGCGCCAGCGCGCTCCCCGCTACACTAGAGCCATGGCCAATCCCAAACCGGCAGCTGCCGATACTGTCGCTCCGCCCATCGCGAAGCGCATCGCGCCGCTGCTCGCACTCGCACCCTTCCTCGCTCCCTACCGCCGCATGATCGTACTGGCGGTCATCGCCCTGATCGTAGCCGCAAGCGCGACCCTGGCATTTCCAGCCGCGGGGCGCCTTGCGATCGATCATGGCTTTACGGCGGCGACTACGGCGCACGCCGGTCGCTACTTCTTCGGGCTCATGGGCGTCATGGTGCTGCTTGGCCTTGCCTCGGCCTCACGCTTCTACCTGGTCACGTGGATCGGCGAGCGGGTCGTGGCAGATATCCGCTCGCGGGTCTACAGTCACATTCTCTCGCTCTCGCCGGTGTTCTTCGAGACGACACGCACCGGTGAGGTGCTCTCGCGCCTGGCGGCGGACACGACCCTCGTGCAGACAGTCGTCGGATCCTCGGCCTCGCTCGCGCTGCGTAGCATCGTGATGAGCATCGGCGCGTTGGTGTTGATGACGATCACGAGCCCGAAACTCACCGGTCTCGCCTTCGTCAGTGTCCCGATCCTGCTCGCACTGATCATGGTCATGGGCCGACGCGTTCGCGGGCTCTCGCGCGCAGCGCAGGATCGGCTCGCCGACACCTCCGCAGTGGCCGGAGAAACCATCAATGCGATTCAGACCGTACAGGCCTACACGCACGAGACCGCCGATCGGAGGCGCTACAGCGGCGCGGTCGAGGATGCGTTCGCAACCGCCATACGGCGCACGCGCATGCGCGCCTTCATGACTGCGGTTGTCATCATTGTCGGAGGTGCCTGCCTCGTCGGTGTCTTGTGGGTCGGTCGCTCTGATTGGATCGCTGGGCGATTGACTAGCGGGCAGTTCCTGCAGTTTGTGTTCTATGCCTTTTTTCTCGGCGGTTCGGTGGGTGCGCTCACTGAGATCTGGGGCGATCTGCAGCGCGCGGCAGGCGCCACGGAGCGCCTGCTCGAGATTCTCAATACCTCACCAGCCGTGCGCGCGCCGGCGCAGCCGGCATCGTTTCCCGCGCAGGTGAACGGTCGTGTGAGCTTTCATGGCGTAGACTTCACCTACCCCTCGCGACCCGATCACCTCGCGCTGCTTGAATTCAACCTGCACATAGAACCTGGCGAAGCTGTGGCACTGGTGGGTCCCTCGGGCGCCGGCAAATCCACGGTTTTTCAGCTGTTGCAGCGCTTCTATGATCCGACCGCAGGCGCCATACACATCGACGGGATCAGCATCGAGACACTGCAGCCCGAGCGGTTGCGCGCGCACATCGCGGTCGTCGCGCAGGAGCCCGTGATGTTCTCCGGGACAATTGCCGAGAACATCCGGTATGGGCGCCTGGGTGCGAGCGATGCGGAAATCCACGCGGCGGCCAATGCCGCGGCCGCTGATGAATTCATCCGTCGTCTGCCCGAAGGCTACGACACGCGACTGGGAGAGCGAGGTATTACGCTTTCGGTCGGACAGCGCCAGCGAATCGCCATCGCGCGCGCGATCCTGCGCGATGCGGCCGTGCTGCTGCTCGATGAGGCCACCAGCGCGCTGGATGCCGAGAACGAACACCTGGTACAGCTTGGCCTCTCCAACCTGATGGCCGGCAACTCCGGGCGCGGCCGGACGACACTGGTGATTGCACACCGCCTGGCGACGATCCAGCGGCTGCGACGCATTGTGGTGATGAATCACGGACGCATCGTGGCCGAGGGCAATCACGGCGAACTGGTCCGCGCCGGAGGATTGTATGCGCGGCTTGCGGCACTGCAATTTGATGAATCACGCGCGCTGATGGACTGATCTAGCCGGTTGGGCCTTTCCGCGCTGCCGAGCAGAGTCGTGATGCAATTCACAGTGCCGCGTGAACCGGCTCTCTGCGGCCCAACAGCTATCGGCCGATAACAGTGCAGACCTTGCCCAACGGGATGGCTGCATTTTGTCAAATGATTCCACTGCCACGGGAACGCCGGAAATTCGCCCGCGCAGCGACGCGCCGCCTCCGGGCGAGCTCCCAGTTGCGGACTTAAGCGTCGCCCATGCACGCGAGCTGCGCCGCGCGCAGCTCGAACAGATCCTGTCGGGTTCGGTAATCGCCGTGATCGTGCACCTGCTCGGTGCCGCGGTCCTGGCGATCGTGCTCTGGCCGCACGCCAGCCACGTGCAGGTCCTCTCGTGGTTTGCAGTGACCGTGGTGGTGCTGGGCTTCCGCGTCAGCTGCCAGGTGCTGTGCCGGATGCGCCCCAGAATGGATCCGCGCACCCAGCGCCTCTACCTGCTCATCGCCTGCTACCTCTCCGGACTGATCTGGGGCTCGAGCAGCCTGATCTTCCTGCCGGCGCTCGATTTTCCCCAGCAGGCCTTCCTCGGCCTGGTGGTGGCCGGTGTCGCCTCGGGCGCCGTCACGACGGTCGGTGCCGATCGTCACGCGGCGATGGCCGTGATCCTCGCCTGCGTCGTGCCGTATGACATCGTGATGCTCGGCTCGCAGGAGTCGATGCGCGTGGCGCTCGGATTCATGGGCCTGCTCTACTGCGCAACGCTGTGCGTCTCTGTGAACCAGACCAACAAGCAACTTGCCGACAACATCTCGCTGCGCCTGGAGTCCGATGAGCGCGGCCGCCGCCTGCTGCTGCAGGCAACGCACGATGCACTCACGGGCCTGCCCAACCGGCAGCAGGCCCACACGCGCGTGGCCGCCATCATTGCCGACAGCACCGTGCGCAAACCGGCCTTTCCGCTGCTGCTGGTCGAAGTCGATGACATTGAGCGGATCAACGTCTCCTTTGGCTACAGCGTGGCCGATGCCGTACTGCGCGAGATCGCCATGCGGCTGGGGTCGCGCGTGGGCCCCGGCGGCCTGCTGGCGCGCATTGCGAACCGGCAGTTCCTGCTGGCGCTGCCGGATCATGACTGCGAGCGCGCCGAGCTGCTGGCAACGCAACTGCTCGAGTCCATCAGGAGCGGGGTACTGTGCGAGAGCGTGCCGATCTCAATCGGCGCCCACGTTGGCGTCGCCTATTACCCCGAACATGGTGGCAACGCCACCGAGCTGATGCGCCACCTCGATGCGGCATTGTTTGATGCCAAGGAAAGTGAACGTGCACTGCTGGTGTATCGCTCGGGTGGTGAGGCTCAGCACCGGCGCCATCTGGCGCTGATGAGCGACCTGCAGGGTGCGATCCGCGATAACCAGTTGAGCATGTGGTACCAGCCCAAGGTGAATCTGCTGAGCCACCAGGTCGAAGGCCTGGAGGCGCTGGTCCGCTGGACTCACCCGACGCACGGCCCGATCTCCCCAGGCGAGTTCATTCCGCTGGCCGAGCAGACCGGCATGATCACGATGCTCACCCGCTGGGTCGCCAAGGCGGTCTTCGCGCAGATGCAGGACTGGCAGAGCGCCGGCTTCACTCCGGATGTCGCGATCAATCTCTCGACCGCGGACCTGCGCGATGCGGGGATTGCCGATCTGCTGCTGCGTGGCGCCCAAAGTTGCGGCATACCGCCGCACCGGATGATTCTTGAAATCACCGAAAGTGCCGTGATGCGCGAGACCCAGCGGGTCGTTGAATTAATGAATTACCTGCGCCACTTCGGATTCCGCTTCTCGATCGATGATTTCGGAACCGGCCATTCCTCCCTCGCTCAGCTCAAGAACCTGCCGGTGGATGAGATGAAGATCGACAAGTCCTTCGTGCTCGATCTCAAACCCGACTCGAATGATGCAATCATCGTGCGCTCGATCATCAGTCTGGGTCACAACCTGGGTGTGCGCGTGGTCGCCGAGGGCGTGGAAACTCCGGAGACCTGGCGGCTCATCAAACAGATGGGCTGCCATGTCGCCCAGGGCTACCTGATGTCCAAGCCACTGCCGAGCTGGCATGTCCTGGAGCGCGTCCGTGCGCTCAATGCCGCCTTCGAGTCCGACAGCTCGGTGACGCAGCAGCTCGTGGCGCTGCGTATCGCGTAAGTAACCTCCGCTGACAAATCTTTGCCCTCCGGCTGCCGGAGCGGCTCCCCGTCCCGGTTCTGCGCCGTGCGCGTTGCGTATACACTCAAACCGCTCGCGTTAAATTCCTAAAGGGGGGAATACTTGTGAAGCACTGCAAATCAACTGCGCCAGGCCTGAGGCTTGGCATCATCGGCGCTGCTGCCGTATGCGGCCTGCTGGTGAGCGGACTGAGCCTCGCGGCCAGCTGCCCTCAGAAGCTCAAGGCCGAGGATCATGTCGTCGCGCTCAATGCCATCCAGAACCTGATGGGCCGCTACTCGCACCTGGGCGAGCTGCGCGGCGAGGGTACCTTGATGGAACTGTTCGCGATGAAGACCGAGGGCGTCAGCTGGCGCACGCCGATGGGGCCCTCGGGCATCAAGGACATGATGGGCCGCTTCAACAAGCCGGGCGAGGAAGCTCCCGGGCTCGTGCCAGGACAGCTGCACATGCATTCGATGCTCACGCCTGTGATCGAGATTGCCGCTGATGGCAAGACCGCCAAGGGCGTGTGGGATTCCTTTGGTCCGAACATCCAGAACGGGAATGAAGTCGGCAACTGGCTCTGGACCAAGTACGGCGTCGACTTCATCAAGGAAGAGGGCGTGTGGAAGATTTGGCACCTGCAGGTCTACGCGATGTTTAACACCCCGTATGACAAGAGCATCACCGTCAGTGCCAAAGAGCGCGCTGAGCGCATGGCCAATGGTGGGGGTGGCGGACCGGGTGGGCCGCCGCCGGGCGCACCGCCGGGCGCGGCACCCGGGGGCCCGCAGGGACCTGCCGGTCCGGCGATGGGTGGTCCTGGCCAGAACTGGACGGGACCGAAGGACAAGTGGATCTACGATGGCACGAGTGCGCCACGCGGACCGAAGATTCCCGAACCCTACTGCACCTTTGATCCTGCAGACTCGTACGGCAACGTCTGAGCTCCATTTGACGCTTTAGCCAAAAACCTTTCTGGCTGGCCCTGCTGGCCAGAAAGGTCTGCTCCTGCCTGGATCAGCAGCTCGCCTGTGACTTGCAGGCTCCTCTCTTGACGCACCCCAGTGCCGGGCCGATCCTGTTCCGGCATGAACCTCAACTTACGCTTTTTTCCGCGAGCTATATCCATCGCGGCTGAGATGCTCACGTGAGCCTTAGCGACGAAGAACGGCAGCGTTACAGCCGGCATCTGGCGCTCAAGGAAATCGGCATCGAGGGGCAGGAGCGGCTGGGACGGGCCCGGGTGCTGATCGTCGGCGTCGG
>Ga0302311_10000778_pt1 | contig 38872 bp, 33 predicted proteins | sample III_Palsa_N1_3_FD_200449 | JGI IMG/M metagenome (GOLD analysis project Ga0302311, IMG submission 200449) | Peat permafrost microbial communities from Stordalen Mire near Abisko, Sweden - III_Palsa_N1_3 | ecosystem: Environmental > Terrestrial > Soil > Palsa > Peat permafrost | place: Sweden... | reverse complement strand
TCACTTCATGGCCGGGCTTGTCCCACGGCTGTCCACGATGACGTGTTTGGTTTTTTGAAGCTGGAGGACTTCGAGCCGCAAAAGCGGTTCAGCTTTCGGCGAATGCGCGTTTTTGACGGGCTGGTAGAAAAAATCAAACCCGCCGCGGGGGATATCGCGGCGGGTCTGACGATCAGTCGATCCAAGCGGGCGTTTCCTCCCCGAAACGCCGGAGACTTCGGGGCCTTGTGGACCCTTCATGCCTCTCGCGCAAAGAAGAAAGCGGCAATTTTTCTCTCCTGTCAACGGCGCCTGCCGCGAATGAAGGCAAAATTGCCATCCAATTGAACACAACGGGGTGAATCCTAGACGTGATCGTCAATTCAATGGGTGGCTGAACGGCGTTTGTTGACGCCCCCGTCAGTTTTGCAGCAGCAACCGTCTCGCCAGTTCTTCGGTGACCTCACTCGCGGCTTCGAAGACATAGGTTGGGTTCGCAACCGTGACGGGTCCTACGCCGGCGTCGGCGAGGGCGGTGGTGGCGTCGAATACATCGTCGCCCGCAACCAAAAGTCCGAACGGCCGCGCCGTCGCCCCCGCCACCACCTGGCGTTCGACCGCGGCGCGGGCGGCCGCGTCGGCCTCGGCCGGCCAAGTCAGGGTCGCGGTGCGGCGCGCCCGGGCGCGGGCCTCGAGGATGCGCAGCAGCCGTCGCGCGGCGCCCATACGCGCGGCGTCCCATTGCGCTCCAAGACTGGCGGCGAGCTGGGCCTGGCTGGACAGGATCAGGCCGTCTGCCAGCACCTTCAGCCCGTTGGCCTCCAGCGTCGCGCCGCTGGTGGTGATGTCGGTGATTAGTTCCGCGGCGCCCGCCGCCGGCGCGCCTTCGGTCGCGCCGCCCGACTCGACGATGCGGTAGTCGATGATCCCGTGGCGGGCGAAGAAGGCGCGGGTCTGAGTCAGGTATTTGGTGGCGACGCGCAGGCGCTTGCCGGTGCGGGCCAGGAACAGATGCGCCACCTCGTCGACATCAGCCATGGTGGTGACGTCGATCCAGCTCTTCGGCGCGGCCACCACCAGGTCGGCGCGACCAAAGCCGAGCGCCTGCATCAGCAGGATGCGGTCGCCCAGGTCGTCAGCCAGCTCGCGCAGCAGGTCCTCGCCGGTGACACCGAGGTGGACCTCGCCGCTGAACAGGGCGCCGGCGATCTCGGACGCCGACACCAGCCGCACCTCGATCCCTTCCAGGCCGTCGAGCCGGGCGGCATAGCCGCGCTCGCCACCAGCGGCGCGCGGCGGCAGGCCGCAGTCGGCCAGCCAATCTTCCGCTTGTTCCTTGAGCCGGCCTTTGGACGGGATGGCGAGGATGAGGGGTTCGCTCATTGCGCGCCCTCCCGCCAGGCGCGGCCGGGCCGCACCATGCAGCCGACCGCGCCGCAGGCCAGGCTGGCGCCCAGCCGTGCGAACAGGCTGTCGTAGCGCCCGCCGGCCGCGACCGGGCGGTGGTCGCCGAGCGCGGCGCTGCGCACCTCGAACAGCATGCCGTCGTAGTAACCGAAGTCGCGGCCAAAGGCGGTGGACAGGCGCATCGCGGCCGCCGGCGCGCCCTCGTCCTGCAGCGCCGCCAGCCGCCGCGCCCAGCCCTTCAGCGCCGCCTCCAGCTTGGCCCCGCCGGGACCGGCGAGCCGCGCCACCGCCTCCAGCGCCGCCGCCGGCTTGTCGGCGATGGCCAGGAAGCGGCCGATCAGCGACGCCTGCTCCGGCGTCAGGTCCGGCGCGCGGGCGACCGCCGAGCGCTCGGCCAGCCGATGCACGATCTCCGCCGCCGAGCGCCCACCCGCTGGCTCGATCCCGGCGAGCGCCCAGAGGTCTTGCAGCACGGCCGCGGCCTCGGCTTCCGGCAGGGCGGAGAGCATGGCCGAGAGCCGATCGCCGGCCGGCGCGGCGCCGGCGGTCGCGGCGGGCTGCTGCGCCCGCTCCAGCATCTCGCGCAGGCGCCGCGGACTGGCGAAGGCGCGCTTGATCCGCGCGCCCAGGGCGTCCGCCAGCTTCAAAGTGTCGATGAAGGCGCCGAACAGGCCGACGTCACCCAGCTCCAGTGTCAGGTCATCGCGCCCGCCTGCCGCCGCGGCGCGCCAGGCGAGGCCGGCGATCTCGGCGTCGGCCTCCGGCGCGGCGCCGGTCTCGAACGCCTCCAGGCCGATCTGCAGGAACTCCTCATAGGCCTCGCGGCCGCGCGGCGCGGCGCGGAACGCCTTGCCCTCGTAGAAGTAGCGCCCGCCGGCCTTGCCGCCGTCGATGTGCAGCCGCGCGGCGGGGATGGTGAAGTCGGGCCGCAGCGCCGCCTCGGCGCCGCCGTCGGCCTGCACCAGGATCAGCCGCTCACGCATCGCCTCGCCGGAGAGATCCAGGATCAGGCCGAGCGGCTGCGCAGTCGGCGGATCGATCGCGTCGGCGCCCATCTGCGCAAATGGCGCGCGCACCGCGGCCAGCACGTCCGACGGAATCGGTGGCTCGATTCTCATCGCGCACGCTCGACGATTGCCCGCACGGTCGCGACCAGATCGGCGCGCGGGGCAGTCACCTGGCCAGGACGCTCGTCGCGCCAGGCCTTGTTGTCGGCGACGCCGGCGGCGAGCTGTCGGCCGAGGTCGAGGTCCTTCACCGTCACCTGCCCCGCGGCGATCTCGTCCTCGCCCATGATCACCGCCGCGGGCGAGAGCCGGCGGTCGGCGTATTTCATCTGCGCCCGCATGCCGGAGCCGCCGAGGTAGACCTCGGCCGCCACGCCCGCCGCGCGCAGCTCGGCGGCGACACCGAAATAGTCCGCCATCCGCGCCTGGTCGAAGACGATCACAACGACAGGGCCCCGAATCTCGGCGAGGTCGGCGCGCCCGCTGGCCGCCAGCGCCGCGGCGAGGCGGGAGACGCCGAACGAAAAGCCGGTGGCCGGGACTCGTTCGCCGGTGAACCGCGCGACCAGGTCGTCGTACCGCCCGCCGCCGCCGATGGAGCCGAACCTGGCCGGCTCCCCGGCCTCGTCGGTGGTCTCGCCGAGCAGTTCGGCCTCGAACACGGCGCCGGTGTAGTACTCCAGCCCGCGCACCACCGACGGGTCGAACAACGCCTGGTCCTCACCCACACCGAAGGCCGCCAGGCCGGCGCTGATGCGCGACAGCTCCTCGAGCCCTTCGTCGCCCTCGGCCGAGCCGCCGATCACATTGGCCAGCCGGTCCAGCGTCGCGGCGCGCGCGCCCTGTCCGGCCGAGACGAACGCCAGCACCGCGTCGACGGCCTCGGCCTTCAGCTCCGCACCGCGGGTGAAGGCGCCGGACTCGTCCTTGCGGCCCGCGCCCAGCAGCAGTTTCACGCCCTCCAGCCCCAGCCGGTCCAGCTTGTCGACCGCGCGCAGCACCGCCAGCTTCTGGCCCTCAGCCTGGACGCCCGCCGCGGTCAGGAGGCCGTTGAGGAGCTTGCGGTTGTTGATCTTGAGCACGTAGCTCCCACGCGGCAGGCCGGCGGCGCCGAAGCCCTCGACGGCCATGGCGATGATCTCGGCGTCCGCCTCCGGCCGCGCCGAGCCCACCGTGTCGGCGTCGCACTGCACGAACTCGCGCCAACGGCCGGGTCCTGGCTTCTCGTTGCGCCAGACCTTGCCCCAGGCGTAGCGGCGGAACGGCTTGGGCAGGCCCTCCCAGTTCTGCGCCACGAAGCGGGCCAGCGGCGCGGTGAGGTCGTAGCGCAGCGCCATCCACTCTTCGTCGTCATCGCGCAGGGCGAACACGCCCTCGTTGGGACGGTCGGCGTCGGGCAGGAACTTGCCGAGCGCATCGGCGTATTCGAACGCCCCGGTCTCCAGCGCCTCGAAGCCGTACGACTCGTAGACGCGCGCCACCGCCTCCAGGATGCGGCGCTCGGCGGCCAGGGCGTCAGCGCGGCGATCGATGAAACCGCGCGGCGCTCGCGCCTTGGGCCGGTTCGGAGCGTCGGTCATGGCCGGGCGCTTAGCGGCTTGGCCCACCGCAGGGCAAGGCTGAAGGGGGTGTCCATCCGATATTCGTCCTCATGCAAGACGCCGGATGGTGCAAGAGCGCCCCGTCCGGCCAGTGGCCGCGGGGCGGGAACGTCGACGCTGGATCAGGCCAAGCGCGTCCGATCCGGCCCGCGGAGGGTCGGGTGATGCGCGTGCTGGTGTCGGCCGCCGTTCATGGGGCGGCTCTATAGCGACGATTTCCTGTCGAAGCGATGAACGATTAGCGCTTGCCAAGAAATCCGTCTTAGATATATCTGCGTTATCGATATATCTAACCACAGACGAGAGCTATCCCATGAACGAGATAAACCGTGCGGCGGCGTTTCGCCGGCCCCTGAGCCGCTGGGCGCTGACCGTGGTCGGCGCCGTCGACGTCACTCCGCGCATGCGCCGCGTCAGCCTGGTCGGCGAGGCGATGGACAGGTTCGAATACCGGCCGGGCCAGGACCTGGTGCTGAATCTGCCGGACGATCGAGGGGATCTGACGCGCCGGCACTATACGATCCGCCGCTTCGACGCCCTGGAGGGCCGGCTGGAGATTGACTTCGTGCTGCACGGCGCATCGCCGGCGACCAACTGGGCCCGGCGCGCCGCGATCGGCGACGCGATCACCGCCGAGGGTCCGCGCGGCCGCACCAGTGTGCGCGGCCCGGCCGATTGGCGCCTGTTCGCCGGCGACGAGACGGCGCTGCCGGGGATCGCGGCGATGATCGAGCGCCTGCCGGCCGGCGAGCGCGCCATCGCCTTCATCGAAGTGGCGGGCCCCGAGGAAGAGCAGCCGATCGAGACGGCGGCCAGGCTCGACCTGACCTGGCTGCACCGCGGCGGTCCGCCGCGCGCGCCGAGTCTGGGCCTGATGCAGGCTCTGACCACCTTCCAGCTCCCACCCGGCGTCGGCCAAGCCTGTATCAACGGCGAGACCAGCACCGTGCGCGCCCAACGCCAGGGCCTGATCGCCCGCGGCTTCGCCAAGGACCAGATCGCCGCCGAAGGCTACTGGCGCCCCGGCCGCCTCGGCGGTCACGACCACATCGTCGAGCCCGCGGAGTTCATCGCCGCCCTGGTCCGCGGCGGGCGCAGGTCCCGCGGCTGACTACCGTGCGACGTTGATCACCTGCAGCTGGGTGAATTCGGCCAGGCCCTCTTCGCCCAGCTCGACGCCGATGCCGGAGCCCTTGGCCCCACCGAACGGGATGTTGGGCGCCAGGTCGGCGTGCTTGTTGACCCACACCGTGCCGCTCTCCATCCGGGTGGCGAGGTTGTAGGCCGCATCGAGGTCCGGTGACCAGATCGAGCCGCCGAGCCCGTATTCGGAATTGTTGGCGCGGGCCAGCGCGTCCTCGGCGTCGCTGAAGCGGATCACCGGCAACACCGGGCCGAACTGCTCCTCGTCGACCAGCCGCGAGCCGTCGGTAATGTCGCGCACGATGGTCGGGCGGATGAAGTAGCCCTTGTCGCCCTGCCGCTCGCCGCCGGCGATGATCTTGCCGTCCTTTTTGGCGCTCTCGATGATTCCCATCACCCGGTCGTACTGGGTCTTGTTCTGGATCGGGCCCAGCTGGGTGCCCTGCTCGAGGCCGTCGCCCATCACCGCAGCGTCCGCCAGCAGCGCCAGCTCCTCGCACATGGCGTCGTAGATGCTGTCGTGGACGTAGGCGCGCTTGATCGCGATGCAGACCTGGCCGGAATTCTGGAACGCCCCGGCGAAGATCTGCGGGGCCACGGTCTTCGGATCCGAGCCCGGCATGACGATCGAGGCGTCGTTGCCGCCGAGTTCGAGGGTGATGCGCTTCAGCGCATCGGCGGCGCCGGCCATCACCTTCTTCCCGGTCGCGGTCGAGCCGGTGTAGCTGATCTTACGGATGCCGGGGTGGGCCGTCATTTCGGCGCCCAACTCGCCGGCGTCGGCGATGATGTTGAGCACGCCGGGTGGCAGCACGTCCTTGATCAGGGCGGCCAGCCGCAGCGTCGAGAGCGGCGTCGTCGGCGCCGGCTTCAGCACCATCGTGTTACCGGCCAATAGCGCCGCAGGGACCTTGAACGCCATCAGGATCATCGGGAAGTTCCAGGGCACGATCGCCCCGATCACGCCCAGCGGACGGCGATGCGTCTCGACCCGCCGGTTCTCGCTGTCGTCCAGCACCTTCACCGGCAGGTCGAGCATGGTGAAGTAGCGGAAGAAGGCGGAGGCGCCGTAGACCTCGCCGGTGGCGTCGGCGATCGGCTTGCCCTGTTCCTGCGTCAGCAGGCGGGCGAGCTCGGGGGCGTTGGCCTGGATGATGTCGGCGATGGCGGCGAGCTTGGCCTTGCGCTCGGCGATCGATGTGTCGCGCCAGCCCGGAAAGGCCCGTTGCGCCGCCGCGACGGCCGCATCCAGCTGCGCCTTGGAGGCGCGCGGGCACTTCGACAGCACCTCTTCGGTGGCAGGGTTGATCACGTCCATCTCGGCGTCGCCGTCCACCAGCACGCCGTCGATCAGAAGCTTGTAGTCGCTCATCGCCTTGAGTCCTTCCGGAGGGTCGATCGGACCCTGGCAGGGTGACGTCGCGGCCCGCAAGCGCGGAAACCGCGGCGGAACGCAATCGCGGGGCAAGCGTTACCGTCGCCGAAGGATTTCGATCCAAGAACACAACACGGAGGCGAGGCGGCTATGCGGTCGTTGATACTTTGGGGACTGGGCGTTCCGATTCCGATCATCTTGTTGCTGGCGTTCTGCACGCACCATTTCTAGGGCGGGCATGAACGCTGTTCTTCAGCTAGGTTATCGGAAAACAGGCGCTCGACCTGCGATCGCTTCCTTTTGCCGCGCGCGCAGATTCCTGTCTCCGGCGAGTTTGCCGCATGCCGTCTTGGTTGAGCCGCATGAGGTCACAGTCACGCCGTGATTTCGTCAACATTCACGTCAACGATTGCTAATCCGCCAGGGCTGGCGATCGCCCATCTCGGCGCACAGAAACTGCGTATGAAATGAGGGACCAAATGGCAAAGCTTACGATTACTGGCTTAATGTTGGCGTCGACTCTGTCACTCGGCGCCTGCGCGACCCAGGACTATGTCGACAAGCACGTGGCGACCGTTCAGGGCCAGGTGGCCGATGTGCAGGGTCACCAGCAGACCCAGGACCAGCAGCTGTCGCAGCTGGACCAAACCACCCGTGACGCGATGCAACGCGCCGAAGCGGCCAACAAGCTGGCCGAGGGTAAGTTCCTGTACTCGATGGTGCTGTCGGACGACTCGGTGAAGTTCCCGGTCGACGGCTCGAAGCTGTCGACCGAGGCGCAAACCCGGCTGATGGACTTCATCTCTAAGCTCAAGAGCGACAACAAGAACGTCTATCTGGAGATCCAGGGCCATACCGACGCCACCGGCGACAAGACCTTCAACGAACGGCTTGGCGAACAGCGCGCCGAGGCCGTGCGCCTGTTCATGAACCAGCAGGGCGTGCCGCTGAACCGGATGGCGACCATCTCCTACGGGCCCGACGTCCCGGTGGCGCCGAACACCACCCGCGAAGGCCGGGCGCAGAACCGCCGCGTCGTGCTGATCGTGATGGCATAAGGTGGGGAGGGGTCGGGCACGCGCCCGGCCCCCGCCGCTTCTCCTCACCCGTAGGGGGGAGAACTAGCCGCTGTGCCTCAGCGCCAGCAAATCCGACCAGCGCCAGTCGCCGTGGCCGAGCGCGAGGCGGGCGCTGCCGGAGGAATCCCGCAGCGACAGCAGCATCAGGCCATGCATCGCCTGGGCGCGGCAGGCCGCCGGCGCGAAGGCGATCTCCCAGACGATGGCTTCGCGCACCGCGGCCAGACCCTTGCCGTCCTCGCTGTGGCTCTGCACCCAGTCGCCGTCCCAGACCATGATCGCCTTGCTGGACCCCGAGGCCTCGGCCACGGCGGCCTGGACCAGGTTGTCCTTGCGCAGCGCCGCCTCGATCCGCCGCGCCATGTTGCACTCGCCGCCGCCGCCTGAGCCGGACCCGGAGGTGGACGCGCCGGCCAGGTCGGAGTCGGTCAGCTCGCCCTGGGACTGGACGTTGGAGGTCTTCGCGGCCGGGGTGACCGGCAGGAAATCGTCGATGGTCGGCGCGGGCGTACGTCGGGCGATGCTCTTTTCCGCCGGCGGCGTCACGTGGGCGGCGTGCTTGGGGGCGTCCGGAGAAGGGTCGGGCGTCGGAACCTTGGCCGGCGGGACCGGCGGGGTCCAGCTCACCAGCCGCACCATCGGCGGATCGACGTGCGCATAGTGCGGCACGTCGGCGCGCGCGAGTAGGATGGCGGCGGCGACGCCGAGATGCGCAGCGGCGCTGACTGTGATCGCGCCTGCCATCCAGCCGCGCTTCTTCGGCCGCGGCGGTGGCTCCAGGCTCTGGACGGCCGGAATCTGATCCTGGCTGGGGTCGCTCACGCGGGCTGTCCGACTCATCCCTCTGAACTCAAGCAGAGCTCAAGAATCATGCGTCCGCGTCAGCATCGTGGCGCCGGACGCGCGACGACTGCGGCGGATCGACCAATGTTCTCCCACGGCGGGGTAAACGAATGGCTGAGTTAGATGGTTTACGGGCGACGCCCGGGACTAGCCCCGCAACCGCTCGATCAGCGCCGTCGTCGACGGGTCGTGCGCGCCGACCTTCCCGCCCTCGAGTTCCGGGAACACCGCCTTGGCCAGGGTCTTGCCCAGCTCCACGCCCCACTGGTCGAAGCTGTCGATCCCCCAGGGCACGCCCTCCACGAAGACCTTGTGCTCGTAGAGCGCGATCAGCGCGCCGAGCGCGGCGGCGGTCAGGCGATCCAGCAGGATAAAGCTGGTCGGGCGGTCGCCGGGGAAGTTGCGGTGCGGCTCAACGGCGTTGGCGTGGCCGACCATCAGCGCCTCGGCCTGGGCGATCGCGTTGGCCAGCAGCCGCGCCTGGTGGTCCGGCGGGCCCTCGTCGCCCTTGGCCACCGCCACGATGTCGACCGGGATCACCTCCGTGCCCTGGTGCAGCATCTGGAAGAAGGCGTGCTGGCCGGTAGTGCCGGCGTCGCCGAACACCGCGGCGGCGGGAGCCGCGGAACAGCGGCCGGCCGCGGGCGGCGGCTTCCAGCGCGGTCCAGGCGTCGGTCTTGTCGGTCATTGGGCTCCCCTTGGCGCTGGCGCTCAGTGCAAACTGTCTGGGCGGCCTTTTCGCTCCCTTCCCCTCGATGGGGAAGGGTTGGGGATGGGGTGTAGGCGCTGCCGGCGCCAGGTTCGCCCAGCGAGGCGATGGCGCCTGGTCGAGCCACTCAAGTGACCATCCAGCTTTCACCCCACCCCTGCCCCGCCCCATTGAGGGGCGGGTTCAAACACGCGGCGCTGAAAGCAACACGGGGCGCTGAAAGCAAAAGGCCCCGGCGAAGGTTCCGCCGGGGCCAAATCTAGATCGCTTGCGCGCCCCTTAGCGGCGCGCGCCGCCCATGAAGTAGAGCAGGAAGCGGAACAGGTTGATGAAGTCGAGGTAGAGGCTGAGCGCGCCGTAGCTGGTCGCCACGCTCATCGCCGCCTGGTCTCCGCCCAGCTGGTAGTAGGTCATCTTTGTGCGCTGGGTGTGGAAGGCGGTCAGACCGGCGAAGATCCCGACGCCGATCAGGTTGATGAGGAAATTGAGCGCCGGCGACTGGAAGAAGAACATCGCCAGCGAGGCGAAGATCAGGCCCCACAGACCCATGATCAGGAAGCTGCCCATGCCGGTGAGGTCGCGCTTGGTGGTGTAGCCCACCAAGCTGAGGCCGCCGAACGCCGCCGCCGTGACCAGGAAGGTCTGGAAGATGCTGACGTTGCTGTAGATGATGAACAACATGCCCAAGGACGCGCCGATCAGGGAGACGATCGCCCAGTAGGTGATCGCGGCAGCCCGGGGCGACGTCTTACGTATGAACATCTGGCTGAGCAGGATGCCCAACGGCGCGAAGGCGACGACCATGCCGAGGATCGTGTAACTGAGGCGGCCGGTGGTCGTGTCGACGGTGAACAGCAGCTGCTGCACCGGCAGGTAGTTGCCGGTCACCCACGCCAAAGCGGCCGAGAGCACCAGGCCCAGCCCCACCTTGTTATAGACGCCCAGCATGAAGGCGCGCAGGCCCGCGTCGACACCCATGTCGGCGACGGCCGGCGTGGGGCGCGTAAACCCGCGATTGAAGTCGCTCATAGAAGATAGCCCTTCTGAATACGTCCCGAGGGACGCGTTGGCTGAAATATCGTCCTTGCGGAGACACCGCGCAAGGCGCCGTCGGGTGACGCTTAGTTAAGCCGGCTCACTCGGCGCGCAGCACCGGCGCCGGCCGCATCGCCAGGGCGTGCATCGCGGCGATGAGTCCGCCGGCCGCGGTGAGGGCCGCGGCGCCGGCGATCAGGCCGAGCGCACCGGTCCAGTCGACGCTCCAGGTCGCCTCGAACACCAGCGCCACCACCGGCCATGCCGCGGCGAAGCCGAGCGCGACGCCCGCGAGCCCGGCGATGGCGCCCACCGCGCCGTACTCGATGGCGTAGGCGGACAGGATCTGCCAGCGCGCCGCGCCCAGCACCTTCAGCGTCGCCGCCTCCTTGGCCCGGGCACGCGCCCCGGCGGCGATGGCGCCCGCTAGCACCAGCAGCCCGGCCAGGCCCGCGACGGCCGCGGCGGCGCGTACCGCCAGGGTGACGCGGTCGAACAGCTGGGTCGCGGCCTGCAGCTGCTCGCGCACGCTGATCACATCGACGGTCGGGAAGCTGGCGCCGAGCGCATGGGTGACGGCGGCTTCCTCCACCGGCGTCGCCTTGGCGATGGCCACCTGGCGCGGATTGGCCCCGGCCAGGGCGGTGGCGTCGAGGATCAGGGTGAAGTCAGGCCCGAAGCCGCCGAGGTCGGTCTTGCGCGTCGTCGCCAGCCGGGTCTGGAACTCGCGGCCGAGCGTGCCGACCGTCACCTCGTCGCCGAGCTTCAGCCCCGCCGCCTTGGCGACCTGCTCGTCGAGGGCGATCAGCGGCGGGCCGACATAGTTCGCGGGCCACCACCTACCGGAGATGAGGTCCGCGCCCACCGGCTGCGCGCCGATCGCCGACAACGAGATGTCGGCGTCGAACGCCCAGCGGCCCATGGCCCCGATCTTCCCCTTGTCGACCTGCTTGCCCTTCAGTCCCGTGATCCGCCCGGTCGCGAAGGGGAAGCGCATGTAGTCCTTCGGCGTGAGCGCACGGCCGAACCCCTGCGCCACGGCGGCGTCGAACGCCGGACCCTTGTCGCCGGGGATCTCGATGAACACCAGCGCCGGCGCGGCCTTCGGCGCGGTGACGGTCACCTCGGCGATCAGGCTGGATTGGATCAGCACCACGGCGGCCAATAGGGCGACGCCGAGCCCGATCGCCGGGGCAGCGGTGCGGGCGGCCGAGTGTGGGCCGGCGAGGTTGGCCAGGCCGATTCGCATCGGCCCGCGCGTCAGTCCGCGCAGCCGGCCGGCCGCCCAGGCGGCGCCGAGGCCGATCAGGAACAGCGCTACAAACGCCGCCGCGACGCCGGCGATCATGATCGCCGCGGAGAGCTGGGTCGGCGCGGTGACGATCGCCAGCCCGGCCAGCGCCGCGGCGGCCAGCACCGCGCCGACCAGCTCCGGCCCGAACCTCAACCGCCCGGCCAGCTCCTGGCGGAAAAGCGCGGCCGGCGGCGTCGCCCGGGCTCGGCCCAGCGGCGCCAGCGAGAAGGCGGCGGCCGACAGCAGGCCGAACAGCGCCGCCTTGGCCAGCGGCGCCGGGTAAAGCTCGAACAGCGCCGGGACCGGCAAGTCCTGCTTGACCAGATTTCCCAGGATCAGCGGCGCGGCGCCGCCGACCACCACGCCGATCACCACGCCCAGCCCCGCCAGCACGGCGATCTGGATCAGATAGGTGTTGCGCGCCAGCGCTCCGTCCGCGCCCAGCGCCTTCAGCGCCGCGATCGACGTCTTGCGCGCCTCCAGATAGGCCCCGACCGCGCCGGAGACGCCGAGCCCGCCGGCGATCAGCGACGACAGGCCGATGAAGCCGAGGAAGTACTCCAGCTGGTCGATCAGCCGGGAGAAGCCGGGCGCGGCCTCGTTGCGGTCGCGAATCCGAAAGCCGTCGCCCTTCAGAGCCTGGTCGATGGCGCGCTTGGCGGCCACGAGACTGAGGCCTGGGCGCAGCGAAATGCGGGCAGTCTCGCCGAACGGCAGGCCGGGGGCGAGGAAGCCGCCACCCTGCACCATCTGCAGCCGGCTGAGCACCCGCGGGCCTAGGCCGAAGCCGCGCGAGAGCCGGTCCGGCTCGCCCAGCAGCACCGCGCGGGCCGCTACCGGCACATTCCCGATCAGGAAACGGTCGCCGAGCTTCAGCCCGAGCCGATCGAGCAGCGGCTGCTCCACCGCGACGCCGGCCGCATCGCCCGCCGGCTGCAGGGCGTCGGCCAGCCGCACACCGCCGCCGAGGTCGACCTGCCCGACCAACGGATAGCTCTCGCTGACGCCGCGCAGCTCCACCAGCCGCCGCACCCCCGACGGCGCCTCGGCCATCGCCCGGCTGGCGACCGCATAGGAGACAGCGCCCAGCTTCTCCAGCGCCGCCTTTTCCTTCGGCGAGAATTCCCGCTGTTCGACGCCGACCGCCAGGTCGCCGCCAAGGATCTGCGCCGCCTGCGAAGCCAGCCCCTGCCGGAACGCCTCCGCCGTCGACCCCGCCGCCGCGATCGCCGCAACGCCCAGCGCCAAACACGCCAGAAAGATGCGAAATCCCCGCACCCCCGACCGCAGCTCCCGGGCGGCGAAGCGGAACGAGAGCGGGATCAATTTCCTTCTCCCCCAGGGGGAGAAGGTGGCCGCGAAGCGGTCGGATGAGGGGTGCGCCTGGGGACGGCGGGGATTGGCGGCGCGGCAAAACCCGAACGGCGGCGCCAACACCCCTCATCCGTCGCCTCCGGCGACACCTTCTCCCGCAAGGGGAGAAGGACATTCATGGCTCAACCCTCCCCGCCGCCATCCGGGCGACGCGGTCGGCGCGGGCGGCGAGGGCCTCGTCGTGGGTGACCAGCACCAGGGCGGCGCCGGTCTCGGTCGCGAGTTCGAAGATCAGGTCGGCGACGAGGCGGCCGTTGGCGTGGTCGAGGTTGCCGGTGGGCTCGTCGGCGAACAGCAGCGCCGGGCGAGTGGCGAGCGCCCGGGCCAGGGCGACGCGCTGCTGCTCGCCGCCGGAGAGCTGGTGCGGATAGTGGGTGCGCCGGCCGGCCAGGCCGACGCGGTCGAGCCACTCGCGGGCGGTCCTGGACGCGCCCTTCGCGCCGGCGATCTCCAGCGGGGCGGCGACGTTTTCCTCGGCGGTCATGTTGGGCAGCAGGTGGAAGGCCTGAAACACCAGCGAGACCCGGCCGCGCCTTAAGCGCGCCCGCCCGTCCTCGTCGAGCCGCGACAATTCCTGCCCCAGCAGCCGCACCTTGCCCTTGCTCGGCCGCTCAAGCCCGGCGGCGATGGCGATCAGGGTCGACTTCCCGGAGCCCGACGGGCCGACCACCGCCACCCGCTCGCCGGCCTCGACGCTGAAGTCGAGCCCGCGCAGGATTTCCACCGGTCCCGCCGCCGAGGGAAGGGTCAGCCAGACGCCGTCGAGGGCGAGGGGGGCGCCTGGCTGAATGGCGTCGAACATGGGGTCTCGTTGCAAGCGGCGGGAAGACCCTACATAGGGCCTGCCGATGAGCCGAACACCTGACCGATTCTTCATCCGCCGCGGATTGCTGCTGGGGATCGCCGCCAGCGCAGCCACCCCGGCCTTCGCCGCCCGCAAACGGGTCGTCACCATCCTGGGCGACTCGATCACCGCCGGTCTTGGCCTGCCCGCCGCCGCCGCGCTGCCGGCGCAGCTGGGCCTGGCGCTGGCGCGGCTCGGAACGCCGGTGGTGGTCCGCGGCGCTGGCGTCAGCGGCGACACCACCGGGGACGGGCTTGGGCGGCTGAACTTCTCGGTCCAGGCCGACACCGACGTCTGCCTGGTGGCGCTGGGCGGCAACGACCTGCTGCAAGGGGTCGACCCGAAGAGCACCAAATCCAACCTCACCGCGATCGTGCAGAAGCTGAAGGCGCGGCGGATGGAGGTGGTGCTGGCCGGCATGACCGCGCCCCGCGCCGTCGGCGCCGGCTACGCCCGCGATTTCGGTGCTGTGTTCCCGGCCGTCGCCAAGGCCGAGCACACGCCGCTCTATCCGGACCTGCTGGCCGGCGTCGGGCCGGGCCTGCGCCAAGCCGATGGCATCCACCCGAACGCGACCGGCGTGAAGATCATCGCCAAGGGCCTCGCGCCGATCGTGGCCAGGGCGCTCAAAGCCCGGCGATGATCCGCCTGTTCGCCGCGATCGCGATCCCGGAAGAGATCGGCGAAGGGCTGGTTCGGCGCCAGCAAGGCCTGCCAGGCGCGCGGTGGCGGCCGACCGACCACTTCCACATCACCCTGCGCTTCGCCGGCGAGATCAGCGAGTCGGTCGCCGACGACCTCGACGCCGAGCTGAATGTCGTCTCCGGCGAGGCGCCGACCCTGGCGTTGGCGGGCGTCGGCTCGTTCCAGGACGGTGACGATATCCACGCGGTCTGGGCTGGCGTCGCCGAAAACCCGGCGCTGCGTCAGCTGGCCAAGCGCTGCGAGAGCGCCGCCCGCAAGGCCGGTCTGGCCCCCGACCGCCGCGTCTGGCGGCCACACGTCACCCTCGCCTACCTGAGCCACGCCGACCCCGCCCGCGTCGCCGCCTGGGTCCAAGGCCACAACCTGCTGAAATCGCCGCCGTTCCGCATCACCAGCTTCGGCCTCTACTCCAGCTGGCTGGGCCACGAGGGCTCGACTTACCGGCTGGAGCGGGAATACCCGCTGGGCTAGCGCCCGGTCTCACCCGTCGGACCCGTGCTTCGGCGCGCCGCCCCCGGTGGCCGCGCGAATCGTGGCGTTTCGTCGTGGTATCATAGGCGCAGAACAGCACACATCGGGGTGAATTTGCGCGCGGCGACCGGCGCTCGGCGAAGGATGGAACCCAGCAACGTGCGGCGAGGGCCGTTCGCCGCGGCGCTGGGCTGGTTGAGGCGGCGCCGGGACGCGCCGATCATCCAGTGCGCGCGCCTGCTACCCGAGGCATGCCCGGGTCTCACCGCCGCGCTCGTGGCCCTCAACCTCGCCAACGCCGTCGTTCCGGCGGCGACCATCGTCGCCACGGGCCTCATGGTCGGCTCACTCCCGGCCACGGCCCACGCGGGCCTCGGGAGCGCGGCCGGACATCGAACCCTCGTGGCGCTGGGCTTCTGGGCCGGACTGATGATGCTTGGAGAGATCGGCCCGCGCTTGCTCACCGCGACCGCCACCTCCGCAGGGTCGCGCGTCGAAAGCCGCGTGCAGCAACGCGTGATCGCGGCGTTGAACCGGCCCTGGTCGATCGCCCACCTGGAGGACCCCGCCACCGCCGATCTGCTGTCGCAAGTGTCGGGCCTCGGCGTCGGCGCGCTCGGGCCCGGCGCGGCGGTCTCGGGGCGGGTGACGACACGAATTCCGATGATCCTTCGCAGCGCCATCTCGGGCGCGCTGCTGTTCGCCTACAGCTGGCCGGCCGCCTTGCTGCTGTTCGCCGCCCAGTTCGTCTTTGTCCGGCAGATCCGGCGCAGCTGGGTGGAGGACGCCCGGTCCATCCTCGGCAAGACCGACACGGTGCGGCGCGCGGACTACTACCGCGAGCTCGCCCTGGGCGCCGCTACCGCCAAGGAGATGCGCGTGCTGGGCCTGCACGGCTGGCTTGGCGATCGGCTGGCGCGCGAGTGGAAGGGCCGTCTCTTCCAGGACTGGAAGCTCCGGCGATGGGACACGATCGGCGGCGTCGCCGGCGCGGTGGTGGCGAGTCTGGCGGGGCTGGTCGTCTACGGCGCGCTGGCCGGCGACGCAGCGCGCGGTGTGATCACCCTGGGCGCGCTGGTCATCTACCTGCGCTCGGCCCAGGCCATCGCCGGTTGGGGGCTGAGTAACGCCGACTACGCGATCGAGTACGGCGCCGCTGCCCTGCCGGCGCTGCGCAAGCTGGAAGCGATGACCGCCGCCGGTCCGCAGGCGGCGTTGAGGATATTGCCAGCCGATGCGCCCTCGCGCGAAATCCGGTTCGAGAACGTGTCCTTCGCCTACGGCGCCGGCGCCCCCATCCTGCGCGACCTCTCCCTCTCCGTTCCCGCCGGGTCCTCCCTGGCGATCGTCGGCCTCAACGGCGCCGGCAAGACCACCTTGGTGAAGCTTCTCGCCCGTCTCTACGACCCGACCTGCGGCGCCATCACCATAGACGGCGTCGACCTGCGCGAGATCGATCCCGATATCTGGCGCGGGCGCGTCGCTGCGATCTTTCAGGACTTCCTGCGCTTCGGTCTGTCGGCGCGCGACAATGTCGGCTTCGGCGGCCTGTCGCTTGCGGACGACGAGACGGCGCTGGCGCGGGCGGCCGAGAAGGCCGGCGTGCTGGATCGCATCCGCGCCCTGCCCAAGGGCTGGCACACGCCGCTGATGCGCCAGTTCACCGACGGCGCCGACCTGTCGGGGGGCGAGTGGCAGCGTATCGCGCTGGCCAGGGCGCTGATGGCCGTCGAGGCCGGCGCGCGGCTGCTGATCCTCGACGAGCCGACGGCGGCGCTCGACGTGCGCGCCGAAGCCGAGATCTACGAGCGCTTCCTGGAACTGACGCGAGGCCTCACCACCATTCTCGTCTCGCACCGCTTCTCCACCGTACGCCGCGCCGAGCGGATCTGCGTGCTCGAGCACGGCGCGGTCGTGGAACTCGGATCGCACGCGGAGCTGATGGCCCTGGGCGGCAAGTACGCGGAACTGTTCATGCTGCAGTCCCAGCGGTTCGCCGAGGCGGAGGCCGCGCCATGAGGGCGATGGCGGCCGTCCGGAACGCGGCGCGCAGCTTCGCCACGGTCCTCAAGCTGGGCTTCGGCGCGGCGCCGGTGCGGGTCAGCGTCGCGATCTCGGCCGAGCTGCTGGGCGCAGCCTTCACCCTAGCCGCGACCTACGCGATCAAGTTCATCGTGCAGGAAGCGACCGGGCGCCACGTGCTGGGCGCGGTCTGGGCCGCAGCGGCCCTGGCCCTGACCCTCGGCGCCTCGGCCGTCGCCTATCTCGTCTACGCCAGCCAGCTCCCCAAGATGTTCGAACTTGTCACGCTCAAGCTCGATCACGAGCTGATCCATCTCACCAACCGCATCCCCACCCTCGAATATCACGACCGCCCTGCCTTCGCCGACAAGCTGGCGCTGGTCCGGCAGAGCCGCCAGTCGTTCGCAGGCGCGGTTCAGTTGGTCGGGCTCGCCGCACGGGCCGTGCTGATGTCGGTCGGCGCGATCGCCATCATGGCAAGCATCGACCTGCGCTTTCTGCTCCTGCCGCTCTTCGCAGTGCCGCGACTCTTCGCCGGCGTCCGGGCCCAGCAGTTGATGCGGCGCGCCCAGGACGCCTACGCCGAACCGCTGCGGCTGCGGGCGCACATCTACGGCAGGATCGCCTCGGCCGCGGCCGGCAAGGAGATCCGCGTGTTCGGCCTGCAACAGGCGCTGACCGACCGCTGGTGGGGGCTGACTCAGAAAATCCGCCGTGAGCGCGACCGATCCAACTGGGGCGGCGCGGGCTGGTTGATCCTGGGCGACGCCGCCTTCATGGCGGCCTACGTCGCGGCGATCGGCTGGGTGGCAGTCCGCGCGGCCAGGGGCGAGATCGGCGTCGGCGATGTGGTGCTGGCCGCCACCATGGCCGCCACCCTGATCGGCGCGATCACCCTGGTCACCTCGCTCGGTCAGGTCTTGCCGACGCTTCTGCTGACCATCGAGCGCTTCCACTGGCTGGAGGATTTCGCGCGGGCGGAGCTGGCGCCGGCCAGGCCGAACATCCCGCCGCCGCCCATCCTCCAGCGCGGGATCGAGGTCGACGCCGGTTCCTTCGCCTATCCCGACCGCGAGGTCCCGGCGCTGAGCGATGTCTCGCTGACGCTGCCCGCCGGCGGCGTGATCGCCCTTGTCGGCGAGAACGGTTCGGGAAAGTCGACCCTGGTCAAGCTGCTGTGCGGCCTCTACCGGCCGACGGCGGGACGCATCCTGGTCGATGGCCAGGACCTCGCCGCCATGTCCATCGAGGCGTGGCGGTCGAGAGTCTGCGCCGCGTTCCAGGACCACGCCAACTTCGAGTTCCCGCTGCACGAGAGCGTCGGCGTCGGCGAGCTGGCGCAGCTCGGACGCAAGGATCTCGTGTCCGCCGCCCTGGATCGGTCTGGCGGCGCGGCGCTCGCGGAGCTGCCGCCGGGCGGCCTCGACACCCTGCTCGGCCGCCAGTGGGGCGGGACCGAACTCTCGGGCGGTCAGTGGCAGAAGCTGGCGCTGGCGCGGGCCCTCATACGGACGAACCCGCTGCTCGTCGTCTTCGACGAGCCGACGGCCGCGATCGACGCCGCCGCCGAGCACGAGATGTTCGCCACCTTCGCCGCCGAGGCGAGGTCGGGCGAGGCCGCCGGCCGCGTCACCCTGCTCATCTCCCACCGCTTCTCCACCGTTCGTATGGCCGACGCCATCGCCGTGCTCGACAAGGGCCGGCTCAAGGAGTTCGGGACCCACAAGGCGCTGATGGGCAAGGGTGGCCTCTATGCGGAGCTCTTCGAGTTACAGGCAAGCGCCTACCGGTGAGCCGCTGACGCTGGCGTTCTTCTGTCGGTCGACCCGAGCCTAGGCGTCCACTGCATAGTCCTTCAGCACCCCCAGCGGCATGATCGCCAGCGTCTCCTCGTGGGTGGCCTCAAGCACGATCTGCGGGGCGGCGCCGGCGTCGAGGGCCTCCTTCCAGCGCGGGGCGCAGAGACACCAGCGGTCGCCGGGTTTCAGGCCCGGGAAGCCGTATTCCGGCATCGGCGTCGACAGGTCGTTACCGGCCGCTTTGGAGAAGGCCAGGAATTCGGCCGTCATCACCGCGCAGACGGTGTGCAGGCCGACGTCCTCCGGTCCGGTCTCGCAGCAGCCGTTGCGGTAGAAACCGGTCCTCGGGGCGTTGGAACAGGGGAGGAGCTCGCCGCCCAGCACGTTGAGGGCGTCGGGGTCTTCGCGTTCGGTGTCGTGGGGAAGGGACATGGCGCCATTTTAGGGCTTGTCGAACCCGGTTCGCCAGAGGAAGCGTCGCATTGTCATGCAAGCCGTTATCCGCCCCCGCCGCAGCGCCCTCTACATGCCCGCCTCCAACGCCCGGGCGATAGAGAAAGCGCGCGCCCTACCCTGCGACGTGGTGATCCTCGACCTGGAGGACGCGGTGGCGCCGGAGGCCAAGCCTGACGCCCGCGCCGCGGCCGTGGCGGCGGTGAAGGCCGGTGGCTTCGGCCGGCGCGAGGTGGTGATCCGGGTCAACGGATTGTCGACGCCGTGGGGCGCCGAGGACCTGGCTGCGGCGGCCGAGGCTGGGCCCGCTGCGGTGCTGGTCCCGAAGGTGAATTCGCCCGCCGCCGTCGAGGCCTACGATCGCGCGCTGGCGGCCGCGCCACCCACGACCCGGCTGTGGGCCATGATCGAGACCTGCCCGGCGATGTTCGACCTGCTGGGCATCGCCGCGGCCTCGGCGCGGACCCGGCTGGCGGCCTTCGTCATGGGCATCAACGACCTGGCTAAGGAGATGAAGGCGCGCCAGACGCCCGGCCGCGAGGCGTTCGTCCCGTTCCTGTCGATGGCGGTGGCCGCAGCCAGAGCCCACAGTCTGGTCGCGCTGGACGGCGTGCACAACGAGATCGACGACCTGGCGCTGCTGGAGGCCACCTGCCGGCAAGGCGCGGAATTCGGCTTCGACGGCCGCAGCGTGATCCACCCGACCCACCTCGAGACCTGCAACCGCATCTTCGCCCCGCCGGCCGACGAAGTGGCCTGGGCCGCGGCGGTGGTGGCCGCGTTCGCCGACCCGCAGAACGAGGGCCGCGGCGCCCTGCGGGTCGAGGGCCGGCTGGCGGAGCGATTGCATCTCTCCGAGGCGCGGCGGCTGCTAGATCTGGCCGCGGCGATCGAAACGGCGGACGCCGCTTGAGCGCCGTGCGGTCCGCGTTGCTGATCGGCCTGCTCGCCCCGACGCTAGCTTTCGCTCAGGAGCCCGGCAACCCGATCGACGCGCGCGTCGGCGGCTCGTTCAACGCGGCCGAGAGTTACCAGGGGCCGCTCGACGGCAGCTGGACCCTGGTCTCGGCGACGGGCAAGGCGCTGCTGGCGTTCGAGCTAGTCGACCGGCCCGGCGGCCAGAGCCCGCTGGAGGGCGCCTGGCGCGACCTGCGCCACCCGGTGGTCCCCGGCGACATCGGCTTCATCGACGGCCTCGCGCGTGAGCCCGGCTCGCTGACGATCACGCTCAACGCCGCCCCAGGCGCGCCGGCCGTGACCATCACCCTGCACACCGACCCCACCGGCGGCTGGAGCGGCACGATGCGCGAGAACGGCGCCGACGCCCCGGTGAAGCTGCGGCGGGGCTAGGCTTCGAGGACGTTCGCGGCCGCAGACAACGCCATCTGGAGCGTCTCGGACGCGTACGCCTCCGCCGTCCCCTGCCCCCACACCGGTCCCGGCCAACAGAGGTCGTCCTGGCGGCGGCCGACGATGTGGACATGCAGCTGGCGGGTGATGTTGCCGAGCTGGCCGACGTTGAGCTTTTCGACCGGCCGGCCCAGCGCCGCGCCGACCGCCCGGAGCGCTTCGCCGGCGACGACGATCTCGGCCATCAGCATCGCCCGCTCCTCCACCGAGAGGTCCTCGAGTTCGAAGGCGCGGTCGATGCGCGGGATCAGCACGATCCAGGGGAAGCGCGCGTCGAGCTGCAGCCGCGCCTCGCACAGCGCAAGCCCCGGCAGCGCTTCCGAGGTCAGAGCGAAGGCGGGGTCGAGCTCGAACATGGCTCAGCCTTGCAGGTGCGCAGCCGCCGGTCTAGACCGCGCCGGCTTCCAGACCCCCACCTAGACAGACGGAGAAAGCGGATGGCGCGCGCGAAGATCGCCCTCATCGGATCGGGCATGATCGGGGGCACGCTGGCCCATATCTGCGCCCGGGAGGAACTGGGCGACGTGGTCCTGTTCGACATCGTCGAGGGCTTGCCCCAGGGCAAGAGCCTGGATATCGCCGAGGCGACCGCGGTGTTCGGCAAGGACGCCTCGCTGAAGGGCGCGAACTCTTACGCGGACATCGCCGGCGCCGACGTCTGCATCGTCACCTCCGGGGTGCCGCGCAAGGCCGGCATGAGCCGCGACGACCTGCTGGGCATCAATCTGAAGGTGATGAAGGCGGTCGGCGACGGCATCAAGGCGCACGCGCCGGGCGCCTTCGTGATCTGCATCACCAACCCGCTCGACGCCATGGTCTGGGCGCTGCGCGAGTTCTCCGGCCTGCCGGCGAACAAGGTGGTCGGCATGGCCGGCGTGCTCGACTCGGCCCGCTTCGGCTACTTCCTGGCCGAGAAGCTCGGCGTCTCGGTGGAGGACGTCCGCGCCTGGACCCTCGGCGGCCACGGCGACGACATGGTGCCGATGACCCGCTACTCCACCGTTGGCGGCCTGCCGCTGCCGCTGCTGGTCGAGCAGGGCATGATCTCGCAAGACGACCTCGACGGCATCGTCACCCGCACCCGCGGCGGCGGCGGCGAGATCGTTGCGCTCTTGAAAACCGGCTCGGCCTTCTACGCCCCGGCCGAGAGCGCCATCGCCATGGCCAAGTCGTTCCTGAAGGACAAGAAGCGCGTGCTGCCCTGCGCGGCGCACCTGATGGGCCAATACGGCCTGAAGGACATGTACGTGGGCGTCCCGGCGGTGATCGGCGCGGGCGGGGTGGAGAAGATCATCGAGTTCCCGATGGACGATACGGAGAAGGCGATGTTCGCCAAGTCGGTCGCCTCGGTGCAGGGCCTGATCGCCGCCTGCAAGGAGATCGAGCCGGCGCTGGTCTAGGGGCTTGGCGCCGGGACCAACCCTTGAGACCAAACGCCTGATCCTGCGGCCCCTGGCCCCGGAAGATCTTGAGCCGTGGGTCGCTTTCGTGGCCGACCCGGACGCGATGCGTCATCTCGGCGGCGCACAGCCGCGCTCAGTCGCCTGGCGTGGATTCATGACCGTGGCGGGCGCCTGGTCGATGACCGGTTTTGGCATGTTCTCGGTCATTGAGAAGGCAAGCGGGCTCTGGGTCGGCCGCCTCGGTCCCTGGCGGCCCGCGGACTGGCCCGGAAATGAAGTCGGCTGGGGCCTGGCGCCGGCGTTCTGGGGCAAGGGCTACGCCACCGAGGGCGCAGCCACGGCGATCGACTGGGCCTTCGACAGCCTGGGGTGGACCGAGGTGATCCACACCATCGGTCCGCAAAATACGCCCTCCCAGAACGTCGCCCGGCGACTGGGTTCGGTCCAGGGAGAGCCCGGACGGCTACCCGCGCCCTACGAGAACGAGCCGGTCGATGTCTGGGGCCAGAGCCGCGAGGCCTGGCGGGCGCGCCGAACCGCGTAGCCCTGGGCGGGGACGCAGCGTACCGCTAAGCTCCCGTCCCGACGGGGTGATGCGATGAAACTGACCGGCGTCTGGCTATGGACCGCGACCGTGCTCGCGATGGTGATCGCGGTCACCTCCTACCGCTACTTGCTGCCTGGTATGCCCGGCGGCGCGGCCAACATCTTGGCCAACCGCTTCACCGCGACCGGCGCGCTGGTGCTCCACGCGGGGGTCAGCGCGACGGCCCTGATCATGGGCGCGCTGCAGTTCTTCCCCCAGATTCGGGGGCGCTGGCCAGCCTGGCACCGTCGCGCGGGCACGGTCTATGTGATCTGCTGCCTGATCGGCGGCTGCGCGGCGCTGCTGCTGGCGCTAGGTACGACGGCCGGACCGATCGGGACCGCCGGGTTCGGCCTGCTCGCGATCTGCTGGCTCGGTTCGACGGCGCAGGCCTGGCGCTACGCTAGGGCGCGGGACTTCGTACGGCATCGGCGCTGGATGACCCGCAGCTACGCCCTAACCTTCGCGGCCGTGACACTGCGGATCTACCTGCCCATCGCGATCGTCACCCACATGGATGTCGGCGCGGCGTACCAGGCGATCTCGTTCCTGTGCTGGGTCCCCAACCTGATCGTCGCCGAGCTCTGGCTGCGCTTCAGCGGGCCGTTCAGAACCAGCCCGCCGATCGCAGCTGCTTCGCAAAGCCCCGGCTGACCGGGACCTCGGCGCCATCCTTCAGTGTCAGGGTCGCGCGCCCGTCGCCCCGTTCCACCTGGGCCACCGCCGCCTTGGCCACCCACCAGGAACGGTGGGTCTGCGCGCCCTCGAGGCCTTCGAGCTCGGCGATGGCGTCGGCCAGCCGCAGCAGGATCAGGTCCTGGCCGAGACTGGTGTGCAGGCGCAAGTAGTGGTCCTCGGCCTCCACCGCGAAGATTTCCGCGCCTTGCAGCTTCTCCGGCAGCCGGGCGAGGAACTTCGGCGGCGGGGCGCCCGACCCATCGGCATTGGGCGCGGCGGCATGGGTTCGAGTCGCCGGGCGGCGGACCAGGAAGGCCAACGCGGTCATCACCAGCGAACTGCCGAAAGCCGATGGCAGCACGCTTTCCACCAGCGCCAAAGACGCGGGCACGTGATGGACGAACACGATCCAGCTCAGGATCACCAGCGTCAGGGGGGTGGCGACGGAGATGGCGATCATCAGCGCCGCCGCCCAGAGCTTCTCGTGGAACCAGGCTTGCGGGACCCACCACCGCGCGACAGCCAGGCCCAACGTCGCGCCGACCGCGGAATCGACGCACCACTGAACCGCGTCCATCAGCGTGTGCGCGGCGCCGGAGAGGCCGATCACCAGGGCGACGGCCACGCAGGCCGCCACCACCCGAACGGCGGTGACGCGAAAGGCGCGTCTTCCCTCCTCGTCGAACACTTCGCTGGTCGGAGCCAAATGGGCGCTCTTGGTCGCTGGGCCGGCCCCGAAAAGAGGGGCGCGGCGTGTTCGGTGTCAATCCGCTTGGGCCCGTCCGGGCGCTATGGCGCGGCCAATCCGCCATGCCTCTTGCATCGCGTCGCCCTTCAGCCATCTTCCGCGTCGACCAAGCCGCACCGAATCCTTGAGGGCGCCGGGCCTCGATGGCCGACTACATCTTCCATGATCCGACCGGGCGCAGAGATCGGCGGGCGCGGCTGGGCGCCGGCCTGCTGGTCTCGCTCGCGGCCCTGATCGTCGCCGGCTTCTTCGCCACCCTGGCCTTCGCCCCGCTGTTGCCGCAGCTGTCGCTGAAGGACCCGCGGGTGCTGCAGGCGCTGCACGTGGAGACGGCGCACCGGTTGCGCGGCCGCCCCGCCTGGACCCACGTGCCCCGCCGCCCCAACGCCGGCGCCGCGGGCGGGGCGACGCGGCCCTTGTCAGTCGGCTTCTACGTTTCATGGGACGAGGCCTCGCTGCCCTCGCTGGCCCAGCACATCGACCAGCTCGACGTCGTCTCGCCGCAGTGGATCTTCCTGAACGGCTCGTTCGGGCCGGTCACGGTGACGTCCGACCCGCAGGCCGAGGCGATCATCGCCAGCGCCAAAAACGCGCCGTCGGTGCTGCCCTCGATCACCAACGCTCACGACGGCCTGTTCGATGGGCCGCTGGCCAACAACCTGCTGGCCAACCCGGCCGCACGAACCGCGCTCGTGACCAACCTAGTCAACTTGGCCAAGAGCCACGGCTACGGCGGCTATGTGTTCGATCTGGAAAACATTTCGCCCCAGGCGCTGGCGCAGTACCCGGCCCTGGTGGCCCAGGCCCGCGCGGCGCTCAAGCCGCTCGGGCGAGAAGTCTGGGTCACCGTCCCCTTCGCCAATCCGGACTGGAACCTGAAGACCTTCCAGGCGGTGTCCGACACCGTCGTGCTGATGGCCTACGACGAGCACTGGGGCGGCGCGGGCGGCCAGCCGGGGCCACCGGCCAGCCAGGACTGGTATGAGAAGAACCTGGAGCAGGACGCCGCCCAGCTCGACCCGGCGAAGATGGTCGTGGCGCTCGGCGACTACGGCTACGACTGGACGCTGGACAAGGCCGGCAAGGCGATCGCGGGCGACACCGAGGTGTTCTACGACGCCACTCAGGACGCCAAGGACTCGGAGGCGTCCGTCAGTTTCGATGACGACGCGCTCAACCCTACATACGGTTATATCGACGACGACGGGTCCAACCACATCGTCTGGTTCCTCGACGCGGCGACGATCTTCAACGAGATTAAGATCGGCGACGACTACCGGCCGCGCGGCTATGCGCTGTGGCGGATGGGGGCCGAGGATCCGGCGGTGTGGAAGTATTTCCGCCAGCCCTACGGCTCGGTCCAGCCGACCGGCCTTGAGACCGTCACCCCCGGCACCGACGTCAAGTTCGACGGCAAAGGCGAGGTGCTACAGGTCACCGCGACGCCCACGCCAGGTCAGCGCCACATCGAGCTCGATCCCGACAACGGTTTGATCTCTACCGAAGACTACGCCGTCATGCCGACCTCCTACGTGGTCCAGCGCAACGGCTGGCATCCGGGTTGGGTCGCGCTGACCTTCGACGATGGCCCGGACGGGCGCTGGACGCCGAAGATCCTCGATGTGCTCAAACAGAAGCACGCCACCGCCACCTTCTTCACCATCGGCGAGAACATGCAGGATCGCCCCGACCTGGTGCAGCGGGAGGTGCGTGAGGGCGACATCGTCGGCAACCACACCTGGACCCACCCCAACATCGGACAGACGCCGGTGGCGCAGACCGATCTGGAGTTGAACACCACCCAGCGCCTGTTCGAGGTGCTGACGGGCCGCTCGATGCGCCTGTTCCGTCCGCCCTACTTCGGCGACGCCGAACCATCGACGCCGAACGAGGTCGCCCCGCTGCTGCTGGCGCAGAAGCTGGGCTACCTGATCGTCGGGCTGCGCGTCGACCCGGACGACTGGTGTCGCAGCCCGAGTTGCGGCGGCACGCCGACGCCGGACATGATCGTGCAGCGGGTGATGGACCAGCTCGCCGACACCGGCCCGCACGAGGGCCAGGTGATCCTGCTGCACGACGCCGGCGGCGATCGCACCCAGACCGTCGCCGCCCTGCCGCTCTTGATCGACGCGCTGCGGGCCAAGGGCCTGAAGCTAGTCACGGTGGACCAACTGGCCGGCATGACACCAGCCCAGGCGATGCCGCCGACCTCGCGCAGCTCGGTGGAGCTGTGGCTCGACCGGCTGGGCTTCGGCTTCTTCCGCTACATGGACTTCCTGCTGCGCACGTTGTTCATCACGGCGATCATCCTGGGCGTCGGGCGGCTGTTCTTCCTGGCGACGCTGGCGCTGCGCCACCGCTTCACCGCGCCTGGCCGCGCTCCGCCGATGCTGGACCCCGGCGCCGGACCGATGGTCTCGGTGCTGATCCCCTGCTTCAACGAGGAGAAGGTGATCGTCGCCTCGGTGGCGCGCATCCTCCATTCCAACTGGACCCGGCTCGAGGTGCTGGTGCTGGACGACGGCTCGGCCGACACCACCGCCGCCAAGGTGCGCGAAGCGTTCGAAGGGGAGCCGCGCGTCACCCTGATGACCTTCGAGAACGGCGGCAAGGCGCGGGCGCTGAACCGCGGCCTTGCGGTGGCCCAGGGTGAGATCATCGTCGCGCTCGACGCCGACACCCTGTTCCCACCCGACACCGTGGCCCAACTGGCGCGATGGTTCACCGATCCTAGGGTGGGCGCGGTGGCCGGCAACGCGGTGGTCGGCAACCGGATGAACCTGGTCACCCGCTGGCAGGCGCTGGAATACGTCACCGCCCAGAACCTGGAGCGGCGCGCACTGGCGGCGCTGGGCGCGGTGACGGTGGTGCCGGGCGCAGTCGGGGCCTGGCGCAAGTCGGCGCTGGCGGCGCTCGGCGGCTATCCGCACGACACCCTGGCCGAGGACCAGGACCTGACCATCGCCTGCCAGCGCGCCGGCTGGCGCGTCGAGTTCGACTCCGACGCCCGCGCCTACACCGAGGCGCCGGACAGCGTGGCCGGGCTGCTCAAGCAGCGTTTCCGCTGGAGTTTCGGCACCCTGCAGTGCCTGTGGAAGCACCGCGCCGCGCTGTTCGACCGCAAGCATCCAGTGCTCGGCTTCGTCGCCCTGCCGCAGATCTGGCTGTTCCAGATCTTCCTGACGGCGGTTTCGCCGCTGGTGGACCTGGCGATCATCTGGAGCCTGGTCTGGGCGCTATACGCGAGGGCCTATCACCCGGTGGAATGGTCGCCGGACGACTTCCTGCGCTCGGTGTTCTACTGGGCGGCGTTCATCTTCCTCGACCTCTCGGCCGGCGCGCTCGGCATGGCGCTGGAGCGGCGCGCGCCCTGGAAGGACCTGGTCTGGCTGCCGGTGCAGCGCTTCGGCTACCGCCAACTGATGTATTATGTGGTGGTCAAGTCGATCGCCACCGCCATCCGCGGCGGCCAGGTCGGCTGGGGCAAGCTGGAGCGGCGCGGCTCGGCGGCGATGGACGCCGAACGTCGGCCGCGCCGCCCGGTCCTAGTCGGGCTGCGCCGCATCCTGCCCTGGCGCTGGGGCAAGAGCCACGCGGGCTAGCCAGCCGGCTCGATTGCTAAGCCGCCACCCCCTTCCTATAAGGCCCGCGTCCCCGACAGCTGAGGCGTCCATGAACATCCACGAGCATCAGGCCAAGACCCTTCTCGCCGAGTTCGGCGTGCCTGTGCCGCGCGGATATCCCGCTTTCAGCGTCGACGAGGCGGTGGCGGCGGCCGAGAAGCTCGGCGGTCCGGTCTGGGTGGTGAAGGCGCAGATCCACGCCGGCGGGCGGGGCAAGGGCGGCGGGGTCAAGCTGGCCCGCTCGATCGACGACGTCCGCGCCGAGGCGACCAGGATGCTGGGCATGACGCTGATCACTCACCAGACCGGCCCGAAAGGGAAGGTGGTGAGCCGCCTCTACATCGAGGAAGGCGCGGCGATCGCCAAGGAATACTACCTCTCGCTGCTGGTCGACCGCGACACCAGCCGCGTGGCGGTGGTGGCCTCCACCGAGGGCGGCATGGACATCGAGGAGGTGGCCCATTCGACGCCGGAGCGCATCACCACCTTCACCGTCGATCCGGCGACCGGGGTCTGGCCACACCACGGCCTGCTGCTGGCCGAGGCGCTGGGCCTGAAGGGCGAGACCGCCAAGCAGGCCCGCGCCCTGCTGCCGCTGCTCTACAAAGCCTTCGTCGAGAAGGACATGAGCCTCTTGGAGATCAACCCGCTGATCGCGACGACCGATGGGTCGATCAAGGTGCTCGACGCCAAGGTCGGCTTCGACGACAACGCCCTCTTCCGCCACCCCGAGGTGGTCGTCCTGCGCGACGAGAGCGAAGAGGACCCCAAGGAGATCGAGGCCTCCAAGTACGAGCTCTCCTACATCGCCCTCGACGGCGACATCGGCTGCATGGTCAACGGCGCCGGCCTGGCGATGGCGACGATGGACATCATCAAGCTCTACGGCGCGGAGCCAGCCAACTTCCTCGACGTCGGCGGCGGCGCCACGCGTGAGAAGGTGACGGCGGCGTTCAAGATCATCCTGGCCGACCCCAACGTGAAAGGCATCTTGGTCAACATCTTCGGCGGCATCGCCCGCTGCGATGTGCTGGCCGAGGGCGTGGTCGCCGCGGTGAAGGACGTGGGCCTGACCATGCCGCTGGTGGTGCGCCTGGAGGGCACCAACGCCGAACTGGGCAAGCAGATTCTGCGCGACTCCGGCCTCAACGTCACCCCCGCCAACGACCTCGCCGACGGCGCCAAGAAGATCGTCGCCGCGGTGAAGGCCGCCGCCTGAAACCGGACTGCAACGAGGTTCGTCTTGCCACGGCCGCGCGAGGTCGCGATGGTGAGGTTCACAAACATCCTACTCAGAAGACATCAGGGCCAGTCATGATCCGATCCTTTGCTATCGTAGCCGCCGCCTGCGCTCTCGCCGTGCCGATGTCGGCCGCGGCCGCCGACGCCGACCCGGTGTTCGACGCGTTCCAGTCGATCTGCTGGGACACCGCCGGCGACTATCTCGCGTCGGTCAAGGCGGCCGACACCGGCGGTTGGAAGGACACCGATGTGGTGGCCGACACCGAGGCGGGCCTCTCGGTCACCGACAAGGCCGCCCGCGAAAAGCAGGTGGGGAACAAGACCTACACCGTGTTCATAAGCCGCGGCCTGCGGCACATCTCGACGGGCGACGTCAAGGAACAGTCCTGCAAACTGGTCGTCAACAAGCCGGACAACGCCCTGGTCGGCGAAGGTCAGTCCTGGGTCGGGGTGGCCCCCGACGCCGGCGACCCGACCCTGGCGGTGTATTACGTCAAGCTCGCGCCGGGCAAACCCGATCACCTCGGCAAGGACGGGATCAACGCGGCGATGGCCGCCGGCGGCTTTGGCATTCTCAAGTTCCAGCAGGATTCCGACTCCGGGATCATGGTCTACCAGGGCTATTCCAAGTAGCGCTTCGAAGCGCGTCCTTGGGGGGCGCCGGAGGCAAGACTTGCCAAGCCGCTCGCTCTTCTTCTCGGTCCTGATCGCCGCGGCGGCCCTCGCAACCGCGTCGAAAGCCGACGACGATCCGTTGCTCGCCTGGAGCAAGACCGCCGCGCGCGGGCTGTTCGACCTTTGCGGCCAGGACGCCCCCGACGCCGCGGTGGTCGCCGAGCATGGCGAGATCTGGGGCTGGCCGCGCTTCATGGGCTATCTCGAGCATCCCGAGGGCTACCGGCGCGAGGCCGGCGGCGAGAGCCGCCGCACGTTCGAGTACGGCGGCAAGGCCACCTTCGTCGAAGCCACCATCCAGAGCGGCGTGGTGACGTCAGTCGGGCCGGCCGAGGTTCGCTACTTTCGCTGCAACGCCGCTTCGGACCAGCCGGTCGACGCCGACCTAGAGGCCTATTTCACCGAGCTTTATGGCCCGCCGGCGGCCAAGAGCGAGCAGGCGACCGTCTGGCTCGCGGGCGCGGCGAAAGGCGGCGACGCTGGTGATGCGGATGCGGCGTTGAAGGCGGCGGTGGCCGGCGGCGCGGACGCCGAGGCGACGCGGGTCGAGCTAACGCGCGAGCACGGTCTCGACAGGGCCAAACTCACCCTCTTCCGCAAAGTTCCGACGGGCTGAGTTGCGGCGGCTTGAGTCCCCACGCGCAAAAGCCCGGCGAGACCCCCGCCGGGCCTGGGCCGCCCGCCGGTTCCTTGGGGAGGTGAACGGCGGACGATCGGCAATTGCGCCTGACCCGGCACCGACCTTTGAGCGTGACCGGCGCATAGGCAACGGGGAATTGTGTCGCAGGCTCCGGCGTAGTTGACCTCGGTCGCAAATGCCGAGGTGTCCGGCGCCGGTTCGCCGCCTGACAGGGCGCGACGGGCGAAAGCTGCGGGGCGACGTCGGGTCGGGCTTTGCTTGGGCCGACGCATCGCCTATGGGATGGCCGCCGCCAGCGCCTCTTCGGATGGTGCGGCGCTCACGCAACAGCAGCGAGCCGCCCAGAGCCTCATGTCCATTCTCGTCGGCACGGAAACGCGCGTGATCTGCCAGGGATTCACCGGCGCGCAAGGCACCTTCCACTCCGAACAGGCGATCGCCTACGGGACTAGGATGATGGGCGGCGTCTCGCCCGGCAAAGGCGGATCGACCCACCTCGACCTGCCAGTGTTCAACACGGTCGCCGAGGCGGTGGCGAAGACCGGCGCCACGGCCAGCGCCATCTATGTGCCGCCGCCGTTCGCCGCCGACGCGATCCTGGAAGCGATCGACGCCGAGGTCGAGCTGATCGTCTGCATCACCGAGGGCATCCCGGTGGAGGACATGATCAAGGTCAAGCGCTCGCTGTCGGGCTCGAAGTCGCGCCTGATCGGTCCCAATTGCCCCGGCGTGCTGACGCCAAACCAGTGCAAGATCGGCATCATGCCGGGCAACATTTTCCGGGCGGGCACCGTGGGCGTGGTCTCGCGCTCCGGCACGCTCACCTACGAGGCGGTGTTCCAGACCACCCAGGTGGGACTTGGGCAGACAACCGCGGTCGGGATTGGCGGCGATCCAGTCAAGGGCACCGAATTCGTCGACATCCTGGAGATGTTCCTTGCGGACCCGGCCACCGAGTCGATCATCATGATCGGCGAGATCGGCGGTTCGGGCGAGGAGGAGGCGGCGCAGTTCATTAAATCTTCAAAAACCAAGAAGCCTATGGTCGGGTTCATCGCCGGCAGGACCGCGCCGCCCGGGCGGCGCATGGGCCATGCCGGCGCGATCATCTCCGGCGGCAAGGGGGGCGCCGAGGATAAGATCGCCGCGATGGAAGCCGCGGGCATCCGCGTCTCTCCCTCCCCGGCGACCCTGGGCGAAACCCTGCTCGAGGTCCTGAAAGGGTCCTGAAAAGTAACTATCTAAACGGGCCCCGCCCGGACCTCCGACACAGGCCCAGGCGGGTTTGAAAGTTGAGAGGCAGATGGCGGACGACGCTGGACGGCTGAACGAGGTTCTGGCCGAGACATCATTTCTCTACGGCGGCAACGCTGGCTTCGTTGAGGATCTGCACGCCCGCTGGGCGGAGAACCCCAACTCGGTCGAGCCTTCCTGGCGCGCCTTCTTCGAGTTGATCCGCGACAAGGCGAGCGAGGTGGTGCACGCCGCCGTTCAGCCCTCCTGGACGCCCGAGCCGATCGCCGAGCCGCGGCCCGAGTGGCTGTCGGCGATCGACGGCCTGTGGCCGGCGATGGACGCCAAGCTGGAAGCCAGGATCAGCGCAACGGCGCCAGCGGCCACCGCCGACGAAATCCGCGCCCGCACGCTGGATTCGCTGCGGGCGATCATGATGATTCGCGCCTACCGCATGCGCGGCCATTTGCGCGCCAACCTCGACCCGCTCGGCCTGGCGGTGACCCAGGGCGACGCCTCCGAGCTCGACCCAGCCCGCTACGGCTTCGCCGAGAGCGACTACGACCGGCCGATCTTCCTCGACTATGTGCTGGGGCTCGAGACCGCGACCCTGCGCGAAATGCTGGAGATCCTGCGGCGCACCTACTGCGGCAACGTCGGCGTGCAGTACATGCACATCTCCGATCCGTCCGAGAAGGCCTGGCTGCAGCAGCGGATCGAGGGGCGCGACAAGGAGATCGCCTTCACCCGCCAAGGCAAGATCGCGATCCTGAAGAAGCTGATCGAAACCGAGGGCTTCGAGCGCTTCCTGCACAAGCGCTTCCCCGGCACCAAGCGATTCGGCCTCGACGGCGGCGAGTCGATGGTCCCCGCGCTGGAGCAGATCATCAAGCGCGGCGGCGCACTCGGCGTGCGTGACATCGTCATCGGCATGCCCCACCGCGGCCGCCTGAACGTACTGGCCGCGGTGATGGGCAAGCCCTACCAGGTGATCTTCCACGAATTCCAGGGCGGCTCGTCGCTGCCGTCGGACGTGGAAGGCTCCGGCGACGTGAAATACCACCTGGGCGCCTCGTCGGACCGCACCTTCGACGACAACTCGGTCCACCTGTCGCTGACCGCCAACCCCAGCCACCTGGAGATCGTCAACCCGGTGGTGCTGGGCAAGGCGCGGGCCAAGCAGGCCTCTTCGCTGCGCGAAAACCCCACCACCGGCCGCGGCCACGTGATGCCGCTCTTGATGCACGGCGACGCCGCGTTCGCCGGCCAAGGCGTGATCGCCGAATGCTTCAACCTGATGGGGGTCAAGGGCTACCGCACCGGCGGGGCGGTGCACTTCATCGTCAACAACCAGATCGGCTTCACCACCAGCCCGCGCTATTCGCGCACCAGCCCCTATCCGTCCGACACCCCCCTGATGGTCGAGGCGCCGATCTTCCACGCCAACGGCGACGACCCCGAGGCCGTCACCTACGCCGCCAAGGTCGCCACCGAGTACCGCCAGCAGTTCGGCAAGGACGTGGTCATCGACATGTTCTGCTACCGCCGGTTCGGCCACAACGAGGGCGACGATCCGACGATGACGCAGCCCTTGATGTACCTGGCGATCAAGCACCATCCGACGGTGCGCGAGCTCTACGGCCAGCGGCTGATCGACGAAGGGGTGATCACCACCCAGGAGCTCGACGGCTTCATCGCCGAATTCGACGCCTATCTCGACAAGGAGTTCGAGGCCGGCAAGACCTACCACGCCGACAAGGCCGACTGGCTCGACGGCAAGTGGTCGCGCATCGCCCCGGAACACGAGGAGCTCCGCGGTAACACCGCGGTGCCGCGCCAGAAGCTGCGCGACCTTGGCCTGAAGTTCACCACTCTCCCCGGGCGCCTCGACGTGCACAAGACGGTGCGCCGGGTGATCGAGAACCGCCGCGCCGCGATCGTGGCCGGAGAGAACATCGACTGGGCCACCGGCGAGCACTTCGCCTTCGCCACCCTGCTCGACCAGGGCTATCCGGTGCGCCTCTCGGGTCAGGATTCGGTGCGCGGCACCTTCGTGCAGCGCCACTGCGACATCATCGACCAGACCACCGAGGAGCATTACACGCCGCTCTCGAACCTGCGCCCCGGCCAGGCCCACTTCGAGGTGCTGGACTCAGCGCTGTCGGAAGAGGCGGTGCTAGGCTTCGAGTACGGCTTCTCGCTGGCCGACCCGGACACCCTGACCCTCTGGGAAGCGCAGTTCGGCGACTTCGCCAACGGCGCCCAGGTGGTTATCGACCAGTTCATCTCGTCGGGCGAGCGCAAGTGGCTGCGGATGAGCGGCCTCGTGATGTTGCTGCCGCACGGCTACGAGGGCCAGGGTCCGGAGCACTCGTCCGCCCGGCTGGAGCGCTATCTGCAGCTCTGCGCCGAGGACAATCTGCAGGTGGCCAACTGCTCGACGCCTGCCAACTACTTCCACATCCTGCGCCGCCAGCTGATGCGCGACTACCGCAAGCCGCTGATCCTGATGACGCCCAAGTCGCTGCTGCGGCACAAGAAGGCGGTGTCCAGCCTGGAGGATTTCGCCGAGGGCTCGGCCTTTCACCGCGTGCTGCACGACGACGCCGAGCACGAACGCCTGACCGAGGTGCGCCTGGCGCCGGACGCCAAGATCCGCCGCATCGTGCTCTGCTCCGGCAAGGTCTACTACGACCTCCTCGACGAGCGCGAAAAGCGCGGCATCGACGACGTCTATCTGATGCGGCTGGAGCAGTTCTATCCCTGGCCGGTGAAGTCGCTGACCACCGAGCTGTCCCGCTTCGCCAACGCCGAACTGGTCTGGTGCCAGGAAGAACCGAAGAACATGGGCGGCTGGACCTTCGTCGACCCGTGGCTGGAATTGACACTGGCCAAAATGAAGATCAGCGCCAAGCGCGCCCGCTACGTGGGCCGCCCGGCCTCGGCTTCGACCGCCGCCGGCCTGATGAGCCGTCACATGAAGGAACTACAGACCTTCCTGGACCAGGCGTTCGCCTGACAAGCGAATTGAGTCTAGAAGCCCGGCGCAGAAGGAGCCGCTGCCGATGACCGACATCATGACCCCGGCGCTCGGGGAATCCGTCACCGAAGCCACCGTCGCGCGCTGGGCCAAGAAGCCCGGCGATCGGGTGGCCAAGGACGAGGTGCTGGTCGAGCTGGAGACCGACAAGGTCAACCTCGAGGTCGGCGCGCCGGAGGCCGGCGTGCTGGCCGATATCCTGGTCGAGGAAGGCGCCACGATCGGGCCGGGCACTGTGCTTGGCCGCATCAGCGCCGCCGGCGCCGCGCCGGCCGCAGCCCCCGCCAAGGCGAAGGAAGTCGAAGTGGTCGCCGCCGCGTCGGCCCTGGTGCTCGCGCCGGCTGGCGACGTCGAGCCGCCGCGATCGGCGCCGGCTGCGGAACCCGCGCGCCCGCTGGCGCCTTCGGTGCAGCGCATCGTCGCCGAAAACAGCCTCGACCCCGCCGCGATCGCCGGCTCCGGCAAGGACGGCCGCATCACCAAGGGCGACGCCCTGGCGGCGCTCGAAGCGCGCGCAACGACGCCGCCGCCGGTCGCAGTTCAGGCCCCTTCGCCCGCGCCAGTCCAGGCCCCCGCCCCGCCGCGTCCGCCGCAGGAACGCGAAGAGAGGGTGCGGATGACGCGCCTGCGCCAGACCATCGCCCGCCGGCTGAAGGAGGCGCAGGAAAACGCCGCCATGCTGACGACCTTCAACGAGGTCGACATGAGCGCTGTGATGGCGCTGCGGACCCACTACAAGGACGTGTTCGAGAAGCGCCACGGCGCGCGGCTCGGCTTCATGAGCTTCTTCGTCAAAGCTTGCGTCGCGGCGCTGAAGGAGGTGCCGAACGTCAACGCCGAGATCGACGGGACCGACCTGATCTACAAGAACCACTACGACATCGGCGTCGCCGTCGGCACCGAGCGGGGCTTGGTGGTGCCGGTGGTGCGCGACGCCGACGCGCTCAGCCTGGCGGGAATCGAAAAGGCGATCGCCGCGCTGGGGACCAAGGCTCGCGACGGCACGCTGACGCTCGACGACCTGCAGGGCGGCACCTTCACCATCTCCAACGGCGGGGTCTACGGCTCGCTGATGTCGACGCCGATCCTGAACCAGCCGCAGTCTGGCATCCTCGGCATGCACAAGATCCAGGACCGGCCGATGGCCGTGAACGGCCAGGTGGTGATCCGGCCGATGATGTACCTGGCGCTGTCCTACGACCACCGCGTCGTCGACGGCCAGGGCGCGGTGACCTTCCTGGTGAAGGTCAAGGAGTACATCGAAGACCCGCAGCGGCTGCTGCTCGAGGTCTAGGCCGAGGGTGTGGGTCTCGCCCTCGTCACCCGTATTCCCAACCTGATGGAGGCGCACATCGTCGTTGGCGCGCTGCGCTCGGCTGGCATCGCCGCCGAGGTGTTCGACGGCAATTTCGGCACGATCGAAGCGCCGGTGATCGAGGGTCTCGGCGGCTATCGCGTGATGGCCCCGGAGGACGAGGTCGCCGAGGCGCGCGCGACCTTGAAGGCGCTTCGGGCGACGCCGGGCCTGTCGACCGGCGAGGACGAGTCGCCGTGGGGCTCGCCGGCGGCCACCTCGTCGCGGGTGCGGAGCAAGGGCATGCGGCTCGTCGCGGCGTTGCTGCTGAGCGCGCCATTCGTGGTCTGGCTGATCTTGAACCTGCTGCGCTGACGCCGCGCCGCAAACCCCCTATATCCACCCCTCACCCAAGGCGGAGATTCAAGGCGGATGGCCGAATACGATGTCGTCATCATCGGCGGTGGGCCGGGCGGCTATAACGCGGCGATCCGTGCGGGGCAGCTTGGACTGACGGTCGCCTGCGTCGAGAAGCGGGCGACGCTCGGCGGGACGTGCCTGAACGTCGGCTGCATTCCCTCCAAGGCGCTGCTGCACGCCTCCGAGCTGTTCGAGATGGCGGGCAAGGACTTCGCCGTTCTCGGCATCGACGTTACGCCCAAGCTGAACCTTCCGGCGATGATGGCGCAGAAGGATGTCTCGGTCGGCCAGCTGACCAAGGGCGTCGAGTTCCTGTTCAAGAAGAACAAGGTCGATTGGATCAAGGGGGCCGGGAAGATCGCCGGCGCAGGCAAGGTCGAGGTCACCGCCGCCGACGGCGCCGTGACGACGCTGGGCGCCAAGAACATCGTCATCGCTACCGGCTCGGAGCCGGCGCCGCTGGGCGGCGTGACGGTCGACCAGAAGCGGATCGTCGATTCGACCGGCGCGCTCGCCCTGCCGGAGGTCCCCAAGAGCCTGATCGTGATCGGCGCCGGCGTGATCGGGCTGGAGCTGGGCTCGGTTTGGCGGCGGCTGGGCTCGAAGGTGACCGTGGTCGAGTTCCTCGACCGTATCACCCCCGGCGTCGACGAGGAGACGGCCAAGACCTTCCAGCGCTCGCTGGCCAAGCAGGGGATCGTCTTCAAGCTCGGCTCGAAGGTGACCGCCGCGAAGACCAGCGCTAAATCGGTCGATCTTACCGTCGAGCCGGTGGCCGGCGGCGCGGTGGAGAGGCTCAGCGCCGACTACGTGTTGCTCTGCATCGGCCGCCGTCCGTATACCGAGGGCCTTGGCCTGGAAAGCGTCGGCGTGACGCCGGACAGGCGCGGCTTCATCGATACCGATCACTTCCGCACCAGCGCCGCCGGCGTCTGGGCGATCGGCGACGTCACCCACGGCCCCATGCTCGCCCATAAGGCCGAGGACGAGGCGGTGGCCTGCATCGAGATCATCGCCGGCAAGGCCGGGCACGTGAACTACGACGTCATTCCCAGCGTCATCTACACCTTCCCGGAGGTGGCCACGGTCGGCAAGACCGAGGAAGAGCTGAAGGCCGCCGGCGTCGCCTACAAGATCGGCAAGTTCCCGTTCACCGCCAACGCCCGCGCCAAGGTCAACCACGAGGCCGAGGGGTTCGTGAAGGTGCTGGCCGACGCCAAGACCGACCAGGTGCTGGGCGTGCACATGGTAGGTCCCGACGTCGGCGAGTTGATCGCTGAATATTGCGTCGCCATGGAGTTCGCCGCCGCATCGGAGGACGTCGCCCGCACCTGCCATCCGCACCCGACCCGCTCCGAAGCCTCGCGCCAGGCGGCGATGGGGGTCGAGGGCTGGACCATGCAGGCTTGACCCCAAGGACTTGACGGCCGCCGGGTGAAGGCGTTCCAGCCTTGCGGCAAAGTCTGGAGGAACGCCGATGCCCACTTGGAGAGACCCTGAGGTCGCCGCCCTGCAAACCGCCTTCGCCGCGCTGGCGCTGCCGCCGGACGCGCCCAGGCCGCCCTGGTCCGAGCGCCGCGCCGGCATCGACGCGATGGGCGCCGCGGTCCCCCCGTCCGAATCCTGTGTGGTCGAACCGATGACCCTCGGCGGCGTGGCGGCGGAGAAGATCGCCCCGAGCAACGCCCTCGCCGACCGCACCATCTTCTACCTGCACGGCGGCGGCTACTGCGTCGGCGGCTGCGCCAGCCACCGCACCATGGTCGCCAGGATGGCCGAGCAGGCCCAGGCGACCGCGTTCGTGATCGACTACCGCCTGGCGCCCGAGCACCGGTTCCCGGCGGCGCACGACGACGCCCTGGCCGCCTGGCGCGCGGTGCTCGCCCTGGGCCGCGATCCCGCACACACGGTGTTCGCCGGCGACAGCGCCGGCGGCGGCCTCAGCGTCGCCTGCGCCGTGGCCGCGCGCGACGCCGGACTGCCGCTGCCGGCCGGCCTGCACCTGATCAGCCCCTGGGTGAACCTGACCAACGCCAGCCCCGCCTATGCTGCCAAGGCCGAGACCGACTTCATCATCACCCAGCAGGGCATCGACGAGTTCGCCGAGGGCTACATCGGCGCCGGCGACCGGCGCGACCCGAAGGCCTCGTCGCTGTTCGCGAACCTGGCCGGCCTGCCGCCGATGCTGATCCAGGTCGGCTCCGAAGAGGTGCTGCTGTCAGACTCGACCCAGCTCGCCGAGGCCGCCGGTCTGGCGCAGGTCGACGTCACGCTGCGCATCTGGCCCGACATGATCCACATCTGGCCCTTCTTCGCCATGCTCGGCGCCAGCGGCCGCGCGATCGCGGAATCGACCGCCTGGATCAAGGCGCGGGTGGGGTAACTCACAGCGCGAGCGGGCTTACCTGATCCTGGCCATCATCACGCCGTCGCCAATCGTCGCCAGCGCCATGTCGACGCGGTCGTCGCCGTGGATCTTTGCGTTTAGAGTCCGCAGCGCACTGGTGTTCGGATCGGTGACGGCGGGGTCGGCGACCGCGCCGCTCCAGAGCATGTTGTCGAACAGGATCAAGCCGCCTGGCCGCATCAGCTTCAGCGCGCGTTCGTAGTAGTCGTCGTAGTTGCCCTTGTCGGCGTCGATGAAGGCGAACTCGAACGGGCCCTCGCCGGCCGAGATCATTGCGTCGAGCGTCTCGACGCCCGGTCCCAGGCGCAGGTCGATTTTCGCCTCGACGCCGGC
>Ga0302311_10000776_pt1 | contig 38931 bp, 28 predicted proteins | sample III_Palsa_N1_3_FD_200449 | JGI IMG/M metagenome (GOLD analysis project Ga0302311, IMG submission 200449) | Peat permafrost microbial communities from Stordalen Mire near Abisko, Sweden - III_Palsa_N1_3 | ecosystem: Environmental > Terrestrial > Soil > Palsa > Peat permafrost | place: Sweden... | reverse complement strand
ACGATGCCCATGTCCTTCATCAGCTGCAGGCTCTGCGCGATGAGGTCGTCGGTCATCTCGGGGTTGTCCTGCTTGATCAGCGCGTCGGCGGCCTTGCGGTCGCCGTACAGGTAGTTGTTCCAGCCGACGATGGACGCCTCGACGAAGCGCTTGACGAGGTCGGGCTTGTTCTTGACGGTGTCGGTGCGCGCCTCGATCGTCGTCGAGTAGGTGCTGTAGCCGTGGTCGGCCAGCAGGAACACCGCGGGCTTGAAGCCGCCGGCCTTGGCGATGGTGATCGGCTCCTCCACCGCGTAGCCCTGCTGCAGGCTGCGCTTGTCGGCCAGGAAGGGCGCGACGTTGTAGTTGTACGGGCGCAGCGACTCGTCCTTGAACGCGTAGTCGGCCTTGAGCCATTGCCACCAGGAGAACTGCGCGTCCTTGGCGACGAAGACGACGGGTGCCTTGGCCAGGTCCTCGAACTTCGCGTAGCCGCCGTCAGGATGCGCGATCAGCGCCTGCGGATCCTTCTGGAACATCGCCGCCACGGCGATCACCGGCACGCCGTTCTTGACGTTGTCGAAGCTGTGCAGCAGGTTGCCCGTCATCAGGAAGTCGATGCGGCCGGCGGGCAGCAGCGGGCGGTTGTTGACCTGCGGGCCGCCCTGGCGGATCTCGACGTCGAGGCCGTACTTCTTGTAGGTGCCGTCGGCCACCGCCTGGTAGAAGCCGCCGTGCGCGGCCTGTGCCTTCCAGTTGGTGGCGAAGACGACCTTGTCGAGGGCGTGCGCGGCGACGCTGGCAACGAGCAGCGTGGCGAACAGGGCGAGCTTGGTGATTTGCATGGAGGGATCCGTGGCGGGACGACGCGGACCATCATACGAGCCGCCGTCGAGCGCGGAAAGCGTCAATCCCCTTGCGCGGAGGGCCGGCGGCGCCGGTCGCCGACAATGGGGGCATGCAGCTTCCGGACACCCAGGACACCCGCCTCACCACGCTCGCCAACGGCGTGCGTGTCGTCACGATCCACATGCGCTGGCTCGCCAGCGCCAGCGCCAGCGTCTTCGTGCGCACCGGCTCGGGCCACGAGAGCGCGCGCCTGAACGGCATCAGCCACGTCGTCGAGCACATGGCGTTCAAGGGCACGACGACGCGCGACGCCGCAAAGATCAACATCGACGCCGAACGCCTGGGCGCCGAGGTCAACGCGCACACCGACAAGGACCACACCGCCTACCACCTGAGCGGCATGGCGCGCGACGCCGTCGAATTCGTGCGCATGCTGGGCGACATCGTGCGCCGGCCCACGTTCCCCGCCGCGGAGCTCGAGCGCGAGCGCCAGGTGATCCTGCAGGAATATCTCGAGGACGAGGAAGACCCGATGTCGACCGCGTTCCGCCAGTTCGACAAGCTCTGCTACGGCGCGCACTCGATGGCGCAGGCCGTGATCGGCACGCGCCGCAACATCGAGCGCTTCACGCGCGACGAGCTGCTGGCCTACGTCGCCCAGCAGTACAGCGGCTCCAACGTGGTGGTGGGCGTGGCCGGCAACGTCGACCACGACGCCATCGTGCGCGAGGCCGAGGCCGCGTTCGGAGACATGCCCGCCGGCACGCCGCACGCGATGGACGTGCCGACGTGGTTCGGCGGCGTCAAGGCCAACCGCCTGGCCGGCTGCAGCCAGAGCCACGTCGTGCTGGGCTATCCCGTCGCTTCGATGAAGGACGACCAGCCCGCGGCGAGCGTCGCGGCCGCGCTGTTCGGCGAAGGCATGAGCTCGCCGCTGATGAACGAGATCCGCGAGCGCCGCGGCCTCGTCTACTACGCCGCGTGCTCGGCCGACATCATGGAGGCCTGCGGGCAGTTCGTGATCGAGGCGTCGACCACGCCGGACAAGGTCGACGAGCTGCTGCGCGAGACCCATCGCCTGCTGCAGTCGCACGCGGCCTCGGTCGGTGCGATCGACCTCGAGCGCGCGCGCAACCAGATCGCCGTGCGCCAGATGCGCGCGCAGGAGCGACCGGTGCGCCGCGTGGAAGACGCCGCGCTGGACCTGTTCGTGCACGGCCGCATGCGCTCGCCCGAGGAGCTGCGCGCGCGCGTCGAGGGCGTGTCGGCCGACCAGGTGCGCGAGGCCTTCGCGCGCATGCTCGCGGCGCCGCCCGTGCTCGCGATCGCGGGCAAGCTGGGCGCGCTGACGGGCGAGCGGCTGCGCGAGCTGGTGTCGGCGCCCGCGCCGCGCGCGCGAGTGACCGCCAGCGTCCGGCGCTCCACCATCGTGCACTGATTCCGCAGCGCTGAAACGGCGACCCAAGGAACCGACCTGCCATGCTGAACGTTTCTACCGAAGACATTCAACGCGCCATCGCCCAGCTAGGCGAGGGGGAACGTCGCGACCTGGAGATCGAGATCGCCATCGGACGCTTCGCAAGCGACAAGATGACCGTGCGCCGCCTCGTCGACTGGATTCCCGAGGCGTTCGGCTATGTATTGCTGCCCCATGTGGGCGATGTCACTCTGCCGGCGACCTTCAGCGCGAAAGCCAAGGATGGCACCTGGAAGGAGTTCTCGTTCGATCGCGAACCCATCTTCGGCGAGGCCGTGAAGATCGCGTCCGCGATGTATCGCGATGGCCCGCGCACGGTGTTCTCCAACGTTGCGAAGCGCAGTTGCATGGTCGATGCGGTCAACAAGGCGCTCAACGCTGGTGAGTCCCTCACCGGCGCCAAGATGTCTGGCCCGGCGATTAACGGAATTCCCGCCGAGTTCTACGACGCCAAGGCCAAGCCGGCGGCGACGTCGTTCTGGCGCAAGCTGGTCGGCTAGCCGCCGCGCTCGCTCTCGTGCCAGCGCTGCAGCAGCGCGCGGCTCAGCGCGCCGGCGGCGAGGTACAGCGCGACGCCGGTGCAGGCCACCAGCGTCAGCGCCGCGAACATCTTCGGGATCTCGGTGCGGAACGCCGACTCGAGGATGCGCGAGGCCAGGCCCGTGTCGCGGCCCGCGGCGCCGGCGGCGAATTCGCCGCCCACCTCGCCGATCAGCGCGAGGCCGCCGGCGATGCGCAGGCCCGTCATGAACGACGGCAGCGCGGCCGGCACCAGCAGGTGGCGCAGCGTCTGCCAGCGGCTCGCGCGCTGCAGCACGAACAGGTCGCGCAGGTTGGCGTCGACGCTGCGCAGGCCGGTGAGCGTGTTGGCGAGGATCGGGAAGAACGCGACGATCCACGCGCACACGATCACGGTGGCGAGCGGGCTGTCGGTCAGGATCATGATCAGCGGCGCGATGGCCACGATCGGCGTGACCTGCAGCACCACGGCGAACGGCGCCAGTGCGCGTTCGGCGTTGCGCGACGACGCGAACAGCGCGGCGATCAGCACGCCGCCGGCCATCGCGAGGGCCAGCGCGATCAGCGTGATGCGCAGCGTGAACCACCAGCTCGCCGCGAGCGACGCGAAGTTGTCGATCAGCGTGAGGACGATCAGCGACGGCGACGGCAGCAGGTAGGCCGGGATCTGCAGCGCGCGCACCGCGATCTCCCACGCCGCGAGGAAGACGAGCACCGACAGCGTCGGCACGACCAGGCCCGCGCGCGTCACGCGGGCGCCCCCGCGACGCTCGCGCGCTGCAGCGCGTCCGACACGCGCGCGCACAGGCTCGCGAAGCGCGGCGTCGCGCGGAAGGCCGCGTCGCGCGGGTAGGGCACGTCGATCGCGATCTCGTCGACGACGCGGCCCGGCCGCGCCATCACCACCACGCGCTGGCTGAGGAACACCGCCTCGTAGACGCTGTGGGTGACGAAGACGGCCGTCGCCCGCTGGCCGTCGTCCGGCGGCTTGCACAGCGCGAGCAGCGTCTGGTTCAACGCGAAGCGCGTGATCTCGTCGAGTGCGCCGAAGGGCTCGTCCAGCAGCCACAGCCTGGGCGACGTGACCAGCGCGCGCGCCAGCGACGCACGCATCTTCATGCCGCCCGAGAGCTCGCGCGGCACGGCGTCGGCCGAATCGGCAAGGCCCACCGCGCGCAGCGCCGCGTCGACGCGTTCGCGCATCAGGGCGGCACGCTCACCTCGCAGCATCAGCGGCAGTTCGACATTGCGACGCACCGTCGCCCAGGGCATCAGCGCGGCGTCCTGGAACACGTAGCCGGGCACGGCGTCGACCGGAAGGTTGCGCGCAATCGATCCGCCGGTCGGCGTGTCGAGCCCGCTGAGAAGCCGCAGCACGGTGCTCTTGCCGCAGCCCGAGGCACCGAGCAGGCTGACGAATTCGCCGTCGGCGACGTCCAGGCTGACGTCCGCCAATGCGACGCGTCCGCCAGCGAATTCGCGGCGGACGTGGGAGAGCGAAAGCAGGGGGGTCGACGAGTGGGTCACCCGCCGACTTTATCCGGCGTCAGGCTGCCTGCGCCGCGCGGCCGGCGCGCCAGGAGGCCAGCAGCGTGTCCCACTTCGCGCGCGCCTTCAAGAGATGGCGCTCCTTGACGTGGCCGTAGCCGCGGATGTCCTCCGGCAGCGAGGCCAGCGCCACGGCGTCGCTCAGTCGATCGGCCGACAGCGACGCCAGCAGCTCGTCGACCAACGCGCGGTACTCGACGATCAGCGCGCGCTCCGTCTTGCGTTCTTCCGTGTAGCCGAAGACGTCGAACGCGGTGCCGCGCAGGCCCTTGAACTTCGCGAGCACGCCGAACGCGCTCCTCATCCAGCCGCCGTAGGTCTTCTTGACCAGCTCGCCCTTCGCGTTCTTCGCGGCCAGCAGCGGCGGTGCGAGGTGGTACTTCAGCTTGAAGCCGTCCTCGAACTGGTCGGCCAGCTTCGCGAGGAAGGCCGGATCGGTGTGCAGGCGCGCGACCTCGTACTCGTCCTTGTAGGCCATCAGCTTGAACAGGTTGCGCGCGACGGCGTCCGTCAGGCGCGTGCCGCCCAGCGGGGCCTCGGCGGCCTTGACGCGCTCGACCATCGCCGAATACTGCGCCGCGTAGGCCGCGTCCTGGTAGCCGGTGAGGAAGTCGACGCGGCGCTGGACGGTCTCGACCAGCGACGGCTTCTTGACGAACTCTATGACCTTGGCCGCGACGAACTGCGCCTGCACCGACGCGAGGTCGTGCGCGCAGCGACGGCCCCAGTCGAACGCGGCCTTGTTCTTCTCCACCTGCACGCCGTTCAGCTCCATCGAGCGCATCAGCGCCTCGAGGCCGACCGGGATGCGGCCCTTCTGCCACGCGTAGCCCAGCATCAGCGGGTTGGTGAAGATCGAGTCGCCCAGCAGCTGCACGGCGACCTTGTCGGCGTCGAACGCGCCCAGCAGATCGGGGCCGACGGCGTTGGCGATCGCCGCCTCGCACTGGCCGCCAGGGAATTGCCAATCGGGCTTGTTGACGAAGGTGGCGGTGGGCGTGCCGTGCGTGTTCAGCGCGACGAACGTGCGGCCTTCGCGCATCACCGACAGCGTCACCGGGTTGGCCGTGACGATGGCCTCGCAGCCGATCACGACGTCCGCCTTGGCCGCGTCCACCTTGGTCGTGAGGATCGCGCCCTGCGTGTTGGCGATCTGGATGTGGCTCCAGGTCGCGCCGCCCTTTTGCGCGAGGCCGGCCGCGTCCTGCGTGATCACGCCCTTGCCTTCGAGGTGCGCCGCCATGCCCAGCAACTGGCCGATCGTGATGACGCCGGTGCCGCCGATGCCGGCGACGACGATGCCCCATGCGGTCTCCGCGTTGGGCAGCGTCGGCAGCGGAATCTCGGGCAGCGCCGCGGCGCCCTTCGCCTTCGCGGGCGCGGGCTTCTTCAGCTTGCCCTCGACCGACACGAAGCTCGGGCAGAAGCCGTTGGCGCAGGAGAAATCCTGGTTGCAGGTGTTCTGGTTGATGCGGCGCTTGCGGCCGAACTCGGTCTCGACCGGCTCGACCGACAGGCAGTTGCTCTGCACCGAGCAGTCGCCGCAGCCTTCGCACACCGACTCGTTGACGACCACGCGGCGCGGGCTCTGCGCCATCGTGCCGCGCTTGCGGCGGCGGCGCTTCTCGGTCGCGCAGGTCTGGTCGTAGATGATGACCGTCACGCCTTCGACGTCGCGCAGCTCTCGCTGCAGCGCGTCGAACTCGTCGCGGTGGTGCACGGTGGTGCCTTCGGCCAGACGCACGCCGGAGTTGTAGCGCTCGGGTTCGTCGCTCACCACGAGGATGCGCTTGACGCCTTCGGCCTCCAGCTCGCGCGTGGTCGACGCGACGTCGATCTGGCCGTCCACCGGCTGGCCGCCGGTCATCGCGACGGCGCCGTTGAACAGGATCTTGTACGTGATGTTGACGTGCGACGACAGCGACTGGCGGATCGCGAGCAGCCCCGAGTGGTAGTAGGTGCCGTCGCCGAGGTTGGCGAAGATGTGCTTCTCGGTGGTGAACGGCGCCTGGCCGACCCAGGGCACGCCCTCGCCGCCCATCTGCGTGAAGGTGGACGTCGAGCGATCCATCCAGTTGACCATGTAGTGGCAGCCGATGCCCGCGACCGCGCGCGAGCCCTCGGGCACCTTGGTCGACGTGTTGTGCGGGCAGCCCGAGCAGAACCACGGCGTGCGGTCGCCGACGGCGCCCTCGGTGTCGGCCTTGAGCGCGATCAGCGCGCGATCCTTGGCCTCGATGACGGCGATGCGCTCGTCCATGCGGCGCACGATGTCCTCGGGCACGCCCAGCTTCTTCAGGCGCTTGGCGACGGCCTTGGCGATGATCGCCGGCGTCAGGTCGGCCTTCGGCCGCAGCAGCCAGTTGTCGCCCGGGTTCGGGTTCGACCACTCGCCGCCGGACAGGTCGCCTTCCTGCTCGTCGAACTTGCCCAGCACGGTCGGGCGCACGTCGTTGCGCCAGTTGTACAGCTGCTCCTTGAGCTGGTACTCGATCATCTGGCGCTTCTCTTCGACGACCAGGATCTCCTTGAGGCCTTGCGCGAAGTCGCGCGTGATCGTCGCCTCCAGCGGCCACACGACATTGACCTTGTGGATGCGGATGCCGAGGCTGCGGCAGGTGTCGTCGTCGAGGCCGAGGTCGGCCAGCGCCTGGCGCAGGTCGTTGTAGGCCTTGCCGCTGGCGATCAGGCCGAAGCGGTCGTGCGGCGTCGCGACGACGTTGTGGTTCAGCTTGTTCGCGCGCACGTAGGCGAGCGCCGCGTACCACTTGAAATCCATCAAGCGCGCTTCCTGCTCCAGCGGCGGATCGGGCCAGCGGATGTGCAGGCCGCCCGCGGGCATCACGAAGTCCTCGGGCAGCACGATGTCGACGCGATGCGGGTCGACATCGACCGTCGACGACGATTCGACCACTTCCTGGATCGTCTTCATCGACGTCCACACGCCCGAGAAGCGGCTCATCGCGAACGCGTGCAGGCCCATGTCGAGGATGTCCTGCACCGACGACGGGAAGAACACCGGCATCCCGCAGGCCTTGAAGATGTGGTCGCTCTGGTGCGCCGCGGTGGAGCTCTTGGAGACGTGGTCGTCGCCGGCGATGGCGATCACGCCGCCGTGCGCCGAAGTGCCGGCCATGTTGGCGTGCTTGAAGACGTCGGCGGTGCGGTCGACGCCCGGGCCCTTGCCGTACCAGAGGCCGAACACGCCGTCGAACTTGTTGGTCTGTGGATAGAGCGCGAGCTGCTGCGTGCCCCACACCGCGGTGGCGCCGAGCTCCTCGTTGACGCCCGGCTGGAACACGATGTTCTGCGCGGCGAGGTGTTTCTTGGCGCTCCACAACGCCTGGTCGTAGCCGCCCAGCGGCGAGCCGCGATAGCCGCTGATGAACCCGGCGGTGTTCAGTCCGGCCAGCGCGTCGCGCGTGCGTTGCAGCATCGGCAGCCGCACCAGCGCCTGCACCCCGCTCATGAACGCGCGGCCCGTCTCGAGCGCGTATTTGTCGTCCAGCGACACCGTCTCGAGGGCTTTGCGAATGCTTTCGGGCAAGGGAGCGTTCATGGTCGCGTCTCCTGGGGTCAGGACGTCAAGGGGATGAGGCAGGCGTTCGTCGCGGGGAACGGTGCAGTGCGCTCCGGTGCGGCATGTGGCCGGTTGGGAGGCGCGGCAACGAGCCTGTTCAGTGTAGGGAAAAGCGACAGCGATGTGCTTGCTTTATGCTTGTCCCGTGGCGGCACTTGAGAAACAATGTTGCTGCACAAGTCGAGTTGGAGAATCAACGTTGCCAAGAAGCGAGAAGTCGGGAAAAACGAGCGCCAAGCCGGCCCGAGCGCCGTCGCCGCCGCGCGACGCCGACGCGCGGGAGGCCCGCGACGCCGGCGGCCTTGACCGCTACGACATCGCGCTGCTCGGCGAACTGCAGCGCGACGCGCGCCAGTCCAACGCCGATCTCGCCGCACGCATCGGGCTGTCGCCCGCGCCCACCTGGCGCCGCGTGCGCCGGCTCGAGGAGCTGGGCATCATCACCGGCTACCGCGCCGAGATCGACCGCCGCAAGATCGGCCTGGGCGTGCTGGCCTTCGTGCGCGTGGACGCCGAGCGCGACAACGCCGACGCCACGCGCGTGCTCGAAGAAGCCATCCGCGGCCTGCCGGAGGTCATCTCGTGCCATTACATCAGCGGCGCGGGCACCTTCGAGCTGCAGGTGCTCGTCACCGACCTCGACGCGTACTCGCGCTGGACGATGGAGACGCTGTTCCGCCTGCCCAACGTGAAGGACCTGCACACCAGCTTCTCGCTCGGCGAGATCAAGTCCAGCGCGGCGCTGCCGCTCGGACATCTCGGAACGAGCCGATGATCAGGGCGTCGAACGGACGGGTTATTCCCGAACACGGCAGAGCCATTTGCAGGGAGCATCGCAAACAGGGAACCAACATGCCGGCAACGAACCATCACTACGATGGGCGAACAACTTCCGGTCTTCCAATCGAGTCGGGCAGGCATTGAAACGTCGTGACGTCATCGCGCGAGTGGGCACGGCCCTGGCGGGCCTTGCGAGCGTCAGCGTGGCCGGTCCGGCCGCGGCCGACGCGGACACGCTGCTGGACGCCGAGGAACAGGCCTGGGTCGCCAAGCACCCGGTGCTGCTGTTCGCGCCCGAACGCGATTTCCCGCCGTTCAGCTTCCTCGACAGCCAGGGCCAGCACCGTGGGCTGTCCGCCGACGTGCTCGATCTCCTGCAGCAGCACACCGGCCTGAAGTTCCAGCCCGTCGCCGCCGGCGAGCGCTCCTCCAACATCGATCGGCTCAGGCGTCACGAAGTCGATCTGCTGACCTCGCTGAGACCCACCGCCGAACGCGAGAAGTTCATCGCGTTCACGAGCGCCTATGTCAGCTCGCCGGCCGTGGTGCTGCGCCGGCGCGGCGACCATCGCTCCGGCGACCTGGCCAAGATGGGCGGCCAGCGCGTGGCGGTCGACCGCAATTCGGCCGCCGAGGATTTCATTCACACCACTTTTCCGGACGTCATCACCGCGGAGGTCGACATCGCCGCGCAGGGCCTGCGCGACGTCATCACCAGCGAGGTCGACGCCTGCGTCGTCAACCTGGCCACGGCGTCGTATGTCATCGAGCGCGACCGGCTCGGCGGGCTGCACGTGGCCGGCGAGACGGGCTACTTCTCGACGCTGACTCTCGGCTACCGCAAGGACTGGCCGACACTGGGCCGCGTGCTGGAGAAGGGGCTCGCGCAGATCAACGAGGCCGAACGCGCGGCGATGATCGCGCGCTGGATCCCGCTGTCGGACATCGCGTGGTGGCAACGCCCCGAGGTGCAGCGCGTGCTGGGCGCCGCGTCGATCGGCACCGGCCTGCTGATGGGCGGGCTGCTGCTGTGGAACCGCGCGCTGCGCCGCGCCGTGGCGCAGCGCACCGACGCGTTGCAGAAGGAGCTGGCCGAGCGCCAGCGCCTCGAGACGCGCCTGCGCACGCTGGCCGAGCACGATCCGCTCACCGGCCTGATGAACCGCGCCGCGCTCACCGAGGCGCTGCGCCGCTCGCTGGCGCTGGCCGCGCGACAGAAGTGGTCGGTGGCCGTCGTCTTCATCGACCTGGACAAGTTCAAGGCCGTCAACGATTCGATGGGCCACGCCGCCGGCGACGAACTGCTGCGCCAGATCGCCTCGCGGCTGCAAGGCTGCCTGCGCGAGAGCGACCTGCTGGGCCGGCTGGGCGGCGACGAGTTCATCGTCGTGGCCGAGGCGTTGCACGACGGCCCGCGCAACGCGATCGAGCTCACCGACAAGCTGCTGATGCAGATGAAGCGGCCCTTCCTCATCGGCGACCAGTCGCTCGCGATGGGCTTTTCCGCGGGCATCTCGATCTTCCCCGGCGACGGCGACTCGCCCGAGACGCTGATCGCCAACGCCGACGCCGCGATGTACCAGGCCAAGCAGCAGGGGCGCTTCCGCGCGGCGCTGTTCCAGGGCGGCACGCTGCCGACGATCGAAGGCGGAGAGCCGGCATGAAGCACCGCGTGACGTTCGCCGCGGCATTGGTCGCGCTCGCGTGCATCCGCGGCGGCGTCGCGGCTGAATCGGTGGCCGCGGGCTTCCATCCGGCCGACGCGGCCGCGGTCGTCGCCTCCGCGCCCGCGCGCCGCGTCACGCGCGCGGGCGCCAGCGTGCCGGCGGCGAACTTCGTCGTCGAATGGCGATTGCAGCCGGCCGACGCGCGTCCGGCGCCGCACGGCGACATCGTCATCACCTCGGGCAGCGCGGCGACGGGCACCAGCGGCTTTGGCGCGGGCGCGGTCGTCGTGGGCACGGCTAGGCCGGCCGTCCCGCAGGCGCTGCGCGTGGCCAACGGCAAGGAAGGCGCCATCCAGTTCGACCGCACGGAGACGCACACCGTCTACGACATGGCCTTCGCCGCGCAGTCGAGCTCGAGTTCGAGCACCGACGGCTCGTCGCAGGTGGTGACGGGCGCGGCGTCCAGCGCCACGGCCATCGGCGGGTCGCGCTCCAGCTCGCGTTCCCGCGCGGCCGAGGTGCAGAGCCACGAGGTCGTCGTCCACCGCGTCGACGGCCTGCGCGTGACGCCGCACTGGACGCACGGCGACACGCTGGAGCTCGACATCGCGCTGACGCATGCCGCGCCCACGGCGGTCTCGCGCAATGCGAGCCCGGACGCACGGGCGGGCCGCGACATCGATTTCCACTCGACCGTGCAGGCCAGTTTCGACGAATGGCTGACGGTCGCCAGCGTGGGCGAAGGCGGCGACGAATTGCAGATCCGAGTCACCTGGCGCTGACGTATTCGGCGCGTTTTCCGTCTCGGGCGTGAGGTATGTCACTGTCCGTGCGGCTTAGGGACATCGCCGTGCCGTCAAACCCATTGACCCGCCTTCGCCCCTCGCGAATCATTCGGCCCATGCTGCAAGGCTGATTGTGAGAGGGAAGCCGGCGACCATGTCTCGTCCGGCTCGTGAGGTAAAGCGTCGGCCCGGCTGGAGCGATTCCGGTCGGGCCCGATGGCCCGGACGTCGCGTCGCGAGCCGCCGACACACCTTCGACAGGTTTCGCGTGACCAAAGTCACCGACTCCGCTGCGACGCAGCAAAATAAAGGGTTTACCCTCATCAAGCCACCAGGGTCTGTGCGAACATCGCGCCTTGTGTTGCGTAACTGCATGTTACTAACGCGTCACGGGAGGCCCATGGGCGTGCTTCTCGTCAGGTCGCGCGGCACCGTCGTGCCCGGACTCAAGAGGGAAAACTGATGATCAAGAACATTCTCGTCGCGGCCGCCTTCGGCGTCGCCGCCGTCGCCGCACAGGCGACTTCGACCAACCTGGTGTCGAACGGCGGCTTCGACGGCACGACCGCCGACTACGTCTACAACGCACCGCCCGCGTCGGTCACGACGTTCTACGGCAGCGTTCCGACGCTGGCCGGAACCGTCGCCGACTGGAGCGGCAGCTTCGTCAGCATCACCAGCAACAGCGGCCCGTGGAACACGCCGAGCGGCCTGTCGGGCTTCGACGCAGCCACGCAAGGCGGCTACATCGCCGGCGTCCAGGCCGACGGCACGCTGACGCAGGGCCTGACCCTGGCGGCCGGCGAATACTCGCTGACGTGGACGACCGCCAACCGCGGCGCCGACCAGACCTACTCGGTGCTTTTCAACGGCACGCAGATCGACAAGCTGACGACGACCACCAGCGCGGGCTGGACCACCGAGTCGGTCACGTTCTCGACCCTCGGCGGCACCGACCTGAGCTTCGTGGGCGACACCAGCTTCCATGATCGCGACGCCACCAGCTTCATCGACAACGTCTCGGTCACCGCCGTGCCGGAACCGACGTCGCTGCTGATGATGGCCGTCGCCACGCTGGGCCTGCTGGCCTGGCGTCGTCGCTCGCAGGCCTGAAGCCGCGTGCAGGAAGCGGGGGCCGCGCGCGGCCTCCGGCAAGACCCCCGGCCGCGATCGCGGCCCTTTTTTCATGGCCACGCGCGTCGTTCAGGCCTTCGGCCAGAGCACCCACATGCGCAGCGGCTGCTTCATGCGCCCGGCCTGGGCCTCGGCGTCGTCGCCCCAGCCCCAGAAGTAGTCGGCGCGCACCGGGCCGACGATGGCCGTGCCGGTGTCCTGCGCCATCACGGCGCGTTGCAGCGCGCGGGCCGACATCGGCTCCGTGGTGTCCAGCCACACCGGCGTGCCCAGCGGGACGGACGCCGGATCGACGGCGATCGAGCGGCTGGGCGTCAGCGGCGCCCCTTGCGCGCCGCGCGGGCCCACGCGCGCGTCGGGCAGCGTCTCCTCGCGGAACCACACCACGCGCGGATTCGCCCACAGCAGTTCCTGCAGCCGCTGCGGATTGCGCCGCACCCAGTCCTTGATCGTCGGCCACGACGCCTCGGTCAGCTTGAGCTCGCCCTGGTCGACCAGCCAGCGCCCGACCGACTTGTACGGCTGCTCGTTGTTGCCCGCGAAGGCCAGGCGCACGACATGGTCGCTGCCGTCGGCCTCGACGATGTGCAACCGGCCCGAGCCCTGCACCTGCAGCACGAGGGCGTCGAGCGGATCGGCGATCCAGGCGATCTCGCGGCCGCGCACCGAGGCCTGCGCCTCGGGCAGGGTGTCGATCTCCTGGCGCGTCCAGGTCGGCTTGTGCGGCACGAAGCCGGTCGGCGGCCCCCACAGCGGCGTGCGGAATGCGCCGCCCGGCTTGCGGCGCGCCTCGATCAGCGGCTCGAAATAGCCCGTGGCCAGGCCGGTGGCCTCGCCTTCGGCCGACTCGAGGCGGAACACCTCGAGCCGCTGCTCCAGCCAGCGGCGCGCGTCGGCGTCGTCGCGCGGCGTGAAGCGCAGCGCCTCGCCGCACAGCGCGACCCAGCGCGGCGCCGGCACGGTGCAGCCCTGGCGCAGCGCGGGCCACAGCTCCAGCGTGCGGTCGTCGCGCCATCCGGGCAGCTCGGTGAACGCGGTCGGCACCCAGCGCGCGTGCGGGTGCTCGGGCTCGCCGGCGAGCGGCGGCAAGGGCGGCAGCGGCTGCGCCGCCGAGGCGGAAGGCGCGGCGCCGCCGACGCTGCGCGTCTCGATCGGCGCGCTGGCGCGCGGGCCGTAGGACGAGCACGCCGCCAGCGTCCCTAGAATCCCCCCCAGGGCAACGACTGCGAAACGAGATCTCATGGGCTGGATTGTGTTCGAGGCAATGCTCGCGCTTTGCGTGATGCTGGCGGTGGTCTGGTGGACGTTCCGCGGCCGGGCCGATCCCGATCCCGATGCCGACGAGCGCGACAACGAGGCCGACAAGCCTCAGTGAAGCGCCTGCGCGATCGCGAGCGGAAACGCCTCGATGGTCGCCTCGAAGGGCTCGGCCTCGTCGGTCATGCAGTAGAGCTCGCCGCGCATGTTGCCGCGAGGCGTCGTGATGCGCGTCCAGCTCGTGTACTCGAACTGCTCGCCGGGCTTGAGCAGCGGCTGCTGGCCGACGACGCCCAGTCCGCGCACCTCCTCGACGTCGCCGCTGCCGTGGGTGATGACCCAGTGGCGGCCGATCACCTGGGCGGTCACCTCGCCGGTGTTGCGGATGGTGATCGTGTAGGCGAAGGCATAGATGTCCTCCTGCGCGGAGGACTGGTCGGGCAGGAATCGCGTGACGACGCTGCAGCTGAGTTCGGGACGTGGCATCGGCGCATTCTGAGGCAAAAGCCGCGCGGCACCGCAGCGCAGGCGGCGCTCGGCGCCCGCAAACCCTAAAATCGCGCGTTCCGTCAGCCGCTCACCTCAGCCTCGCATGAAGCCCACCTACCGCATCGCCCCGTCCATCCTGTCCGCCGACTTCGCGCGGCTCGGCGACGAGTTCAAGGACGTGATCGCCGCCGGCGCGGACTGGATCCACTTCGATGTGATGGACAACCACTACGTGCCGAACCTGAGCTTCGGCCCGATGATCTGCCAGGCGCTGAAGAAGCACGCGGCGCGCGCGGACGGCACGCCGGTGCCGATCGACGTGCACCTGATGATCTCGCCGGTCGACGCGCTGGCGCAGCAGTTCGCCAAGGCCGGTGCCGACCTGATCAGCTTCCATCCCGATGCCAGCACGCACGTCGACCGCACGCTGCAGCTGATCAAGGCCGAAGGCTGCAAGGCCGGCCTCGTCTTCAATCCGGCGGCGCCCATCGACATCCTGGAATGGGTGATCGACAAGGTCGACCTGGTGCTCGTGATGAGCGTCAACCCGGGCTTCGGCGGCCAGAGCTTCATCCCCAGCGCGCTGCGCAAGATCGAGAAGCTGCGCAAGGTGATCGACGCCTCCGGACGCGACATCCGCCTCGAAGTGGACGGCGGCATCAAGGCCGACAACATCCGCGCCGCGGCCGACGCCGGCGCCGACACCTTCGTGGCGGGCAGCGCGATCTTCGGACAGAAGGACTACGCCAACGCGATCGCGGAGATGCGAGAAGCGCTGGCGCGCTGAGATCTCCTGGCGGAGATCGTCGGGAGACGATCTGCCGCCACGCATGCGCGGATGTGGGCGCCCGCTCGCGTGAAGCGCGCACGCGTCCTGGCGCGCGCGCTGTAAGGTTTGCCGACCTTCGCACGACAAGAACGAATGCACAGGCCGCGGCCATTGCAATGGCCCCTGCTGCCCCAATGGTTGAGCGATGGGGGGCGCAAGCACGGCTCGACATTTGCCCCTAGCATGACCCTGCCGGCGTCGCCGCCGGAGCCGGCGCCCGTCAGCGCCGTTTCGCCACCCCGCGGCCCCCGTCGCGCCTTCCTGCCTTGATGACGATGACGCCTTCGATCGATGCCTATCGTCACGTGCGCGACGCCACGCTGCGGCTCGTCGACGCACTGGGCGATGCCGACATGACGCCGCAGTCCGCCGAGTTCGCCAGCCCGGCCAAGTGGCACCTCGCGCACACCACGTGGTTCTTCGAGCAGTTCGTGCTCGCGGCGCACGGTACCGACTACCGGCGCTTCGACGAGCGCTTCGGCTTCCTGTTCAACTCGTACTACAACGCGGTCGGCGCGCGCCACGAGCGGCCGCGCCGCGGGCTGCTGACGCGTCCGACGCTGGACGAGGTGCTGGCCTATCGCGCACATGTCGACCACGCGATGGCCGACTTCCTGGGCTCGCGCGTGCCCGACGAGGTCGGTGGACTGGTCGAACTGGGACTGCATCACGAGCAGCAGCACCAGGAGCTGATCCTGACCGACCTGCTGCACCTGTTCGCCCAGAACCCGTTGCGGCCGGCGGTGCGCGCGGCCGGCGTGTCCGCGCCGTCCGCCGATGCGCCCCCGCCGCTGACATGGATCGAGTTCGGCGGCGGCAACGTCGAGGCCGGCCACGCCCGCGCGGGGTTTGCGTTCGACAACGAATCGCCGCGTCACGTCGTCGCGATGCGTCCGTTCCGGCTGGCGTCGCGGGCGGTGACGAACCGCGAGTGGCTGGCGTTCATCGAGGCCGGCGGTTATGCCGATCCGGCGCTGTGGCTGTCCGATGGCTGGGACACCGTGCAGGCGCAGCGCTGGCGGGCTCCGCTGTATTGGGAAACCGCGGACGACGGCCGCGCGCGGCTGCAGATGACGCTGGCCGGCCTGCAGCCGCTCGCGCTCGACGCACCGGTCTCGCACGTGAGCTTCTTCGAGGCCGACGCGTACGCACGCTGGGCCGGCAAGCGGCTGCCCACCGAGTTCGAGTGGGAGCTGGCCGCGCACGATCAGCCCATCGAAGGCAACTTCGCCGAGCAGGACGCCTGGCGTCCGCGCGCGGCACCGGCTGGCGCGGGTCTGCGGCAGATGTTCGGCGACGTCTGGGAATGGACGGCCAGCCCCTACGTGGCCTATCCCGGCTTCCGCACCGCGCCCGGCGCGGTCGGCGAATACAACGGCAAGTTCATGAACGGACAGTACGTGCTGCGCGGCGGCTCGTGCGCGTCGCCGCGCGGCCATCTGCGCGCGAGTTATCGCAATTTCTTTCAACCCGGGCAGCGCTGGCAGTTCAGCGGGCTGCGCCTCGCGGAGGACGCATGAAGACAGACATCCAGTGGACGAGAGACGCGCATGCGTCCGAACTGTCCACGCGCTACAACGTGACGCCGCTCACGCCGGCCTTCCGCATCGACCCGCAGTTCGAGGCCGACGTCCTCGAAGGCCTCGACGACGACCAGAAGCACATCCCCAGCATCTGGCTGTACGACCGCCGCGGCTCCGAGCTGTTCGAGGAGATCACCGAGGTCGCCGAGTACTACCCCACGCGCACCGAGACGCGCCTGCTGGCCGGCCTCGCGCCACAGCTCGAGAGCGAGATCGGCGGCGTGCACAGCCTCGTCGAGATCGGCAGCGGCTCGAGCCGCAAAACGCGGCTGCTGCTCGCGGCGATGCATTCGCTGCAGCGCTACGTGCCGGTGGACATCTCCGCCGACTTCCTGCACGACGCGGCCGCCGGCCTCGCGCGCGACTTCCCGCGGCTGGCGATCCTGCCCGTCGTGGCCGACTTCACGCAGCCGTTCACGTTGCCGAGCGGCGCGACGGACGACAGCGCGGGCAACCTCGGCTTCTTCCCCGGCTCGACGATCGGCAACTTCACGCCGGACGCGGCCGTCGCCCTGATGACGCAACTGGGCCGCACGCTGGGCCCGCGCTCGCGGCTGCTGATCGGCGTCGACACGACGCAGGATCCGGCGCTGCTGATCCCGGCCTACGACGACGCGGCCGGCGTCACCGCCGAGTTCAACCTGAACCTGCTGGATCGCATCAACCGCGAGCTTGACGGCGACTTCAACCGCCGCGACTTCCGCCACCTCGCGCGCCACGATCCGCAGCAGGGCCGCATCGAGATGCATCTCGTGAGCCAGCGCGCGCACGAGGTGCACGTGCACGGACGCACGTTCGCGTTCGCCGCGGGCGAGACGATCCACACCGAGAACTGCTACAAGTATTCGCCGACCCAGTTCCTGCACATGGCGCACGCCGCGCACTGGCGCTGCGAGCGCTCGTGGCAGGACGGCGGCCGCACGGGATTCACCGTGTACCTGCTGCGCCGCGACGCCTGAACTCGCCGTTCCCGTACTAGCCCGCTACTACTAACCGCTCTCTGAGTCGGAGAGGCATGGCCGTGCGCGCTTCGGCGTCCGGCCGCGTTGCGCCGCGCGCTGAAGAGAAGGGTTATATGGCTTGACAGGCATCCGGCATCGGTGTGAACTGGCTCGCACGTTGTCCTGGACAAGGCCCGGCCAATGAGCCGATGCCTGGATCGGGCCGGCTTTGGGAGTGTCAAGCAAGATGAGCGAACCGGATGGCCGCGCGGCCGAGGGCGGGGCATTCCGCCAGGTGATCGAGAACGTTGCTGCCGGAATCGCGATCCTGCAGGACGGCCGCGTCGCCTATGTCAACGCCTGTGCGAGCAGGATGCTGGGCCGGGAGGCGACGGCGCTGCTTGGAATCGATCCGGCCACGCTGCTGTTCGACGCAGAACGGGAGCGACCGGCGGGGATGCAGGAAGCGATCATCTCGGGCCGCGTCGACGAAGACTATGGCGAATACCGCATCGCCTTGCCGGATGGCCGCGTGCGCCACGTGGCCGTCTCGGCCACGCGCACCGACTGGAACGGCCGGCCCGCGATGCTGGGCGTGCTGCACGACATCTCTCGCCAGCGCGCCGCGATGGCCGCATTGCGTGGCAGCGAGGAACGCTATCGCACGATGATCGAATCGCTCAACGAGGGCGTGATGATGTTCGACGACGAGGCGCGCCTGAAGAGCGTGAACCCGGCCGGCGAGCGCTTGCTGGGCGCCACGTTCGAGCAGATGCGTCGCAACAGGCTGGCGGACTGGGAGCCGGTCGACGCCTCCGGCGAGCGCGTGCCGCCGGAGCAGATCCCGATCGCCGTGGTGCTGGCCACCGGCCAACCGGTGCGCCATCGGCTGCTGGGAATGCGCCACGTGGAACTCGGCGTGCGCTGGCTGGACGTCAACTGCGAGCCGCTGCGCGACGCGGCCTCCGGCCGCATCACCGGCGGGCTGCTGTCGATGACCGACGTCACCGAGCCGCGCCGTGTCGAGGAGGCGCTGCGCATCAGCGAGAGCACCAACCGCACGCTGATGGATGCGCTGGCCGACGGCGTGTTCGTCGCGCAGGACTTCCACTTCGTCTACGCCAACCGGCTGCTGCTGGAGCGCCTCGGCTACGAGCGCGAGCAGTTCACCGGCCTGCCCTTCGAACGCGTCGTCGCGCCGGCGCTGCTGCCGCTGTGGAACGAGCGCTTCCGCGGCCGCGTCGGCACCGGCGTGGAGCCGGTGCGCACCTACGAAGTGCAGTTCCTGCGCAAGGACGGCAGCATCGCCGAGTTCGAGCTCGTCGCCAACCGCACGACGTACCAGAACCAGCCGGCCGTGCTGGGCGTGCTGCGCGACATCGCCGAGCGCAAGGCCGCGGCCGCCGAGCTCGAACGTCATCGCGACCGTCTCGAGGAGCTCGTGCACGAGCGCACGCGCGAGCTCGAGGCGGCGGTGGCCGCGCGCATCGAGAGCGAGAACTTTGCGCAGACGATGACCGACCACCAGCCCACGCTGCTGGCCTACGTCGACCGCGAGCGCCGCATCCAGTTCGCCAACCGCGCGTGGCTCAACTGGTTCGGCAAGACGCGCGACGAGGCGCTCGGCCGCGACGGGCACGAGGTGCTCGGCGACGTCTGGCTGCAGCCCGCGGAAGACGTGATCGCCAAGGTGATGCGGGGCGAGGCGATGGGCACGCCGGCCGAGATGCGCGGCGCCGACGGCCGCGTCGGCAACTTCTGGATCTACCGGCTGCCCGACATCGTCGACGGCGACATGCGCGGCTACTTCTTCATCGCCACCGACGTCACCGAGATGCGGCGCAGCGAGCGCCGGCTGCAGGAGCTCAACACCAAGCTGATCCTGGCCGAGTCGTTCACGCGCGGCATCGCCGACAACCTGCCGGTGCGCGTCGCGTACTGGGACAGCGACGAGCGCTGCCGCTTCGCCAACCGCGTCTACTGCGACTGGTTCGGCAAGTCGCTCGACCAGGTGTTGGGCAAGACGACGGGGGAGATCTTCGGCGAGGACCGAGCGCCCGAGCGCCTCACGTACTCGAAGCTCGCGCTGGGCGGCGCGCCGCAGAAGTTCGAGAGCGAGGAGGTCAGCGCCGACGGCCGCTTCGGCATCTGGCAGGTGCAGTACATCCCCGACGTCCAGCGCGGCGAGGTGCGCGGCTTCTTCGTGCTCGCCTCGGACATCACGGCGTCCAAGCGCGCGCAGGCCGACCTGCAGACGCTCAACCTCGAGCTGGTGGCGGCGCGCGACGTCGCCGAGGACGCGGCGCAGGCCAAGTCCGCCTTCCTCGCCAACATGAGCCACGAGATCCGCACGCCGATGAACGTGATCATCGGCCTGACGCACCTGATGCTGCGCGACCAGCACGACCCGACGACGTCCGACCGACTCGCCAAGGTGGGCGACGCGGCGATGCACCTGCTCGACATCATCAACGACATCCTCGACCTGTCCAAGATCGACGCCGGCAAGCTCGTCCTAGCGCCGGTGGACTTCTCGGTCGACGCGCTGCTCGCGCGCGCGACGGCGCTCGTCACCGACGGCGCGCGCCGCAAGGGCCTGGCGCTGACTGTCGACCGCGGCGACCTGCCGCAGGCGCTGCGCGGCGACGCGCTGCGGCTGTCGCAGATCCTCGTCAACCTGCTCAGCAACGCGGTGAAGTTCACGGCGCGCGGCAGCGTCGTGCTGCGCTGCGACGTGCTGGCTCAGGCCGACAACGAGTGGACGATCCGCTTCGCGGTGCGAGATACGGGGGTGGGTATCTCGGCGGAAGCGCAGGCACGGCTCTTCAGTCCGTTCGAACAGGCCGACGGCTCCACGACGCGCCGCTTCGGCGGCACCGGGCTGGGGCTGTCGATCGCGCGCGAGCTGGCGCAGCTGATGGGCGGCACCGTCGGCGTCGAGAGCGAACTGGCGCGCGGCAGCGTGTTCTGGTTCACCGCCAAGCTGCATGCGGCCGGCGCGCAGGAGCAGAGCGCGCCGACGCCGCACGAGGCCGTCGTCGCGAGCCGCAGCGTCGAGCAGACGCTCAAGGATCGCCACGGCGACGCGCGCGTGCTGATCGCCGACGACAACCGCATCAACCAGGAGCTCGCCACCGAGCTGCTGCGCCTCGTCGACCTGCAGGTGGAGGTGGCCGACAACGGCCGCATCGCCGTCGACATGGCGCGCCGCGGCGCCTACGACCTGATCCTGATGGACATGCAGATGCCCGAGATGGACGGCCTCGAGGCCACGCGCTTGATCCGCACGGTGCCCGAGCTCGACTCCACGCCCATCGTGGCGATGACGGCCAGCGCGTTCGGCGCCGATCGCGACGCCTGCCTGGCCGCGGGCATGAACGACCACATCGGCAAGCCGGTGAACCCGGCCACGCTGTACGAGAAGATGCTGCGCTGGCTGGACGAGTCGCGCAAGGCGCCGCGCCCGGCGCCCGTCGACGCACCGGCGCCTCCGCCGCCGCCGGTCGCGCCGCAGCCTACCGACGCGCTGGAGCACATCGCGGCGCTGGACCTCGCGCGCGGCATGAGCCTGTTCGCCGGCCAGCGCGCGCTGTACATGCAGGCGCTCGGCTACTTCGTCGACCTCTACGACGACGGCCTCGCCGCGGTCGACAAGTACATCGCGGGCGCCCCGGGCGCGACGCGCGAGGCCGCGGGCCGCGAGATCCACTCGATGGGCGGCGCCGCCGCCGCGCTGGGCGCTGTCGAGCTCGAGAACGCGGCGCGCCACATCGACAAGCTGGTGCGCGGCGACCGCGCGAAGCCGGTCGACGATGCGGAGCTGCGTCCCGAACTGGAGCTGCTGCGCGACGACCTGGCCGGCCTCGTCGCCCGCCTGCGCAGCGCGCTGGGTCGCGGCAGCAAGAAGCGCGGCTGACGGCTACTTGACCGGAATGGCGGTGCCGCGATCGACCGCCACCGCCGTCACCGCGTTCTGCGGCGAGCCGTCCACGAGGCGGTCGGAGTAGGTGAGGTAGACCAGCGTGTTGCGTTCGCGATCGACCATGCGCACGATGCGCAGCCGCTTGAACAGCAGGCTCATGCGTTCGCTGAACACCTCCTCCTGCTGCGGCAACGGCTGCTTGACCGAGACCGGCCCGACCTGGCGGCACGCGATCGACGCCTCCGCCTTGTCCACGGCGACGCCCAGCGCCCCCTTGATGCCGCCGGTCTTGGCGCGCGACACGTAGCAGGTGATGCCGGCGACCTTCGGGTCGTCGTAGGCCTCGACGACGATCTTGTGGTCGGGGCCGATCCACTGGAAGGCGGTGTTGACGTCGCCGATTTGCTCGGCATGGAGGGCAGGCATCGCGACGAGGGCGAGCAGGGCGGCGACGGGACGGAGCGACGGGTGCATGCGGTTCCTTGAAAAGGGAGTGCGGATGCCCGCACTCTATGCGCAAGCGATGACCGCCGCCCGCGCCCGCGCGACGCGCTCAGGAACCGGCGCTCGCCGCGACCGCGCGCGGCCGGATCCACAGGTTCAGTTCGGTCGACAGCCGTTGCAGGCTCAGCGGCTTGGTGATGCGCGCGTTCATGCCGGATTCCAGGATGTGCGGCATGTCCTCGGGCGTCGTGTGGCCGGTCATGGCGAGGATGGGCACGTCGGCCAGCCCGGCCATCGCGCGGATCGCCTGGGCGGTGGCGTAGCCGTCCATGTCGGGCATCTCGCAGTCGAGCAGGATGCCGTCGAAGTTGCTGTCGACGGCGAGGATCGCGAGGGCCGCGCTGCCTTCGCTGGCGACCACGCAGGTCACGTCGAGGTTCTGCAGCATCTCGGCGGCGAGTTCGGCGCTGATGTCGGCGTCGTCCACCACCAGCAGGCGGGCGCCGGCGAACTGCCGTTGCGGATCGATCATGGTCGGGCCCTCCAGGGCAACACAGGACGTTCTGGAACCACGGCCGGCCAACGTCGAGCGACGCCGCGACCGCGTTTCTCCCCGCATCAGGCCCTCCCTGACCGGCGACGCACTGACCCTTCGTCGCGGCCGTCTGAGCGGCTCTGCGACTCGATTCACTATCCGGCATCGACGTGGCGCTGTCAATCGCCGACCGGCGCCGGCGGCGGCTCTTTCAGGCCGGTGCGAGCGCGGCCTCGAGCGCCGCCACCAGCGCGACCAGCAGCTGGCGCGCGTGCACCATCGCGAGGTCGACGCGTTCCGGCGCGGTCTCCTGCTTGAGGCAACGCTCCAGCTCGCCCGCGGCCGATTCCATGGCCCGTGCGCCCAGCCCCGCGGCCACGCCCTTGAGCGTGTGCGCCAGCCGCGCCGCGCTCGCGACGTCGCCCGCGCGCAGCGACGCCTGGATCTTGTCCAGTGCGCTCGCCTGCTGCACGACGAACTTGCGCAGCAGCCCGGCGTAGAACCTGGCGCTGATGCCGGTGCTGGCGAGCGTCGCGTCGACGTCCAGGCCGGCCACGGCGCGCAGCGCGTCCAGCGCCGACGGCTCGGGGACGGCCGCGACGGTGACCGGCGCCGCGACCGCGCGCGTCGCCGTCGCGGCGGCCTGATGGGGCTTGAGCGCGATCAGCAGCGCACGGCACAAGGCATCGGCGCTGACCGGCTTGCTGACGAAGCCGTTCATGCCGGCGGCCAGGCAGCGGTCGCGGTCGGCGGTCATCGCGTTGGCGGTCATCGCGATGATGGGCAGCACGTCGGCGGCGTGGGTCTCGCGGATCAGCCGCGTCGCGCCGATGCCATCCATCGTGGGCATCTGCATGTCCATCAGCACGAGGTCGTAGGGCCGGCCGTCGGCGTGCGCCGCATGCACATGGTTGACGCCGACCTGGCCGTTCTCGGCGAGGTCGACCTCGAAGCCGGCGTCGCGCAGCATCTCGGCGGCGATCTGCTGGTTGATCTCGTTGTCCTCCACCAGCAGGATGCGCGCGCCCAGCAGCGGCGCGAGCTGCGCCTCCAGCGCGCGGCTGCTGGCCTCGCGCTCGGCCGGCGTCGCCTGGCGCGGCGCGTGGCCGACGAGCTGCATCATGGCGTCGACCAGCAGCGACGGGCTCACCGGCTTGGACAGCACGTGCTCGACGCCCTCCTGGCGCGCGCGGGCCAGCAGCTCCTCGCGCCGATGGGCGGTGACCATCAGCATCAGCGGCATGGCCTGCGGCCGCACGGCCTTGATGGCGCGGATCGCCTCGAGGCCGTCCATGCCGGGCATGATCCAGTCCATCAGCAGGAAGTCGTAGGGCACGCCGCGCTCGTCGGCCTCGAGCACGCGCGCCACGGCGGCACGCCCCGAGGCGACGTGCTGCGCCGCGAAGCCGAGTTCGGTCAGCAGCTCGCACAGCACCAGCGCGACGGCCTCGTGGTCGTCGACCACCAGCACGCGGCTGCCGTGCAGCTCGATGCCGGGCCGCACGACCAGCTTGTCGGCCGAGCCGACGCCCAGCCGCGCCGTGAACCAGAACGTGCAGCCCTGCCCGTGAACGCTCTGCACGCCGACATCGCCGCCCATGGCCTGCGCCAGGTTCTTGCTGATCGCCAGGCCGAGGCCGGTGCCGCCGTACTGGCGCGTCGTCGACTTGTCGGCCTGCTCGAAGCTCGTGAACAGCCGGCCGGCCTGCTCCGGCGTCAGCCCGATGCCGCTGTCGGTGACGGAGAACTTCAGCAGAACCTCGGCCTCGTCGGCGTGCTCGACGCGCACGTCGATGCGCACCTCGCCGCGATCCGTGAACTTGACGGCGTTGCCGGCGTAGTTGATGAGGATCTGGCCGATGCGCAGCGGATCGCCGACGAGCACCCGCGGCAGCTCGCTGTCCATCACCCACAGCAGCTCGAGGCCCTTGGCATCGGCCTTCTCGGACAGCACGTCGACGACGTTGTCGAGCACAGCTTCCAGCTCGAACGGCAGCGCGTCGACCTGCAGCTTGCCCGATTCGATCTTCGAGAAGTCGAGGATGTCGTTGATGATGCCCAGCAGGTGCTCGCCGCTGCGCCTGATCTTGACGAGGTAGTCGTGCACGCGCGGCGGCATGTCGTACTTCACGGCCAGCCCCGACAGCCCGATGATCGCGTTCATCGGCGTGCGGATCTCGTGGCTCATGTTGGCGAGGAACTCGCTCTTGACGCGGCTGACCGACTCGGCCGCCGCGCGCGCGTCGCGCAGCTCGCGCGCCTGCAGCGCGTTGTCGAGCGCGATGGCGCCGAAGGCCGACAGCGTGCGGAAGATCAGCCGCTCGCGCTCGCCGTAGGCTGGCGAGATGCGCGACTGGATCGTCAACACGCCAAGCAGCTTGTCGCCGACGGTCAGCGGGCCGAACAGGCCAGTGGTGGCCGGCGCGATGTCGGGCACGGGCAGCATCTGCAGGTCGCCGCGGACGCGGTCGTACAGGAAGTCCTTGCGCTCGCGCGCGGCGCGGGCCGCGAGCGACTGCGGGTTGTCGAGCGCGATGCGCGCCAGCGGCCCGGCGCGACGCGCGCCCTGGTACATCCGGAACGCTTCGACGAGGCAGTCCTGCTCGGCGTCGAACGTGTAGATCGTCAGCAGGTCGGACGTGATCAGCGAGCCCACGTGCGTCGCCAGCGCCTCGAACACGCTCTCCGGGTCGAGTTTGCCCGCGATCTCCTGGCCGATCACGCCGAGCCGGTCCAGCGTGACGATCGCCAGCTCCAGGATGCGCACGCGGGCGGTTTCGGCGGCGGCCAGATCCTGCTGCAGCTGGCGCGCGCGCTGCGCGGTCTCGGCCTCGTGGCGCGCCTGTACCGCCTCCATCGCCTGCGTCGCGTTGCGCGAGTTCTCGTTCTCGACGGCCGTCCTGGCCTGGCGCTCGAAGGCCAGCGCGCGCGCGAGGTCGCCGGCCTGTTCCCAGGCGCGCGACGACTGCGACAGGTGCCGCGCGCTCGGCAGGCTGCCCTCCGACTCCGCTGTGAGCTCGGCCAGCAGCGCGATGTAGTGCAGCGCGGGCGTCGGCGCGAACAGGATGGCCGGGCCCGGCAGCGTCGCCTGCAGGTGCAGCTCGACCAGCGCTTCCAGCGCGTGGCTTCGCGTGTCGTGTCCCGGCGCTTGTTCGTAGGCGAGCAGCGTCAGGCGATGCGCGCCCTCGAAGTCGCCGCGCGCCGCCAGGCAGCGTCCCTCGCCGACCATCGTGCGCGGCAGCAGCACGTCGAAGTCGTGCGTCGACGCGCGCTCGTGGGCGAGACGAAAGATCTCCAGCGCGCCGTCGACGTTGCCCGCGGCCAGGCGCGCCTCGCCGAGATGGATCTGCGCGACCACCGAGTTGAAACCCGACGCGATCGGCGCCAGGTCGACGCAGGCGCGTTCGAGCAGTTCCAGCCGCGCGCGCTGGTTGCCGAGCATGTGGTGGTTGCGCGCCAACGCGGCGAGCGCGTGCGCGACATAGGCCGGCCAGCCGTGCTCGCGCGCCGTGGCCAGCGCGGCCTCGCGCAACGTGATCGCGGCGAGGACGTCGTTGAGGCTCTCGTGGGCGATGGCGCAGTTGAGCGCCAGGTGCACGTGCAGGCGAGGCAAGCCCATGGCCATGGCGCGCTGCATGTTGGCGCGGAGGTGCGGGACGATCTCCGAGAAATGCCCCGCGTAGAACTGCACCGAGCCACGCGGGATCGACGCGTAGGGTTCGGGGCCGCGCAGCGCGATTTCCGGCCGGGCGGCGAGCCACGACTCGAGCTGCTCCATGCGCGCCGTCCGGGCGGGCGTGAGGCCGGGAATCGCGGTCACGATCTCTGCCAGTGCGATGCCTTCGCGCACCTCGTCGCCCTGCGCGAGCAGCCGCTGGTAGGCGTCCTCGGAGGCCTTGACGGGGTCGCCCAGGCCCCAGGTGCGGCCGTTCTGCACCCGCAGCAGCAGGCAGTCGCCCACGCCGATGCCGTCGTCCAGGCTCTCGAACACCGCCTGCGCGCGCGCCAGCAGGCGATCGGCCTCGTCGATCTCGAGGGCGAGGGCGGCCACTTCGGCGCACGCCAGGTCCAGCCGCGCGGCCATGCGCCGGCCGGAGCGATCGGTGCGCGCCGCGAGCGCCGGCGCGATGGCGTCGGCGATCGCGCGCGCGCGCCTACCGTCGCGTTGGCGCAGATGCCAGGCCAGAGCCACCTGCGGCGCGAGCCACGCGGGTCGGCGCGCCGCCAGACGTTCCAGCCGGATGAAGTCGTCGTCGTGCAGGCAGTGCGCCGGATGGCGCGAAGCCAGCCGCTTCTGCGCGGGGTCGCCAGACATGTCCCAACTCCTTGGCGTTCCGGAGGCGCCCCTCTCGCGCCTCTTTTCGCCGCCCCCAGAATTCCACCGATCCGGCGGCGACTCCATCCCCTCCAACCCGCGCGTGCGAACATTCGAGTCCTCATGAGCCTCGATACTTCAAGCATCGCCGCCGCCATCGTCGACCTCGACGGCACGATGGTCGACACCGTCGGCGACTTCGAGCAGGCGCTGGCGCTCACGCTGGCCGAGCTCGGACTGCCGCCGGTCGATCGCGGGTTCATCAGGCGCACCGTGGGTCGCGGCAGCATGCACCTGCTGCGGCAGACGCTCGCGCAGGCGGGCGGCGCGCCCGAGCTGATCGAGGTGGCGTGGACGCACTACCAGCGCCACTACGCCGACATCAACGGCCGGCACGCCGACGTCTACCCCGGCGTGCACGAAGGCCTCGCCGCGATGCGGGCGCACGGTTGGCGCCTGGCCTGCGTGACGAACAAGCCGCGCGCGTTCGCGCTGGCGCTGCTGGAGGCCAAGGGCCTGCTGGCGCTGTTCGAGCACGTCTTCGGCGGCGACTCGTTCGAGCGCCACAAGCCCGATCCCCTGCCGCTGATCAGGACCTGCGAGGCTCTCGGCACGGTGCCGGCGCGCACGTTGATGGTGGGTGATTCGAGCAACGACTGCGAGGCCGCGCGCGCCGCGGGCTGCCCCGTCGTGCTCGTGAGCTACGGCTACAACCACGGCGAGCCGGTGGCCGAGGCGCGCCCCGACCGCGTGATCGACCGTCTCGACGCGTTGCTCTGACGCCGGCCGCGCCATGAAAAAGGCGGCCCGCGGGCCGCCTTGTCCCTTCGCGCGAGGCGCCTCAGGAATCGAGGTCGAAGGCCAGGTCGACCAGCGCCGTGTGGCCCTTGGGCGTCGCCTTGAAGCGCCACTGCCGCACCGCGTCGACCGCGGCGGCGTTCAGGCTGGGGCTGGTGGTCTTCATCACGGTGACGACGTCGACGACGCCGTCCGCGCCCACTTCGAACTTCACCTCGACCTCGCCCTTGCGCAGGCGGCGCATCGTGTTGATCGGGAACTGCGGATCGGCCGACTTGACCATGATCAGGCCCGGATCCGGCTCTTCCTCGGCGACGGGCACGTCGATCTGCGGCGCCGACGCGCTCGGCGCGATCAGCGATCCGGCGACGCCGGCCGACGACACGCCGGCGTCGACGCCACCGGTGCTCATCGCGCTCGCGTTGCCGGTGTTGGCGGCGCCGGTGGCAGCGGCCAGCGAGGGCGCGACGGCGCCCGACGGTGCGGCGACGACGACCGGCGCCGGCATCGCATTGGCCGAGTCGGCCGAGGTCGTGGCGGCGGGCGACGGCGACGTCGTCGCGGATGCGACCTTCACGGGCGCAGGCGCAGGCGCCGGCGCGACCGCGACCTTGGCCTGCGGTGCCGCGGCGACGGCCGGACGCGTCGCGGCGGCGGCCTTGGGAGCCGGCGTCGTCGCGAGGACGCGGATCCAGTACATCGTCCGGTCGCTCTCCTTCTGCGCCCGGTCGGCGGCGGCGGATGCGGCGGCGGACGGCGCGACCACCTGGGCTGACGTCATGGTGCTGGCGGCAGCGCCGGCCAGCAGCAGGACGCAGCGCGCGATGATTCTCAAATCAGTCATGGCGATCGTGCTCACGTGACACGTTGCGGTCGCGACGGCGGGACGTGATCCCGCCGCGCGTGTTGGTTCTGGAGCTCGACTGCGTCCCAACGACGGAAAATCGCAGCGAGACGCCGAAGTCTAGCGACAAGTAACGACATGCAAGGCCTATGCCGCGGAAAAGGGATTGCCAAACCCCGTGGAATGCGCAATACGTCACTATGCGGCAAGCACTGCCGAGCAAGGGCCTCGGGATAACCCTTGGTCGATTCAGGCGCCGCGACGACACGCACGCAATCTCTCCGCGGCTTCGCGCGGCCCGAAGCCTGCCCCTCGCAACGGCGTCGACGGTGCGCTGGCCGGTGGTCGATTCCTTCGGCTAAACTGGGCCGCATGTCCGAAGGCTTCTTCCTCTCCTGCACCGCCGCGAAAGCGTGCGCGGTGCGGTCGCACGACCAGGGAGCCTGGGTCTGGCGACGCCGTTCGTGACGAACGTGCGCGCTTAGGCGTCGACGACTGGAGCCTCCGCCAGGCACCGTCGCGGTGCCGGCGCCGCACCGCGGCGGCCCATCGCCTTCGCGCGTGCACCTTGGATGACGTCACGCCTGCGCGCCGCGCAGCGTCGTCGAAAATCTTCGCCGCATCGCCCACGCGACCTTCCAGCAACGGCGTCGCGGCGCACCCGGCCAACGGAGTCTTCCCATCTTGATCACCGAACTCGAATTCAAGAGCCTCGCCGCCCAGGGCTTCAACCGCATCCCGCTGATCTTCGAGGCGTTCGCCGACCTCGAGACGCCGCTGTCGCTGTACCTCAAGCTCGCCGGCGGACAGCCGCAGAGCTTCCTGCTGGAGTCGGTCGTCGGCGGCGAGCGCTTCGGGCGCTACTCGTTCATCGGCCTGCCGGCGCGCACGCGCGTGCAGGCCACGGGGCTGCGTACCGAGGTCGTCACCGACGGCCAGGTCGTCGAGACGCACGACGGCAATCCGCTGGCGTTCATCGAGGCGTTCCAGAAGCGCTTCAAGGTCGCGCTGCGCCCGGGCCTGCCGCGCTTCTGCGGCGGCCTCGCCGGCTATTTCGGCTACGACGCCGTGCGCTACATCGAGCCCAAGCTCGCCGGCACGACGAAGGCCGGCGGCCTCGACACGCCCGACATCCTGCTGCTGCAGACCGAGGAGCTGGCGGTCATCGACAACCTCTCGGGCCGCCTGTACCTGATCGTCTACGCGGATCCGTCGACCCCGGACGCGTTCTTCGCCACCAAGCGCCGCCTGAACGAACTGGCCGACAAGCTGCGCTATTCGGTGACGGCGCCGGCCGTCAGGCGCGGCCCGTCGTACGCGGTGCAGCGCGAGTTCTCGAAGGAGGCCTACATCGAGGCCGTGCTCAAGGCCAAGGAGTACATCGCCGCGGGCGACATGATGCAGGTGCAGGTCGGCCAGCGGCTGCAGAAGCGCTACACGGAGTCGCCGCTGAGCCTGTACCGCGCGCTGCGCTCGCTCAATCCGTCGCCGTACATGTATTTCTACGACATGGGCACGTTCCAGATCGTCGGCGCGTCGCCCGAGATCCTGGTGCGCCACGAGCACGTGGCCGAAGGCGAGAAGATCACGATCCGCCCGCTCGCGGGCACGCGTCCGCGCGGCGCGTCGCCCGAGGCCGACATCGCCATCGAGAAGGAACTGCTGGACGATCCGAAGGAGCGCGCCGAGCACCTGATGCTGATCGACCTCGCGCGCAACGACATCGGCCGCATCACGCAGACGGGCAGCGTCAAGGTGACGGACGCCTTCGTCGTCGAGCGCTACTCGCACGTGATGCACATCGTCAGCAACGTCGAGGGCCTGCTCAAGCCGGGGCTGAGCAACATGGACGTGCTGCGCGCCACCTTCCCCGCCGGCACGCTCAGCGGCGCGCCCAAGATCCGCGCGATGGAGATCATCGACGAGCTCGAGCCCGTCAAGCGCGGCATCTACGGCGGGGCTTGCGGCTACCTGAGCTTCGCGGGCGACATGGACGTGGCCATCGCGATTCGCACGGGCATCGTGCAAAACAACACGCTTTACGTGCAGGCCGCGGCCGGCGTCGTGGCAGATTCGGTCCCCGAGATGGAATGGCGCGAGACCGAGGCCAAGGCGCGTGCGCTGCTGCGCGCGGCCGAGCTGGTCGAGGAAGGTTTCTAGAAGCCTTCCGCGACTTGCCAACGCTCGCGAAACGCGCATAGTGTGATTGTTCGGCGTCCGCGGGCGCCGTGGTCGCGGAGGTCATCATGTCCCAGCATCGCTCGTCAGCCGTCCCTGCACGCCATTCGCGCTTGCCGGCGCGCCTGCTGCGTCTCGCCTGCCTGGCCGTGCCGCTCGCGCTCGGCGCGTGCGCGAGCACCGACAGCCGGCAACTGGTCGCCGAGGCGCCGAGCTTCTTCGACGATGCCAGCTTCGCGCCGTCCACGCAGCCGCTCGATCCGGCCGACGTCTTCAAGCTGACGCCCGCGATGCTGGACTACATCGACAACGAGATCCTGCCGCTGTCGCGCAAGAAGGGCCTGGCGGAGGCGCTCACCGATGCGCTCTACACGCGCAGCAAGCTGCAGCTCGAATACGAGGCCTCGATGACGCGCAACGCCGCGGAGGCGTTCGAGGCGCGCCAGGGCAACTGCCTGTCGCTGGTCATCATGACCGGCGCGTTCGCCAGGGCGATGGGGCTGAACGTCGTGTTCCAGCAGGCCAGCATCGACGAGATGTGGACCCGCAGCGGCGACATGTATTTCATGAGTGGCCACGTGAACCTGCAGCTCGATCGACCGTTCTCCGAGACCGTGGCCCGGGTCGATCGTTACCGCACGTTCACGATCGACTTCCTGCCGCAGGAAGACACCGCGGGCCTGCGCATCCGTCCGATCCACGAGAACACCGTGCTGGCGATGTACATGAACAACCGCGCCGCCGAGGCGCTGGTGCTCGGCCAGATCGACAACGCCTACTGGCGCGCCCGCGAGGCCGTGCGCCTCGACCCGAAGTTCCTCAGCGCCTACAACACGCTGGCCGTGATCTACCTGCGCCACGGCGACGCCGCCCGTGCCGAGGCCGTGCTGCACGCCGCCCTGATGCTGGCGCCCGAGAACCCGCGCATGCTGGCCAACGACGCGCAGTCGCTGCGCCGGCTCGGCCGGGTGGCGGAGGCCGAGGCGGTGGACAAGCGGCTGGCGGCGGTCGAGCCCTATCCGCCGTTCTACTTCTACAACCTCGGCGAGGCGGCGTTGAAGGCGAACGACTTCGCGACGGCACGCACGATGTTCAAGCGCGAGATCGATCGCGAGCCCGATTACCACGAGTTCCACTACGGCCTGGCGGTCGCCGACTTCGGCATGGGCCGCCTCGACGAGGCGCGCGCCGAACTCGCCATCGCGCTGGAGAACTCCGTCAAGCGCACCGACCACGACCTCTACGCGGCCAAGCTCGACAAGCTGAAGTCCTATCGCCAGTGGACGCCGGCGGCGCAGCCGAACGTGCAGTGACGCGCGGCGTCAGGCGTCTGTTCGACCACGCACCAGCTCCAGCCGCACCGTGAGCGCGTGAGCGCGCGCGTCCGACTGGGCGATCAGCAGGCGTTCGCGGATCTGGGCGGACTGCCGGTAGCTGTCGAGTGCCGCGCGCCAGTGCTGGCGCTCCTCGTTGAGCAGGCTGTTCTCGAGGTGCGCTTCGGCAAGCTCCTTCAGCAACGCGCTTTCGGCGAGCAGTTCCAGCGCGAGGCCGATGTGCGCCGACGCGCGCCGGTACTGCCCGGCCAGGCGCTCGATGCGGCCCAGGCGCAGCTCGAGGATGCCGCGGTCGGGGCCGGCCTTGGCCGCGTCGGCCGACTTCACGCCGATCTGCAAGGCCTCGCGCGCCTTCTCGTGCTGGCCCAGCGCGATGTAGGCGTCGGCGACGTCCTCGCAGCCCTTGGCCACCGGATAGTGCTGGCCGGCGGCCACCAGGCGCTCGACCTGCGACGGGAAAGCCGCGAGCAGCTCGCCGAGCTCCGGCGTCTCGACGCCGTTGCAGCGGCCCACCGCGAGGATCAGCCGCTGCAGCAGCAGGTTCATCTTCACGGCACCGTGCAGATAGGGATCCTCGAATTCGGGCAGCAGGCTCTCGGCCACCGTGGAGTGCTTGACGGCCTGCTCCAGGTCGCCGAGCGCGTGGTACGTGCTGCCGCAGTTGACCCAGAACAGGCAGCGATCGCGCGGGCCCTCCACCAGCGGCAGCAGGGCCTTGGCGCGCTCGAGCAACTCCAGCGCGCCGGTGGCGTCGCCGGTGCGTGCGACGGCCGAGGCGAGCATCGTGAGGCTGCGCATCAGCCGCGTGCCGGGCGCGAGCTTGGCGATGGCGCGGTAACCCGCGATCACCGCCTCCTTGGCGCGGCCGGCGTTCAGGTGGCTCAACGCGAGCACGAAATCGCACCAGCCGGTGCTTTGCGGATCGCCGTTGGCGACCAGCGCGGGGCGCAACGCGTTGCAGATCGCGATGGCCTCGTCGATGCGGCCGGAGCGCGAACAGATCTCGGCGCGGTCGAGCTGCTCGGCGATGGTCGGCGGCTGCTGCGAGCTCGCGTCGACGTCGGCCGTCTCGCCATGGCGGCGCGGCTTGCGCGGCTGCGGGCGCGCGCGCAACGCGTCGGCCAGATGGGCCAGGTTGGCGCCGGCGGCCGGCTTGTCGGCCAAGGGGTCGTCTTGCGTGGGCATCGTCCGATCGTAGCGACGGCACGCGCGCGGCGCGATCCGGACTGACATCAATCGACGCGCCGTTTCGTGCGAAGAGACACGCTTGCGGCCGCAAGAAGGCAGACGCCGCGCGGCGCGCTTAGAATGGGCTGGACATGAAGCTGCTCTCGACCATCTTCCACACCGGGCATTGGCGCTGGTGAAGATCCCGGCCCGGGTTGCGCCGCCTGAGCGCGCGCGTCCCGTTTGACCGAGCCGCGGGCCACCGCGGCTGACGAGAGACCCCGATTGACCGTTCCGCGCCACGCGGACACCGCGAGTCAGTCAAAGCCAGACCCAGGAACGCTCATGCTTCTGATGATCGACAACTACGATTCCTTCACGTTCAACCTCGTGCAGTATTTCGGCGAGCTCGGGCAGGAGGTGCGCGTCGTGCGCAACGACGAGATCAGCGTGGAGGAGATCGGCGCGATGAAGCCCGATCACCTGGTGCTGTCGCCCGGGCCCTGCTCGCCCGCCGAGGCCGGCGTCTGCGTGCCGGCGATCCGGGCCTACATCGGCAAGCTGCCGATCCTGGGCGTGTGCCTGGGCCACCAGAGCATCGGCGCCGCGCTCGGCGGCCGCATCGTGCGCGCGCAACGCCAGATGCACGGCAAGGCCAGCACGCTGACCACCGACGGCGAGGGCGTCTACGCGGGCCTGCCGCGCGAGTTCAGCGTGATCCGCTACCACTCGCTGGCGATCGAGCCGGAGACCTGTCCGGCGGAGCTGGTCGTCACATCGCGGTCGGAAGATGGCGAGATCATGGGCGTGCGCCACCGCGAGCTGGCCGGCACGCGCACGCCGCTGGAGGGCGTGCAGTTCCATCCGGAGTCCATCCTGTCCGAACACGGCCACGCGATGCTGCGCAACTTCCTTCAACTGAGCCAAGTCCAATGAGCACGATCGTCGACCTCCGCAGCGATACCGTCACACGCCCGACGCCGGGCATGCGCGACGCGATGTTCAGCGCGCCGCTCGGCGACGACGTCTTCGGCGACGACCCGAGCGTCAACGCGCTGCAGGAGCGCGTCGCCGCCATGTTCGGCAAGGAGGCTGCGCTGTTCATGCCCACCGGCACGCAGAGCAACCTCGCGGCCTTGATGAGCCATTGCCAGCGCGGCGACGAGTACCTGGTCGGCCAGATGGCGCACACCTACCGCTGGGAGGGCGGCGGCGCCGCGGTGCTGGGCTCGATCCAGCCGCAGCCTATCTCGCACCAGGCTGACGGCTCGCTGGCGCTGGCCGACATCGAAGCCTCGATCAAGCCCGACGACGCGCACTTCGCGCGCACCCGTCTGCTGTGCCTCGAGAACACCTTCGGCGGGCAGCCGCTGTCGATGTCGTACCTGCACGATGCGACCGCGCTGGCACGCAAGCACGGCCTCGCGACGCACCTGGACGGCGCGCGCGTGTTCAACGCCGCGGTCGCGCAGGCCGAGGCCAGCGGCGGCGATCCGTACGCCGAAGCGCGGGCCATCGCCGACCTGTTCGACAGCGTCTCGGTCTGCTTCAGCAAGGGCCTGGGCGCGCCGGTGGGCTCGGCGCTGGTCGGCTCGCGCGAGCTGATCGCGCGCGCGAAACGCGTGCGCAAGATGGCCGGCGGCGGCATGCGCCAGGCCGGGCTGCTGGCGGCCGCGGCGTCGTACGCGCTGGATCATCACGTCGCCCGGCTGCGCGACGATCACGCCAACGCGCGCCGCCTCGCCGACGGCCTCTCCGGCATCGCCGGCCTGACGTTCGCGCCGCCCGCCAGCAACATCCTGTTCGTCGATCTCGCGCCTGCGCTCGTGCAGGCGCGCACGGCGGCGAAGTGGGGCGGCGAGCACGACTCGCTGGTCGAGCAGCTGCGCTCGCGCGGCGTGCTGTGCACGGGCCTGTACAAGCTGCGTTTCGTCACCCATCTCGATGTCGACGCGGCCGGCATCGACCGCGCGATCGCCGAGATCCGTCGCGCCGTCGGCGCCTGAAAGAAGACCATGCCGATTTCGGACACCGAGGCGCTGACCCGCGTCATCGAGCACCGCGAGATCTTCCACGACGAGATGCTCGCGCTGATGCGCCGCATCATGAGCGGCGAGATGTCGCCGGTGATGATCGCGGCCATCGCGATCGGGCTGCGCGTGAAGAAGGAGACGATCGGCGAGATCACCGCCGCGGCCACCGTGATGCGCGAGTTCGCGGTGCCTGTGCCGGTGCTCGATCGCACCAACCTGGTCGACATCGTCGGCACCGGCGGCGACAGCTCGCACACGTTCAACATCTCGACGGCGTCGGTGTTCGTCGCCGCGGCCGCCGGCGCGCGCGTGGCCAAGCACGGCGGGCGCAGCGTGTCGTCGACCTCGGGCAGCGCGGACGTGATGGAAGCGCTGGGCGCGCACATCAACCTCGCGCCCGGGCTGGTGGCCACCTGTCTGCAGGAGACCGGCATCGGCTTCATGTTCGCGCCGAACCACCACGCGTCGATGAAATACGCCGCGCCCGTGCGCAAGGAGCTGGGCGTGCGCACGCTGTTCAACATCCTGGGCCCGCTGACGAACCCGGCCGGCGCGCCCAACCAGCTGATGGGCGTGTTCCACCCCGACCTCGTGGGCATCCAGGTGCGCGTCCTGCAGCGCCTCGGCTCCGAGCACGTGATGGTCGTGTACGGGCAGAACGGCATGGACGAGGTCTCGCTGTCGGGCGAAACGTTGGTGGGCGAGCTGAACAACGGCGAGGTGCGCGAATACGTCGTGCATCCGAGCGACTTCGGACTGCCGGTGTACGACTCGCGCGTGCTGCGCGTGGCCAACCAGCAGGAATCGGTCGCCTGCATCCGGCGCGCGCTGTCCAACGAGGACGGGCCGATCCGCGACATCGTGCTGCTCAACGCCGGCGCCGCGCTGTACTGCGCCGGCGTGGCCGCCTCGGTGGCCGAGGGCGTCAGGCGTGCCCGCGAGGCCGTGGCGTCCGGCGCGGCGCAGGCCAAGCTGGAGCAGTTCGTGACCGTCACCCAGAAGCTCAAGCCGAATGTCTGACATCCTGCAACGCATCGTCGAGGTCAAGCGCGAGGAGATCGCCGCCGCCCGTCCCAAACGCAGCGCCGCCGACCTGCAGGAGCTCGCGCGCGGCCAGTCCGCGCCGCGCGGCTTCGGCGCGGCGATGCGCGCGAAGGTGGCGCGCGGCGACGCCGCCGTCATCGCCGAGATCAAGAAGGCCAGCCCCAGCAAGGGCGTTCTGCGCGAGCAGTTCGAGCCGGCCGCGATCGCCGCCAGCTACGCGAAGCACGGCGCGGCGTGCCTGTCGGTGCTGACCGACGTGCAGTTCTTCCAGGGTCACGCCGACTTCCTGGTCGCCGCGCGCGCCGCGTGCGTGCTGCCGGTGATCCGCAAGGACTTCCTCATCGATCCGTACCAGGTCGTCGAGGCGCGCGCGATGGGCGCCGACTGCGTGCTGCTGATCGCCGCCTGCCTGGGCGACGGCCAGATGGCCGAGCTCGAGCACGCCGCGTTCGAGCAGGGCATGGACGTGCTGGTAGAGGTGCATGACGGCGCCGAGCTCCAGCGCGCGCTGCGCCTGAAGACGCCGCTGCTGGGCATCAACAACCGCAATCTGCGCACGTTCGAGGTCACGCTGCAGACGACGCTGGACCTGATGGCCGCGGTGCCGCCCGATCGCCTGCTGGTCACCGAGTCCGGCATCCTCGCGCAGCCCGACGTCGCGAAGATGCGCTCGGCCGGCGTGCACGCGTTCCTGGTCGGCGAGGCCTTCATGCGCGCGGCCGACCCGGGCGTCGCGCTCGGGGCCTTGTTCGGCGCGCCCAAGCCATGAGCGCCGCCCGGCCGCCCGAAGGCGCTCGCTCCGCAGTGCGCAGCACGGAGGTTTCTTGATGTCCGGCCAGTCCGATCTGCCGTTCGGCGACCCGGGCGAGCGGGACGGCGTGCCGCAGGTGCGTCGCGCCGACGACCTGCCGGCCGCGTTCGCGCATCTGCCCGCGGCCTGGCGCGCGGTGCTGACGGGCTGGACGCCCACCGCCGAGCGGGCCGTCGTCGCGGCCGTGAAATCGGTGTCCGCGGATCGCGAGATCGCGCCGCCGGATCCGTTCCGTGCACTGCGCCTGGTCGCGCCCGCGGACGTCAAGGTCGTCGTGTTCGGCCAGGATCCGTATCCGCGCCCGGGCCATGCCACGGGGCTGGCGTTCTCGGCCGGCCACGGCAAGCCGGTGTCGTTGCGGCGCATCTTCGACATCCTCAAGGCCGACCGGCCGGGCTGGCAGCCGCCGGAGCGCTGGGTGCTCGACGGTTGGGCCCGTCAGGGCGTGCTGATGCTCAACACCGTGCTCACCGTCGAGGTGGGCGCGGCGGGCGCGCACATGAACTGCGGTTGGCAATCACTCACTTCCGATATCGTTCGCGTGCTGGCAGGCCGCGCCGCGCCGCCGACCTTCCTGCTGTGGGGCAAGCCGGCCCAGGCCTTCTTCGACGCCGCCTGTCCGGCCGGCTCGAGCGCGCGCGTGCTGCGCGCGCGCCACCCGTCGCAGGATTTCAAGCGCGAGTTCATGGCCGACGGCAGCCACTTCGCTGCCACGGCCGAGCAGATCGACTGGTGGTCGCTTACCTGAGGAGCAGCGACATCCTCATGACACCCGCGGCAGCGCTGACGGAGGCCGGGGGTCTATTCAATCCCGAATTCCATGTGGTATAGTTGCGGGCTTCGCTGCGCGGAGGGGTGGCCGAGTGGTTAAAGGCAGCAGACTGTAAATCTGCCCGCTAACGCGTACGCTGGTTCGAATCCAGCCTCCTCCACCAACAAAGCGAAGACTGTCCCTGGCTCCAGGCGGGAGTAGTTCAATGGTAGAACCCTAGCCTTCCAAGCTAATGACGCGGGTTCGATTCCCGTCTCCCGCTCCAGAGTAGTGGCAGGGAAGCCAGCAGGACAGCAGCAGTACCGGTACGACAGGTTTTGATGTCGGCAGCGGTTTGAACACAGGTGCCGAGCCCGTGTCCAAGCCCGTGTCGATGCCCATGTGGCTCAGTGGTAGAGCACTCCCTTGGTAAGGGAGAGGTCGCGCGTTCGATCCGCGCCATGGGCACCACTTTTCTTCTTCGACTTTCTCGAACGCTTGACTAGGAGCGCAAGATGGCAAAAGGTAAATTCGAACGGACCAAGCCGCACGTCAATGTGGGCACGATCGGTCACGTTGACCACGGCAAGACCACGCTGACGGCGGCGATCACGACGGTTCTGTCGAAGAAGTTCGGCGGCGAAGCCAAGGCGTACGACCAGATCGACGCGGCGCCGGAAGAAAAGGCACGCGGCATCACGATCAACACCGCGCACGTCGAGTACGAGACGGCCAACCGCCACTACGCGCACGTCGACTGCCCGGGCCACGCCGACTACGTCAAGAACATGATCACCGGTGCCGCCCAGATGGACGGCGCCATCCTGGTGTGCTCGGCCGCTGACGGCCCGATGCCCCAGACGCGCGAGCACATCCTGCTGTCGCGCCAGGTCGGCGTGCCCTACATCATCGTCTTCCTGAACAAGGCCGACATGGTGGACGACGCCGAACTGCTCGAGCTGGTCGAGATGGAAGTGCGCGAACTGCTGTCGAAGTACGACTTCCCGGGCGACGACACCCCGATCATCAAGGGCTCGGCGAAGCTGGCGCTCGAAGGCGACAAGGGCGAGCTGGGCGAAGAAGCCATCATGAAGCTGGCCGACGCGCTCGACACCTACATCCCGACGCCTGAGCGTGCCGTTGACGGCGCCTTCCTGATGCCGGTCGAAGACGTGTTCTCGATCTCGGGCCGCGGCACCGTCGTGACCGGCCGTATCGAACGCGGCATCGTCAAGGTCGGCGAGGAAATCGAGATCGTCGGTATCTCCGCCACCCAGAAGACGACCTGCACGGGCGTGGAAATGTTCCGCAAGCTGCTGGACCAGGGCCAGGCCGGCG
>Ga0302311_10000774_pt1 | contig 38947 bp, 29 predicted proteins | sample III_Palsa_N1_3_FD_200449 | JGI IMG/M metagenome (GOLD analysis project Ga0302311, IMG submission 200449) | Peat permafrost microbial communities from Stordalen Mire near Abisko, Sweden - III_Palsa_N1_3 | ecosystem: Environmental > Terrestrial > Soil > Palsa > Peat permafrost | place: Sweden... | reverse complement strand
CTTCCATCCGAGCAGCTCCGCCGCATCGAGGGTGGCGGCGCGGATGGCCTGCATGGGCGTCATCCCGTAGCGCACCATCACCGCGAATTGCCGCGCGTTGTTTCCGTGCGGGTAGACGCCGGCGTCCGTCCCGAAGGCCATCCGCACCCCGGCCTTCACCGCCCGGGCGAAGCTGTCGCGCTGCAGCTGCCCCAGCGCCTTCTCCTTCTCGATGGACTCCGGGAGCATCCCATTCTTCAAACCCTCCTCGAGGATGAAGTCGTCGTTGTAGATGTCCATCACCAGGAAGGTGCCGTGCTCCTTGGCCAGCTTCAGGCCCTCGTCGTCGATGAGGCTCGCGTGCTCGATGGAGTCCACGCCGGCGCGGATGGCCTCCTTGATGGACTGCGTCCCGTGGGCGTGGGCCGCCACCTTCCGGCCCGCGCGGTGCGCCTCCTCGACGATGGCCCGCATCTCCTCGAGCGAGTACTGCGGCGCGCCGGGCTGGTCTCCCTTGGAGAGGACGCCGCCGGAGGCGCACACCTTCACCAGGTCCGCGCCGTACTTGATGACTTCCCGCGCCTTGGTGCGCGCCTCCCAGGGGCCATCGGCCACGCCCTCGTCCTTGAAGTGAAACTTCGGCGCGAGGAGGTTTTCGTCGCAGTGGCCCCCGGTGATGCCCAGGGCCGGTCCGGACACGAGGAGGCGAGGGCCGGGGAGCTCGCCGGCGTCGATGGCTTCCCTTAGGGCGACGTCGGAGAAGCCCCCGGCCCCGACGTTGCGGGCCGAGGTGAAGCCAGCCAGGAGTGTCCGTCCGGCATTGGTGGCTCCGTACAGCGTCTCCCGCGCCAGGGAGACGCCCAGCTCCCGGTAGCCTGAATTCTCCGGGACGCTGGTGAGGTGGACGTGAGCGTCGATGAGGCCCGGAAGCAGCGTGGCCGCGCCCAGGTCGAGCACCTGCGCGTCCTTCGGAATGGCCAGGGACGTCCCCACCTCCACAATGCGTCCGTCCTCGATGAGCACCACCGCCGGGCTCAGCACCCGGTCACTCTTCCCGTCGATGAGGTGGGCGGCCTTCACCGCCACTCGCACCGGGGCGGCCAGCGTCGCCGAGGCGGCCAGCAGTGTCAGCACCCACGTCCAACCCCAAAGTCGCCGCATGGAAGAGGCCTCCATCAAAAACGCGCCGGAGGACTAGCACGCTCGCGCCCGGGGAAGGGCATGAAGTCAGGGGCCGCCTGCGGAGGTTTGCGCTTGGCCCGCCCGCGCTGCCACTCGCGCTTTCCAAAAGACAGCGCCCGAGGAGGAGGGCAATGCTTCTGTCCGAAGGCCGTAGTTTGCGCGGACGGACGGGGAAGCGGACAGCCTCCGCTTCGGGATGTTCCCTCAGTGACTCGACGACACCCTGGCATGGCAGAAGACACACAACAGCGAGGGCCTGACGTGTGGAGACTCGCCCCGACTGCGGGCGCGCGACGCCTCGTCTTCCTCTTGACGCTCCTCTGCCTCGGCAGCTCGCTCCAGGCGGCCGAGCCTCCCCTCACGCTCCTCGACGGCACGCCGCTTGGCCGCAAGGACGTCGACGCCACGGTGACGCGCCTCATGGCCCTGGCCGACGTCACCGGCGTCGGCGTGGCCCTCCTCGACAGGGGCGACGTCGTCTACCTCAAGGCCTACGGCTTCCGGGACACGGCGAAGCGCCTGCCGCTGACGCCCGACTCGGTCATGACGGCTGCCTCCCTCACCAAGGCCGCCTTCGCCACCGTCGTCATGCAGCTCGTGCAGGACGGGACGCTGGACCTCGACAAGCCCGTCTTCCAATACCTCCCCAAGCCGCTGCCGGAGTACCCCGCCTACCGGGACCTGGCCTCCGATGCCCGCTACAAGAAGCTGACGCTGCGGATGCTTCTCAGCCACACCAGCGGATTTCCCAACTGGCGGGGGCTGACGGACAGCCAAAAGCTCAACATCAACTTCGAGCCGGGCTCCCGCTACGCCTACTCCGGCGAGGGCATCGTCCTCGCCCAGCTTTTGGTGGAGACCGTCACCGGGAAACCCCTCAACACCTTGATGCGCGAGCGTCTCTTCTTCCCGGACGGCATGCGGCGCACGAGCCTGGTGTGGGAGAGCCGCTTCGAGAGCGACTTCGCCAACGGCTACGACGCCTGGGGCCGCTCGCTAGGGCCCGAGCGCCGGCACACGGCCGACGCAGCGGGCTCGATGCAGACCACGCTGCGCGACTACGCGAGCTTCCTGCGGGCGCTTGTGCAGGGCCGCACCCTCCGTCCCAAGACACGCGAGGAGATGCTCAGCCCCCAGGTGCAGATTCTCTCCGGGCACCAGTTTCCCTCTCTCTCCACCGAGACGACGACGGAGAATGCCGCCATCAAGCTGAGCTACGGCCTCGGGTGGGGCCTATACTGGACGCCGTTCGGACGGGCCTTCTTCAAGGAGGGGCACGACGAGGGGTGGCGCCACTACGCCGTCTGCTTCGACGGGCCGGGGAAATGCCTCCTCCTCATGACCAACAGCTCGAACGGGGAGGGGATTTTTGGCGAGCTGGTGAAGACCCTTCTCGGAAACCCGGACACGCCGCTCGTGTGGGAAGGCTTCACGCCCTACCAGGAGCTTCCGCCCCGGCCACCGCTGGCCGAGCACACCGAGGTCGCAGTGCCGCCGAAGCTTCTCCAGCGTCTCGTCGGCCCCTACCGCATCACCGCCGACATCGTCCTTCACTTCAGCCGGAAGGGCGGCCGCCTCTTCGTCCAGGAAAACGACGAGACGGCGCAGGAGCTCGGGGCGGAGAGCGCGGTGCGCTTCTTCTCCAAGTCGTCCACGGACGCCTACACCTTCCAGCTGGACGCCCGGGGCCGCGCGACGGCAGTGGTGCTGCATGCGGACGGACGGGACATCCCCGCCCAGCGCGCCGAGTAGCGTCGCTGGCGGTCCCCAGGGAGTGCGAGCCGTCAGCAGGCAACGCGAAGAGCTGCTCCGGCTGCTGAGAACGGCGTAGTCTCGTCCCGGTTCGCATCTCTACAAAGGTCCGCGACCAAGTACTCAGGAGGCAGATTCGTGCCCGTGGCCAGCGACTCAGGAGGCGAGAGCAGACGTGCACTCGCCCGGGCAATGCTCATCCTCGGGAGCGTTCTCGTCGCAGGCACGGCACTGGCCGGGCCACCACAGGGACCGGACGCCGGAGCGGCAATCAGCAACATGTACCTCTTCGAGGGCCCCAACCGGCAGCGCACGCCACTCATGGACGGCGCCGAGATGGTCGAGCTCATGAAGAAATCGAGCACCCATTACGTCGTCACCGAAGCCGGAGGGAAGGAGTGCTCCGACGTTGCCATAGCGGAGTTTCCAGGGTTGATGTGGCCGGCGAAGGGCGGCGAGATACCGACGCCGACCTGGGCCGTGGATGCGGACGGAGGGAGCTTCGTTCGGCCCTATCAACAATCGGACGCAGCGCGGACGCTCTTCAAGCAGGGGGAAGAACGCTTCCTCGAGTCGAAATACGACGAGGCCATCGTCTTTTACCGGAAGGCCCTCAGCATCTCCCCTCACGACTACCTGGCCCTCCTGGCGCTGGGCGATTGTGCGTTCCGCCAGGGGTTTCTCACCGACGCGTTGGAGCTGTACCAACGGGCCGAGGCGGAAGACCCGGCTGATTCGCGAAGCTACTTTTTCCAGGCAACCATCTTCACCGCTCAGGGGCAGGTCGAGCGGGCTCTTGATGCATACGCGGATGCTCTCGTCCGCTCCCCGCGGAGGGTGACGCTTCACCAAGGCATCCAGGCGCGTTCGAAGCAGCTTGGCGTCACGATTGCGGACGAGCGCTTTCACCCGCTGACGCTTGCTCGCCGAAAGGGCGACACGATTCAAATTTGCATCGCCTCTCCTACACCGCACTGGATCGCCTACGGCCTCTGCAAGGCGATATGGCTCGGCGAGCCTGACCATCGGCGAGCACTGAGTGGGAGCACTGAGCTTCGCTTCGACAGCACGGCGGAGTGGGAGTGTCTGGCGAACCTCCTGGCGCGCTATCGAGCTGAGCGCAAAGCAGGAGAAACTCCCCCGGAGCCGGAGCTGGAGAGGCTGGATGCCGTCGTCGAGGCCAACATGAGCGACGAATTCATCCTCTTTGAGCTCGCCACCAGGGTTGTTCCCCAGGCGGCGCTGCTCGTCTCGAGCGACACGCGTCGGCGTCTCAAGGCATATGTTCGCCGCTTCGTGTTGGAGCGGACAACCGGTGGCGCCGACGCGGGACCGTAGAATGCGGGCTAGAGGGCGAGCATGTCGCCCTCCCGGCTTCAGTCGCAGACGTCGACGCGGACTTCCACTTCCAGCTTCTCGTTCCCGCCGCCCATGAAGATGGTGCCGGAGGTAGGGGTGGCGTCGGCGTAGGCCCGGCCGGAGGCGACGCGGATGTGGTCGGTCTGGGTGAGGATGCCATTGGTGGGGTCGAAGCCCCGCCAGCCCACCTCGGGCAAGTACACCTGCACCCAGGCGTGGCTGGCCTCGGACTGCGGGTGTCGGACGTTTTTCGGCCCGGTGTAGACGTAGCCGCACATGTAGCGGGCCGGGACGCCCAGGAGCCGCATCATGCAGATGAAGAGGTTACTGAAGTCCTGACAGACGCCGCTTCTGCTTGCGTACACCTGGAAGGCCGTCGTCCCGAGCGTGGTGCTTCCCTGGGCGTAGCGGTACTCCTGGAAGATGGTGGCATTCACGTCCAGGAGGGTGTCGAAGAGGTCGTAGTCGTTCCGGAGCACGAAGCTCATCGCGTAGTCGGTGAGGTCGTTGAGCTCGCTCTCCGGGAGCTCCGGCGGAAGCAGGTAGGGCGCGAGCTGGTTGTGCTGCCACGGCATCCAGACGAGGGGGAAGGAGGAGCGCGCCCTCAGCTGCCGGAAGGCGAAGGGGTCCCGCTCCAGGAGCTCCACCCGGCTTCTGGCCTCGATGACGAGCTCCGTGAAGGGCGTGTCCACCCGCACCCTGCGGACGCGGTTTCCAAAGACGTCGTCGTACTCCCGTGACTGGCCCTCCACCGAGAGCGTGAGGGTGTTGTCGAGGAGCGTCTGCAGCCGGTCATGCATGGGGATGAGCCTCAGCACGTGCATGCTCCGCTGCACCGGTTGCGAGTAGCGGTACACCGTGCGGTGCACGACTTCCAGGCGCTTCGTCTCGGCCTTCTCCGGGCGGTGGCGACGGACGGCGCTGTGGCCGTTGCTCTCGCGCTTCACCGGAGGCCCGGGCGGGTCCACCACGGCGCGAAGCGCGCCCTGACGGATGACCCACAGCGCCCCGGCGGGAAGCATCTGCCAGGCGGCCTGCGCGCTGTCGCCCAGCACGTCGAGCGGCCGGCTGGAGATGAAGATGCCCTTGCGACTCTTGACGCCGCGGCGGGTGAGGTCAATCCGCACGTCCTTGTCGCCCACCTCCATCTGCTCGTAGGGCGGGAAGAGCTGCCAGGTGCTGAGGCCGCTCTGGTGCTTGTCGGCGTAGGCCACCACGTCCTGGCCGTCGGAGAGGACGATGTTGAGGGTGCCCAGGGAGTTGATGGTGCGCAGCCAGTCGGCCAGGACGGCCGGCTCGGCCTCGCCCAGGGAGCGCCACTTGCGCTGCGCGAAGCGATTCAGGAGCTCGCAGAAGATGACTTCGCTGTCGCTGGCCCCGATGGGCTCGAAGAGCGAGTCCGGGGACAGCTCCGGTCGACTGTCGAGGCTTCCGCTGTGCGCGAAAATCCACTCCCGGCCGCCCCAGGCGCGGGCGAAGGGCTGGGTGTTGGCGTCGCTGAGGGCGCCCCAGGTGGCGGTGCGCAGGTGGAGGAGGAAGATGGAGGAGGCGCAGCGCTCGCCCTGGCGCAGCACCTCGGCCTGCGAGCTCGCGTGCGTCGGCGCGGGCTCCTTCAGGAGCGCCGCCGACGGTTCTCCCGGCGGGTAGTAGCCGAGCCCCCAGCCGTCCGGGTGGTTCGACCCCGGCTTCAGGCACTGCAAGTCGAAGGTGGGAGAGAGCTCCCCCTCGAAGCACATGGCGAGCAAATTCGGCACGTTTCGACCCTAATTCACCCGTCTGTCGATTCTGTGTCCGGGCGATGCGTCGACGGTGTCTCCGCCTCGGGAAGGGGGTGGTCGCCAGAAAGCCGGCGCAAATCCAGCGTCCAGTGCGCGTCGGGGTTTTCGGGCGCAGTCCGGGCCCTCACCGGCCAGGGAAGCGGGGACTCGCGGGTGAAGCGCTGGGCGCGACGGGCCTCGGCCTCGAAGGCCGTCAGCGGCGGGGCGTCGAAGGCGCGTCCCTCCGCGTGCCACACGTGGTAGCCGCACGCGCCAAGCGAGCGCTGGGCCCAGCTGTCCACGAGGTCGAAGCGCAGCGGGTGGTGGATGCCGAGGTGGGGGTGCAGGCTGTGCGGCGGGGCCCAGGCGCGAAACCGGACGCCGGAGACGCCCTCGCCCACCGTCCCGGTGGGCCGCAACGGCAGCTCGATGCCATTCACCAGCACCTGGTGCCTTTCCGGGACGAGGCCCTCCACGTGGACCTGGATGCGCTCCACCGACGAGTCCACGTAGCGGCTCGTCCCGACGGCGGTGGGTTCCTCGCCGAGGACGTGCCAGGGCTCGAGCGCGTCGCGGACTTCGAGGACGACGCCGCCCGCGTCCAGCCGTCCGGCCACCGGGCAGCGCAGCTCGAGGAAGGGGCGGTAGGCCGCGGCGGGAAGGGAAATGCCCCGCGTCTTGAGAAAGTCCAGGACTTCCTCGAAGTCGCGCCACATCCAGTAGGGCAAGAGAAAGCGGTCGTGGAGCTCGGTGCCCCAGCGGACGAGGCGCCCCTGGTAGGGCGCCTGGGAGAAGGCGGAGACGAGGGCCCGCACCAGCACCGCCTGCGCCACCGCCAGCCTCGGGTGGGGCGGCATCTCGAAGGCGCGCATCTCGAGTAACCCCTGCCGGCCGTGGGGCGTCCGCCAGTCGAAGAGCTTGTCGATGCACAACTCCGCCCGGTGGGTGTTGCCGCTGACGTCCACCAGGAGGTGACGGAAGAGGCCGTCCACCCGCCACGGCGGGAGGGGCCCGGGCCCGAAGGCGTTGCCGAGCGCAATCTCCAGCTCGTAGAGCGCGTCATGCCGGGCCTCGTCCACTCGCGGCGCCTGCGAGGTGGGGCCGACGAAGAGGCCGGTGAAGAGGTAGCTGAGGGACGGGTGGTGCTGGAAGAAGGTGATGAGGCTGGCCAGGAGGTCCGGCCGGACGAGGAGCGGGCTCTCCAGCGGCGTCGGGCCGCCCACGGTGAGGTGGTGGCCGCCGCCACTTCCCGCGATGCGGCCGTTGAGGAGGTAGCGCTCCGTGTGCAGCCCGGCATGCAGCGCGGCGTCGAAGGTGCTCTCCAGAAGGGCGGCATGGGCGCTGGCCGACGACGAGGGCGGGAGGTTGGCCTCCAGGACGCCGGGGTCCGGCGTCACGCCGAAGCGCTGCAGCTCCGCGCACCGCGCCGGAAGGTAGCCCTCGAGCTGCAGGTGAAGGCCCGTCTCGGCGCGCACCCTGTCCACCTCGCCAAGAAGGGCGATGAAGTCCGTCGCCGAGGCCAGCGGCGGTAAAAACACGTACAGCGCCCCCTCGCGCAGCTCCACGCAGAGGGCGGTGCGCAGCGTCCGCGGCTGGGCCTTCGTCTCCTTCGCGCGGCGCGGGTCCGGCGGCACCACCGGTTGCTCGGCGGGGTCGGGCACGTACCCCGGTGGAAGCGAGGCCAGCGGCAGCCTCAGCCCCACCGCCGAGTCCCCCGGGAGGAGGAAGAGGTGGCGGCGGCGGAAGCGCCAGCTGTCCGTCACCCAGGCATTGGCGATGCGGGCCAGGGGCAGGACGTAGCCCACCTCCTGGCCCAGGCCCTGGCCGAGGACGCGCGCCAGGCGCCGGCGGTCCTCCGCGTCATTGACGTTGGCCTGCAGCGCGTCGATGTCCGGGGGAAGGCTGGCCTCGGCCTCGATGAAGTGCCAGGGGTCCTCGAAGGCCGGTACGAGGCCCTCGGCCACCCCCAGCCTTAGGGCCAGGGCCTCGGCCACGCGCTTGGCGTCGGCATGCGTCGACTGCCGCGTGGAGGGGCCGACGTCGCCCGTCCACAAAGGCACCCCGTCACTGCGCGCCACGAGGTCCAGCGCCCAGCGCGGGAGGCTCTCGCCCGGGTAGTGCTTGCCCTGGCCAATGACGAGCGCCGCGCCGGGCATGAGGCGGGCGCGCAGCTCGGCGCAAAGCCTTAGCCCCTGGCTCCACTTGGTGGGGCCGAGCGCGTCCCCATTCCACTCCTTGGCCTCGGGGTGCTCGCGCGAGTTGAAGGTGGGCTCGCCGCCGCTGGTGAGGAGGATGCTGGCCGCCTGCAGCGACGCATCCGAGGCCTGTGCGCCTTCGAGGAGCGCCCGGTACACCTCGTCCGGAAAGGGCGAGCTCGGCCGGGCCTCGTGCCCCAGCCTCCGCACGGACAGCTCGAAGGAGACGTCGGAGGCCTGGGTGTCCGAGGTGCCCTCCACCGGGGCGGCCAGCGCCGGGCTGGCTGCGCAGGCCAGGGGAATGTGCCCCTCCCCGCACAGAAGGCCACTCGTGGCGTCGAGCCCAATCCATCCCGCCCCGGGCAGGTACACCTCGGCCCAGGCGTGGAGGTCCACCACGTCGCGGCTCACACCCTTGGGCTGGTCTGGAAGCATTCCCTCGTCTGCCAGCTGGACGAGGTAGCCACTCACGAAGCGCGCAGCCATCCCCCGGCTGCGCAGGAGGCCCACCAGAAGCATCGCCGAGTCCCGGCAGCTGCCTCGGCCGGCGAGCAGCGTCTCCTCGGGCGTCCACACCCCCGCCTCGCTGCGCACCACGTAGCGGATGCGGTGGTAGACGGCCTGGTTGAGGGCGGTGAGGAGGCCGAGGGTGGGGCCGCCGCGCGGCAGCTCGGCGTCGAAGGCCAGAAAGCGAGCCCCCTCCTCCAGGGCAGGGGTGTGGCGGGCGAGGAAGGGGGCCAGCTCCTCGAGAAGGACGGCCGGGTAGGCGAAGGGGACAGTCTCCGCCACCTCTTCCAGGAGGAAGTCGAAGGGGTTGATGGGCTTCATGTCCAGCGCCACCTCCACCAGGAGGTCCAGCACCAGACGGGGGCTCTTCGGCGAGAAGACGACGCGCGCGACGTGGTTTCCGTTGGGGTCCTGCTGCCAGCGCACGTCGGCCGGGGGCTCCACCGTCAGCCCGTAGGCCTCGACGCGCGCGCGGGTGTGGCTAGCGGGGCGCAGCCGGACGAGGTGCGGGCCGAGGTGGGCCGGATGCGGGTAGAGGTAACGACTCCGATGCTGGATGATGAGGCGCACGCCGCGCTAGCTTAGACGCACAGTGTCAATGACCGGAAACCCTCCCCAGGCATCGCCACTTCTGGAGGGGTACCCGGTCCTAGCCGGGACGTACGACGAGCTCCTGGATGGACGGGGACACCTCCGTCCGGCGTTTCGCGCTCTCCTCGGGCTGGGCCGGGTGAGCCCCGAGGAGTTCGCCCGCACCCAGGAGATGGCGGAGACGGCGCTCGTCAACCAGGGCGTCACCTTCTCCGTGTACTCGGACCAGCGCGGGGTGGAGAAGGTGTTTCCGGTGTGCCTCGTCCCGCGAATCATTTCCACCGGCGACTGGGACCGGCTGGAGCGCGGCCTCGTGCAGCGCGTCCTGGCGCTGGCCTGCTTCCTCGATGACATCTACGGCGAGCAACGCATCCTCAAGGCCGGTGCCATTCCGGCCGAGGTGGTGCTGGGGGCGAAGCATTACCTGCCGGCGCTCAAGGGCATCCGGCCGCCGGCCGGGGTGCGCATCCACGTCTCGGGCATCGACCTGGTGCGGGACGGCCACGGCGTGTTTCGCGTCCTCGAGGACAACCTCCGCACGCCCTCCGGCGTCTCCTACGTCCTGGAGAACCGGCTCCTCTCCAAGCGCCTCATCCCCCAGCTCTTCGAGGCGGCCCGGGTGCGCCAGGTGAACCACTACCCGGCGCGCCTGGCGGCCGCGCTGCGCAGCGTCTCGCCGGTGGACCCGGACTTGAGCACGGTGGTGGTGCTCACCCCCGGCCCGCACAACTCGGCCTACTTCGAGCACAGCTTCCTGGCCCGGCAGATGGGAGTGGAGCTCGTCCAGGCGCCGGACCTCTTCGTGGAGGACGACCGCCTCTTCCTGCACACCACCCGGGGCAGACGGCAGGTGGACGTCGTCTACCGGAGGACGGACGACGCCTTTCTCGACCCGGAGATGTTCCGTCCGGACTCTGTCCTGGGCGTCCCTGGGCTGATGCGGGCCTGGGCCAAGGGCAGCGTGACGCTGGCCAACGCCCCGGGCAACGGCGTGGCGGACGACAAGGGCGTCTACCCCTTCGTGCCGGACATGGTGCGCTACTACCTCGGCGAGGAGTCACTCCTCGAGCAGGTCCAGACGTACCAGTGCGTCCGGGAGGATGACCGACGCTACGTCCTCGAGCACCTCGACAGCCTGGTGGTGAAGGCCGTCGACGAGGCGGGCGGCTACGGGATGCTGATGGGCCCCACCTCCACCAAGGCCCAGCGCGACGAGTTTCGTCTGCGCATCCTCGCCGAGCCCCGGCGCTACATCGCCCAGCCCCTGGTGGAGCTCTCCACCTGTCCCACCTGGGACGCGGAGACGAGGCGCATCGTCCCGAGGCGGGTGGACTTGAGGCCCTACATCCTCACCCGCAAGGACGGCCCCTGGGTGCTGCCCGGTGGGCTGACGCGGGTGGCGATGCGGGAGGGCAGCTACGTCGTCAACAGCAGCCAGGGTGGTGGCAGCAAGGACACCTGGGTGCAGAGGGCGTCGGCGTGATTTCGCGCGTGGCCGACCACTGCTTCTGGCTGGGGCGCTACCTGGAGCGGGCGGAGAGCAGCTCGCGCGTCCTCCGGGTGACGTCGGCCCTGGCCCTGGACGGCATCCTCCCGCCGGCGCAGGTGTGGGGCTCGGCGCTGACGGTGAGTGGCGAGGACGAGGCCTTCGCCGTCCTCTACCAGCACGCAGCGCGCGGGGACGGCGAGCTGGTGCAGCAGTACCTCACCTGGAATACCGAGAACCCGGCGAGCATCGTCCGTTCGGCGAGCGGCGTCCGGGAGAATGCCCGCAGCATCCGCGAGGTGGTGGCCCTGGAGGTGTGGGAGGCCATCAACGAGTTTCACCTCTGGCTGCAGGACAAGCGCTCCCTGGCCGAGTACGGCCTGCACCGGGACAGCTTCTACCGCCAGGTGCGCGAGTTCTCCCAGCTCATCCTCGGCACCATCCAGAACAGCATGCTTCACGACAACGCCTTCGACTTCATCAGCCTGGGCGTCCTCCTGGAGCGGCTGGGGCAGACGGCCCGCATTCTCGACGTGCACCACCATGCGCTTCTGCAGCTGCCCACCAGCGTCGTCCTCGAGGAGACGCTGTGGTTGTCGCTGCTTCGAGCCTGCTCCGGGTTCGAGCCCTTCATGAAGCGCAGCGCGGGCCGGGTGACGCCCTCCGCGGTGGCCGCCTTCCTCATCCTCGAGCCCAAATTTCCCCGCTCCATCCGCTTCTGTCTGCACCATGCCTGCCGCCGGCTGGCCAGCATCCGCTCCCCGGACGAGGCGGTGTTGCCCAAGCTGCTGAGCCAGCGCAGGCTGCGCGCCCTGGAGAGCTTCATCGCCGAGCAGCCGCGCTGGCTCGAGGGCCGGGAGAGTCTCCATGGCCTCCTCACCCACGTCGTCGAGGAGACGGCGAGCGCCTGCGAGGAGCTGGGCCGGGAGCTCCTGGCCAGTCCGGCCATGCCCGCCGGGCCGGCGAAGGCGGACGCCCCCGCGGTGGAGGGGCAGTCGCAGTCGCAGACAGAGACGCAGGGTGCGGACGCCTCCCAGTCCTGACGTCTCCTTTGCGGCCCGCTGAAGTCGGAGGGGGCTAGCGGTGACTCGACCCGTCCCGGAAAACTTGCGAGGAGAGCCCATGGCGGAGACGTACCGCGCGGTGTGCTTACCGAGGACGGGCGGGCCGGACGTCCTCGAGGTGGTGACTCTGCCCCTCGTGGCGCCCGGCCCGGGCGAGCTGCGGATTCGGGTGCGCGCCGCAGGGGTGGGGGCGACGGACTTGAGCATGCTGCGCGGCAGCTACGCCTACGCGCCGAAGATGCCCTTCGTCCCGGGCTACGAGGTGGCCGGCGTGGTGGACGCCCTCGGCGCTGGCGTCACGGGGCACAGGGTGGGGGAGCGCGTGGCGGCCCTCACCGTCCACGGCGGCTTTGCCGAGTGTCTCGTGCGCGGGACAGAACATTTCCTGCCCATTCCGGGCGGCGTCTCCGACGTGGACGCCGCGGGCATCATCCTCAACGGCGTCACCGCCTGGCAGATGGTGCACCGGGTGGCGAAGGTGCAGAAGGGCCAGACGGCGCTCGTCACCGGCGCGGCGGGGGGCGTCGGGACGGCGCTCCTCCAGCTGCTCCGGCTGGCCGGCGTGAAGACGTACGGCGCCGCCTCCCTCTCCAAGCACGCCACCGTCCGTGCCCTCGGTGCGACGCCCATCGACTACCGAAAAGGGGCGCTGGACACACTCCTCCGCGCCCTCGAGCCCAAGGGTGTCGACGTCGTCTTCGACGCGGTGGGCGGCGCCAACATCGGCCCCTGCATCGGCGCGCTGCGACGGGGCGGGACGCTGGTGGGCTTCGGCTTCATGGGGGTGTCCGGAAGGCTGTCCACGCTGGCCATGTTTCTCCACCTCCTCGTCGGCTCGCGGCTGCGTGGCCGCAAAGGCAGCTTCTACGGCATCACCCTCCTGTACCGGAAAGACTCCCGGCCCCTGCGGGAGGACTTGCCCAAGCTTTTCGCCCTGCTGGCCGAGAAGAGACTCGACGCCTTCGTCCGGCGCACCTTCCCGCTTCTGCAGGCGAGAGCCGCCCTGGAGCTCTTGGCGACCGGCTCGGTGGAAGGAAAGCTCGTCCTCGAGAACCCCTGAAAAACCGCGGTGGCCGCCCGGACCCCCAAGTGCCTCAACCTCTGGGCAGGGGCGTCCCCGTCAGCTTCGCGCACACCGAAAGCAGCGCATCCTGGACCTCGACACGGTGCGCATCGGGGTGCGGCGTGGCGCGCTTCTGGTGGAAGAAGTACTCCCCGGTGACATTGGTGGCCGCGTCGTCCCCAGCCGCGAGCCAGGCTTGCGTCACTGCGCCGAGCTCCAAGTCATCTGGCGCCCCGGGGCCCCCCATCTTGGTGGCCACCCAGCCGGGCTCCAGCGCGTTGGAGTACGTCTTGGGCCAGAGGCGGGCGACGGCGAAGGCGAGGAGGACGTCCTGCAGCTTCGAGTCGGAATAGGCCTGGAGCCCATTCCAGGGACGCGACGTCCAGTTGACGTCCGAGACGGCCGAGTTGCCGCTGCGGTGCAGGCCCGAGCTCAGGTAGACGAGCCGCCTCGGCGGACGCATGAGACACGTCAGGAGGTAGGGAGCGAGGGTGTTGACGGCGAAGAGGTGCTCCAGGCCGTCCTTCGTCTCGGTGCGGGGCTCGCGGTAGCCGACGGCCACATTGTGGATGACGCCGTCGAAGGTGCCGAGCGCGTTGGCCTGGGCAGCGACGCTTCGCATGCCCTCCAGCGTCGAGACGTCACCCACCAGGACGGCATCCGCCGAAGGCGTGGCGGACTTGGCCTCCTCCGCGCGGCGCTTGCTTCGCGCGTGCAGGACGACGTGGTGACCGGCGTCGAGAAGCTTCTGGGCCGCCAGCTGGCCGAGGCCGTCGGCTGAGCCGGTGATGAAGATGCGTGCCATGCGGGCTCCAGGGGAGGCGTGGAGGTGCGACTGGGCTCGACTTCTACTCGGGCAAGCGTAACGCCCGGGTGTGCGTGGCGCGCGCCTTGGGCGCTCCCCCGCTTGCGCTTTCGACGTGGGGGCCTACCGCCTCGCTGGCCGAGGGGCTTTGACCGGCGAGAAATTCCGGAAGGTGACCGAGTAACGCAGCGCTTGGACGGCCGGGATGCTGTGCTCCCAGACGCGGCGCGACGGGCCGCGCAAGAGGTAGGCGGACCCCGGCTCGACACGCAGGGAGGTGCGCTCCCAGCCGGCGTCGTGCTCGCGGCGGAAGCGAAGGACGCACGCCGAGACGAAGGAGAAGGCGACGACGTCCTCGAACATCGGCTTGTCGCGGTGCCAGCCGATGCCCGCTCCCTTCGCGTACTCGGTGACGAGGGCCTGCTGAAGTCCTTTCGCTTCGACGCCGGCCAGGCTGGCCGCTGTCCTGCGCAGAGGCAGGAGAAACTCGGGGATGGCATCGGCCTCGCGCAGGGCGCGTCCCGCGTAGTCGTAGCGCCATCCGAAGGAGACGACGCGCCGGTTTCCAAGGTAGCCGTGGAAGGCGAAGGGCTTGAAGGGCAGCGTCTCGAAGCGCTCGACCAGCGCCTGGCTCTCCGCCTCCGGCACCGCATGCGAAAAATACGCAGCCCCGGCCGGCAGCGTGCTTGCCGTACCGAAGAGGTTGGGGAGCTCCAGGAAGTCGTGTCGGGGTTGAGTCACTCGGCAAGAGAAATAAGCAGCCACGACGCGAATGGCACGGACGGACGTCATGAGGCACGACGTGTCAAACCCCTCATTTTCTTAACGCATGACGTGCGACGACCATTTCCGTTGAAGAGCGGACAGTCGGCACGAGGTGGTGCGGACCGCGTGCCAACTTCCGCTGCCCAAGTCGACTGTGGAACACCTTCAGCGACGCTTCGAGTGCCCGACTGCTCCTCGGGCGAGTCGTGAAGGAAGGAATATTTTTTTCAGAGTGCGATTTTCAAAGGGGCCTTGTCGCTCACGGAAGGCCTCCCTACTTCTTTCTCCGTTCGCCCGAGCATTTCGCCCGGGTAGGTATTTCTGAAACGGAGCGTCCCGATGCGTCACAACCAGCACAATCGAAACAACAGGCAGGACACGCGCAACCGCAATGACCAGCAGTCTTCACGGTCTGGTGGACAGGAAGACAGGAACACCAACGCCAGCCGCGGCGGGAATGCGTGGGGTTACGACGCGCGCGACCGCGGGCAGCAGGGGCAGTATGAGCCCTGGACCGAGGACTCTCGCAACGCCGACCGCGGACAGGGCCGGAGCAACGCCGGCAACTTCGGCAGAGGCTATGGCAACAGCCAGGGTGGCTTCGACAGCGGCTACGGCACCAACGAGCGTGGCCTCGGTGGCGGTGACGGCAACGAAGACCGGAACTTCGGTGGCAGCTACGGAAGCAGCGACCGGAACTTCGGTGGCGGCTACGGAAGCAACGAGCAGAACTGGGGTGGCTCCAACGAGCGAGGCTACGGCAACAACGACCGGAGCTTCGGCGGCGGTTACGGCAACAACGGCCGGAACCTCGGTGGCGGCTACGGAAGCAACGAGCAGAGCTGGGGTGGCTCCAACGAGCGAGGCTACGGCAACAACGACCGGAGCTTCGGCGGCAGCTACGGCAACAACGACCGGAGCTTCGGCGGCAGCTACGGCAACAACGAGCGGAACTTCGGTGGTGGCTACGGCAGCAGCTCGCAGGACGAAGGGAGCTACGGCTCGGGCCGCGGCCAGGGCTACGGGCAGCGCAGTGAGGCGCGCGGGCCGAAGAACTACCGCCGTTCCGATGAGCGAATCCGCGAGGAAATCTGTGACCGGCTGATGCAGGGCGGTCTCAACGCCGAGGAGGTCGAGGTCCAGGTGAAGGACGGACAGGTGACGCTGACCGGGAGTGTCGACCACCGGCAGGACAAGCGGGCAATCGAGGACCTCGCCGAGGAAATCCTCGGCGTGAAGGAAGTGCAGAACCAGCTCCGCGTCCAGAAGGCGTCGAGCGGGTCCACGCCGAGCCGCTCCTCGAGCCAGTCGGGCGCGTCCAACCAGACGCACGGCGAGGGCAGCTCGCAGAAGCAGCGAGGGTAAGCCCGCCAGGGGACGACCGCCCTTCTCGGAAATCGGGGAGGGCGGTCTCTTGCTTGGGTGGACCGCAGCACCTCCACCTCAGTCCGCAACCGCCTGACTCCAGAGCGGATTTCGGATGGGAGGTGGGCGCCACCACCCAGGGGGCCTCTTTCCGAGCCGGAGCGTCACCCGCATCCGGTACTTATGGGTTCTTTCGGGGCCGTGTCGCCCCGGGAGGAGCCGAGGACACATGGCAGCGAAGAGCGCGGAGGCCACTCGGTTTGTCGCGACCTGGAGTGCCGTCTCGCAGGGGGACCTGGGGCTCAAGGCCGGAATTCGGACGTCGGCCGGCGAGCTCACCTTCCGGCCAATTCTCGGCTGGGTCACCGTGACGGAGCGCAGGGTGGGCACCGACGAAGTCAGTAACCAAATCCATCCACTCCTCTTGAATGACATGGGATACCCGACGCTTGGCATCTTCGTGCAGGGGTGTGTTGGCGTGTTTCCCATCGGGATGACCGATGCCCAGGCCGCCGAATTCAGCAAGCGATGGACGCAGAAGAATGAGACGCAGGCTCCGCCGCTGGCCGCGATGCTCAACTGACGAAGGCGGGCGCAGGCCAGCCGCCTCCTGAGCTTCGGCGCCTCTCGTGCACAAACACGTCCACGCCGGTGTCTTGAACGTCGCCTTCCTCGAGACGGGCAAGCCCCACGGCTGGCCCGTGGTGCTGCTGCACGGTTTCCCCTACGACGTCCACGCCTACGACGAGGTCGCACCACGGCTGGCCGAGAAGGGCGCACGCGTCATCGCGCCCTATGTGCGCGGCTTCGGCCCGACGCGCTTTCTCGCCGCCGAGACGCCCAGGTCTGGTCAGCAGGCGGCACTTGGCGCGGACTTGGTCGCCCTCCTCGATGCGCTGGACATCGAGTCGGCGGTGCTGGCTGGCTATGACTGGGGAGGGCGTGCGGCCTGCATCGTGGCAGCACTCTGGCCCGAGCGCGTCCGGGGCCTTGTCTCGGTCGACGGTTACAACATCCAGGCCATCGCCAAGTCGGCCGAGCCGGACGTGCCCGAGAATGAGCGGCGGTACTGGTACCAGTACTACTTCCACGGCGAGCGCGGGCGCGAAGGACTGAGGAGGCATCGCCAGGCCTTCTGCAAGCTCTTGTGGCAGCTCTGGTCCCCCACCTGGACCTTCGACGACGCCACCTACCAGCGCACCGCCGCGGCCTTCGAGAATCCGGACTTCGTCGACGTCGTCATTCACTCCTACCGCCACCGCTATGCGCTGGTGGAAGGAGACCCGGCGTTCGAGCCGCTGGAGCGACGACTGGCCGCGCAACCGCGCATCCGCGTGCCCACCGTCACCCTCGACGGGGCGGCCGACGGCGTGGTGCCGGCCGGCGGGACGGCGCACCATGGCTCGCACTTCACCGGGCGCCATGAGCGCCGAGTCCTCGAGAAGGTCGGACACAACGTCCCGCAGGAGGCGCCGGGCCTCTTCAGCGACGCGGTGATGACTGCCCACAGCTGGTCCCTCTAGGCATTCTAGGGGGAAGCGGCGGCCCAGCTGCGCAGGATGGCCAGGGCCTTCTGGCCCCGGAGCTGTGGAGAGTCGCCCTTGCTCCAGGGCACCGCCAGGTCCGGCGGAATCCCCTCGACCTCGTTCGCCCCGTCCTTGCGGTAGCGCACGCAGTCCGGGGCCTTGAGGACGAGGCCGCTGTGCTTTAGCTCGAGGCGAATGCCGCCATTGGTGTGGCCGCACCCGGCTCCCAGCGTGCGCGCGCCCACGAGGACTGCCGCACCACCGGTTTGCAGCATGGAGGCAAACTCCTCGCTGGCAGACGCCGTCCCGCTGTCCACCAGCACCGCCACGTATCCACTCCAGACGCCTGGCGCAGCTCGCCAGGACAGCCCGTCATAGAGGACGTCCGCCGAGGCAACTCCCTTCAGGCTTCCCGCTGGAAGAAAGGCGTAGAGGCCGCAGGAATAGAGCCCCTCGCGGACGACGAGGTGGCACTGCGGCCGGAAGCCAGGCACCGTCCACGCCTCGTCGAGCCTGCAGGGTTTCTCGGCCTCCTCGACGAGGGCGGCCAGGCGTCCCTTGGCTTCTGTGAGCAACGCCCGGTCAGCGGGCGGCAGAAGCTCACTGCGCTCCGCGTCCTTGTGTACCTCCGCTTCGTCGTGCCTCAGCGCGGTTGCCCAGTGCGGATGGCGGACAAAGCCGAGGTGCGGGCACTCCAGAGTCTTTTGGGAGAAGAGGCGCGCGGCAGGCCCCGCCCAGTCGTTGCCGCCGCCATTGGCGGTGACGTCCACCACGAGGTGGGTGATGCCTTCTGCCTGCCAGCGCTTGAGCCGCTCTGTCAGCTCGGCGAGCAACGCCTCTCCCACCTCGTGGGACGCGAATGTTTCCTGACAGCGCTCGTCGCACGGTCCCTTCAGCTGCTTCGCGAATGCCGGCCACGCCGCACGGCACGCGGCCGGGTAGGCCGTCTCACGGAAGTCCGGAATGCGCAGGAGCGCGATGGGCGGCGTCCCGGGAAGGAGCGCCGCCGGGAAGGCCGAGGAGCCCACCGGGGCCCTCGCCCACCGCTCCCTGGAGAGACCAGTCGACGGACGACGACTTGGGCACGTCGACGAAGCCCAGTCCGCGGCACACCTCCTCGGCCGAGGCTGAGGCAGCGAAGGGCCCGACGCCGGGGTCCGTCCCACCTCGTCCAAGGAGTCTTTCCCGAAGGGCACGCAGCCACCCGCTGGCGGGCCGCGGCCCTTCGAACTGCAGATGGCCGTCGTGGAAGGCGCCCAAGAGCGCGGCCAACGCTGCCTGGGCCTCGGCATTGCTGCGCGAGCGCTGGAGCGCCTCGAGGGTGCGCTGGTGCAGCGCCGCCACGTCGAGCCGCTTCTCCTCGAGGGCCCAGTCGAGGTTGGCGTAGGCCTTCGAGAGGTGCGCGCGGAGTTGTGCCTCGTCCTCCACCCAGTCGGACCGCCGAAAGGTGGGCACGCCCAGGAGCCAGAGGCCAAGGCCCGCGAGCACCAACACCCCCAACCCGGCCGCGAGGAGCCGCCGTCTGTGTGCCACGTCCCACCCCATGCCCTTCGTGTCTTCTCCCAAGGCCCGGGTGCCGAAGACGCACGGCCCGGGGGGTTGATTTCAGTGCGCCGCGTCCCGCCCTCCGCGTCGGCGGAAGAGGTGCTCCACTCCGGCAGCGGCGATGGCATGGTAGCGGCTCCGGAAGCGCTGGAAGCAGTTCTCCGCCACCTTCTGCGTCTCGTCCCTCGCCAGAAGAGCGCCGTAGACGGGCTTCAGGTACTTCATCCGCCCCACCTCGCCGAGGAAGGCCTCGGCCCGGGCCAGTGCCGGCGCGTGCCCGGCGGACAGCGCGGGGACAAGCCAGGCGACGAGGACGTCCGGGTTTTTCGCCTGGGTGAGGTGGAAGGCCTCGTCCAGTGCCTCCACCGTCGCCCGGGGCGTCGGCCGCGCCAGCCGGGCGAGGTACACCTGCCACTCGAGCGGCCGCCAGCCTTTCGCCTGGGCCACGTCGGGAAGCTGCGTGCCGAGGGCGCGCAGCACCTGCAGGCGGGTGCTGGCCGGGGCCGGTGCGTCGGCGGGGATGCCTTCCCCGTCCACCCAGGCGCTGACGTCCACGCGGGCCCAGGCCTCGGGGAGCTCCAGGCGCAGGAAGTCCAGAAACTCCTCGGTGGTGAGACTCTGGAAGGCGAAGCGGCCGAGGTAGCGTCGCAGGAAGCCATCGAAGCGGGTGACGCCCACCGACTCCTCGAGCGCGCGCAGGAAGAGGAAGCCCTTCTCGTAGGGCACCTGGCTGTAGGCATCGTCCGGGTCGACGCCTTCGAGGTGGGTGCGCAACCGTGTGAGGCCCGGCCGGTCCCGAAAGCCGGCCACGGCGTCCTCCAGCGTCTGGCGCCCCATGGCGGCATGCAGGGCCACCGACTCCGCGCCCTCGAGGACGGCCAGGAGGCGCCGCTCGACGAAGACGGTGAAGCCCTCGTTGAGCCAGAAGTCCTCGGCGGTGGCGTTGGAGACGAGGTTTCCCGTCCAGCTGTGGGCGAGCTCGTGGGCCAGCACGTTGACGAGGCTTCTGTCCCCGGCCAGGACGGTGGGGGTGAGGAAGGTGAGGGTAGGGTTCTCCATGCCGCCGTACGGGAAGGAGGGCGGAAGGACGAGGACGTCGAAGCGTCCCCACACGTAGGGGCCGAGCAACCTCTCGGCCTGGGTGAGCATGTCGTCCACCCCGGCGAATTCCCAGGCCGCCTTCTCCAGAAGCGCGGGCTCTGCCCAAACCCGGCTGCGCGGCCCGAGGTCCTGCGAGGCGAGCGCGCCCACCGCGAAAGCGAAGAGGTACGGAGGAATGGGCGACTCCATCGCCCAGCCCTCGGTGGCCTCTGTACCCTCCTCGGTGCGGCCGGTGGAGCGGGCCCCCATCAGCGCCCGCACTTCCTTCGGCGCGGTGAGGGCGGCCTCGTAGGTGAGGCGGAAGCGCGGCGTGTCCTGGAGGGGGAGCACGGAGCGGGCATGCACGGGCTGGCACTGGCTGTAGAGGAAGGGCGCGCGCCCGGAGGCCGTCTGCTCCACGTTGAGCCACTGCAGGGCGGTGGCTGAAGCGCCCGTCCGGTAGCGCACCACGCAGCGCCCGTCGGGTGGCAACGAGATGCGAAGGCGCGTCCCGAGGACGGCGTCGGTGGGGCCGAGGGAGAAGGGCAGTGCCTCGCCCGAGGGGCCCTGGACGGCCTCCACGTCGAGGTCCCGGGTGTCGAGGTCCACCTCCGTCCCACCGCGGTCGAAGTGGAGGTCCGCCGTGCAGAGAAGGCGGCGGGCCTCGAAGTCCACCCGCGCCCTCCAGCGCAGGTGCTTCTGCCGGGGCTGGGCCCCGTCGGCGAAGGAATGCGGGTCGACGCGCGACACGTCCCTAGCCTCCTCCCTCCCCCGTGGGGTGCGTCCGCACCGGGATGCCCGCCTGCTGCATGAGGCGCAGGGCGTTGGTGGTCCGCACCACGCCCTCGCGCAAGAGGTAATCGAAGCGCATCTGTCCGTCCTCGACGTGGTCCTGGAAGTGGACGGGCCGCAAGCTTCCCGGGTGCTCCTCCTCCAGTCGCGCCAGCGCGAGGTCGTGGGTGGTGACGGCCCCCAGCACCCGCGCTTCGAGCAGGAGTCTCAACACCTCGCGCGAGGCGATGCGCCGCTCGCCGGAGTTGGTGCCGAGGAGAATCTCATCGAGCAGCACGAGGCATTGCCCCGGGGCGGCGGCGGCCGCCTCCAGCACCGCCTTCAGGCGCAGCACCTCGGCGTGGAAGAAGGAGACGCCGGCGGAGAGCGAATCCTGGACGCGCATGCTGGTGAGCAGCTGGAGCGGGACGAGGGTGAAGTCCTCCGCTGCCACCGGGGCGCCCGCCAGGGCCAGCACGGTGTTGACGCCCAGCGCGCGCAGGAGCGTCGACTTTCCCGACATGTTGGAGCCGGTGACGAGGAGGAGGAAGCCCGGGCCGGGCAGCTCCACGTCGTTGGGGACGGCGTCGCGTAACAAAGGGTGGCGAAGCGCGTGCGCCGAGAGGTGGGCCATTCCCGCCTCGACGTCCGGAAAATGGAACTCGGGGTGGTCGGCGGCGACATTTCCCAGACACCCCACCGCCTCCACCTCGGCCAGCGCCTCGAGCCACCCTCGGACGAGCTGCCCGTTCTCGCGGCGCCAGTCCTCGAGGCGCAAGAAGACGTGGATGTCCCACAGCGTGAGAAGCTGCACCACGGGGTGAAGCTGGTTTCTCCGGGACTCGGCCAGCCCGAGGAGGCGGCCGAAGTGCCGCATCCGGCCACTCACCGGAGTCCCCGGAGGCGAGAGTCCCGCACTCAACCGGCGCAGAAGCGTCGAGGAGAAGCGCGCCTGCTCCAGTCGCAGGAAGGCCTGCCCCAGCGTCGCACCGCCGGCCTCGGCCACGGTGAGTCTGGCCCAGGCCTCGGCGAGCTCGCCTCGGGTGAGGGCCACCACGCCCAGCTGGGCCAGAAGCAGAAGCCAGGGGACGGGCCGCGGGACGACGCCCCAGGCGGCCAAGACCGCGGTGAGGAGGGTGGAGGCCGGGAGGGCCCAGGCCACCGGCCGTGCCCAGCCGATGGCGGAAAGCCTCGGCGCCCCCTCGGCCCAGCCGAGGAAGGCGCGGGGGCTTGGCCGCCCCGCTGCGGCCAGCCGGCCGGCGACGGCCAAGTCGCGCCGCACCTCGGGCATGCCCGCGAGCTCGCGGGCCGCGTCCTGTCGTTCCTTCACCTCGCGCGCCGACGCCGGCGCTCGCAACCACGAGGCCAGACGCTCCTCGCCGGCCCCGGTGGACGTCTCGTCCAGCCACTGGAAGAGGGAGCCCGGGCCGAAGATGTCCAAGTCCGAGGTGTAGAGGTGGTGAATGTCGACGAAGCGTTCTCCCTTGGAGGGAAGGGAGGGCCAGCCGCCGTCCAGCCGGGCCAGGGCCCGGGTGTGCCAGGCGGCCTCCTCGCGGGCGCGCCTCTCCTTGGCCAGAAGTTGCCCGTGGTGGACGGCGAGGAGGACGTAGGCCAGGGCGCACAGGGCGGCGCCGGGCCAGGCCACGCTGGGCAACCGTTCGAAAATCCCGAGCCCGGTGAAGACTGCCGCGGCAAGGAAGGTGGCGGCGCGCCCGTTCGCCACGTGCGCCATGCGCCTGTCGAGCGTCTCGGCGAGGGAGCGTCCGGCCTCCGCCGAGGAGGCATGGCCCGCGGCGACCGAGGGCGTCACAGCTGGAGGCGCGGACTTCGGAGGCTCCACGGGCGCCGTGGACAGTGCCACGGGACGGCCCGCCTGTGGCCGACAAACGGCGCTCCTCGGGGGGGTGGCCTCAGGCCTCGGCGGTGGCCAGACGCCGCAGCGCCCGCTGGTCGCGGATGCACAGCACGCGGCCGACGTTGCCGAGGACGCCCTGGCGCTTCAGCTCGTTCACCAGCGTCGAGACGAAGGAACGGGAGGCGCCCACCAGGTCCGCCAGGTCCTGCTGGGTGATGCCGCGCAAGTCCGTCTCGCCGGCGTGCGCGCAGCGCTCACCGTGCGCCTCGGCCACGCTGAGCAGCGTGTCGGCCAGGCGCGCCGGGACTTCCTTGAAGGTGAGCCCGAGGAGGCGCGAGCGCAGGCCACGCACCTGGTCGGCATAGGCGCGCACGAGCTCCATCCCCAGCGCCGGCTCGGACTCGAGCTGCGCCCGCAGCGTCCTGCCCTCCAAGACGCACAGGGAGACCTCGCCGGCGGCCACCGCCATCTCGTCGGAGGCGAAGCCCTCCGGGCGGAAGACGTCGCCGAAGACGTCGCCGCCGCGGAGGATGGCGAAGACGGCCGCGCGGCCGTTTCGCCCGACGTGCAGGAGGCGCACCCGTCCGGACTTGACGAAGTACGCCCTCTGCAGCGGCTCGCCCGGGCGGTAGATGACGGCCTGGTGCGGAAAGGTTTGCAGCGCCCCGTCGAGTACCAGCGAAGGGACAGGGCCCGAGTCCACCCGGCGGGACGCGACGAGCATTCCCGAGGGCGGCGACACGGCATTGGAACCGAGGGGTTGTGTTTGCATGTAGGCTGCAGGCGCCTCCAAGCTGCATGCCACCACATCCCTGTTGGAACTCCGAGGGTTTGCCGTGCCCCGCAACACGCTTTCAAAGCGGCTTGTTGAACGTTTCTTTTAGTTGTAACGTTTCGTTCAATTCCTCGACGTTGCTGTCGGTACGGCGACAGCGTCGCTCAGGAGACTGTCTTGAGGCGGCGAGGGAACGTTTCGAGGAGTTGGTACTTGGCCAGCTTCCGCTCCAGCGTGGGGCGGCTGATGCCGAGCATCTGGCAGGCCTTCCCCTTGTGGCCGTGGGTGAGGGTGAGGGCCCGGGCAATGAGGAGGCGCTCGGCCTCGGCCAGACTGGGAAGCGCCCCGTCGGGGGGCCAGCCGGGAGCGGGTGCAGGGGCGCGGGCCGCCGGCTCGAGCGGCGGCAGGTGGTCGGCGAGCAGCACGTCGGCCGGGGCGAGCACCACCGCGCGGGTGAGCACGTTCTCCAGCTCGCGGATGTTTCCCCGCCAGGGCAGGGCGCGCAGGTGCTCGAGGACCTCGGGCGGGACGCGGCTCACCCGCTGGTGCACCTTCTCGTTGATGCGCTCGAGGAGCGCCTGCACCAGGGCGGGGATGTCGTCCGGGCGCTCCCTCAGCGGCGGGACGTGGAGGGTGATGACCTGAAGCCGCTGGTGCAAGTCCTCCCGAAACCGTCCGGCCTCCACCTCGGCCGCGAGGTCGCGGTGGGTGGCGGCGATGACGCGGGCCTTGAGCGGCAGGCGCTTGACGCCGCCCACCCGCTCGAATTCGCGCTCCTGCAGGACGCGCAGGAGCTTGGCCTGGAGGGGGAGCGAGAGGTCCCCAATCTCATCGAGGAAGATGGTGCCTTCCTCGGCCAGCTCGAACTTGCCGGGCTTGAGGGCCACCGCGCCGGTGAAGGCTCCTCGCTCGTGGCCGAAGAGCTCGGACTCGAGCAGCGTATCCACGATGGCCGAGCAGTTGATGCCGATGAAGGGCCGTGGCTCGTCGTAGGAGTAGTTGTGGATGACGCGGGCGATGAGCTCCTTCCCCGTCCCGGACTCCCCGGTGATGAGCACCGAGGCACGGGTCGCGGCCGCCACCCGTCCAATCTCCTTCACCAGGGCCTGCATCACCGGCGTGCGCCCGACGATGTCCCCGAGGCGGGCCGCGCCCGCGTCCCCGGCGGCCGCGGCCAGCGCCCGGCGCGAGAGCTGCCGGATTTGAAGCGCCCGCTCCACGACCAGGTCCAGCACGCCCGGGTCGGGGAAGGGCTTGTGCACGTAGTCGAAGGCCCCGAGCTTCATCGCCCGGATGGTGGACTCCATGTCGTGGTAGGCGGTGATGAGAATGATGGGGGCGTCGCCGCACCGCGCACGCATCTCCTCGATAATCTCCAGCCCGGTTCGGTCCGGGAGCATCATGTCCAGGATGACCAGGGAGGGCGAGGTGGCGCTGGCCACCCCCAGACCGGCCTCCGCGGTGGTGGCGGTGAGCACGCTGAAGCGTGGCTCGCCGTCCCGTTCCACCTCCTCGAAGTGCAGGGCCAGCGACTCGAGCAGCGAGACGTCGTCGTCGACGATGAGCAGCGTTTCGGCGGGACGGGGCGGGCGCACGGGGGAGGTCAGCCGGGGGCGAAGGCCAGGGTGAAGAGGGTGCCAGGCTTTTCGTCCGTGTGCACCTCGACCTGCCCCTCTTGGTGCAACATCACCTGCCGCAGCGCGGCCAGGGACAGGCCGGCACCGCGCGCCAGCCGGGAACCGAAGGGCTCGAAGGCCTGGGCCCGCTCCTCGGCCGAGAGCGTGACGGCCAGGTCCCGCACCCGCAGCAGCGCCCCCCCGCCCTCGCGCGGCAAGAGCTGCACCTCGACGCTCGTCCCTTCCGGGAGGGCCGCGGCGACGTTGAGCAACAGCTGGGAGAGGACGGGCCCGGTGCGGTGCGCGTCGGCGCGCACCGGCGGAAGCGAGGCCGGGGCCTCCACCTGGACACTCTGAAGCCGGCCCTTGAGCTCGAAGCCGATGGCCTCCATCGCCTGGCCGACGAGCTCCCGGAGGCCCACCGTCTCCACCGTCCCCTGCCGGTCGCGCCCGTACTCGACGAGCATGGTGAGCATCCGCTCCAGGGTGCGGATTTCCCGCTGGGCGATGGTGAGGCGGCGCTGGTCGCGCTCCGAGAGCTCCTTGTTGCGGGCCAGCGTCTGGACGGACAGCTTCACGCTGGAGAGTGGGTTTCTGAGCTCGTGGCTGAGGGCCGCGGTGAGCGCGGAGAGTTGAAGCGGGGGCGCCTCCTTCAGTGCGGCATCGAGGTCCATCGCCCAGCCCTGTCGCCGCGTGCCGGGAAGTGAGAGTCGCACCCAGCCGCCGGACCCGCTGCCGACGCGCAGGAATTCCACGCCACCCGACGCTCGGGCCGTCGCGTCGAGGGCCCGGGCGCGCGCCTCGCTGACGGCGAGCGCGCGCGAAAGCGCGTCTCCGGGCCTGAGTCCCCCGAGACGTTCCAGCACCGGGCAGTGGCCGTGGACTTCCAGAAGACGCAAGTCCTCTCCCCACGCGAGGTGCGCCAAGGCGTCGGGCAAAGGAATGTCCATGGCGAGTGCCGGGCTCGTGAGGTTACGCTGGGCGGGCTGGCCCGCGCGATGGACGGACGGCTCCTCTTCAAAAATTGCACGCTGCTCGAGGCAGAACGCCTCGAGCGCGGGTGCGTGGTGGTGGTGAAGGGTGGCCGGGTGGTGCAGGTGGGCCCGGACGCCGATGCGCCGGCCCTGCCCGGAGACTGGGCGGTGGATGCGAAGGGCCGCCTCCTCCTGCCGGGCCGGGTGGACGCGCACGCCCGCCTCACCGGGCCGAATTCCGGCGCACCCTGGACAACGGCGGAGGTGGAGGCCCTGGCCGCGGCCTCGCTGGCGCGGGCGTTGCGCTCCGGCGTGACGTGCGTCTTCGAGCACCTCTCGGGGGTGGAGCATCCCGCCGAGGCGATGGCGGCCGAGGCCCTCACCGCGGAACGGCTGGGCGTCCGACTCCTCGCCTCCCACGCCACCGGCGGGGAGCGCTGGGAAGGACCGCTCGAGGCCAACGTGGACTTCGTCCGTGCCTGGTCCGGCCATCCGCTGGTGCGCGGCGCGCTGGGCCTCTCCCGGGTGGCCGACGCCCCGGAGGCCATGCTGTCGCGTCTGGCCAGCGCCAGCGCCGGGGTGGGCGCTGCGGTGCACCTGAATCTCGCCGAGACGGACGAGGACCTGGTGCTGACGTACCAGCGCTACGGGCTGCGCACCGTGGAGCGCCTGGCGCGCCATGGCCTCCTCGGCCCGCGGACGGTGGCCGCCCACGCCCGCGGCGTCGACGGCGGCGAGGCGCGCGTGCTGGCCGAGCGTCAGGTGCTGGTGGCCTGGAGCCCGCTGCGGGACCTCCTCGCCGAGGGGCACGGCTTCGAGGCACTGTGGCTGCCCGAGCACCGGGTGGCGCTCGGCACCTCCGGCCTGGGGACGCTGCCGCAGCAGTGGGACGCTGCGCTGGCCATGGCCCGGAAGTCCGGCCGGCTGGGGCGGCTGTGGGCCGAGGAGCTGGTCCCGGGGCTTCTTCTGGGAGGGGCGGCGGAGCTGCTCGGTGACTTGTACGCGGCCCCCGCCGGCCGTGTCGTCCCGGGCGCGCTCGCCGACTTGGTGCTGCTCGACGCGCTTCCCGTCGACGACGTCTGGACGCGGGAGGTGGCGGCCGAGGTGAGCCGCGCTCCGGTGGCCTGGACGGTGGTGGAGGGCAGGGTGGTGCTGAGGGACGGACAGCTGCTCGGGGCGGAGGCGCTCGAGCTGGAGCGCGAGGCGGTGGCGGTCCGGCGTGCACGGCGCTGAGCGGCTGCGGACGCAGCTTCGCCGGGCGGCCGAGCAGCGCGCGCCGCTTCTGGCCTCGGGTCGGACGACGGCCTACCGCTGGGTGAATGGTCTCGCCGACGGCCTGGAGGGCGTCACGGTGGACGTCTTCTCCGACGTCCTGGTGCTGGCCCTCTATGCCGAGATGGAGGCCGGGCCACTCGTCGAGGCGCTCGTCGCCGAAGCCTCTCCCCGGGCGGTGTACGTCAAGCGGCGGCCACGGGCCGCGAGCCGCCTTCCTCCCGAGGCCCTGCGCAAGCGCGCCCCCAGCGCTCCCCTCCATGGGGCCGACGTCGAGACGGTGGACGTCCTCGAGGAGGGCCTCACCTTTCGCATCCGTCCAGGCGAAGGGCTGGCGGTGGGTCTGTACCTGGACATGCGCGACACCCGCGCCTTCGTCCGGGCACACGCCAGTGGGACGACGCTTCTCAACTGCTTCGCCTACACCGGGGGCTTCGCCGTCGCCGCGAGGGCGGGCGGCGCCACGGCGGCGGTGAATCTCGACGTGAGCAAGCGAGCCCTGCGGTGGGCCGAGGAGAATGCAGCCCTCAATGGCCAGCCGACGGCGGCCGCCGACGCGCTGTGCGGAGATGCCTTCTCCTGGTTGCCCCGGCTGGCCAGGGGCGGCCGCACCTTTTCCACGGTGGTCCTCGACCCGCCAGCCTTCGCCCGGGGGCCGTCCGGGCCCTTCTCCGTGGCGCGCGACACGCCGCGTCTCGTGGAGCGCGCCGCGGCCGTGGTGGCAGCCTCGGGGACGCTTCTGGCCTGCTGCAACCAGCAAAGCCTCTCGGCGGAGCGCTTCAGTGCCCTGGTGCAGCGCGGGCTCGCCGCCTCGGGGCGCCGGGCGAAGCCGCTGGCGCGCCTCGGAGCCTCCGGCGTGGACTTCCCGGTCCGGAATGGCGAGCCCGAGGGGCTGAAGGTGGAGGTGCTGCGGCTCGACGCCAATGCGCTAGCGTCCGGGGCGTGAGCCCTCCCGACTCGCCCGGCCCCGTCCGCTTCGGGAAGTACCTCCTCCTCGACCGGCTGGCGGTGGGAGGGATGGCGGAGATTTTTCTCGCCCGCCAGGCGGGGATGGAGGGTTTCGAGAAGACGGTGGTCATCAAGCGCATCCTCCCGAGCCTCAGCCGGGCGGAGGGCTTCGTGACCATGTTTCTCAACGAGGCCCGTCTGGCCGCGCAGCTCACCCACCCCAACATCGTCCAAATCCACGAGCTGGGGCGCATCGGCGACAGCTACTTCATCGCCATGGAGTACCTCTTCGGGCGCGACATGGCGCGCATTATTCCGAAGGCGGCGGCGCTCGGCATCCCCTTCCCGGACGTGTACGCGCTGCGGATTGCGGCGTCGGTGTGCGAGGGCCTCTACTACGCCCATCAGAAGACGGACGCCTGGGGGAACGCGCTGCACATCGTCCACCGCGACATCACCCCGGAAAACGTCTTCGTCTCCTTCGACGGGATGGTGAAGCTGCTCGACTTCGGCATCGCCAAGGCGCGAGGCCAGGTGGGCCACACCCAGACCGGCGAGATTAAGGGGAAGCTGGCCTACATGAGCCCGGAGCAATGCCTCGGGCAGCCGCTCGACCAGCGCAGCGACATCTTCTCCCTCGGCGTCGTCCTCTACGAGTGGCTCACCGGCTACCGCCTCTTCACCGGCGACTCCGAGGTGGCCATCCTCAAGTCCATCACCTCGGGGAAAATCTACGGCCCCTCCTACTTCAAGCCCGACATCCCGCCCGAGGTGGAGCAGGTGGTGATGCGGGCCCTGGAGAAGGACCGGGAGAAGCGCTACCCCACCGCCTGGGACATGCAGCGAGACCTGGAGCGGGTGATGGGGCAGTTCCCTTTCCGGCCCTCCAGCATCCACCTCTCCAACTTCTTGAAGCAGCTCTTCGCTGGCGAGCTGGAGGAGGAGCGGGCGCGGCTACTGAGGAGGCTGGAGGGGCCGGCGGACGACGGCCTGCCCACCCTGGATGGCGCGCCTCTCGAGGTGACGCTGGAGGAGGCGGAACGCCGGGCGCTCCAGACGGTGGCCGAGCGGCACGGACTCGCCGCCGAGGAGCTGGCGCGCGACGTGCTCCGCGACTGGCTCAAGTACCGCTGATGGCAAGGCTCAAGCTGACGGTGGAGTACGACGGGACGGAGTACGTCGGCTGGCAGCGCCAGCTGAATGGCACCAGCGTCCAGGAGGTGCTGGAGCAGGCGCTCGGGGAGCTCTTCGGCGCGCCGGTGGCCACCGAGGCCGCCGGACGCACCGACGCCGGCGTCCATGCCCTGGGCCAGGTGGTGGCCTTCGAGGCCCCGAGGACGCTGCCGGCGAGCGCTTACTTGAGGGGGTTGTCGGCCCTTCTCCCCGAGGACATCTCGGTGGTGGCGGCCCAGGAGGTGCCGGCGGATTTCGACCCTCGACGGGGCTCGAGCGGGAAGCGCTACCGCTACCTCATCTCCAACCGGCCCGTGCGCTCGCCGTTGCGGAGAAGGACGCACTGGCAGCTCTTCAGCCCCTTGGACGTGCAGTCGATGCAGAAAGCCGCCCCGGTGCTGCTCGGCACCCATGACTTCTCCGCCTTCCGGGCCGCGAATTGCGAGGCCTTGACGGCGCTAAGGACGCTGCGCGAGCTCACCATCGTCTCCTTCCAGGACGTGGTGCAGTTCGAGCTCGAGGGGACGGCCTTCCTCAAGCACATGGTGCGCAACATCGTCGGGACGCTGGTGGAGGTGGGGCGCGGCCGGCAGAGCGTTTCTTGGGTTACCGAGGTGCTCGCCTCGCGGGACAGGACGCGTGCTGGGCCGACGGCACCGGCGCAGGGGCTGGTGCTGGTGGAAGTGCGTTACGACAAGTGACGTCAGAGGTTGGCGCACACCGGGGGCCCGGCGCCCGTCGACGCTGCTTCCCCAGGGGCTCTCGGACGCGCTCCAGGCAGGTGGGCGCGGGAGTTGCGACCTACATTCAGTACCTGAAATCCTCCTCGGCACTGTGCCCTCGGACACGTCGAATGCTTCACCGCCCGGGGCGAAGTCGTCCCGCGCGCTGGGCGCACTGCTCCTTCTCGTCTTCTGCGGCTGTCCAGCGGAGGACCTCCTGGATGCGGGCACGAGCTCCTTCCCTCCCTTTGGCATCGGGCCGACAGGTGGCGGTGGCGGTGGGGGGACGGACAGCGGTACGACGACGACCTCCACGTCCTGTGCCACCGGTTGCAGCAGCGGCTTGACGTGCGTCTCCAACACGGACTTCCCGACGGGCGCGTGCACGGCGACGTGCACCTTCGGGGCTCCCGGCTGTCCTTCCGGGACGGTGTGCTCGCCCGCGCTGTCCAGCGCGAACAGCTATTGCCTGCAAAGCTGTGCGCACAATGGCTGCCCGGCGTCGATGGTGTGCACCGCGACGTCGGAGGGAGACGTCTGTCTGGCCAGCCAGGCTGCGGATGCGACGCCCATCAGCTGCGCGGCCCCTCAACTACAGGTGGGCGCCGTGGCCGGCCCGGCCGCCGACCCCGGGTGCCAAACGCCGGTGGTGACGAGCGCCCTGCCGGCGGCGGACGTCCAGTCGCTGGGCATGCACCAGGTGGGTGAGCGGCTCGACTTCACCGTGCCCGCGGGTGCCGTGGGCTTCTCCATCATCTCCCAGGCCGTCTCCACCGTCCCCGTCGTCTACTTCGGTGGGGCGCCTGGACCGAACCTGGCGGTGCCCTCGCCGCTGCTCACGTCGGACAGTGCGACCTTCTTCACCGACCTCGCGGCTCCGCCCTTGGACTTGACGACGGCGCTCCTGGTGAGTGCCTTGCCCTCGCAGGGAGACTTCGCGGCCTACAGCCTCTACGCGGCGGCGTTGAATTTCCCCAACAGCTCGGCCGGGCTGGCCCTGGCCGAGAATGGCGGCCTTGCCGCTGGCACCTGGAGCTTCGTCGTCAACGACTACGCCCAGGAGTGCCTCTCCACGCCTGGCTGTGATGGTGGCTCGGCCGCGAGCGTCTACAACATGTCGGTGGTGGTGAGCCCCGGCCCGCTTCCCGCGAGAGGAAGCCTGGCGGTGGACGTCTACCTCGTCACCACCAGCCTCACTGCGCAGACGGCCGTGGCCAGCCCGGCGGTGCAACTCTTCGCCTCGCGCTTCGCCGGCTTCTATGCACAGGCCGGGGTGTGCATCGGGTCCATCACCTTCCACGACCTCCCCTCCTGGGCGCAGAGCAAGTACGCATCGCTGTCCGTGGCCCCCGACGAGGTGGAGCTCGACCAGTGCAGTGACTATCATCAGCTCTTCACGCTGGCCGTGCCCGGCCGTTCCATGGCCCTCTTCTTCGTCGATGACCTCGTGAATGGGGGCGCGGTCTCGGGGGACGAGATTGTGGGGCAGGACGGGGCGATTCCCGGCCTGCCCGGATTCAACGGCACCGTCGCCGGCGGCGCGGTGGTGCTGGCGGCAGACCTGTCGTCAAGCGCCGGCTGCGGCGCCGAATTCAACAGCGCCTCCTGCGGACCGGACCTGGTGGCCGGCATCAGCGCGCACGAGACGGGCCACTTCCTGGGGCTGTTTCATCCAACCGAGGCGACGGGCGACGCCTTCGACCCGCTGGTGGACACCCCGGCCTGCGTCTGTGCGCTCTGCGAGACGGACCCGACAGCCCTCGCCTCGTGCAGCAACAATCCGGACGGTGGCCAGCCGACGGTGGTGGCCAACGACGTCTGTTCGGGAGCGAGCCAGCAGTGTGGAGGCTCCAACCTCATGATGTTCTGGCTCCTCACCTCGTCCTGGGCGGGAGACATCACACCGGAAGAGGCGGCCGTCATGCGCGCCAACCCCCTCCTTGCAGCGCCTTGAGGGTGTCCACCCCCTGCGGCTCAGTCTGCTGGCGCCGGCATGGCAGCCCGCACGCTGGGAGGCTTGGCGCACGGGGCCATTGGGCGAGAAACTTTCGACATGGGCGGGAAGCCTGCTTGGCGGCTTCCCCTTTAGGCGGGCCAGGGGTTTTGCTGCGGGCCTAGGGCAAGCCACGAAGGGACTGTCATGAGATGGGTTGCAATCCCCTGCGGCAGCGCGGCGGTCGGGCTTCTCCTGCTTTCGGCGTGGGGGTGCAGCAGCTCGAGCTCGGGCGGGGGGGGGACGGGGCCCACCGTCACCAACGTCGACCCGAGTACCGGACTGGCGACGGGTGGGACGGCAGTCGTCATCACCGGGACCAATTTCCAGGACGGGGCGACCGTCAAGTTCGGCTCGGTGCCTGCCACCTTTGTCGGCTTCAACACCCCGACCAGCCTGTCGGCCAGCACGCCCGCGGGAACGGCAGGGGGTGTCACCGTCACCGTCACCAACCCGGATGGGCAATCGGCCTCGCTTCCGGACGGCTTCACCTACATCAGCTCTGCCTGCGAGGTCCCGCCAACCGTGACCTCGAGCACGACTCTGGACACGAGTTGTGTCTGGACGGTGCTTCAAACCGTCGTCGTCGGGGGAGCGAATAGCCCGGTCCTCACCATCCTGCCGGGTACGACGCTGATGTTCGCCCCGGGGGCGGGCTTGCGGGTGGGAGCCGACGGGAACCCAGGCGGCCTGGTGGCCAACGGAACCGGCACTGGCGCCGACCAGGCCATCCTCTTCACCTCGTCGGCGACGACACCGACTCCCGGCGCCTGGGGGGGCGTGGTGATTGGCCCGCTGGCCCTTCCCGCGACCTCCATCGAGTACGCCACCATCAACTATGCGGGGGGAAGTGGCGCCAATGACATCTCGGACACGGCTGCGCTGACGGTGGAAGGAGGCGACGTCACCGGTGGGGAGGCGAGCAACGCGCCGACGCCGCTGTTCACCCAGCTGACCATCAACAACTCCGCCGGACATGGCCTCGTCTTCGCTGGGCTGAATGTCGGCTTCGGCGGGAGCTCGGCCAACATCGCTGTCACCAACTGGGAGACGACGAGCCACTACCCCTTCGTCATCGAGGCCAACCAGGGCGGGACGGTACCGGCGTCCATCTCCGCGACGGCAACGCCGGCCAGCCCGAGCGCGGTGGTGGCTTTCAACTCCTACGGGAGCTTCATCTCGAGCGTCGTCATGTCGCAGACCTGGCCAAGCCTGCCCTTGCCCATCCTCTCGGTGCTGGACATCGAGCTCGGAGCGGCCGCAGGCGACACGCCGGCCAGGCTCACCATCGCCGCTCCCAACACCCTCAAGTTCGCGGCGGGCACCGAGCTCGACGTCGACCCCGACGGCATGGGCACGGGCTTTCTCGTGGCCAACGGAACCAACAGCACCTCGGGCGCGATTGTCTTCACCAGCAGCTCTGCCACCCCAACCCCGGGAGCCTGGGGAGGCATCAACTTCGAAGTCTGGTCGGGCGGCCAGGCCAGCTCCTCCCTCCGGTACGTGACGATTGAATACGCCAACAACACCGAGCTCGGTCCGCCACCCGCGTACGGCACGGGGGCCCTCCTGGTGAGCAACGCGACGGGCATCTCGTCGGCCCTGGACGGGCCGGTCATCGCCAACTGCAGCATCGAGAGCTACCCCTCCTACGGCATCGTCCTCGTGGACGTGTCATCGGGCAGCTACACGGACTACGTGCAGGACAACACCTTCGGGACGCCGACCATGACCGTCTCGTCCTTCTGCTCGGAGGCCGGCGAGCCCAACTGCACCGACACCGGGCCGGGCCCCTGAGCCGTCTCGCCACCCCGCGGCGGGGACTAGGGGAGGAGCTCCGCCTTCGGCACCTGCGTCTCCTTCTTCCAGCGGCGGTTCCGTAGCGCGCCAATCACCAGGCACGCCGCTCCGGCGAAGACGCAGAGCCGGAAGACGTCGGTGGCGATTAAGGCGAGGCCCTTCAGCGCGCTGGGCGACATCTGAAGAATCCACGTGGTGACGTCTCCGGTGGTCACCATGCCCGCCGCCAAGAGCGCGATGCCCACGGGCACGAGGCGCGACCGCCTTGCGGGTGGCAGGGAAGCGTAACGCGTGTACGGCTGCGCCATGGGTGGCCTCCGGTGTTGGCCGAGGTACCTGCTTTAGCAAGACGTCACCAACGCCTTGGTGTTTTCCGCGTCGCTCCCGGGTGGCGCGAGAAGGCTACGCCAGGCGCGCCGTCACCCAGGCGGCCGCCGCCAAGAAGTCCGCGTCGGCTCCGGCCCGTCCCACCAGCTGAAGCCCAACCGGCAGGCCGCCCGGGCCCACCGCACCGGGCACGTTGAGACACGGCAGCCCGAGAAGCGTGGGCGTCCGGTTGAAGGCCGGGTCGCCCGTGGCGTCCAGGCCGGCGGGAGCCTCGCCCACGGCACTGGGCGTCAAGAGGACGTCCACGTCCTTGAAGACCTCCCTCGCCCTTTGTCGTCCGGCCTCCGCCGTCGCCATGGCAGCGCGGTAGCGCGCGGGCGGCATGGCGGACCCCTCGTCGAGAAGCGCTCGCAGCCTCGGACTCAGCGCCTCGGAATGCGTCCGGCGCAGCTGCGAGAGGCTGGAGGCGGCCTCGACGGCCATGACTGTCGCCTGGGCGTCGGCGAGGCTCTCGCCCGCGACCGCCAGCTCGACCTCGCGGACTGCCGCGCCGGCGGCAGCCAGGGCGCGCGCCGCACCCTCCACGGCCTCTTGTGTCGAAGGCGAGGCCAGGCTCCAGAGCTCGGTGCGCCACAGGCCGACGCGCGGACGCCGCTCCTGCGTCGCGCCCTCGAGCGAAAGGCCGAGTGCGGAGAGCAACAGCGGCACGTCCTCGAGCGCGCGACAGAAGACGCCGAGCGTGTCCAGCGAGGGAGCCAGCGGGTGGACGCCCTCCATCGACAACCGGCCGAAGGTGGGTTTACAGCCGAAGACGCCGCAGAAGGACGCCGGACGGATGACGGAACCGGCCGTCTGCGTTCCCAGGGACGCCGGGACCATCATCGCCGCGACGGCCGCGGCCGAGCCGCTGGACGACCCACCCGGCGTATGGGAGAGGTGGCGCGGGTTGCGCGTCCGGCCTGGCGTGTAGGCGGCGAACTCGGTGGTCACCGTCTTTCCGAGGATGACTCCGCCTGCCAGGCGCAGCTGAGCCACGCAGGCCGCATCCCGCGCCGGGCGACGGTCTCGGTACACCGCTGAACCGCAGGCCGTCGGGAGGTCCTGGGTGTCGATGATGTCCTTGATGCCGATGGGCAACCCGTAGAGGGGTGGGCGTGGATGGGCGTCGGCGGCCCGGGCCTCCGCCAGGGCACGCTCGGGCTCGAGGCATTCCCAGGCCTGCACTCCGGGCTCGTCGGAGGTGATGCGTGCAAGGCATGCGGTGAGCAGCGCTTCGGCCGTCAGCCCGCGGCGCGCGAGCAGGCGCACCGCTTCCGCTGCCCCGAGCGTCTCTGGGGACCGCATGCCCAGAAGCCTAGCGCTTTGCCGGCACGGCGACCCCAACCATCGTGTCGCGGGTCACCAGCGCGGCGAGCTGCTCCTCGCCCCAGCCCTCGGTCTCCGCCGGTCGCGCGGGCAACACCAGGTAGCGCATGTCGGCCGTCGAATCATGCACGCGCACCGTCGTGCTCTCCGGAAGCTCGAGGCCAAACTCGCGCAGCACAGCGCGAGGTTCTCGGACCATCCGGCTCCGGTAGCTCTTGCTCTTGTACCAGTCGGGAGGGAGGCCGAGGAGCCAGCGCGGGTAGCAGGAGCAGAGCGTGCAGACGATGACGTTGTGCACCTGGGAGGTGTTCTCCACGACGATGAGCTTGTAGGGCCCGTGTTCGAGCCCCAGTTGCTCGACTGCCGCGTTGCCATCGGAGAGCAACTGGGCGCGGAAGTCCGGATTCAGCCATGCCGTCGCGACCACCCTCGCCCCACGGGCGGGCGTGCGACTGTCCATGTTCTCCACCTGCCGTCGGACCTGGTCGGCGGTGAGGATGCCCTTGTCGATGAGCAGCTCGCGCACCGCGACTTCCATCGCCTGGTAGTAGCTGAGCGCCCCCTCCTCGACGATGGGCGCATGCGGGTGCGAGTGACCGTCGGCCTCGTCGTGGTCGTCCGTCATCCCGTCCCTCCGTCCGGCTCGAGCCAGTGCTCGAAAATCTCGACGTCCACGGTGTCGGAGGAGTCGCCCCGGTAGTCGGGCCACAACTCCTCCTGCCGGAAACGGACGCGGTACAGCGGTTTGGCCGGCAGTCCCGAGCGGGCGTAAGCCAGCTCCTCCGGATTGGCGTAGCTGCCGCACAGCCGCTCCACCACGCCCCGGTGGCCACGGACATACGCCGGCGTCCGGACGTGGCCGGCGGCGTGCGCGAAGCGCACCTTCACGTGGGCACCGGATTCGAAGAGCGGTGGAACCTTGGCGCTCACAATTCGCCCCGGGTGGCGCGGCGCTTCACGTCCTCGATTCTTCGGCCCAGCTCGTCGACGGTGATGACTCCGCGCTGGATGAGCGTTTGCGAGATGGAATGCATCCAGCGCTCGTAGTAGCTCAGCGTCTCGTACGACGCCGAACCGAGGCTCTCGATGTTGCGGCGGAGCTCGTCCACCGTCATGTGCCGGCGGTCCTTGTCGGAGAGCAGCACCAGGAGCGCGTCCACGCGCTTCTCCCACGGCGCATAGGTGTGCTCGGTGTGCTCGGCCGGTCCGGCGGGCTGACCGCCCATGTCGTGTGGAGGTTGCGGAGGAAGCTCGGCCATGCTGCGTCGGACTCTACGCTCTCGAGCGCGAGCTTGGAAAACCTGAAACCTCGACGGTGCGTCTCCTCCGCGCTCGCGACCTGACGCCGGTGCTTCTTGAGGGACGAAGGGCGAAAACTCCCAGGGCCTGGCCCCTCCACGCACCACGCCATTTCTTGAAATTGGAACGAGCGTCCGTGCGAAAGCATTGAGCGAAAACAATCAGAGCGAAGGCCCACCCTCCGATTCTTGAATTTCCTGAACGAGGCGCGAAGGTTTCCGAGCGGTCGCTTCCTGGGCCCTCGCCCGTCGACTCTCCAGCGAGGCGAAACAACGGCGCGCGCCGTCTGCTCCGCTGGCCACCGTGCGAGCTCACTGCGCAGTGCGGTACGCGCACGATTTCGCCTTAACTTTTTCACGCGCGCCATTGTCGGCTTTTCCTTCGTGCAGCACTTCGTGCCGCGCCGCGCCACTTGCCGCAGTGCGCATTCGCGCGCCGCAGCGCAGCATCCTGTTTCTCGAAAATCCGTTTGCAAAGTTTGGGAAGAGCGCGTTCGGTGCGCACGGAAGCAGGGGGGCGCCGCTTTCGGCGCGTCACTCGGCCCATCACTTGAGGAGAATCGTATGGAGCGCAGACGCATCCCTTCCGCAGGCCTCGTTTTCGTCTTTTGCCTTTCCACCTTCGCCGTCGCCCGCGCCGATGACCGGGACCGCGAGCACCGCCACCATCATCCCCCCACGCCCGAAGCGACCATCGCTGCCCGCCAGCGATTCTTCGGGGCGGAGAACGTCAATCCGCGGAACGGAGACGTGAGGTCCGACCGGGTCATCTTCTCGTGGATTACGAACGCCGGCTATGCGGCGTCCTTCAAGGGAAGGGTCGTTCTCCTCGACACGTACATCAACCGGAACGAGGTGCCGCCCACCTCTGGACCGGACTTGCGCCGGACGAGCTTCGGGCCCGATGACCTCATCGACCTGAACCCGGAGGCCATCTTCCTCGGCCACGGCCATGGCGACCATGCGGACAACGCCGCCTACATCGCGAAGTGGCTCAACATTCCAATCTATTCCACGCCCGAGACCTGCGACGTGATGCAGGAGGACGTCACCCGGATGGCCGCGGACGCCAACACGGTCAACGGTGGCGCGAAGCTGGTCCCGAACTCCGCGCCGGTGAACTGCATCGGCGTCGTGCCGCGCGGCTCGGTGCCTGGCACGTCCATCGTGAACATCAACCAGCTCAACCCGGTGGCCTGCATCGTCGCCTTCAAGCACATCCACTCCTCGTCGGTTGCGACGGACCCGGAGTTCTGGGGCAGTAACCCCATCGTCCCGGTCATCAACGACTATGACCCCCGCGAGGCGGCCATCTATCCCCCGGGCACCTGCCTCGCGCCCTTCAACCCTTCCACCACGAAGGAGCCGGCCGGAACGGTCGCGGAAATCGGTCCGGGAGCCACCGGCGGGATTTTGACCACCGGCACCACGGGGCTGCAGGGATGCCTTGGCGTCGGAGCGGTCATCCCGACGCTCGCGCCGGGGCAGGAGAACCTGACGACCACGGGGTTTGGTGGCGTCGCCGGTCCGTACAGCATTTTTTATCAAATCATCCTGCGCGACGGGAACCACTTCACCACCACCTGGCACAACACGGCCGGTCCCCTCATCGAGGGCTCGGGCACCGACCCCGGGCTCACCAGCGCCGTGCCGGGGAGCCCCTTCAACGCCGGGGTGAGCCCGAAGGGGAACCCGCTCGTGGGAGCCAACCTCTTCGCCATCATGGACTCGCTGCCTCCGACGGACATCGAGTTCGGCTCGGTCACCACCCTGGGCCTCGCCACCAACGCGGTGCGTGACCCGTTCCTCTATACCCAGCATGTCCGCCCGCAGATTTACGTTCCGGGACACATGACCGACGTGCAGATTGTGAGCTCCTCGCTCCAGAGCAAGAAGGCATTCCTCCTCACCCAGGAGGCGGCGGCCGGCAGCTCCGAGGTCCCGGGCGGGGTGGTCTACAAGCCGGAACTGCGCTGGCTGGTGGACCCCAACGACCTCGCGCGCCCGCTCGTGTATGACCCGAACGACGAGCGCTGG
>Ga0302311_10000769_pt1 | contig 39090 bp, 30 predicted proteins | sample III_Palsa_N1_3_FD_200449 | JGI IMG/M metagenome (GOLD analysis project Ga0302311, IMG submission 200449) | Peat permafrost microbial communities from Stordalen Mire near Abisko, Sweden - III_Palsa_N1_3 | ecosystem: Environmental > Terrestrial > Soil > Palsa > Peat permafrost | place: Sweden... | reverse complement strand
CCAGGCTGTCGCGGTAACGGCCGCGGAAGATGTCCATGCCGATGTTGAGCTGGTAGCCGCCCAGTTCCGGCTGCGACGGCACTTCGTCCGGGTAGACGTCGATCAGCTTCACCACCCAGTCGCTGTCGGTGCCGCTGGTCGAGGCGTAGAGATCGACCAACGGCGCGCCGCCGATCTGCAGGGGCGCGGTCAGCGGCGCCGACTCGTAGGTCAGCACATCCGGGCGCCCATCGACGAAGCGCTGGTCCGTGACCAGCCAGCGCTTCCAGGCGTCGCCATCGGCGAAGCGCACCGGGCGCGGCAGGTAGGGCACCGGCTTGGCCGGATCGGAAACGTACTCGTCATAACCCGCGTCGGCCTTGGCCGGCGCGGCGAAGCCCAGGGCGAAGCCGGGCTGCAGATACAGCGTCCGCGGCTTGCCGGCGCAGCCTTTGTCGCAGGACAGCGGCCAGGCCTTGAGCCGGCGCCAGGTGTTGCTGCCGGTCTCGTAGGCGAACACCGGCGGCGTGTGGGCCTTGGGTGCGCCGTCCTTCAGGTGCTCGTCGAGGAAGGGCTGCATCACGTCGCGGCGGAATTGCAGCGCGGTATCGCCCTCGAACTTGAGCGGGCCCAGGCCGCGGCCCTCGTAGTTCACGCCGCTGTGGCGCCAGGGGCCGAGCACCAGGAAGTTGGTATCGTTGTTCCTGTCCTTCGGCTCCACCGCCTCATAGGTATTGATGGCGCCGTACATGTCCTCCTGGTCCCAGATGCTGGCCACGTACATGGTCGGCACCTTCAGCGGCTGCGCCGCCAGCGCCGCGTCCAGCGCCTGTCCCTGCCAGTAGGCATCGTAGGCCGGGTGCTCGGACAGCTTCTTCCAGAAGGGCAGCTGGTCGATGCCGGCCGCGCGTGCATAGTCGCCGGCCGAACCGGCGTCGAGAAAGGCGGTGTAGTCGTCGTAGTAGCCGCGCGGCACCGGGTCGCCCTTGCCCTTCTGTTTGGTCTGCATATAGATGTAGTCGAAGTTGGTCTGGCGGAAGGCGCCGTTGTGAAACCAGTCGTCGCCTTTCCAGCCATCCACCATCGGGCTCATCGGCACCGCCGCCTTCAGCGCCGGGTGCGGGTTGATCAGGGCCATCAGCACGGTGAAGCCCTCGTAGGAGGAGCCGATCATGCCGACCTTGCCGTTGCTCTCCGGCAGGTTCTTCACCAGCCAGTCGATGGTGTCCCAGGCATCGGTGGAGTGATCCACCGCGCTGGCATTGAGCGGCCCGCGCAGCGGCCGCGTCATCACGTAATCGCCTTCCGAGCCGTACTTGCCGCGCACGTCCTGGAACACCCGGATATAGCCTTCCTCGACGAATACCTCGTCGCCCTGCGGCAGCGTCGCCAGCATGTGCGGGCTGTCGTAGCGATCGGTGCGCTTGGAGGCTTCGTAGGGGGTGCGGCTGAGGATGATCGGCGCGCCATGCGCGCCCTTGGGAATCACGATCACGGTATGCAGCTTGACCCCGTCGCGCATCGGGATCATCACCTCGCGCTTGATGTAGTCGGCCTCCTGCGTCGGCGCCGCGAAGTTGGGCAGGATGTCGGGAGCCAGCGGGGCGGTTTGGAGATTGGTCGGGGATTCGGTCTGGGCGTGGACGGCCGCAAGCGGCAACAAGGCCAGTGCGGCGAACGCCGCCAGCGGGCGGCGCGGACGTTGCAGGGACATGGGTGGAATTCCTGAATAGATCGGCCATCCTAGGCGATCCGGCCCTCCGCGCGGAAGGGATGTCGCGCCCGGCCTTGCGCGGAGACGTTCTAAGATAGGCCATGGAAGACTGGGTAAAGCGCTCGCTCGCACGCTGGCCGAATGTGCCGGCCCTGTTCGGCTGGCTCAAGCTGGACCGGCGCGGACGCTGGCTGATCCGCGGCGAGCCGATCAGCCGGCCGCAGATCATCGACACCATCAACCGCAACTACGCCGCCGATGCGCAGGGCCGCTGGTATTTCCAGAACGGCCCGCAGCGCGGCTACATGGAGCTGGAATACGCGCCCCTGGTGCTGCGGGCCGACGCCGCGGGTGAATCCCTGACCGCGCATACGGAGGCCCGGGTCGGCAGCGTTGCGGCGGCCTACCTGGACGAGGAGGGCGCGCTTCTGCTCGATACCGATCTGGGTCCCGGCGTGCTGGATGCGGCCGACCTCGCCTGGGCCTTGCAGCGGCTGGAAGCCGATGCCGGGGAAGTGGCCGAGGAGCGGCTTGCCGAAGCCCTGGCTCTGCCTTCCGGCAGCGTCACGCCGCTATACCTGCGCCTCGGCCCGGCGCGCTTGCCCCTGCTGCGGCTGGATGCGGCGGAAGCCCCGCGGCGGCTTGGCTTTGTGCGCGAGCCGCAGGCGTAGATCACTTTGGGACGGGCCCTGCTGACTTTTCGCAGCAGCGGCGATACGCTGGCCCATTACCCGAACCCTCTTCCGCCATGCCAGCCAATATCGCGAAGCACGCCGCGAGCCTGTTGTGCGCACTGCTCGCCGCCACTGCAGCCCATGCCGCTGACGCCACGCCGCCGGCCGCCGCTGCGGAAAACCCGGACACCGTGCTGCAGACGGTGGCGGAGCAATCCGGCAATCTGAAGACGGGCCGCTATGACGAGGTCGAGCGGCTGTGCCCGGCTTATCAGCGGATCTGGCCGCAGCAGGTGCGCTGCTTCGAGTTCGGCCGCTCGCCGGAAGGCCGGCCGATGCTGGCCATGGCGGTCAGCCGCAGCGGCGCCCTCAGCGGCGAGGAAGCGGCGCGGCGCGGCATTCCGGTGCTGCTGCTGCAAGCCGGCATCCATTCCGGCGAGATCGACGGCAAGGATGCCGGCTTCCTGGCCCTGCGCGAGCTGCTGGAAAAGCGCGTGCTGCCCGAGGCGCTGGACCATAGCGTGGTGCTGTTCGTGCCGGTGTTCAACCTGGATGGCCACGAGCGCTTCGGCCACTGGAACCGCCCCAACCAGGTCGGTCCGGAGGAAATGGGCTGGCGCACCACCGCGCAGAATCTCAATCTCAATCGCGACTACGTGAAGGCCGACGCGCCGGAAATGCAGGCCATGCTGCACCTGCTCGACGCCTGGGATCCGGTCATCTACACCGACCTGCACGTCACCGACGGCGCCAATTTCCAGCATGACATCTCCATCACGGTGGAGCCGCTCTACGCCGGTGACAGCACGCTGCGCGAGGACGCCCGCGCCTTGCAGAAAGGCGTGGTCGACCGCCTCGCCGCTGCCGGCTCGCTGCCGCTGGATTTCTATCCCAGCTTCAAGCGCGACGACGATCCGTCTTCCGGTTTCGAGGTCGCGGTGGTGCCGCCGCGCTTTTCCACCGGCTACTGGGGCCTGCGCAACCGCCTCTCCATGCTGGTGGAAACGCACTCCTGGAAGGACTACCCGACGCGCGTGCGCATCACCCACAACACCATCCTGGCCCTGGTCGAGCTGACCGCCACCAGGGGCGCGGCCTGGCTCAAGCAGGAACACCAGGCCGACCGCCGTGCGGCGGAGCTGGGCGGCGCCGAGGTGCCGCTGGATTTCGCCGCCGGCGACCATGTGCGGATGATCGACTTCAAGGGCTATGCCTATACGCGCGAGCCCTCCGCCGTCTCCGGCGGACTGGTGACGCGCTACGACACCGCCAAGCCCGAGATCTGGCACATCCCGCTGAAGGATACGGTCAAGGCCACGCTGACCGTGAAGGCGCCGCAAGCCGGCTACATCGTGCCCGTCGCCTATGCCGAGGAGATCGGCCAGAAGCTGGCGCTGCACGACATCTCCTTCCGCAAGCTGGATGCGGCCTTGCCCAAGGCTTCCGTCGAAACCTTCCGCGCCACCGAGGCCGAATTCAAGAAGCCGCCGTTCGAGGGCCGCACCTCGCCCGAGCTGAAGGGCGAATGGAAGCCGGAGACGCGCGACGTGCCGGCCGGCTCGCTGTTCGTACCCATCGCCCAGCCTGAAGCACGGCTGCTGCTGGAGCTGCTCGAGCCGCTGGCCCCGGATTCTCTCGCCGCCTGGGGTTTCTTCAACGGCGCCTTCGAGCAGAAGGAGTACATGGAGCCCTACGTCGCCGAGCAGGTGGCGCAGCAGATTCTGGCCAGCGATCCGCAGGCGGCGGCGGAGTTCCGCCACAAGCTGGACACCGACGAGGCCTTCGCCCACGACCCGCAGGCGCGGCTGGATTTCTTCTATCGCCGCTCGCCGTCCTGGGACGAGCGCCTCGACCTGTATCCGGTCTACCGAGTGGAGCAGGCGCCGCCGGCATGAGGCGTGCCGCGCCATGACGCAGCGGAAGATCCCCGCCCTGTACATGCGCGGCGGCACCAGCAAGGGCGTGTTCTTCCGCGCCGGGGACCTGCCCGCCGATGCCGCGCGGCGCGACGCCATCCTGCTGCGTGTGATTGGCAGCCCTGATCCCTACGGCAAGCAGATCGACGGCATGGGCGGCGCCACCTCCAGCACCAGCAAGGTGGTGATCCTCAGCCGCTCGCGGCAGCCTGGCTGCGATGTCGATTATCTGTTCGGCGCGGTTTCCATCGGCAGCGCGGTGATCGATTGGTCGGGCAGTTGCGGCAACCTCGCCGCCGCGGTGGGGCCGGCCTCGATTCACTGGGGCTTGTTGCAGGCGCCGCGCGAGGGCCTGGCCACCGTGCGCATCTGGCAGGTCAATACGCGCTCGCACATCGTCGCCCAGGTGCCGATGCAGGATGGCGAAGTAGTGGAGGAAGGCGGCTTCCGGCTCGACGGGGTGAACTTCCCCGGTGCCGAGATCGCCTTGCAGTTTCCCGATCCGGGCAACGACGGCGAAGAGGCGGGGCGCGCCGGCCTGTTCCCGACCGGCAGGCCGCTGGATCGGCTCGACATCCCCGGCATCGGCGAACTCGAACTGACCCTGATCAACGCCGGCAATCCGGCGGTGTTCGTCGACGCGGCAGCCCTCGGCCTGCGCGGCGATGAGTCGCAGGAGCAGGTCAACGGCAATGCCGATCTGCTGGCGCGCTGCGAAGCGGTGCGCGCCCATGCCGCCGTTGCCATGGGCCTTGCCGCCAGCGCGCAGGAAGCCACCGATCAGCGCCCCGCCACACCCAAGCTGGCCTTCGTCGCGCCGCCGCGCGATTACCGCGCCGCTGACGGCCGGGCAGTCAGCGCCAGCGACATCGATCTCAACGTCCGCATCCTCTCCATGGGCAAGCTGCACCACGCCATGACCGGCACCGGCGCGGTGGCGCTTGCCGCGGCAGCGGCAATACCGGGCACCGTCGTGCGGCGTTGCGCGCAGCCCGATGCCCAGGGCCGGCTGCGCTTCGGCCATCCCGCGGGGACCATGACGGTCAGCGCCGCAGCGGAGCAGCGCGATGGGCGCTGGCGCGTGTTGTATGCCGGCATGAGCCGCAGCGCGCGCCGCTTGATGGAGGGCGTGGTGCTGGTGCCTGGCTGAGGTATGGCCGTAGTCCAATATGGTGAGTTAGAAAATCGTTGAATAAATTTCTCGTCATTCCCGCGAAGGCGGGAATCCAGTTTTGGATTTTGCGCAGGGCAAGAAGCAAACTGGGTCCCCGCCTTCGCGGGGACGACAGTTCCGATTTCGTCGGCGAACTTCTAACACAGAACACTAGCAGCAGCCTATCGACACACGGCATCCGCCGTGGCCTGGCGGCTGCCGCTGAAGGTCTGCCGCCAGCTCATCGGCGACACGCCAAAGGCCGCGCGGAAATGATGTCGCAGCGAGGCCGGTGAACCGAAGCCGGCCAGGGCGCCGATGTTCTCGATCGACTGGTCGGTGGTCTCGAGCAGGCGCTGCGTCAGCGCCAGGCGCTCGCTCAGCAGCCAGTGGCCGACCGTGCTGCCGGTCAGCTGGCGGAAATGGCGGGTGAAGGTGCGCCGGCTCATCAGGGCCTGTGCGGCAAGGCTGTCGAGATCGTGCGGCAGCCGCAGGTTGGCGCGCACCTGCCCGATCAGCTCGGCCAGCCGCGAGTCGCGCGGTGTCGCCGGCAGCGGCTGCTCGATGTACTGCGCCTGGCCGCCATGCCGGTGCGGCGGCACCACCAGCCGGCGCGCGACGCAGTTCGCCGCTTCCGCGCCGTAACCCTGCCGCAGCAGGTGCAGGCAGCAGTCGATGCCGGCGGCGGTGCCGGCGGACGTCACGATATTGCCTTCGGCGATGTAGAGCAGATCGGCATCGAGGCGCACCGCGGGATAGCGCCGCGCGAAGTCGCGGGCGAACTCCCAGTGCGTGGTGGCGCGGCGTCCGTCGAGCAGGCCGGCTTCGGCCAGCACATAGGCGCCCAGGCACAGCCCCACCACCTGCGCGCCGCGCCGGTGCGCGGCAATCAGCGCGGCGAGCAGGGCCTGCGGCGGCCGCTCTTCCGGATCGCGCCAGCTCGGCACGATGATGGTGCTGGCCTTCTTCAAGGCTTCCAGTCCATGCAGCAAGGTCAGCGTGAACCCGGCGGTCGTGCTCAGCGGCCCTTTCTCTGCGGCACAGACCAGCAGCTTGAACCGTGGCGCGCCCGGATGGGACTCGCCGAACACCGCGCAGGGCACGGACAGGTGAAACGGGCTGATCTGGTCGAACGCGACCACGGCGACGATCGGGCTGCTCATGGTTTGCGCTCACCGGATGGGATCGGCCGAGTTGGCCTGATCCTGGCGTATTTTGTCAATCGGGCCACTCGCTGCATGCGCCCATCCGGCGGACACTGGCTCCTGTCTGGCGATCCCGGCAGACCATCTTCACGCGGGAGCGGAAAACCTCATGGCCATCGAAGCATCCATTCCCCTGCTGGAAGACATCCTCGGCAAATGGAAGAAGGAACTGGGCGAGGACTACGCGGCCTACCGCAATCACGTCTATCGCATGCTGCATTTCTGCTTTGCCCTGCGCGAGTGCGGCGAGGAGGAGCGGCGCAAGCTGGTCATCGCCGGCTGCTTCCACGATCTGGGCATCTGGTCGGACGGCACTGTCGACTACCTGCCGCCCTCGGTCCTGCGCGCCAGGGAATATCTCAAGGCCAACGGCCTGGAAGCCTGGAGCGAGGAAGTCGAACTGATGATCGACATGCATCACAAGCTGAGACAGTACCGCGATGCCCGCCACCCGCTGGTCGAAGTGTTCCGCAAGGCCGACCTGGTGGATGTCTCGCTGGGGCTGGTGAAATTCGGCGTGCCGGCCGCCTACGTCAAGGAGGTCAAGGCGCAGTTCCCGAATGCGGGATTTCACCTGCGCTTGAAGCAGCTGGCGAGTGGGTGGTTCGCCAAACATCCGCTCAGTCCGCCGCCGTTCCTGAAATGGTGAGGCGCGGCGAGTGCGTTTAGTGCCCCACGCCTTCCACGCTTTGCCGCGGCTTCTGGATCAGCGGCACCAGCAGCACCGATAGCGCGGTGGAGATCGACAGCAGGAAGTACATATCGCCGTAGGTCATGGTCGAGGCCTGCTGGTAGGCCTGCTGCGCCAGCATGCTGATGGCGCCGGCATGGCTGCCCGCGCCGAGTTGCGGCGCCAGCATGGCGCTCATGCTGCTCAATCCCTCTCGCACCGCCGGGCGCGACAGACGGGTGCTTTCGGCCAGCGCCTGCCAGTGGGTCCAGTTGCGCTGGTTGATCAGGGTGGCCACCACTGCCAGGCCGACGGCGCCGCCGAGGTTGCGGGTGACGGTATAGAGCGCGCTGGCGTTGTTCAGTTCGTGGCGGGGCAGGGTGCCGAGGGCCAGGTTGGTCATGGGGATGAAGGCGAAAATCAGCCCGGAGCCGCGCAGGCTTTGCGACAGCGCGAACTGGCTGAAGCCCCAGTCCGCGGTGAGCAGGGAGTTGGTCCAGGAGCCGGCGGCCACCAGCAGCAGGCCGATGCCGATGGTCACGCGCGGATCGAGCACGCTGGCCAGGCGCATCACCAAGGGCGCGGCAATCACCATCGCCAGGCCCTGCACCATCATCACCTCGCCGATCTGCTGCGGGTTGTAGCCGCGCACCTGGCCGAGAAACACCGGCGTGATGTAGACCAGGGTGAAGATGCTGACGCCGAGCATGGCCGAGACCAGCGAGGTGACGGCGAAGTTGCGGTTGCGGAAGGCGCGCAGATCGATGATCGGATGGTCGGAGCGGAAGCCGCGCCAGAAGAACAGGCTGCCGCCGATCAGCGCGGCGATGGCGCAGAGCAGCACGCTGCGCTCGTCGAACCAGTCGTGGCGCGGGCCATCGTCCAGGGTGTATTCCAGGCCGCCGAGAAACACCGCGAGGAACAGCACGCTCCACAGGTCCAGCTTCTTCAGCATTTCCGGCTTGGGCCGGTCGACGTCGAGCGTGGCCCACACGATCAGGGCGCAGGCGATGCCGGGAATGAAGTTGATCAGGAACAGCCAGCGCCAGGACAGCGCGTCGGTGATGTAGCCGCCGAAGGTGGGGCCGATGGCCGGCGCCAGCATGGTGGTCATGCCGCCGAGCAGCTGCGGCAGGCCGCGCTTCTTCTCGTCGGGAAACAGCAGGAACATGGTGGCGAACGAAGCCGGGATCAGGCCGCCGCCGAGAAAGCCCTGCAGCACGCGGAACACCACCATCGAGCCCAGGCTCCAGGAAAAGCCGCAAGCCACGCTGGACAGGGTGAAGCCGATCGCCGCGAAGGTGTAGAACACCCGCGTCGACAGCATCGGCGCCAGGTAGCCGGACAGCGGGATGGCGATGATCTCGGCGATCAGATAGGAGGTCTGCACCCACTGGATTTCGTCGGTGCTGGCCGACAGGCCGGCGCGGATCTCGTTGAGCGAGCTGGCGACGATCTGGATGTCGAGGATCGCCACGAAGCTGCCCAGGGTGATGGCCAGGAAGGCTGCCCAGTCGCGCCATTCGTGCGCGCTCTCGCTGGTGGTGGTGCCGGGAGCCTGCGATAGGGATGCGCCGTGGCTCATGCGCGCGGGCTCGTGCGGTGTTTGGGAAGGTCATCCCATTTCACACTGCCCGGCAGCCGCGGGCCTACCCAGTTTGAAGTAGGGCCGGAGCAGTGGCGCTGGGTGTCCGCCCAGGAACCGGTCGCTCCTGGACGGACTGTTCAAGCGGGAGAGCCGCGGCACACTTTCGTGTACCGCGGCTCTCCACCCAAACTACTTTCAAGCGCTATGGCTTATGGGATCAGCTTGCACAGCGTCGACAGCAGCGGCACGTTGGCGAATACGCAGGTGCTGCCGGTGCTGCCGCCGAGAATGCTGCTCAACACCGTGGTCAGCGGGCCAAGCAGCGCGTCCAGCGGTGTTCCGGTGATACCGCCGCCGGATGAGGAGCTGCTGCCGCCCACGCCGGCCAGGGCCTGCGTGATCGGGCCGAGGATCGCCGGCAGCAGATCGTTCAGCACCGGGTTCACCACTGGCGCCAGCTGGCTGCTGCCGAGCGCGGCTTCCAGCGCCGACTCGCCCTGGGTCAGCGCGGCGGCGACGGCGGCGCTGAAGGTTGCCGCGGCCGTATCGATCGGGCCGGTGATGCTGCCGGGCTTGCCCGCCTGGGTCTCGATGAAGCTGGTCGGAATCACCTGCGTCAGGATGTTGACCAGCAGATTGTCGAGCAGGGTCTGCGTGGCGCTCTGGAACGAGGTGCTGTTGCCGGAGGCAACGGCGTTCATCAGCGTGTCCAGGTTGCCGACGGTGGTTTGCAGCGTGGTCAGCACGCCGCCGACGATGGGCTGCGAGAAGGCCGAGGCCGGCACCTGGGCCAGGCCGGTTTGCAGCGCCGTATTCAGCTCGTCGACCAGGGTGGCCAGATCGGTGAGGCCGCTGGCGCTGCTGCCGCTGCTACTGCCGCTGGCGGAGCCGATCTGTCCCTGGATCTGCTGCAGCACCGGAAGCAGCGCCGCGCCCAGCGGCGCCAGCGCCGTGCCGGCGAGGGGATTGGTGGTGGGCAGGGTGCCGCTGCTGCTGCCGCAACTGGCGCCGCTGCTGGTGCTGCTGGTGCTGGCGAGGGAAGTGAGCAGGCTGCCGAGGTTGTCGGTCATTTCCAGCAACAGAGACTGGATCTGCGCCGGTGCGCCTGAGGCGGAACTGGGGTTTTGCAGCGCGTTCAGCACGGTGTTCAGCACATCCAGCGCGTTGTGATCCACCACGTCGTCGGTGCAGACCAGCACACCCTGCAGCGGGGTGCCTGCCGTCGCCTGCTCCAGCGGGCCCAGCAGACTGGTCGACAAGGTGGTCTGCAAGGTGTTGAGCGGTCCGTTGACCGAAACGCTGGTGCCCGTGGGGCCGCTGCTGGTGCTGCCGCTGCTGCTGCCCGAAGCATCCGAGCCGCTGCTACTGCCGCTGCTGCCGCCGCCACAACCCGCCGCGATGACGCATGCGGCCAGGGCACCCGATAAAAGAAATTTCTTGATCATCTCCCACTCCTCCGTGACAAGTCTTGTCGATGGGCGTCCCCAAGGCTGGTGGACGCCTGCACGGACGCTAGGCGTGATGACGCATGGGTCGGGATTTAGGCTGACTGGTGGTAGTGTTTGGAGGGATGGCTAGACGGAAGGTAGTGCCGCGGGTGATGGGCGGTAGGCTTCGGCGTCATTGAATTGACGCTCCGCGGGGCGGCCGCGCGGCAAAACGGGATTTGTCCGTGTCGGCGGCAGAGCCGCAGCGGACCAAGCGGGTTCCCTCACGTCACCCGGTAAGCCGGTTCGCCGCGAGCGCCCGCGCAGCGGGTGTATCGGAGGGGTACCATCCGCAAGTCTCAGGCCTTGCTACGCCGTCCCTTGGTGACTCTCAGCTCAAGTTCCTCCAGCTTGATGCTGCGCAGTTCCAGCACCTTCAACAGCGCCAGGAACAGTTGCGCGCTCATGTCGCCGCGTCCCAGCTTGGTGCGCAGATTGGTCGGCGTCTGCACGATGCCGTGCTCGCGCAGGCGCTGCGAGATGTCTTCAAAAGTGAGCTTGCGGCGCGCCTTCTCGGCGCGGATCAGGCCCTGGATATAGAGCCCCAGTTCGGCGTGCTTGGCCATCGGCTCCTTCCGCAATGAAAACACGTGAAGTTATAGTGACATACGTCACTTATTGTTGACAAGACGATGCCGCAGGCGCAGCATTTGCGGCGTCACTTATTGGTGACATCACGGACGCCGGCAAGGCGTCCGGAAGCCCCTGCGAGGTGGCTTCGCATGAGTTCGCAAAGCATCGCTTGCGTACCGCTGTTCCCCTCTCCCGCCGCCCTGCGGCAATTCCCCAGCCGTCCGCTTCAGGCAACGCCACCGACCTAGCGGTCGCGCGTTCATTGCCTGGTGGAGCACGGGCGCCCCTGAGCGCCCGCGGGAGTCCTGCGTCCCCTGCCGGCCGTCACGGCGGCATCCCGTCTGCAAACAATAAAGGAGTACTCAGATGGACCTGTGGTCGATCTTCCTCGCCGTACCGTTCGCCATACGCATCGCCCTGGGCGTGGTGCTGGCCGCATACCTGATCTACATCTCCAGGATCATTGTCTTCATCGGCAACGATTCGATGGGCATCGTGGAAAAGATCTGGAGCCTGCGCGGCTCGGTTCGTGACGGCTTCATCTCGCTCGATGGCACGGCGGGCTTCCAGCCCGAGGTGCTGCGCGGTGGTATCCACTTCTTCATGCCGTTCCAGTACCGCATCCACATCAAGTCGCTGCCCACCGTGCCGCAGGGCACCATCGGCTATGTCTTCGCCCGCAGCGGCCAGCCGCTGTATCCGGGCCAGGCCCTGGCCTCGCTGCCGGAGAACGTGTCGTTCGAGGACGTCCGTGGCTTCATCATGGGCGGCGGCCAGCGCGGCCCGCAGCGGCAGATCCTGCGCGAGGGCGTCTATGCCATCAACACCGCGCAGTTCGTCATCCTCACCAGCGACGGCAATCACGCCGTGCGCCTGTCCGGCGATGAGGCCTCGCTGGAGGAGATGCGCTCGCGCCTGATGGAGCGCCGCGGCTTCGAGCCGGTGGTGATCCGCGACCAGGAGGACCGCATCGGCGTGGCCACCGTGCACGACGGTCCCTCGCTGGAGCATGAGGAGATCATCGCCCCCAGCGTCGGCACCGATGCGCGCCAGCCCGAGATCTATCACAACTGCTTCCAGGATCCGGAGCGCTTCCTCATCGCCGGCGGCCGACGCGGCCGCCAGGAGCAGGTGCTGGTGGAAGGTACCTACTTCATCAACCGCCTGTTCGCCACCATCGACCTGCAGCCCAAGACGGTGATCGAGATCGGCAAGGTCGGCGTGGTGGTGTCCTACACCGGCCCGCGCGGCAATGATCTGACCGGCACCGACTACAAGCATGGAGAGCTGGTCGAGTCCGGCAAGCGCGGCGTGTGGAGCCGCGCCCTGCAGCCGGGCAAGTACGCGCTGAACCCCTACGGCGTGAAAGTGATCCAGGTGCCCACCACCAACTTCGTGCTGCGCTGGATCGAGGGCCGCAGCGAGGAGCATGGCTTCGACGCCAACCTGTCGGAGATTCGCCTCATCACCCGTGACGCCTTCGAGCCGGTGCTGCCGCTGTCGATCGTGCTGCACATCGCCTATGAGGATGCGCCGATGGTGGTGCAACAGTTCGCCGACCTGCGCCTGCTGGTGGAGCAGACGCTCGATCCGATGGTCTCCGCCTACTTCAAGGACACCGCGCAGGGCTGCACCCTGATCGAGCTGGTGTCCAAGCGCGCCGAGATCCAGGCCACCGCGGTCAAGGCGATGGCGGAACGCTTCAAGAAATACCGCCTCAACCTGATGGAAGTGATGATCGGCACGCCGCGCCCGGCCCAGGGCGATGTGCATATCGCGACCATCCTCGACCAGTTGCGCTTCCGCCAGGTGGCGGAGGAAAAGCTGGTGACCTACGAGAACCAGCGCAAGGCCGCGGACAAGGAGCGCGAGCTGCGCCAGGCCGAAGCCATCGCCGCGGCGCAGGGTGACCTGACCCGCTCCTCGGTGGAGATCAGGATCGCCGAGAACAAGGGCTCCGCCCAGCTCGCCGTGCGCCAGCGCGATGCCGACGGCGTGCGCGTCACCGCCGCCGCCAACGCCGAGCGTATCCGCGTCGAGGGCGTGGCCGAGGCCGACCGCATCGCCGCGGTGGGCGAGGCCCAGGCCCGCTCGGTCAAGGCCCAGGTCAACGCCTTCGGCGGCCCCGAGTTCCAGCTGAAAAAGGAACTGGCGCAGATCCTCGAGTCCGCCATCCGCGACTCCAAGAACCCGCTGGTGCCGCAGGTGGTGATCGGCCAGCAGGACGGACGCGGCGGCAACGCTGTGGATGCCTTGCTTGGCATGCTGCTCAGCAGCAAGACCGATCCGACGGAAAAGTCAGCCACTCGTTGAGGCTTAGGGATGGCGCCGGCGACGACTGAACGTCATTGCCGGCGCCATTCCCGCCCCGCCCGGCATGAACCGCAACAACCTTGCTCTGTTTCATCTCCGTCGTCTTCGCTTGTCGCTTTCCTGAGTTGCCCTCGTGCGAGGGCTATCGTTGGACTGCTGGTCGTCACTGGCTCGCCCGCCTCCTGGCCTGATGCCGACGGGACAGCCGCCGCTGCGACACCCCCGCCGTCCTCGGCGGGGGTGCATATAGACTCCTTGCCGCTTCAAGCACCAGCGGCCGTCATTCCCTCGGCTACGGCCACCGGCGGGAATGGTGTCTGCCCGGCCTCGATCAGCTTCTGGTTCAGCAGCACCTGCAGCCGGGACCAGAGCCGCCGCAGCGCGCCGTCGGTGAGCAGGTGCGGTTCGGCCAGCAGATTGGTCATCTGCAGGTTGCCGCTGCCGTCCTGCTTGAGGTCGTACAGCTCGTACTGGTACTGGCCCGGCAGGTTCGGCGAGTAGTACACGGCATAGGTGTAATGCCCATGCCGGATCGCGCGGATATGGCTCAGGTACTCCAGGTCGCTGATCATCGCCGACTCGTCGTCGTAGCAGAACAGCACCGTATCCTGCACCTGGCTGTTCGGATCGACGATCGCCGGCACCAGGCTCTTGCCTTTCATCAGCACCGCCGCGCTGCCGCCGTTGGTTCCCGCCAGGCCCAGCAGGGTCGGCAGGAAATCGACGTGGGCGTACAGCGCCTCGGTCGACACTGCCTTCTTGAACAGGCGCGGGTTCGAAATCACCAGCGGAATGTGGATGGTCTCCTCGTAGACGTTGTAGACCTTCTCGCGCATGCCATGGGACAGCCCCATCTCGCCGTGGTCCGCGGTGCGGATGACCAGCGCGTTGTCGGTCAGCTGCAGCTTGTCGAGGTGGTCCATGAACTCGTTGACCCGGTTGTTCGCATACATCGTCATGTAGGCATAGAACTGGATGTAGTTGTCCACGGTGTTGGCCGGATCCGGCTGGATGCCCTCCTCACCGGTGCCCGCGGTCAGCTTCTGCTGGCCGATCAGCGGCATGCCGTGGTTCATGATGTCGCGGATCACGGTCTGGATCGTCGGCTTGCTCTCCAGGCTGTCCACCGCGTTGGGCGGCAGCTTGATCAGCTCTTTCAAAGGCTCCAGATCCTTCTCGGAGTAACCGAAACTCTGCCAGCCATCCGGGAAGAAGTTGATGTCGTGCGGGTTGACGAACGACATGAACAACAGGAACGGCTTCATCGCGGCCGGATCGTTGCGCTGCCGGCCCAAGGCCCGCGCCTCCAGAAATTCGAAGGCGCCTTCGCCGAAGCCGTGAGCCTGCACGTTCTTGAGCTGCTCTTCCTTGGGCTTCTTGCTGTCGACGATGCCGTACTTGTTCAGGTACCGCATGTCGTGGGCGGGATTGACGTGGCCCGGAACACCGGAGCCGGCCGTGGCCCAGGAGTCGTAGGTCGAGAACCCCGTCACCGTGCCGGCATCCGGCGGGTTCCAGCCGGCGAAGCCGTACTGCGTCTCCATGTTGCCGACGTCGAACGCCGACCACTGCATCACGTCGCAAGGCGTCGACAGGTGCCACTTGCCCTTCCACACCGTGTCGTAGCCCTGCGCCTGCATCAGCGCCGCCAGTTGCGGAATGCGCGGGTCGTCATAGGACAGCTCGCCCGGCGTCATCGACAAGCCGGTGAGGTTGCTGTAATTGCTGGTGATCATCACCCCGCGCGACGGCGTGCACATGCAGGCCGAGGTGTAAGCGCGCTTGAAGGTCAGGCCGCAGGCCTGCAGCCGCTTCCAGCTGGTGAGCGAATCGACGAAGCCGCTCGGCCAGTGGGCCGGGTAGCGTTCCTGGTCGGTCAGAATGACGATGATGTCGGGCTTCTGCGGCAAACCCGCCATCTGGTACATCTCCTGCAGTTGCGTGAGCATGTTGCACTCTCCCGAAGCGTAAGAAACCGTGCGGTCATGGCCCTGTGCCTGAACCGTCGACCGATGCTGCGCGCCGCGGCGGCGGCTCCACAATTGGTGGGTGGGAGTAGTACTTTCGTAGGGGAGGCTTGCCGCATCCGCTGTCACGCGAAGGAAAGTGCGGCGCTCGCCGCTACCCCTCACCCAACCCTCTCCCGCAAGGGGAGAGGGCTTTGCCGCGGCGCAAAGGTGGTGACGTGGTCCGTTCTCCCCTTGCGACCGAAGGGAGTCCCGTGGGAGGGGAGAAGGACAGGATGAGGGGTACGGTTCGGCGATGGAAAGGCTTCTTCAAAAAGCCGGGAAACCTCAACCCAACGCCCTCCCGCTACATTCATGGGTAGAGAGGCGATTTATGAGACGACTTCCAGTACTCTTTCCCGAAGTGCCGCGTGCGGCCACGCGGCTCAGGGGAGTACGCATCATGGCGCTTCCGGCGAACGCCTCGGAAACAGACAACAACGATCCCGCCTTGCGCGCGGCGCTGACCGACGCATCGGCATCCGCAGACACGACGCCGCCTCCGGCCGAAGCCGATTTCAATCCCCAGGCCTGGTCCGAATTGCTGCGCCTGTTCGGCCTTTCCGGCGTCGACGAGCTGCTTGAGGCCTTGCAGCTGGATCTCCCCGCACAGCAGCGCCGCTACGCCGCGGCGCTCGAGCCCCCCGATGCGGACGCGCTGCGCCGCATCGCCCATGCCCTGCACGGCGTCAGCCTGCAACTCGGCGCGGCGGCCCTGGCCGAGTCATGCACCCGCATGGAAAGCGCCGCGCGCGCCGGTGCCGCCGTCCAGGCACTGGAACTGGGCCGCGAAGTGATGGCGCGTTACGCCGCCCTGGTCGGGCGGCTGCTGCGCGAAGCCGGCACGTACCGCGCCTGATCAGGCCGTCGCCGCGGCCCCGGCGCGCGCACGATGGCGTTCGCGCACCAACCACAGGGCCACGGCATTCCACAGCACCACGTTGATCAGGCCAAATAGCAAGGTGGCGTTCTGCAGTCCGGCGGTATGGAGGAATACCGCGCCGGCTTCCACCGTGAACGCGGTGACGGCGCGGAACAGGTAGAACAAGCCGTGCAGCGCGAACACCGTCACCATGAAGGCGCGCACCCGCAGCCCAGTGGCGAGCCGTGCCCGCGCCAGGTCGAAGGCCACGCCGGCGTGCAGGAATCCGTGCGCGAAGGAGGCGAGCACGATCAGGGCCGCGAGATCATCGACCAGCGACCGCAAGCTTTCGAACACCACAAAATAGGCCAGCGTCGCCGCCGTGAACAGCCGTAGCGGCAGCGGCTGGCCGGCGTAGCGGCGGAAGCCCAGCCACAGCAGCAGGCCGCCGCCAAACATGATCGTTTCGGCCACCGACCGGGCGATCCACAGCGGCAGCCACTGGTACGACAGCAACAGCAGCACGCCGGCGGTGCCGATCCCGTCGGACAGCGCCCACCACAGCGAGGCGCGATCGCGCCGCCTGCGCCACGACAGCAGCTGCAGGAGGCAGCACACCAGCCCCAACGGTACGCCGATCAGGAACAGCGTCCCGACGTCGAATTTCATCGCCCTTGCCCCAGCATCTCCCCGCCTTCTTTTTAGTGCCTGGCCGGCTCAGGGTCAACCGCGGCGCGCAGCCGCGGCCGAAGCCGGTTAACCTATTTTCAGGGAGGAGTACCGATGATTTCCATGCGGTTCAGCATTGCCATGCTGCTGGGGGTTCTGACCGCCCTGCTGTGCGGCCTGGGCTACGTCACCTGGTGGCAGGTCCGCACGGTGGCCTTGCAGGGGCAGGCGGAGGTCCGCCGCCACGAATCCTTCGTGCTGTCCGAGGCGATGCGGCAAAGCTCCGACCAGCTCTCCACCATGGTGCGCCAGTACGTCGCCACCGGCGATCCGCGCTACCGCCGTTATTACGAGCAGATCCTGGCGATCCGCAGCGGCACCGCGCCGCGGCCGCGCGACTACGACGGCTCGTTCTGGAACCGGGTGCTGGTGCACGGCGAGGACCAGGTGGTCTACGGCCCGCCGCGGTCGCTGCTCGACATGATGCGCGCCGCGCAGCTGTCCGAGACCGAGTTCGCGGCGCTGAAAAGCTCGCTCGACGCCTCCGACCAGCTGGCCCGCCTGGAAATCGAGGTGATGGACCAGGTGGCGCGCCGCGTCGCCCTCGGCGTGGACCCCAACTACCCGGCCGATGTGCGGCTGCAGTATGCGCGCCTGCTCGACCAGAACTACGACGAATGGAAGGACCGCATCATGGCGGCGGTGCAGCGCTTCGAGAGCCTGGCCGACGAGCGCACCCACCTGGAGATCGAGGCCCTGCGCCTGCGCGGGCAGCGGCTGCTCGATTCGCAGATCGCATTCTTCATCCTGCTGCTGCTGCTCAGCGCCGCCGCGTTCGTGGTGTCGGAGCGCGCGCTGACGCGCCCGCTGCGCGACCTGATGCAGCTGACGCGGCGCATCGCCGCCGGCGACTACGCGCAGCGCATCGGCCTGCACACCACGCTGGAACTGCAGCGCCTGGGCGAAACCTTCAACGACATGGCGGCGGCGATCCAGCGCGACATCGCCCGCCGCGAGCTGGCCGAGAAGCACGCGCTGGACGCCCGCGCCGAAGCCGAACGCGCCAACCTGGCCAAGAGCGCCTTCGTCGCCAACATGAGCCACGAGATCCGCACGCCGCTCAATGCCGTGATCGGCATGTCCGAGCTGCTGCGCGACACCGCGCTCGACGCCGAGCAGCGTGAAGGCGTCAACATCATCCACGGCAGCGGCGAGCACCTGCTGGCGGTGATCAACGACATCCTCGATTTCACCAAGGCCGAGGCCGGCATGGTGGAGCTGGACGAGCAGCCGTTCGACCTGCGCCGCACCGTCGAGGAGGCGCTCGACCTGGTCTCGGTCAAGGCGGTGGAAAAGGGTCTGGACCTGGCCTGTGAGTTCGCGCCGGGCACGCCCGAAGTAGTGAAGGGCGACCGCGGCCGGGTACGCCAGGTGCTGGTCAACTACCTGTCGAACGCGGTCAAGTTCACCGCGCGCGGCGACGTGGTGGTCGCCGTGTCCGCGACGGCGCTCGACGTCGGGCGCCACAGCGTGCGCATCGCGGTGCGCGATTCCGGCATCGGCATTCCGGCCGACCGTCTCGACCGGCTGTTCAAGATCTTCAGCCAGGTCGACAGCTCCACCACGCGGCGTTTCGGCGGCACCGGCCTGGGCCTGGCCATCTGCAAGCGCCTGGCCGAGCGCATGGGCGGCGAGGTCGCGGTGGAAAGCCACCCCGGCCTGGGCTCGATCTTTTCCTTCAGCTTCGTCGCCGGCACCGATCCGGAATGGCGCACGCCGGCGCGGCCGGACGTCGGCCGGCTCGCCGGCAAGCGCCTGCTGATCGTCGACGACAACGCCACCAACCGCCGCATCCTCAGCCGCACCGCGCTGGAATGGGGCATGCAGGTGACCGATTGCGGCGAGCCGGCGCAAGCGCTCGCCCTGATCGAGCGCGGCGAGCGCTTCGACCTGGCGGCGCTGGACTACCTGATGCCGGAGATGGACGGCGCCGAGCTGGCGCGCCATATCCGCAAGCATTGCGACCGCGCCCAGCTGCCGCTGCTGTTGATCAGCAGCGTCCGCTGCAGCGTGCGCAAGCTGCCGCAGTTCGATCAGGTGCTGCTCAAGCCGGTGCGCCGCGCCTCCCTGCTCGACGCCTTCCTGCAACTGCTGGATGCCGCCGACCCGCTGGCCCCTGCGGCGCCTCTTGCCGTATCCCCGCCGCCGGACGCGGCCGCCGCTGCGGCGCTGGCCATCCTGGTGGTCGAGGACAATGCCGTCAACCGCACGGTGGCCCTGCGCATGCTGCGGGTGCTGGGCTATGCGGCCGACGTCGTCGACAACGGCCAGGCCGCCGTCGAGGCCGTCGCCGGCAAGGACTACGACCTGGTGCTGATGGACGTGCAGATGCCGGTGATGGACGGGCTCGAAGCCACCCGCCGCATCCGCCGGCTGCCGCTGCGGCGGCAGCCGTGGATCTTTGCGATGACCGCCAGCGCGCTCGACAGCGAGCGCCAGGAATGCATCGACGCCGGCATGGAGCGGCACCTGGCCAAGCCGATCCACAAGCAGCAGCTCGAAAAAGTGCTGCGGCAGGCGGCCGCCGAGCTGCGGCCCGCATTCCGTACCACGGAGCCCGAAGCCGAGGCCCAGGCCCGGCAGGAAGCCGTGGACCGGCTGGCCGGAGAGCTGGGCGCGGAAGGGGCGGGCGAGGTGCTGGACGCCATGATCGCCGGCGCCGCTCCCGCCTGCCACGCCCTGCGCGAGGCCGCGGCGCGGAACGACCACCACCGCCTGCGCCACGAACTGCACAGCATGAAGGCCAACTGCGCCATGGTCGGCGCGGCGCAATTGTCCAGCGATTGCGCCGAGTTGGAGCGCGCCGCGCAGGACAAACCCGGCGGCGGCGAGGTGATCGGCGAGGCTGCCGCGATCGAGTCCATTGCCCACCGCTACGCCGCGCTGGCGCAAGACTTGACCCGTCAGCGCGGCGGGCTGCAAACTGCAAAAACATAGCTCAGGGGACGCCGGAACCAGGCTTGCGTCAAAAAAAGCCGGCCGGCACGAGATCATGGAAGCAGCCAGCACCGAGAAGGATCTCACGGTGGTCATCGCCGACGACCACCCCTTGTTCCGCGTGGCCCTGCGCCTCGGCGTCCAGGCGGTGGCCCCCACCGCCCGCACTGTCGAGGTCGATTCCTTCGACTCCCTCAAGCCCGCCGTCGCCGCTCATCCCGATGCGGCCCTGGTCCTGCTCGACCTGCTGATGCCGGGCGCCGAGGGTCTGTCCTCCCTGCAATACCTGCGCACGCACTTTCCGGCGCTGCGCGTGGCGGTGGTGTCGAGCCTGGGACAAAGCGGCTGGATGCGCGCCGCGCAGGCGATGGGCGCCGTCGGCTTCGTGCACAAGTCGACCACGCCCGAGCAGATGCAGCAGGTGCTGCGCCAGCTGCTGCGGGACACCGGCAGCTGGTGGCCCGCACCGATCGCCGCCGCCGGCTCCGCCCAAGGCGAGGCGGAAGCGAAGCTGGAACGCCTGTCGCGCCAGGAATTGCGCGTGCTGCTGCACATCAAGGACGGCCGCCTCAACAAGCAGATCGCCGACGACCTGGGCATCAGCGAATCCACCGTCAAATCCCACATCAGCACCATCCTGCACAAGCTGGACCTGCGCAGTCGCACCCAGGTCGCGGTGTTCGCGCAGAAGGTCTTGTCCGGAAGCTGAGCGCGCGCGTTTGTTGCAATCGCGGGGCGGCACTCGTACCAAAGTACTAGTCCCAACTTGCAATTGAACGGAACCCTTGCATGAGCTGGAATCGAGGCACAACTTACAGCTCAGGGAAATTGCCATGCACAGCATCAGGGGCTCACGTTTGGCCCGCCGCGCGGGTGTGTTCGTTCTCGGTGGTTTGCTCACGGCGGCAGCGCTGGCCAGCAGCACCACGCTGACCGTCGGCAATGCCACGGCCACGGTGACCGGCCCCAGCCCGGTGACCGCCGGCTTTCCGGCCAGCATCGCCGGCGCCTTGAATTTCGACGCCTACCTGTCCTACCAGACCGCCGACGGCACCGCGGTCGCCGGCACCGACTACACCGCGGCTTCCGGCGTGGTCCGCGTGCCGGCCGGCGCCACCACGGCCACCATCCCGGTGACGGCGCTGGGCAGCAGCGTGCCCAAGTCCACGCGCAGCTTCACACTCAATGCAACGGGCGCCATCGGCGCCGGGCCGCAGCCGGCCTTCGGCACCGCACTGAACGTCGCCTTCGGCGGCGCTTACGACCTGAGCAACGTCGCCTTCGCCGATATCGACGGCGACGGCCGCCCCGACCTGATCGTCGCCGACGTCACCTCGGTCACGGTCAGCCTCAACACCACCGCGCCGGGCGCGACCACGCCCAGCTTCGGCCCGGCGCAGAGCGTCCTTTCCGGCAGCGGCCTGCTGGCGGTGAGCGCCGCCGATCTGAATGGCGACGGCCGACCGGACCTGGTGGTCACCGACAGCAGCGGCAATGCCGTGCTGGTGCTGATCAACACCGGCGCTGCAGGCGCCTCCCTGTCCTTCGCCGCCGCGCAGAGCCTGGCGGTCGGCAGCGCGCCCGTCGGGCCGGCCAGCATCGCCGACGTCAACAACGACGGCCTGCCGGACATCCTGATCCCCAACAGCCAGGGCGGCAGCGTCTCGGTGCTGGTCAACGGCACCGCGCCCGGCGCCGCCACAGCCAGCTTCTCCAGCCTGAGCGTGCCGACCGGCGCCAACCCCGTCGCCCTCAAGGTGGCGGACATCAATGGCGACGGCCGCCCCGACTTGCTGGTGGCGTCCGCCGCCAGCGGTGCGCAGGTGATCCTCAACAGCACCGCCAACGGCTCGGCCACGCCGGGCTTCGGCGCGCCGCAGACCCTGGCGACGGGTGCCACGGCCAGCTCCCTGGCGCTCGCCGACCTCAACAACGACGGCAAGCCCGATCTGCTGGTGATCAACAACGATGGCTCCGGCAACGTCCTGGCCCTGCTCAACACCACCGCACCGGGCGCCTCCACGGCGAGCTTTGCCGCGCCGCTGGTCTCCAGCATCGGCGTGACCGGCAGCTGCGGCAGCGTGTCGGTCAGCGCGGCCGACCTCAACGGCGACGGCAAACCCGACGTGCTCGCCACCTGTGCCGGCAACGGTCCCGCCGGCAGCCTGTCGGTGCTGGTCAATGCCACCACCCCGGGTGCGGCCACGGCGGCCCTGGCGCCGGCGCAAGTCTCGAGCCTGGGCCTGGGCCCGGTATCGCTGGCGCTCGCCGATCTCAACGGCGACGGCAAGCCCGACCTGGCGGCGGCGGATTCCGGCGGCAACAGCGTGCTGGTCCTGCTCAACGCCACGCCCGCCTCCGCGGCCCCGGCGAGTTTCGCCAAGGTCAACGCCGGCGGTATCGGCGTCGAGCCGTTCGCCATGGTCACCGCCGATTTCAACGGCGACGGCAAGCCCGATATCGCGATGTCGGACGCCGGCGGCGAGGCCGTGCAGTTCGCCTTCAACACCAGCACCGGCGGCGTCGGCAGCTTCGCCAATGCCGGGGGCGTGGGCACTGGGGGGGATGACCCGCTGGGCCTGGCGGTCGGCGACTTCAACGGCGACGGCAAGCCGGACGTGGTAGTGCCCAATTACGGTTCCAACAGCATCACCATCATGTTCAACAACACTGCCACCGGCGCCGCCACGGCCAACTTTGCGCGGGTTGCCGTGATCGGCGTGGGCGCCCTGCCGCAATCCACGGCGGTGGCCGACTTCAACGGCGACGGCAAGCCGGATATCGCGGTGGTGAACAGCGAGAACAACAACGTCGAGATCCTGCTCAACAACACCGTGCAGGGCTCAGCGACGGCCAACTTCACGGCCGCCGCCGTGGTCGGCGCGGGCAACACGCCGATCTGGGTGGCCGCCGCCGACTTCAACGGCGACGGCAAGCCGGACCTGGCGATCCTGGACAACGGCAGCAGTTCCGTCCTGATCCTGCTCAACACCACCGTGCCGGGCTCGAGCACCCCCACCTTCGTGGTCGGCGGCAGCGGCCCGGTGGGCGGCGGTCCGCAGATGCTGGCGATCGGGGATTTCAACGGCGACGGCAAGCCCGACGTGGCGGTGCCCAACCAGGGCAGCAACTCGATTTCGGTGCTGCTCAACCAGACCGAGCCGGGGTCGATGACCGCCAGCCTGGTCCCGGGCGCCACCATCAGCATCGGCAGCTATACCTCCTGGGTCTCGGTGGCGGATATCGACGGCGACGGCCGGCCCGACATCGTCGTCACCAGCCCCGGCAACAACACCATCCCGATCCTGCTCAACCAGACCGTGCCGGGCGCCACCACCGCCAGCTTCAAACTCCTGTCCAGTCCGGGCGTGGGCTCCGAGCCGTCCGCCCTCGCCATCGCCGATTTCAGCGGCAGCGGCCTGCAGGACCTGGCGGTGATCGGCGACAACTTCAACTTCCCGCAGACCGGCAGCTATGTCCTGCTGGCCAACCAGCAATATGCCCTCAGCGCGGCTACCGCCGCGCCCGCCACCGGCACCATCCAGTACAGCGTCGCCGAGATCGCACTCAGCCCCAGCTCGCTGGACTTCGGCGACCAGCGCGTCGGCAGCAGCAGCGCCGCGCAAACGGTCCAGCTCAGCAACCCCGGCAACGCCGCGCTGTCCCTCGGCAGCATCGCCACCACGGGTGACTTCAGCCAGACCAACAACTGTCCCGCCAGCCTGCCCGGCGGTTCGCAGTGCGGCATCAGCATCACCTTCACGCCGAGCGCCACCGGCACCCGCAGCGGCACGCTGACCGTGCCCAGCAGCGTCTCCAGCGGCAGCGTGGCACTCACCGGCACCGGCATCGCGCCGCAGGTGCAATTCAGTGCCAGCACCCTGGCTTTCGGCCAGCAGCCGCTGGGCGTGGCCAGCACCGCGCAGACCGTGACCCTGTCCAACCCCGGCAACGCCACGCTGGACATCGCCAGCATCATCACCAGCGGCGATTTCACACAGACCAACACCTGCGGCCTGATGCTCACCGCCGGCGCCAGCTGCACCCTCAGCGTCAGCTTCACCCCCACTGCCATCGGCGCGCGCAGCGGCACCCTGACCCTGCTGTCCGACGCCGCCAGCAGCCCCGACGTGATCACGCTCGGCGGCACCGGCACCGGCCCGGTGGTCCAGTTCAGCCCTTCGGCGCTGAGCTTCCCCGGCACCTACGTCGATCTCAGCAGCACACCGCAGAGCCTGACCCTGTCCAACACCGGCAACGGCAACCTGGTCATCTCCGGCCTCAGCATCTCCGGTAATTTTGCACAGACCAGCAACTGCCCCGGTACCGTGGCACCCGGCTCCAGCTGCAGCATCCAGGTCAGCTTCACCCCACTGTCCTCCGGCGCACTCGCCGGCCAGCTGAGCTTGAGCAGCAACGCCGCCGGCAGCCTCACCGTAGTCAGCATCAGCGGCACCGGCCTCAAACACGGCACCAGCCTCACCGTGAACTCGGGACTGGCCGAGCTGGGCCCCTCCGCCGTGCTGCAGCAGACCACGCCAACGGTAGCGCCGCTCGCCGGCAAGACCGTGACCTTCACCACCAACTCCGGCTCGCCTATCTGCACCGCCACCACCGATGCCAACGGCACCGCCCGCTGCGGCGTCCTGTCCATCCTCGGCATCCTCCTCGGCGGCGGCTATCAGGGCAGCTACGCCGGCGACGTGGAGTACAACGCCGCCACCGGCGCCGGGCAGTTGCTCTAGGATCAGCCCGATCCGCGATCAACCCCTGATGCCATCCCCTCTCCCCACGAAAGTGGGGAGAGGGTCGGGTGAGGGGTGGCGGCGAGTACCACGCTTTCCCTGCACTGGCGTCAAAGTAGGCTGGGCAGGCTTCACCTGCGCACGCGGTTTGAGCACTGGCCCGCGTGGGCACGCTTGGCTTTGCCCATCCTGCGCTTGCTGCGTTTCCAGAACGGCAAGCCGTTGTGCCGGCCGGATTAAAGTTCTCAGGCCCCGAAAGCGGACTTTGCTTCCTTGAGATACTCGGCGAGACGTCTCGGAGCGCGAGCGATAAGCGATTCGACATGGTCCGTGACGATGGAGAGATTGCCCGCCCGCGTCTCCGCTTCAATCGACACCAGGGCGGACACAAATACCTCAGGAACGCCAGCGGCCTTCAGCCCAGCGGCGAATTGCCGGTCGTTCACGTGAACGACGGAAAGGGGCCTGCCTGTCGCCTGGCTGGCGAGGCGGGCAATTTCTTCGGTGGACAGCGCCTCAGGGCCCGTGAACGTATACGTCCTGCTTTCCAAAGATGAAGTGGCGAGCGCGGCGGCAATCGCTTCAGCAATGTCCTCGCGCCCGACATACGACGTTCTCCCGCCTTCGGCCGCCGAGTGCCACTGCCCGCTCTTCAGCGCATTGGGAAGCGCCCGGAGCAGATTCTCCTGATACCAGCCGTTCCGAAAAATCACATAGGGCAGACCGGTGGCCTTGATGGCCTGCTCGGTTCCCAGATGGTCGGGCGCGAAGCTCAGAAGCGAACTGTCCGGATTGGGCATGGACGTATAGGCGAGACGCTTGACGTTCGCGGCGACGGCCGCCGAGACCGCATTGCGGTGCTGCTTCAGGCGTGTATCTGTTCCGTCCAATGCATCCGTTGAAATGATGAGGACGGTGCCAGCTCCGTTGAAAGCCTCGGTCAAGCTACGCATGTCTTCGAAGTCTGCCCTGCGCACCTCAATGCCTGTCGCAGCGAGGTCGGCCAGCTTCTCAGGGCTTCGGGTACCGGCGACGATGCGACTGGGCTCCACGCCGCGCGCCAGCAGCTGCTTGATGACGAGCTGCCCGAGTTGACCGGCCGCACCGGTCACAAAAATTTTGTCGTTCATATACGAGTCTCATAATGAGTGTTACTCTCAATTCGAGAGTTTCATGATGGTGAGGCGTTCGCGGGCAATCGTAAAGAAGGCAGTTTTTCAGGAGATAGTTACCAGATGGGAACCGCCAAGGCGACGACCAGTACGCTCAGAACCAAGCTCGAGGGGGCCAGGGCAAAATACGGCGCGTCCACGAATTGCCCTGTACGCGATGTCATTGACGTCATCAGCGGCAGGTGGAGTTCGTTGCTGATGACCGCCTTGGCTGAGCAACCCCACCGATTCGGAGAACTTCGCCGGCTCGTGCCAGACATATCGCAGCGGATGCTCACGCAGACGCTTCAAGAATTGCAACGCGACGGCTATGTGCATCGAGAGGTCTTCCCGACCAAACCGCCGGGCGTGGAATACAGCCTGACCGACCTCGGTCGTTCGATGTTCGAAGCGCTACACGTGCTGCTGCGGTGGGCGGAGGACAATCACCATGCGGTGACAGCGGCGCGCGCCGACTTCGATAGCGAGAGGGAATCTGCGTAAGACGCGTGGCGTAGCCTGGATGGAGTGAAACGGAATCCAGGGGTTTGGCACACAGCTCCCGGATTCCACCACATTGCATCCGGGCTGCGCTTGCTCAAAGCCAATTCAGTCGCCGGTCTTCAAATCGACTTGACCTCGCCGCCATCCATGCGGATGGTCGTGCCCGTCATCCAGCGCGCCTGCGGTGAAACCAGAAATGCCATCAGCCCGGCGATATCCTCGGGATCGCCATAACGCGTGATCCCCGCTTCGCGCGGGAATTTTTCGGTCGCTTCCGCCGCTGTCATTTGGTGCAGCGGCGCCCAGTGTTCGAGATAGGAGCGCCGGCGACCGGTCATCACGGCGCCGGGCAGCACGCTGTTTACCTGCACGCCGTCCGCGATGCCGCGATCGGAAAAAGCTTTCGCCAGCGCAATGATCGCCGCGTTGATGGTGCCGACCGCCGCATAAGGCGCTTTCGGAAAGACGGCGGAATTGCCGGAGATCAGCACCACGGAGCCCTTGCTTGCCTTCAGGGCGGGCCAGGCTTCCACAGTCAGGCGGCGGGCGCCGTGCAGCTTCAGCGCCATGCCGGCATCCCACTGCTCGTCCGTCATCTCGAACAGATCGATCTGGGGAACCGCTCCGGCGATGTTGAGCAGGGCGTCGATGCGCCCGAACGCGGCGAGTGTCCGCTCCACGACCTTCTTGGCCGATGAGCGCTCGGATAAATCAAGGTCGATGACCAGGGCTTCGGCGCCGGCCTGCCTCACCGCGGCGGCGGTTTGCTCCAGCTTCTCCCGGTTGCGTGCAACCAGGACGACGGCGCCGAAATCCCGCGCCAGGCGTGCCGCCGTGTAAGAACCGATGCCCTGGCTGGCGCCGGTCACGATGGCTACTGACTTTGACATGTCCTCAACCCTCCATGATTTGCATGACCATGCTCACCATCCACTGCGCCCGCGGCGGGCCTGGACCGGCCCGCCGCGGGCGTCCGGCTCAGCGGGAGAGGAATTCCCCGATCACCTTGGCGATTTCCGCCGCATGGGTTTCCAGGGCAAAGTGGCCGGTATCGAAGAAGCGGACCTCGGCGCCGGGAATATCCCGCTTGAAGGCCTCTGCGCCCGGCGGCAGGAAGAACGGATCGTTCTTGCCCCACACCGCCAGGAAGCGCGGCTGGTGCTTGCGGAAGTAATCCTGGAAGGCCGGGTACAGCGCAACGTTGCTCTGGTAGTCGCCGAACAGGTCGAGCTGGATCTCGTCGGCGCCGGGACGCGCGAGGTAGTGGTTGTCGAGCGCGATGCCGTCCGGCGAGATGGCCGCCTCATCCGGCACCCCATGGGTGTACTGCCAGCGCACCGACTCCGGCGCCAGGAAGCCGCGCAGGGCCTTGCGATTCTCCGCGGAAGGATCCTGCCAGTAGGCGCGGATCGGGTTCCAGCCCTCGCTCAGTCCTTCCACGTAGGCGTTGCCGTTCTGGGAAATGATGGCGGTGATGCGCTCCGGATGCCGGGTGGCGATGCGCAAGCCGGTTGGCGCGCCATAGTCGAAGACGTAGACCGCGAAGCGATCGAACTTCACCACTTCGGTAAAGCGGTCGATGACGCCGGCAATGTTGTCGAAGCTGTACTTGAACTGTGCGCGCGGCGGCATGTCCGACTGGCCGAAGCCGGGCAGGTCGGGCGCGATGATGTGGAAGCGGTCCGCCAGTAGCGGGATCAGGTCGCGAAACATGTGACCGGAGCTCGGGAAGCCGTGCAGCAACAGCAGCTTCGGCGCCTTTGCGGGCCCAGCTTCGCGGTAGAAGATCTTGAAGCCGTCGATGTCGGCGGTGCGGTATTGGATGGTGGTCATGGTGATGCTCCTTGCTGAAAGTTGTGGCCGCTGCTGCGGCCGGTGGGTGCGGGTATTGCCGAGGCGGTGAAGCTGGGCGAAACCGTGAGTCCAATCAGCCGCGCACTGCGCGCACGGCTTCGAAAATCAGGTCCACCACCGGGCCGGGCGCGGTCACGCTCGGCGTGTGGTCGACCGCATGTACGGTGATCCGCGCCTTCATGCGTTCCGCCATGAAGCGCTGGGTGGCGGCGGGGATCATGCGATCCTGCTCGGCCAGCAGGTACCAGCTCGGCACGTCCTGCCACAGCGGGCGCCCGACCGGCACGGTGATGCATGCCGGTGAAATCGGGCGCTGCGCGGCGGCCAGCACCGCCTGCTCTTCCGCCGATGCGTTTTGCGCAAAGGCCGCGGCGAAAGCATCCTCGGGCAGCCAGATCAGGCCGTGATTGTCGGGGGCGAGCTTCGGCGCCTTGGGGTGTGGCTCGTTGCGATAGAACACATCGGCGACGGTCTCGCCCTCGGCCGGGGCAAGGGCGGCGATGTAGGCCAGCGCCTTCACCTTGGCATCGCGGGTCGAGCCGATGACGGCGCCGGCATAGGCGTGGCCCGCCAGGACGACCGGCCCTTCCAGCCGCTCCAGCGTCCGCTCGAGCGCCGCCACGTCGTCGGCCAGCGTCGTCAGCGGTACCGGCACGGTAACCGCCTTGATGCCATTTTCGTACAGGCCGCCGACTACCTTGCCCCAGCTCGAGCCATCCGCCCAGGCTCCATGTACCAGCACCACGTTTACCTTGCTCACGGACATATTTCTCTCCTTTGTTTGGCTGGATTCCATCTGGCTGCGAATCCGCTTGCGATCAGATGGCTTGAAAATTGTGTAACCGCCTTGACTATGTTTGACAGGTTATTTGAGTCAAAGTAACTTGTCAAGCACTTTCAAGCCGGTTATTTTCTGCCCAACCCAGAGGCCCTCCGATGTCCCAGCAAATTCCCGCGTTGTTCATCGCCGACTCGCCCGGCCTCGATTTCCTGAATTCGGTGGCGACGCCGGTCGACACCGCGCTCGACTGGCTCGACGACGGCGAGGGCCTGCTGAGCTGGCTCGAGCAGTCGCGGCTGGTGCCCGCCGAGGTGCTGGGTGCAATGCGCCAACGCGCCATGCCCGGCGAACTCGAGCGCCTGGCGGCCCAGGCGCGCAGCCTGCGGGAATGGTTCAGGGCCTTCGTCCGCGCGCGCAAAGGCCGCCCGCTCGAAGCTGCGGACCTGGCCGAACTGGAGCCGCTGAACCTGTTGCTGGCGCGGGATGAAGGCTTCGGCAAAGTCGTCGCGCATCAACATGCGGGGACGACCGCCCTCAGCTTCGAGCGATCGCGCCGCTGGGCTTCACCGGAAGCGCTGCTGCAGCCGATCGGAGAAATCCTGGCAAGGCTGGTATGCGAGGAGGACTTCTCGTACGTGAAAGCCTGCGAAGGGCCGACCTGCACCCTGATGTTCGCCGATCACACCCGCGGTCATGCGCGGCGCTGGTGCAGCATGTCGGCCTGCGGCAACCGGGCCAAGCAGGCGGCTCACCGGAACCGGGCCAGAAAGGGGAGTTGAAGGCGATCGTTGCCGCCGCCTTTCGCTCGCGCAGAATCCGAAGCCTCCCTGCATGGGTACGCGGAAAATGATCGGGTAGGGCTGACGCGTTGTCGGAGGATGGCCGCGGCACCAGGGTGAGACGCTTCCAAGATGCCGCGGATTGGCGGAAAATCCCGCAATGAAGCGCCTTCCCACGATTTTCTGCATGCTGCTGCTGGCGGGGCCTGTCCCGGCCATGGCCGGCGGCATGGGGATGATTGGGCCGCCCGCCATCAACATCCAGCCGCGCCTGCCGGTGCTGGACCAGCAGTGCGTCGACAAGCTCAAAGGCGAGGGTGCCAGCACGGCGCGCGCCGCGCATGAGTGTCGCAAGGCCGCCAATCCCGGCACGCCGCAGCCGCTGGCACTGCGCGAATCGAATCAGACTCCCACCACGCCGCCGCCCGCACCGACGCCTTGAATACCGCAGAATCCCTGCGCGCCCTGCTGGGCGCGCGCTACGTCGAAGACCGCGAGCGTCTCAAGCGTTACGAGATTCCCGAACGCGGCGAGCCCGGCCACACCGATTGCGCCCTGCTGCCGGCCAGCGAGGCCGAGCTGCAAGCCCTGCTGCGCCTGTGCAACGAGCTGGGCCGCACGCTGGTGGTCAGCGCCGGCCGCACCGGCCTGGTGGAATCGCAGCGGCCGGAAGGCGAGGCCGTGCTGTCCCTGGAAAAGCTCAACCGTCCGCTGCGCTTCGAGCTGGCCGATGGCCGTCATTTCGATTTCCCGCCGGAAGCGAAGCCGGAAGATGCGGCCGATGCGCTGGCCAACTGGTGGCGCGGCCTGGGTCAACCGGCCGTGGCCGGGGCGAAGCTGGACGTGCAGGCCGGCCTGGCGGTGGACGCGGTCAACGAACTGCTGCGCCCGTTGGGCCTGATGTGGCCGATGGAAATGGGCTCGACCAGCGCCGCCACCGTGGGCGCCTGCGTCTCCAATGCCTCGGCCGGCGCCAATGCGGTGAGCTACGGCACTGCCGCGCACCTGTGCGAAACGGCCTGGGGTTTCTGGGCCGATGGCAGCGCCGCCGGCCCCTGCGCCGCCGCGGCCTGGCAGGCGCCGCCGCCGACGCAGCTGGCGATCGATTCCGCCAGCGTGCAGCCGGCCTGGGGCCTGATCGGCAGCCAGGGCCTGTTCGGTGTGGTCACGCGGGCGCGCTTGCGCACTTATCCGGTTCCGGCGCTGCGCGAAGCGGTGCTGCTGCCGGTGGATGGCATGCCGGCGGCGATGCGCCTGCTGGACGCCGCGCGCGGGCAATTCCCCGGTGCCATCGAGGAATTCGAGTTCATGAGCCGCCGCTCGCTGGAGCTGGTGCGGCTGCACCTGGGCGTCGCCTTCCGCTGGCCGTTCGAAGCGCCGGAAATCGATTCGCCGTTCTACGTGCTGCTGCAGGTGCGGTCGCCGGATGCCGAAGAGGATCTGGCCGGCCGCCTCTACGATTTCCTGGCCGAGACCCTGCAATGGCCGGCGGAGCGGATCGGCTACGCGCCCCTGCCGCTGCTGAAGAAGCTGCGCCATTCCATCACCGAATCGAGCAATGCGCGCATGCGCGCGCTGGGCGGCGGCCGGCTCAGCTTCGACACCGCCACGCCGGTCGCCGTGTTCGGCGACTACCTGGCCGCGCTGGAGCAGGACTTGCGGAAGGCATATCCCGAAGTGGAACTGGTCGCCTTCGGCCATGCCGGTGTCGGCGGCGCGCACCTGCACCTGCTGGGCAGCAAGGATCAGCCGGTGAAGGCGCATGCGGCGGAACTGGTCAAGCTGGTGTTCGATGTCACGCTGCGCTTCGGCGGCACCTTCTCGGCCGAGCACGGCATCGGCCCGAAGTGGGCGCAGGAATTCCAGCAGCGTGCGCCGGCGCAATTGAAGCAGGTGCTCGCGGCGGAAAAGCGCAAGCGTGATCCGCGGGGGATTCTGAATCCGCGCAGCTTCGGCCTGCTCGCAGTGGGCTGATTTTTTGCTGGCGCCAGGTCCCGCCGGTTGCGGAGCCTGGTTTCGGTTTTGAAGGTTTATCCGGTTGTCCGTTCATGAGCGCTCTGCTGCTTCTCTTCGTCTGTCTGGCTCTCGGCGTTACAGTGGCGCGCTTTTTCAAGCCGCCGCCCGGCCTGGCGCAAAACCTCAACTGGTGGGTGCTGAACATCGCCCTGCCGGCGTTGGTGCTGGATCTGCTGCCGCGCATCCGCTTCGATCCGCACCTGTGGTTCCTGGTGGCGACGATGTGGCTGGTGTTCCTCGGCGCCTGGCTGCTGTTCGGCCTGCTCGGGCCGCGGCTGGGCTGGTCGCGCGGGCGCATTGGCGCACTGATCCTGGTGGCCGGGCTCGGCAACACCTCGTTCATGGGCTATCCGATGATCGAGGCGCTGCGCGGCAAGGATGGGCTGAGCCTGGCGGTGATCGCCGATCAGGTCGGCTGTTTCGTGGCGCTGGCGGTGGGCGGCGTGGCCGTCACCGCGGTGTACGCGGGGCGCAAGCTGATGCCGGCCGAGGTGCTGCGGCGCATCCTGCTGTTTCCTTCCTTCCTCGCTCTGCTCGGCGGCATCGCCGCCAACGCGCTCGGTGGCTGGCCGGATGCCGTGCATCTGGTGCTGGAGCGGCTCGGCTCCTCATTGACGCCGCTGGCGCTGTTCTCGGTGGGCCTGCAATTCCGGCTGCACCTGGGCCGCTCGCAGATCGGCGCATTGAGCCTTGGGCTGGGCTGGAAGCTGCTGGTAGTGCCGCTGCTGTGCTACCTGCTCGGCATCGCCACCGGCGTCAGCGGCTTGGTGCTGGTAGTGGGGGTCCTGCAGGCGGCAATGGCGCCGATGATCTCGGCGGCGATCCTGGCGGATCAGTACGACCTAGAGCCGGCGCTGGCCAATACGGTGCTGGGCGCGGGCATCGTGCTGTCGCTGCTGACGGTGCCGCTGGCGAATATGCTGCTGTAGGGTTCCTGCTGCGCCTTCAACTACCGTCATTCCCGCGAAAGCGGGAATCCAGGAACGTCACGGATTGCGGCGCGGATTCGTTTGCTTATAAAGCGGAACGTAGGTCGGATCAAGCGCAGCGGATCCGACAGCGCACCATCCGCCTGCGCCTGTCGGTTCCGGGCGCTACGCGCCCTTGAACCGACCTACTTCCCGCTTTCGCGGGAATGACGACGCGGATATTACGAAACCAGCTTCGCGTAAAGATCGTGCGTATCCGCACGCGTGATTTTCACCTGCACGCGCTGTCCCGGCATCGGCTTGAGCTTGCCTTCGATGTACACCTTGCCGTCGATTTCCGGCGCATCGGCCCAGGAGCGGCCGACCACGCCTTCGGGCGTGACCTCGTCGATCAGCACTTCCAGCGTCCTGCCGACCTTGGCCTTGAGCTTGGCGGCGCTGATCACGGCCTGCTTCTGCATGAAGCGGGCGAGGCGCTCCTCTTTTACTTCTTCCGGCACGGCGCCGGCCAGCAGGTTGGCAGTGGCGCCTTCGACCGGCGAGTACTTGAAGCAGCCGACGCGGTCGAGTTGGGCTTCGTCGAGCCAGTCCAGCAGAATCTGGAAGTCTTCCTCGGTCTCGCCGGGGAAGCCGGTGATGAAGGTGCTGCGCACGGTGATGTCCGGGCAGATGGCGCGCCAGGCTTCGAGCCGGCGCAGCGTGTTCTCCGCGGCGGCCGGGCGCTTCATCGCCTTCAGCACCTTGGGGCTGGCGTGCTGGAACGGCACGTCGAGGTAGGGCAGGATCAGCCCTTCCGCCATCAGGGCGATGATTTCATCGACGTGCGGGTAAGGGTAGACGTAGTGCAGTCTCACCCAGGCGCCGAGCGAGCCGAGGCCGCGGCACAGGTCGAGCATGCGCGTTTCGTATTCGCGGTCGCGCCAGGTTTTCTTCGCGTATTTCAGATCGGCGCCGTAGGCGCTGGTGTCCTGCGAGATCACCAGCAGTTCCTGCACGCCGGACTTGACCAGCTTTTCCGCCTCGATCAGCACGGAATCCACCGTGCGCGAGGCCAGCTTGCCGCGCATCGAGGGGATGATGCAGAAGCTGCATTTGTGATTGCAGCCCTCGGCGATCTTCAGGTAGGCGTAGTGCCTCGGCGTCAGCTTGATGCCTTGCGGCGGCAGCAGGTCGAGGAAGGGGTCGTGCTGCGGCGGCACGGCGGCATGCACCGCGTTCATCACGCCCTTGTAGTCCTGCGGGCCGGTGATCGACAGCACTTCCGGAAACCTGGCGCGGATCACGTCGGATTTGGCGCCGAGGCAGCCGGTGACGATGACCTTGCCGTTCTCGTTGAGCGCCTCGCCGATGGCGTCCAGCGACTCTTCCACCGCCGAATCGATGAAGCCGCAGGTATTCACCACCACCACGTCGGCCGCGCCGTAGCTGGGCACGGTCTCGTAGCCCTCGGCGCGCAGCTGGGTCAGGATGCGCTCCGAATCGACCAGCGCCTTGGGGCAGCCGAGCGAGACGAAGCCGACCTTGGGCGAGGCTGGCGGGGCGGCGGGCGCCGGCTTGCGGCGGCGCGGGGATGCGGCGGGGGAGGGCATGGCAGCGATACAGCAGGCTCTAAAGGCCTATTTTACCGCGCCGGGCGGCGCGCCGTATGGCCGGGGAAGCGGCTGGGCGGAATCCAGCGGGCCAGCCGCCGCATCTAAAGCGCGGGGTTTCCAGCCCTGGGGGCGGCTTTTGCCGCCGCCGACAAATATTTCGCTGCTGGATGGGGCGGGCTTCGGGCCGGAAATTCCAGCCGCTACACTAGCCTTTCGCCTTTGCTGCTCATGTGGTTCAAGGACGGGTCATGAAGATTTTCCTGTGGATTGTCGCCTCCCTGGCAGCGGGTTTCCTGCTGCTGTGCGTGGCGGTGGCCCTGCTGTTCGACGCCAACAGCTTCCGCGCCCGCATCAGCGCCGAGGTGGATCAATCGATCCATCGCAAGCTCACCATCGGTGAAATCCACGTCGGCATCTTTCCCACCCTGGGCGCGCGCATCAGAAATGCCGAGCTGAGCAATGCCCCCGGCTTCGGCGACGAGCCGATGGCGCAGGTCGGCGAGGCCAAGGTGGGCTTGCGCATCCTGCCGCTGCTGCTGCATCGCCGCGCCGATATTTCCAGCATCACGCTGAAGGACCTGCGGCTCAACCTGCTCAAGCACGCCGATGGCACCAGCAACTGGGACGACCTCGGCGGCCAGCAGACGGCGCAGCAATCCCCGTCGCACGCGCCATCGCAGCCGCGGCCGCCGCAGCAGGGCGGCCAGGGGCTGCTGATCAGGATCGGCGGCATCGACATCGACAACGCCAATATCAGCTACGTCGACCAGCAGGCGAAGAAGTCCTATGCCTTGACCAGGTTCGGCTTCAAAACCGGCTCTATCGACCCGGGCATGCCATTCGATTTCAAGCTCGCGTTCAGCGCGGCGCTGGCCGATCCGGCGATCAATGCGGAGGTGGAAGCGTCCGCCACGCTGGATATCGATGGAGCCAGCAAGCTGTTCGACGTGCAGAACCTGGAAGCCAACGTAACCGCCAATGGCCAGGGCGTCCCCGGCGGCAAGCAGGAGCTGAAGCTCAGCGGCAGCGCCCGCTACGATGGCGATCAGGGCAGCTTCAAGCTCAGCAACGGCAAGCTATCCCTGGCCAATATCGTCGCCAGCATCAGCCTGGACGGCAGCGGCCTCGACGGCGACGCCGGGCATATCAGCGGTCCGCTCAGCGTGGCCGCGTTCAATCCGCGCGACACCTTCAAGGCCCTGGGGATCGAGCCGCCGCGAATGGCGGACGGCAGCGCGCTGCAGCAGCTCAGCCTCAACGCCACCTTCGACGCAGTGAAGAACCATCCGCGGCTCACCGACCTGACCGTCAAGCTCGATCAAAGCACGCTCACCGGCAGCGCCGGCCTGGCCGCTGCCGCCATCCAGTTCGCGCTGAAGATCGATCAGATCGATGCCGACCGCTACCTGGCTCCGGCGGCGCGCAATCCCGTTGCGCCGCAGGGCACAGGCAAGCCGGGCGAGGGTGACAATGCGCCGCTGCCACTGGACAAGCTGGACGGCTTCAACGCCAATGGTACGGTCGACATCGGCAAGCTCAAGCTGAAGAATCTCAATCTTGCCAATGCACAGTTGAAGCTTGCGGCCGCCAAGGGGGCGCAGAAGGAAATCATTCTCGGCGCCAGCCTTTACGGCGGCACGCTGGCTTCCGCTACCCGCATCGGCCCCGGCCCGCGCCCGACCCTGGCGCAGACCATGAAGCTGGCTTCCATCAGCGCCGGTCCACTGCTGCAGGATTTCATGGGTAAGGACTACGTCAGCGGCACCGGCAATATTGCGCTGGATGTGACCTCCGCCGGCGGCACCGTCGCCGAGTTGAAGCGCGCGCTCAACGGCACCGTGTCCTTCGCCTTGCAGAACGGCGCGGTGAAAGGCTTCAACCTGGCCCAGATCCTGCGCCAGGGCCAGGCCGTTTACAGCGGGCAGCAGGTGCAGCAGGGCGACTCGCAGCAGACCGACTTCACCACCATGAGCGCCAGCGGCAAGTTCAGCAACGGCGTGCTGCATTCCGACGATCTCAGCGCCGCCAGCCCGCTGCTGCGCCTCACCGGCGCCGGACAGGTGGATCTGGTCGACAACACGCTGGACTACACCGCCAAACCCACCCTGGTGAACACCGCCAGCGGCCAGGGCGGCAAGCAACTGGCGCAGTTGCAGGGCGTGGTCATTCCGGTACGGGTCTACGGCCCGCTCAATGCTCCGAAGTACCAGCTCGACGTGGCCAGCGCCTTGCAGCAGGAAGCGGTGCAGAAGCTGACGCAGAAGCTGGGCGGGCAGAAGGGCAATGACCTGGTCAATACCTTGCAGGGGCTGTTCGGGAAGAAGCCGCAGTAGCGGAGTTCTTCGCAGAAACGTCAGGCTGCTATGCCAAACCTCCCATCGTCATTCCCGCGAAAGCGGGAATCCAGGAACCCTTGAATCAAATGACGCGATGAGTTCAGACAAGAACTTCTGGGTCTATATCGCCGCGAGCGCCAAAAACGGGACTCTTTACGTTGGCGTTACGTCGGATTTGATCAAGCGCATCTGGCAACACAAGAACAAGGTTTTCGAAGGCTTCACCGCCGACTACGGCATCGACAAGCTGATGTGGTTCGAGCAACACGCCAACGCAGAAGCCGCCATCACCCGCGAAAAGCAACTCAAAAAGTGGAACCGATCGTGGAAAATCGAACTGATCGAGAAAACCAATCCCCGCTGGCAAGACCTGTACGACAGCATCACACAGTAAAGTAGGCGCATGGGTGGCGGGCCCTGGATTCCCGCTTTCGCGGGAATGACCGTTGATGTTTTATCTCTTGGACCGGGCGGAAACGAGATCGGCGAGTGTGCGACTTTCCTTTGCCTTGAGTTTGCTCGCACTCAGCCCCCTTGCCTCCGCCGCCGAGATCCAGTCTCTGCAGGTCACCCGCAGCGGCACCCGCTATCTTGTCGATATGCAGGTGAGGCTGCAGGCAACTGCCGCCGCGTCCTACGCGGTATTCGCCGCCCCCGGCAATCTGCCCAGGATCAATCCGGCGGTGCGGCAGGTGCAGTTGATCGAGCAGCGTCCGGATGACCAGGCGCGCATTTACACCGAGGTCCGCGTCTGCGCCCTGCTCTACTGCAAGACGCTGCGCCAGATGCAGGACATGCGCTATGCGGCGCGGCCGGATGGCGGTGACCTGCATGCCGAGGTGCTGCCCGCGCAGAGCGATTTCAGTTATGGCCGCGCCGACTGGCAATTCCGTCCGGCCGGCGCGGCTACGCAGCTGCACTTCAGCGCCGAGCTGGAGCCGGCTTTCTGGGTGCCGCCGCTGATCGGCCCCTGGCTGGTGGAACGCTCGCTGCGCGAGGAGGCGGAGCGCACCTCCGCCGGTATCGAGCGGCTGGCGACGCTGACACCGGGAGCGGCGCCTTGAGTGCCTCCTTCAGCCAGCGCCTGCTGCGCTGGTTCGATCAGCACGGTCGGCATGATCTGCCGTGGCAGTCGCCGCGCACGCCTTACCGCGTGTGGCTGGCGGAGATCATGTTGCAGCAGACCCAGGTCGCGGCGGTCATTCCCTATTTCCAGCGATTCGTCGCGCGCTTTCCCGAACTTGCCGACCTGGCCGCGGCGCCGGCCGACGATGTGCTGCAGCACTGGGCCGGCCTGGGCTACTACGCGCGGGCGCGCAACCTGCAGCGCGCGGCGCAGCTCATCGTGAGCCAGCACGGCGGCGAGTTTCCGCAAGAGATCGAAGCACTGACCGCGCTGCCCGGCATTGGTCGCTCCACTGCCGGCGCCATCCTGGCGCAGGCCTACGGCCAGCGGCATGCGATCCTCGACGGCAACGTCAAGCGCGTGCTGGCGCGCCACGGCGCCATCGCCGGCTGGCCGGGCGAGCCGCGGGTCAGCAAGCAGCTGTGGGCGCTGTCCGAGAGCCTGCTGCCGCGGCAGCGCCTGACCGATTACACGCAGGCGATCATGGATCTGGGCGCCACGCTGTGCACCGCGCGCAAACCGGCCTGCATGCGCTGTCCGGTGAGTGCGGACTGCCAGGCCTTGCAGGCTGGCCGGGTGGGCGAGTTCCCCGCTTCGCGGCCGAAACGGGAGCGTCCGCTGCGCCACGCGCGGCTGCTGCTGGTGGAAAACGCGGCGGGCGAAATCCTGTTCGAGCGCCGTCCGCCGGTCGGCATCTGGGGAGGTCTGTGGTGCCCGCCGGTGCTGGAAAGCGACGCCGAAGGTTATGCGGACGTTGGCGCCTGGTTGCAGCAGCGCCACGGCTTGCGCGCGCGGACCGTGGCCGCTCTGCCGGCGATCAGCCATGGCTTCACCCATTTCGAGCTGGAGCTGAGTCCGCTGCGCCTGCGTGCGGAGCCGGCCGGCAACGCCCTGGGCGAGCGCGCCGGGCTGCGCTGGATTAACATTGCTGCCGATGCGCTGCCCGGCCTGCCCGCACCGGTCAGCAAGCTGCTCCGCATGCTGAATGCGCCGCCGCAAGTCGATCCGCAAGGCAGCCTGTCGTTCGCGGAACAGCGTCAACCCGCATTGGACCGCGCAGCAGGCCCCAGGCCGCGGAAACGGCGGGCATCCACTTCATCGTCCCCCAGGTAGCTATGACCCGTACCGTCAATTGCATCAAGCTCGGCAAAGAAGCCGAAGGCCTGCCCAAGCCGCCGATTCCTGGCGCGCTCGGCCAGCGCATTTTCGAGCAGGTTTCGAAGCAGGCCTGGCAGGAATGGCTGGCCCACCAGACCCGCCTGATCAACGAATACCGGCTCGTGCTGGCGGACGCCCCGGCGCGCAAATTCCTCGCCGAGGAGATGGAAAAGTTCTTCTTCGGCGGCGAACTCGCCACCACCCATTACGTACCGCCGCCGCCCAAGCCTTGACGGCGCGCGCCCTCTCGCGTCTAATTGCGCGCTCCGCATTGCGGCCGGGTAGCTCAGTCGGTAGAGCAGGGGACTGAAAA
>Ga0302311_10000762_pt1 | contig 39163 bp, 43 predicted proteins | sample III_Palsa_N1_3_FD_200449 | JGI IMG/M metagenome (GOLD analysis project Ga0302311, IMG submission 200449) | Peat permafrost microbial communities from Stordalen Mire near Abisko, Sweden - III_Palsa_N1_3 | ecosystem: Environmental > Terrestrial > Soil > Palsa > Peat permafrost | place: Sweden... | reverse complement strand
ACGTCGTAAGAGGTCAGCTTGCGGGCCTGCGGCGGCACGCCGAGTCCGGTCGAGGCGTTGCCTTGCGGGTCGATGTCGATCACCAGCACCTGTTCGCCCATGGCCGCGAGGGCGGTGCCGAGGTTGATCGCCGTCGTCGTCTTGCCCACGCCGCCTTTCTGATTGGAAATAGCCAATATTTTCAACGCGTTACGGCGCACGCGCCAACTCCGTTATCTCGAGGATGCGCCCGCGCGGATCGCTCAGGCTCGGGTGGACCGCCACCGTGAATCGCCATGATTTCCGCGCCTCGGCAAGCTCGGTGTCAACCTCGGCGCCCTTCAAAAACAGGCCACGCACGTCACGCCTCAGTGAAGGCCTGGCGAAACCGAGCAGCCGGGTCAGGGGCGCACAGGCCCGAGCCGCAACCACGTCAACGGCAAGAGGCAGATCTTCCGCCCGCTGATTGTGTACGCGCGCTGGCAGGTTGAGCTCGCGGATAACCTCACTAAGAAAGCCGCATTTCTTGGCCATGCTCTCCACAAGATGGACCTCCGTACCCGGAGCATCCCTGAGGAGGATGGCCAGCACCAAGCCTGGAAACCCTGCTCCCGACCCCAGGTCGGCCCAGCGGCGGGCCGGCGGCGCGAGGGCGAGAAGCTGGGCGCTGTCGAGGAAATGACGGCGCCAGAAGTCGGCCAGGGTGCTCGCCCCGACCAGATTCATCCGGGTGTTGGCGTCTGCCAACATTCGGCGCAGGCGCTCGCCATCGTCCAACGCCCGGGCTGAGGCTCCGAGCGCGCGCAGAGTCTCCGCCAGGTCCTCAGGCGGCCTGGCGGCGTCGAACATGAGCAAGGAGGGTGGTGAGAGCGCCGGGCGTGACCCCTTCGATGCGCGAGGCCTGGCCGAGCGTCGCCGGCCGGACGGCGGCGAGCTTTTCACGCGCCTCATTGGAGAGGCCGCCGAGGGCGGCGTAGTCCAGGTCGGTCGGCAGCTCGAGGTTTTCGTCGCGGCGGAAGAGGGCGATGTCCGCCTCCTGCCGCTCCAGGTGGCCGAAATAGGCCGCTTCGATCTCGATTTGCTCGCGTGCGGCAGGCGTCCAGGCGGTGAGCTGCGGCCAGACGCGCGCCAGGGCGTCGAAGTCGATATCCTTGTGGGCGAGGAGCTGAATGACGTTGCGCCGCTGCCCGTCGGCTGTGACGCGAAATCCCGCCCGGGCCGCCGCCGCCGGGGTCAGGAGCAGCGATGCCGCCTCGGCGCGCGCAGCGGCGACCGCCTCAGCCTTGGCCGCGAAGACGTTGGCCCGCTCCGACCCGACGCAGCCGAGCGCCACGCCGCGCCCGGTGAGCCTTTGGTCGGCGTTGTCGGCGCGCAGTCGCAGGCGGAATTCGGCCCGACTGGTGAACATGCGGTAGGGCTCGGTGACGCCTGCCGTCACCAGATCGTCGATCATCACCCCGATATAGGCTTCGTCACGGCCGAACACCGCGCCATCCTGACCGGCGGCGGCGCGCGCGGCGTTGAGCCCCGCGACCAGGCCCTGAGCCGCGGCCTCCTCGTAGCCGGTGGTGCCGTTTATCTGACCGGCGAGATAGAGGCCCGGTAGGCGCTTCACTTCCAGGGTAGCGGCCAGCTCCTGCGGATCGACGTAGTCATATTCAATCGCATAGCCGTGGCGCAGCACGGCGACGCTTTCCAGCCCCGGAATGGTGCGCAGAAAGGCGTCCTGCGTCTCGGCCGACACTGAGGTAGAGATTCCATTAGGATAGACCGTGGGGTCGTCCAGGCCCTCCGGCTCCAGAAAGATCTGATGGCTGCCGCGGTCGGCGAAGCGCACCACCTTGTCCTCGATGGACGGGCAGTAGCGCGGTCCGCGGCCTGACAGCCGGCCGCCATAGACCGCCGACTCCGCCAGGCGGCCGGCAATGATGGCATGCGTCTCGGCCGTGGTTGCGGTGATGCCGCAAGCGACCTGGTCCCGGTCGATGCGATCGGTGAGGAACGAAAATGGCGTTGGCGGCGTGTCGCCCGGCTGCATCTCCAAACGATCCCAGGCGATCGTCCGCCCATCGAGGCGTGGCGGCGTGCCGGTCTTGAGGCGCCCCATGGAGAGCCCGAGGCCATAGAGTCGCTCCGAAAGCCCGATTGACGGCGCATCACCGATGCGACCGGCGGCTATGCGCTCGTCGCCCCGATGGATGACGCCCTTGAGGAAGGTGCCGGTGGTGAGCACCACGGCGCCGGCGCGCCAGGTCTCACCGGCGGCGTCGACCACCCCCGCTGTGCGGCCGTCCTCGACGATCAGGTCCTCAATGGCCCCCGGCAGCAGGGTCAGGCTCGGCTGCGCCTCCAGCGCCGCCCGCATCGCCTGGCGATAGAGCTTGCGGTCGATCTGAGCCCGCGGTCCGCGCACGGCCGGGCCGCGGGAGCGATTGAGCATTCGGAACTGAATGCCGGCGGCGTCGGCCATGCGCCCGATGAGACCGTCAAGGGCGTCGACCTCGCGCACCAAGTGGCCTTTGCCCACGCCGCCGATGGCCGGATTGCACGACATCTCGCCGATGGTTTCCAGCTTGTGCGTGGCCAGCAAGGTGCGGGCGCCGAAGCGCGCCGCTGCTGCCGCGGCTTCGCAGCCGGCATGGCCGCCGCCGATCACGATGACATCAAAGGAGCGAGACATGGGGCGCGCTCAATACCCCAAACCGGCCTCTGGGTCGACCTGCGCCCCAGCGCCGGTGTTTCACGTGAAACGACCCGGCCCGCTTCGGGGACAACTGTTCACGTGAAACAGTTCACTTGCCGATGCAGAAGGTCGCAAACACCCGCTCCAGGACATCCTCGGCATCCACCCGGCCGCTAATCCGGGCCAAAGCCCGCGCCGCCAGCCGAGCATCCTCGGCGGCGAGCTCCGGGTCCCGCAATTCATCCAACGCCCGGCCGAGGCTCCCTCGCGCCTCGCGCAACAGGTGCTCATGCCGGGCCCGCGTCGCGGCTGGAAATTCCGACCCCGACAGCTCCCGGCCAAGTCGCGCCGCGAGCCGGGTCCGGAGCGCGTCCGCCCCCCCATCCAGCAGCGAAACCGACAGCGTTTCCAGCTTGAGCGCCGCGCCCGCGGCCCGCGCGTCGCCCAGATCGCCCCCGGCCACAAGATCAGATTTGTTGAGCACCAGGATGTCGCCGGCCCGGATCAGGTCCAGGGCCTCCCGCCAGGCGCCCAAGGCGCCGCCTTGGTCCACCAGCCACAGGCGCAGATCCGCCGCCGCAGCCCAGGCACGCGCGCGCCGGACACCCTCGACCTCAATCGGCTCAGCAGTGACGCGGATGCCGGCCGTATCGGCGAGCAACACCTTGTAACCGTCGATGACCAGCGGAACCTCGATGACGTCGCGGGTCGCGCCGGGAATGTGGGTGACAATCGCCGCGTCGCGCCCGGCCAGGGCATTGACCAGGCTGCTCTTGCCAGCGTTCGGGGCCCCAACAATGGCGATGCGATAGCCTTCGCGCACACGCTGACCCCGTAGCTCGTCGGCCAGCGCCGCGTCGAGGTCTCCCGCTAGCCGCCCAAGCAGACTCCGCGCCCGCTCCATCACCCCAGCGGGGATTTCCTCGTCGGGAAAGTCCACGGCCGCCTCGAGCTGAGCCAGCGCCTCGATCAAGAGGTCCCTCCACGCCCTGTAGCGCTCACCGAGACGGCCTTCGAGTTGCCCGAGGGCTTGTCGGGCTTGGTTGCGGGTCTCGGCGTCAACCAGGTCGGCTACGGCCTCAGCCTGATCCAGATCCAGTTTGCCGTTTTCGAAAGCTCGACGCGTGAACTCGCCAGGCTCGGCTAGCCGCAGCCCCAGGGCCAGCAAAGCGCCCGTAACGGCGTCGACCACGCCCTGGCCGCCGTGCACGTGCAACTCGGCGCAGTCCTGGCCGGTGTAGCTTCGCGGGCCGGAGAAGAAGAGCGTCAGCGCCGTATCGATCGTCTCGCCGCGCCCCTCTTTCAGCGCCCGCACCCGCGCCTGGCCAGGCCGTCCGACGCCGCCGGCAAGCGCTGTCAGAGCCCCTCGCGCGCCCGGGCCCGAAATCCGTATGATCGCCACCGCCCCCCGCCCCGGCGCCGTGGCCAGGGCGAAGATGGTGTCGCTCACCGCGCCGCGCCTGCCGCCGCTGTCATCAGTTTCATGAACTGTTCGGAAGCCTGGCCGCCGAAGGTCATCCAGCTCTTCATCAGCTCTTCGGGCGCAACCATGGCCAGGTTGGCGTCCATCCGGCTCTTCATTTCCTTGACCAGATGCTCATTGAGCGCCTTGACGTCAGGCAGGCCGAGGAAGGCCCGCGCCTCCTGCGGGGTACAATCCACTTCCACCTTCAGTTTCATCGCCCGCGGCCTCCACAGATTGCACGACAATGTTATGGGCCAAGCGCCCCCTCGCAGGCTAGAGCCCTGAGCGCGCAGCACAAGGGAGCGGGCGATGGGCGAGATGATCTCAATACCGCGCGCTGGCGCGTCGTTCGGCGCCTATGTAGCCAGGCCCACTGCGGCCAAGGCCCCCGCCCTGATCGTCATCCAGGAAATCTTCGGCGTGAACCAGGTCATGCGCGACCAAACCGACGCCTTTGCCCATCAAGGATTTCTGGCGATCTGCCCGGACTTGTTCTGGCGGATCGAGCCGGGCATCGACATCACCGACCAGAGCGAAGCTGAGTGGAAGCGCGCCTTCGGGCTCTTCAACGCCTTTGATGTCGATAAGGGCGTCAAGGACATTGGGGCGACCATCGCCCGCGTACGTGGCGATCCCGGCTGCAACGGCGCGGTCGGGTCAGTGGGCTTTTGCCTCGGCGGCCTGCTCGCCTTCCTGACCGCCACGCGCACCGACATCGACGCGGCGGTCGGCTACTACGGCGTCGGCATTGACCAGCGCATCCGCGAGGCCGACGCCCTCGTCACGCCCTTGTTGCTGCACATCGCCGAGGAAGACGGATTCGTCCCCAAGCCCGCACAGGCGATCATCATCGAGGCGCTGAAGAACCGCTCGATCGCCGAGATCTTCACCTACCCTGGTCGCGATCACGCCTTCGCCCGGCCCGGCGGCGAGCACTATGACGCGGCCGCTGCGGCCACGGCCCTGTCGCGGACGCTGACGTTCCTGAACAATCGCTTGGCGCGGTAGGGGCTGGTCTCCGTTAGGCCCCCCTCCCGCCCTTCGGGCGTACTCCCCCCGCTTCGCAGGGGGAGATCCACGGCCTGGATCCCCCCCGTTTACGGGGGAGGGGGACCGCGAAGCGGTGGAGGGGGCGAGACCGCCAACCGATTGAAACGATTGGCTATCTCAGTCCGTCAGGTGTTCATCGACTGGAAGAAGTCGGCGTTGTTCTTGGAGTTGCGCAGCTTGTCGAGCAGGAACTCGATGGCGTCCTGCGGGCCCATGGGGGAGAGGATGCGGCGCAGCACGAACGTCTTCTGCAGCTGATCCTTCGGCGTGATCAGCTCTTCCTTGCGGGTGCCGGATTTGAGCACGTCGATGGCCGGATAGATGCGCTTGTCGGCGACCTTCCGATCAAGGACGATTTCCGAATTGCCGGTGCCCTTGAACTCTTCGAAGATCACCTCATCCATGCGGCTGCCGGTGTCGATCAGCGCTGTCGAGATGATCGTCAGTGAACCGCCTTCCTCAACGTTGCGGGCGGCGCCGAAGAAGCGCTTGGGCCGCTGCAGGGCGTTGGCGTCGACGCCGCCGGTGAGCACCTTGCCCGACGAGGGCACCACAGTGTTGTAGGCCCGGCCGAGGCGCGTGATGTTGTCCAGCAGGATGATGACGTCGCGCTTGTGCTCGACCAGCCGCTTGGCCTTCTCGATCACCATCTCCGCCACCTGCACGTGTCGCGCCGCCGGCTCGTCGAAGGTCGAGGAGATGACCTCGCCCTTCACGGTGCGCTGCATGTCGGTGACTTCCTCCGGCCGTTCGTCGACCAGGAGCACGATCAGGTAGCACTCGGGGTGGTTGGCGGCGATCGACCTGGCGATGTTCTGCATCATGATCGTCTTGCCGACCCGGGGCGGAGCGACGATGAGGCACCGCTGGCCCTTGCCAAGCGGGGCGACGATGTCGATCACCCGGCCGGTGCGGTCCTTCAGGGTCGGATCGTCGATCTCCATTGTCAGCCGCTCATCGGGATAGAGCGGGGTCAGATTGTCGAAGTGAACCTTGTGCCGGACGTTGTCCGGATTCTCGAAATTGATCTGGTCGACCTTGACCAGGGCGAAGTAGCGCTCGCCGTCGCGTGGGGAGCGGATGCCGCCGTCGACCGTGTCGCCGGTTCTGAGGCCGAAGCGGCGGATCTGCGAGGGGCTGACGTAGATGTCGTCGGGGCCGGGGAGGTAGTTGGCTTCCGGGCTGCGCAGGAAGCCGAAACCGTCCTGCACCACCTCCAGCGTACCGGAGGCGGAAATCTCCACGCCCTCCTCGGCCAGGGTCTTGAGGATCGCGAACATCATATCCTGCTTGCGCATGGCGTTCGCGTTTTCGATGTCGAACTGCTCGGCGAAAGCGAGCAGGTCGGCCGGCGACTTCTCCTTCAGCTCCTGCAGGGTCATGCGCGAGAGGCCGAGCGCGGCGACCGCCTTGCTGGCTTCAGTCGGCTCCGCATCGCGAGGAGCCTCGTCGGCGATCTCGGCCGCCGGGAAATCGAGGGTGTCAGTCATGTCTTTGAATTTACTCGTCTTATCGTGGTGTTAGGGAATTTAGTTGGGGGATTTCGGGCGGCTCGAACCTCTCCGGTCGGGGCTCGGAGGCATAGGGCTGGCGGGTTTGGGCCGCGCGCCCATTCACGGGCGGAAGGCGCGGTCCTAATCAGAGGCGGGGGAAGCCACGCCGCTCCTATAGATAGGCGCGCTTCGCTGCGGAACAAACCCCAGGGGCGACCCGCCGTCAAGCGATTTGGCGGCAACTCATCTCACCCTGAGGATCCGGCGGGCGCAAAATCTTTTCAATCCAGGCCGACACAAGGCCGCAATGTGTCTGCGTCGCCACACTCTGTCACGATAGTGCCGTATTCACCCACAGCTGAGCTTGCTCGGGCCGCCCCCCCGGTTACCGTGGCGTAACGGCTTGGAATCTCCGGGGAACAGGGGCTGCCGTTTTCCAGTTGACGAAAGGACTTGGCGATGTCGCGTGGGCTTCTCTTTGCTTCGACCGTGATTGCGGGGTTGGCCTGCGCCGGCGTCGCCCTGGCTCAGAACGCCACCGGGACCTCTCCCCAGTGCCCGCCTTCGACGCCCAACTGCCAGGCCGGCCCGAGCACGCCCGGCACGGTTGCGGAGCTGGTGGTCACCGGCTCACGCATCCCGGTTGCGAACCTGACCTCGGTCCAGCCAGTCACCACGCTTTCCGGCGTCGACATCCGGCAACGTGGCATCACGAATGTCGCCGACGCAATCAATCAGATCCCGCTCCTGGGTGCGGGCATCACGCCGAACGGCGCTCAGGATTCGTTCGGGGTCGGCGTCAACTACATCGACATGTTCAACCTCGGGAGCCAGCACACGCTGACCCTGGTCAGTGGCTACCGTTACGTGACCGACAACGCCACCAGCATCTTCGGCAACAACGGCGGCACCCAGGTCGACCTCAACGATATCCCGACGATGTTCCTTGATCGCATCGAAACCATTCCGGCCACCGGCGCCGCAGTCTACGGCACGGACGCCATCGCCGGGGTGGCCAACATCATCATGAAGCGCAAATACGTCGGCGAAGAGATCAGCGTCCAGGGCGGCTGGTCTACCTACGGCGACGCCCCTGAGTACACCGTCGAGGCGGCCATCGGCCACAACTTCCTCAACGACAAACTGAACGTCGCCGTCGACTTCATGTGGGATCAGACCAGCAACGTCTATCGGTCGGACCGCCCATTTTCTAATGAGAGCTACGGCTTCGCGCCGAACTCAAATCCCGACGCGGGCACAGGCGGCATTCCCGCCCAGATCCTGGTCACCAACGTGCGATTCTCAGGCGTCAGCGTCGGCGGCATCCCGTACACGACAAACGGTTCGCTCTTCACCCTGCCGAACGGCCAGCTTGCTCAGTTCGGAGCCGGCGGCAACCTCGTTCCCTTCAACGCCGGCACGCTCTACGGCCCCGGCTGCCCCACCACACTCACGGCGGCCAACCAAGGCTCTGTCTTCCTACCGGCGTGCGTCGCCTCCGGCGGTGACAGTCTCAACCTGGCGCCGCTGGAGACCCTGCAAACCGGCGTCGACCGTAAGGTCGTCAACGCCATGGCGACTTATGACTTCAACGACCACCTGCACTTCCACGCAACGTTCAACTACACCGACCAGTTCGCGGAAAGTCTCGACCAGCCGAACTATTCCTCCATCGCCTTCGGCGGCTCGCCGGCCTACAACCAGCCAATCGCCGGGTTGGCGATCCTGGTCGCGCCCGACAACGCCTATCTGTCGCCGCAGACCCAGGCGATCCTCAACTCGCAAGGCATGAGCGCCGACGGCGGATTCTATCTGTCGCGCGCCAACTCCGACATCGCCAGCGCGCCGTTCACCGGATCCAGCCAGACCTACAACGTCAACTTCGAACTCTCCGGCGACTTCAGCATATTCCACCACGCCATCAACTGGACGGCCGATTGGGCGCGCGGCGAGAACTGGTCGCAGTTCAACACGCCCAACATCATCTTCGGCAACGAGGACGCAGGCGGCGCCGTCCCCGATCTCTTCGGCTACGCCCTGGATACAGTGATCGGACCCAATGGCCAGCCGGCCTGCCGCGTGTCCGTCCAGAACCCCGGCTCGACCAACCCCTATATCTCCGGTTGCGTGCCCTACGATCCCTTCGGCCCGTCTTCCACCAATGCCGCGGCGATCAAGTACTTCACGACCAATTTCGGCGACCATTCGTTCAACCGCCTCGACGACGGTCAGATCAATCTGTGGACCAATCTGTTCAAGCTGCCGGCCGGCTACGCGAAGCTGTCATTCGGCTTCGAGTATCATCGCGATGAAGCGACCTTCACGCCCTCGCCCGCCTCGGCCGAAGGCATTGGCTACTCCGTGGCGATCAATGGCCAGAAGGGTTCGGAGGTCTCCGACGAATATTACGTCGAAGGCACCCTGCCGATCCTCGGCCCGGGTTTCAACTTCCCTTGGGGCGCCGACAAGCTCACGCTGAACGGCGCCTATCGCCATGTGAGCAATTCGCTCGCCGGCAACAACGAGGCTTGGAACTACGGCGGTGAATTCTCGCCGATTCAGGACATCACCCTGCGCGGCAGCCGCAGCAAGACCTTCGCCGCCCCGCCGCTAACCGATCTCTTCGCCGCCAGCACCGATGCCTATGACTCCGGCACGGATCCGTGCCAGGCGAGCGAGATCAATTCCGGCCCCAATCCCAAAGTGCGGTACGCCAACTGCCTGGCGGCCTTCACGGCGTTGGAAGGCGGCAACGCAGCGGCCGGCGCCGCAGCGCTTTCGTCATTCACCAACTCGCTCGTTAGCCAGCAGACCATTCCCATAACAGCCGGCGGCAACCCCGATCTCAAAGACGAGGTCGGCAATTCATGGACTTATGGCGTGCTGCTGCAGCCCCGCTTTATTCCTGGATTGACGCTCTCCGGCGACTACATCGAGATCAACATCAGCAACCTGATCGAATTTGCTGGCATCGGCACCCTGCTCGAACAGTGCTACGACACGCCGACCTATCCCAGCTCCACCTGCGCCGACTTTACACGCCAGAATTCTGGCCCGGGAGGCGTAGGGCAGGTCATCTCCGCCAACGAGACTTACATCAACGCCGGCTATGAACATTACGCCGGTGTGGAGTACAAGCTCGACTACTATCGCAATCTGAATGCTCTCCCGTTCGTCCATACAGACCGGGACCTCGGGCGTTTCGACTTCAACGTCGACGTGATTAACAATCGGCGCAACGTCATCTCCATTTCAGGTGAAGGCTTCGACGCCATCAACTATGCGGGCGTTATCGCTCAGCAACCACGCTGGCGTTACGTTGCGCAGCTCACCTATATGAAAGGTCCGTTTCGTTTTGGCTGGGTCACGCACTTTGTCGGCGACAGTTATTACGACCTAACCTACACGGCCGACAATCAGGAGCCGCTTAAGGTTGGTCGTTACTATTCGCACGACTTATCTTTGGCCTACGATATAGCTCCGCACCTCACGTTGTCTCTCAACATCGACAACATAACCAATGCGATTCCCCCGTACCCACTCAGCAATTCCGCCGATGGCTACTACGACTTCATGGGTCGCTACTATAAGCTCGGCCTGCACGCGAAATTCTAAGCGAGGGCGCGGCCCAGCCGCGCCCCTCACCACTTCAGCGTCGCCGACAGCACGATCACGATTGCGGCCAGGAACGGCAGCTCGTTGACCATGCGCCAGAAACTCTCAGAACGGACACTCGTCCGGCCCGCGATCTTCTTCCGCTCGGTCGCCAAGAATTGATGCCACCAGAGCAGGAAGACGATGCCGGCGAGTTTGGCGAAGGCCCACGGCCGTTCGAAATAGCCCCAGCCGAAGCTCGCCACGTCGTTCCAGATCAGCGCCAATCCGAAGACCACGGCGGCGATCATGGCCGGGTTCATGATCACGGCCAGCAGCTTGGCCTCCATGACCTGGAAGGTCTCGTCCATCTGCGAGCCGCCCTCGGCCCGGGTGTGATAGGCGAACAGGCGCGGCAGATAGAGCAAACCCGCCATCCAGGCGATCACGGCCAGGATATGCAGCCCAATCAGCAGATTGTGGATCACGCCGCCTCCTTCGTCCGAATGCACCTGGCGAAGTTTGCAGGGCAGGCGACGCCGTCCGGCGCGACGCCGTTCCGCGTCAGGGCGCTGCGCACGGCCCGAGCCAGGCCGTCGATGAACGCCGGCCGCACGCCCGCGGCCGGGGCCCGCAGATAGCACGGCGCGCCCGCCGCCCTGGCTAGGTTCGCATAGTCGCGATCGAGCTCGATCAGGGTCTCTATGTGCTCGGAGACGAAGGAAACCGGGTCGACCAGCACGCCCAGGCCTTCGGCGGCCGCCGCGGCGATCGCTTCGGGCGTCGACGGCCCCAGCCATTTCATCGGCCCCACCCGGCTCTGGTAGCAGATCCGCCAGTCCCAGCCTTCGCCCAGGCGCTCGGCCACGGCACGGCAAGTGGCTTCGACCTGCCAGGCGTAGGGGTCGCCCTTGGCCGCCGTTCGCAGCGGTATGCCGTGGGCCGAGAACAGTAACCGCACTTTCGGCCGGCCGGCCGACTCCCAAGTCTCGCGGATAGCCTGCGCGTGCGCTTCGGCCAGGCCGGCATTGTCCGGCCAGCAGCACAGGCCGTGGATCTCTCCCGGCCCGTCGTAGGCTGCGCGCCACGCGGCGAACGAAGACGCCGTGGTGGTCGTGGAGAACTGCGGATAGAGCGGCGCTAAGACGACATGCGTGGGGTTGAAGGCCTCGACCTCGAGCGCGGCCTCCTGGCTCGTCGGCCGCCAGTAACGCATGGCGATGAAGGCGCGCACGACCTCACCTTCCGTCGCCAGGGCCCGTTCCAGCGCCTCGGCCTGGGCGCGCGTGCCGGCCAGCAGGGGCGAACCGCCGCCAAGCGCGGCATAGTTGGTCCTGGCCAGGCGCGTTCGTGTCCGCGAGATCAGCTCGGCCAGCGCCAATCGCGCCGGCCCGGGCAGACCGATGATCGCCGGATCAGCGAAGAGGTTGCGCAGAAACGGCCGGACGTCTTCCTGGCCGTCGGGGCCGCCGAGGTTGAACAGCACCACCGCGAGCCGACTCATCGGCCCGCAACCCGCGCCACCACGTGCGCAATCTCGCGAAGGGCCCGGTATTCCGGTAGGGATCGGCCAGCTTGGCGCACGAACCAGACCGGCGGGCGTTCGAACCGCTCTCTGGCCATAACCCGCAGCAATTTGGGGGGGGCGTTCATGACGCCGACTTAGACGCCCCGGGCCAATCTGCTCAAGCCCAGGCCTCTCAACACACCCTCTTCAATATCATTCGTTTAAAGAAGATTCCTTGATGGAAGAGAAGTGGCACTGGGGATCATGGGGACAGTCTGCCTGCCGGTCCCGTTCAGCGAGGCCTATCCACAGGTGCGGTGGCATCGCTCCACTGCCGCCGGGCCAGGGTGTCACAAGTCTGTTAGTAGACGGCAAGGCATTGAGAAAAATATACTTTTCGGCGTTCTTCGACCAGCTGCGCACAGGGCGCCAGGACCTAAATCGCCATGCTGGGGAAATCCGCTATGGGCAGCCTGTGGACGTTGAGCGACGGGGGCGCCATGGGGGGACGGGCCGGCGTGTTGTCCCCAGGCTCGGCGCGCGGCTCGAGGCCGCTGTGGACGGAGGCGGATGTGCTTCACCATCGGGAACGCGCGGTTAAGGTGTTGTTAACCATGTCTGCACAGATATTTTTTGCGAGCGCGGCATGACCGCAGCTCGGTTGGCGACCTACTTTCACGTCCACCTCGTCTCGGACTCGACCGGCGAGACCCTGAACGCCATGGCGCGGGCGGTGTGCGCCCGGTTCAACAACGTCCTGCCCATCGAGCATATCTACTCCCTGGTGCGCTCGCAGAAGCAGCTCGAGCGGACCCTGGGCGAGATCGCCGAAGCGCCGGGCGTGGTGCTGCACACAATCGTCGACCAGACATTGCGCACGGCGCTGGAGCGCGGTTGCCAGGAGCTCGACATGCCGTGTATCGGCGCGCTCGACCCGCTGGTGACCATTCTCTCGCGCTATCTGGGCGCGCCGCTCTCGACCCGCGTCGGGGCGCAATATTCGCTCGATACCGACTACTTCAATCGGATGGAGGCGCTGTCCTACGCGCTCGGCCATGATGACGGTCAGGGCGGTCCGGACTTGGCGCAGGCCGACGTGGTGCTGGTGGGTGTCTCCCGCACCTCCAAGACCCCAACCTGTATCTACCTTGCCCATCGGGGAATACGCGCCGCCAACGTTCCCCTGGTGCCGTCTTCGCCGCTGCCAGCCGCTCTGGACACACTTAGCAATGTGCCTGTGGTCGGGCTCACGGTTTCGCCGGACCGCCTGGTGCAGCTACGCCGCAATCGACTGCGGGCGCTGAACGAGCAGCGGGACACCAGCTATGTCGATAGTGACGCCGTGCGCGCCGAGACGATCGCGGCGCGCCGGATTTTCGAGCGGCGCGGCTGGCCGATGATCGACGTCACCCGTCGCTCGGTGGAGGAGACGGCCGCCGCTGTTATCAACATCATCTCCGGAGGCCGCGGCCAGGTGGAGATGCTCGGGTGATCGTGTTGGCCTCCGCCAGCGCTGTGCGGGCAAGGCTGCTGCATGACGCCGGCGTGCCGTTCGAGGTTCGACCCTCCGCCCTCAACGAGGCCGAGGAGAAGGCGCTGTTCGCAGGAGAACGTCCGGAGGACATCGCCTGGCGCCTGGCCGAGGCCAAGGCCCTTGCCGCCCCGGCGGGCCCGGGCGATCTGGTGATCGGGGCCGATCAGACCCTGGAGCTTGACGGCGAGCTCATCAACAAGGCGGCTGATCTTGGCGAGGCGCGGGCCCGCCTCAAAAGCCTGCGCGGGCGCGAACACCGGCTGCATTCAGCGGCGGCGCTTGTGCGCGATGGCCAGGTCGTCTGGATGGGCGTCCGCAGCCCCAAGCTGGTCATGCGGTCCTTCTCCGACGCCTTTCTGGAGTCCTATCTCTCGGAGCAGGCCGAGGCGGCGTTGAGCTCGGTGGGCTGCTACGTGCTGGAAAGCGCCGGCGCCCAGCTGTTCGAGCGCATCGACGGTGACTACTTCGCGATCCTGGGCCTGCCGCTCATTGAGCTTCTGGCGGCATTGCGGGCGGAAGGAGCGCTGGCGGCGTGAAGATTTCGGGAACGACCCGCGTGGCCGCGGTGGTCGGCGCACCCGTGGCCCACTCGCTCAGCCCCACGATCCACAACGCCTGGATCTCGGCGGCGGGACTGGATGCGGTCTACGTGGCGCTCGAGCCTCGGGTATTGGCCGGTCTGGTGAACGGCCTGCGCGGCGGTGTCCTGCGCGGTCTCAATGTCACCGCGCCGTTCAAAGAGGCGGCCTTGACCTTGGCCGACGTCGCCAGCGCGCGGGCCCGAGCGGCCTGCGCCGCCAATCTGCTCATATTCGAGGAAGACGGCCAGGTCAGCGCTGACAACACCGACGGTCGGGGTCTGCTGGCCGCCTTCGCCGAACAGACGCCGGGGTTCGATCCCACCGCTGGACCGGTGGCGATCCTGGGCGGGGGGGGCGCGGCGCGGGGGGCCGCCGCCGCCTTCGTCGAGGCCGGCGCGCCGGCTGTGCTCATCCTGGCCCGCTCCGCCGACAAGGCGCGGCGGCTGGCGGCCGACTTTGCGCCGCTGGCCTCGGGTCATGGTCTTGATGACGCCGGAGCGCTGTCGGACGTCATGGCGGTGATCAACGCCACGCCGGCCGCGCCGCATGCGGCGCTCGAGGCCGCGCCGCCCTCGGTTGTTGCCATGGACATGGTCTACCGGCCGCTCCTCACCCCCTTTCTGGCTGGGGCGCGCGCGCGCGGCCTGCAAACCGTTGATGGCCTCGCCATGCTAATCGGCCAGGCTCGGCCGAGCTTCGAGGCCCTGTTCGGCGTCGCGCCGCCGGCGATCGACATCCGGGCCGTAGCGCTTGAGATGCTGAAAGGGACGGCATGATCATTGTCGGGCTCACCGGCTCTATCGGCATGGGCAAATCGGCGACCGCGGCGATGTTCGCCGAGGCCGGCGCGCCGGTCTACGACGCCGATGCCGAGGTGCGCAGACTCTATGCCCCCGGCGGGGGCGCGGTCGCCAAGGTGGAGGCCGCCTTCCCGGGGGTCGTCGTCGATGGGGCGGTGGACCGCGGCCGGCTCGGTGAGCGGGTGCTGGGCGATCCGGAGGCGTTGGCTCGGCTGAACGGTATCGTCCATCCGCTCATGGGCGGGGCGCGCGCGGAATTCTTCCGCCAGGCGCGCGAGACCGGGGCCGACGTAGTGGTGCTCGACATCCCCCTGCTGTTCGAGACTGGCGGCGAACGAAGCGTCGACAAGGTGGTGGTGGTCAGCGCGCCGGAAGCCCTCCAACACGAACGGGTGCTGGCGCGCCCCGGCGTCACGGCGGCGAAGTTCGCGGCCATCCTGGCCGCCCAGACCCCGGACGCCGAGAAGCGCGCCCGCGCCGACTTCGTGGTCGACACCAGCCAGGGCTTCGACCATGCGCGCAAGCAGGTGAAGATGATCCTCGCCGCCTTGCGCGCCGGCGGCGAAGCGGCGCATTGAGAGGCGAATGGCGCGCGAAATCGTCCTTGATGTGGAGACCACCGGAATCGGCCACCGGGACGGTCACCGGATCATCGAGATCGCCTGCGTCGAACTCAACGGCTACATCCCCACAGGCCGGCATTTTCACGCCTACGTGCACCCCGAACGGGATATCGATCCCGACGCGGAGCGTGTGCACGGCATTTCGCTGGCCGCGCTGGAAGGCATGCCGACCTTCGGTGACCCGGCGGTGGCCGACGCCCTGATTGCGTTCGTCGGCGACGCAGCCCTGATTGCCCACAACGCCACCTTCGACCGCGACTTCGTGAACCACGAACTGAAGCTCGCCAGCCGGCCGACCATCGCCGAGAGCCGCTGGATCGACACGCTGCCGATGGCTCAGAAACGCTTTCCGGGGCTGCGCAACTCGCTCGACGCGCTGTGCAAGCGGTTCAACATCTCGCTGGCCGAGCGCGAGAAGCATGGCGCGCTCGTCGACGCCAAGTTGCTGGCGCATGTCTATCTGGAGCTGCGGGGCGGTCGCGAGCGGACCCTGGATCTGGCCGGCGTCGAGGCGGCCGAGGCTGCGGCAGCCAGCCGGCCGGCCTATGGCCCCAGGCTCCGGCCGCTGGCGCTGCGCCTGAGCGAGGCTGAAGCCGCCGCGCATCAGGCCTTTGTGACGGGCGAGCTCAAGGATGCCATCTGGCTGCGGGGTGCGTAGGGACCCCGAGCGGCTCTACGCCTGACCGACGGCGCCTTGGCCTTGGGCGAGGCGGGCGGCGTAGATGCCGCCGAAGTCGATCGGCTCCAGTCGCAGCGGCGGGAAGCCGCCCTCGGTGGATAGATCGGCAATCAGCCGCCGCGCGAACGGGAACAGGAAACGGGGGCACTCGATCATCAGCACCGGCTCGAGATCCTGCTGCGCCACGCCAATGATCTGGAAGAGCCCGGCGTAGACCAGCTCGACATGGAACACGGTCTCGTTGTCACGCAGCGCGCGGGCGGTGAGCTTCAACTCCGCCTCATAGAGGCCGTCGTCGCGCGCTTGAGCGTTGAGCTCGACGTTGAGGTCGATTTGCGGCGGCTGGGCCCCGACGCGCAGGGACTCCGGCGCGTGCGGGCTCTCGAATGAGAGGTCCTTGATATACTGGGCCAGGATGCGAATGCCGGATTGTTGGCTATCGTCCCCCCCGTTGGGGTTGGGGGTGGAAAAGTCGGGAAGAGTGTCGGACATCCGTGGCTCGCTGCATCGCGGGGAGCGGGCTCGCTATCACGCCGCCTGGGGGGTGGCAACGCGCCGACCGGACGCAAGGCTTACGTATGGGCGCGGATAGCCTATATTGATCCTTTGTTCCTTCGAGCGCGGCGGGCCGATGCAGGTCGTTGAATTCATCATCCTGGGGGCTCTGGCGGGGGTGGTCCTGATCCAGCTTTACGCTGTGCTCGGCCGCAAGGTCGGACGCGGCCCTGGGGCGGTGGCGGCGCCTCAGCTCGAGCCGGTCGCCGCCGACGGCCGTCTTTCGGCCTTCGCCCCGGCCGAGCCGGCCGCCCCGCTCAGCGGTGTTGCGGCCCTGCGCGCCCGTGACGCCAGCTTCGACCCGGCCCAGTTTCTGCAGGGTGCGCGCCAAGCCTACCAGACCATCGTCAAGGCCTTTACCGAAGGCGATCGGGCGACGCTGAAGCCGCTGTTGGCGCCCGCGGTCATGGACGGCTTCGAGACGGCCATGAGCGAGCGCGAGGCGGAGGGCCGGACGGAGACCGTCGAGTTCCTGCAACCGCCGCGGGCCGACCTCGAGACCGTGAGCCTGGCGGACGACCTGGCCCGCGCCGCGGTGCGGTTCCTGGGCGAGCTGCGCAACCGAACCAAGGACGCGACCGGCGAGGGCGTGGATGACCGCCGGATCGCCGAGGTGTGGACCTTCGAGCGCAACATCAAGAGCCCCAATCCGAACTGGATGCTGATTTACGTCGACGCCGCCGAGGCCTAGGGCCTGGTGCGCGGCTGGCTCTGGATCGCCGCGTCGGCGCTGGCCGCTTCGGCGTGCGCCCAGACCTATCCCTACGCAGATTCCCGTTCGCCGGCCCGGACCGCGCCGGCCCCTCCCGCGAGGATCATGTCTCTCGCCGACCTGCCGGGTTGGCGCGAGGAGGACCATGTGGCGGCGCTCGCCGCCCTGCGCGCCGCCTGCCAGGCGGCCCATGATCCAGGCCTCCTCGCCGCCTGCGCCAGGGCGCCGGCCGGGGCCGACGAGACTGCCGCGCGCGCCTTCTTCGAGACGTCCTTCGAGGCCGTCGAGGTCGCTCCCACTGGGCGCCTGACCGGGTACTTCATGCCGGTCTACGAGGCGCGGCTCGCCAAGGACGATGAGTTCAGCACCCCGGTGCGGCCGCGGCCCGCCGACCTGCCGCCCGCCAATCTCAGCGCTTCGGGCCGCGCGGCCTATGACACGCGGGCCGAGATAGAGTCCCTGCCGGCCCCGGACGCTCTGGCCTGGATGCGGCCGGAGGACCTGTTCTTCATGCAGGTCCAAGGCGCGGGTGTGCTGGTGTTTCCCGACGGGACGCGCGCCAAGGCGGTGTTCGCCGGAACCAACGGCGCGGCCTTCGCGGGGATCGCCGCGCCGATGCGCGAGCGCGGTCTGCTGGCCGACCAGGAGACCTCGGCCGGCGCCATCCACACCTGGCTCGCCCAGCATCGCGGTCTGGACGCAACGGCGATCATGGATCTCGACCCGCGCTATGTATTCTACAGTCTGATCGCGGATGACGGGCTCGAGCCCTTCGGGTCGGCGGGCGCGCGTCTGCCCGCCGGGCGGGCGGTGGCCGTGGACCCGGTCTGGCACGCCATGGGCGAGCTGCTGTGGATCGACGGGGAGGCGCCGACCCTGGCGGGCGCGTTTCCGGCCTATCGCCGGCTGGTGGCGGCGCTCGACACCGGCGGCGCGATCAAGGGTCAGGCCCGCGCCGATCTCTACCTCGGTCGCGGGCCGGCGGCGGGGCAGGAGGCCGGCCGAATTCGTCATGAGCTGACGCTCTGGCGCCTCATGCCGAAGTGAAGCCCCGCCCTGACGATCTCGACGCCTGGGCGGTGGTCGCGTCGACGGTGCGGCCGTTGCCCGGGCGGACGGCCCCAAAGCCCCCGGCCAGGCTGGCCGCGCCGCCGTCGCCAAAGGCCGCGCCGACCGCAAGGGCCGAGATCCGGGTCACGGCGCAAGTCCCGCCGGCCGCCATCGAACCGGGACGCTGGCGACGCCTGAGCCTTGGGCGCGAGGCGATCGGCGGCCGCCTCGACCTGCACGGCCTGACCCAGGACGGGGCGCGGGCGGCTCTGACCGGATTTGTTCTCGACGCCGCCGCGCGTGGCCTGCGTGGCGTGCTGGTGATCACCGGCAAAGGCACGCTGGGCGATGGCGTGCTGCGTCGTCGGGCGCCGGAATGGCTGGCCGAGCCGCCGCTGCGGACTCTCGTGGCCGGGATTTCGGAGGCGCACCGCCGCCACGGTGGCGAAGGCGCCCTCTATGTGGCGCTGAAGCGACAGAGGCGTAGCTGACCGGCGCGGGGGACTTTTCGCGGCCGGATAATCGACCTATCGCAGCAAGAGTCTGTTTGGGAGGCGGGGATGCGCATCGCTCTGACAGGGTTGGCGATTTCGATGGGTTTGGTCGGCGGCGCGGCGGCTGAGAGCCTGCCGCAGCCGGCGCCGATGCCGCCGCCGATCGAGGCGCCCAAGGACATCCCCTATCCCGGCGTCATCAAGCTGGCGGTCGACGCCACCGACCTCGGACACGGCATCTTCGCCGTGCGCGAAAGCGTGCCCGTGGCCGGCCCCGGATCGTTCACCTTGCTGTTCCCCAAGTGGCTGCCGGGCAACCACGGCCCCACGGGTCCGCTCGACAAGCTAGCCGGCCTGATCATTACCGCAGACGGCAAGCCGGTTGCGTGGACGCGCGATCCGGTCGACGTCTACGCCTTCCATGTCGACGCCCCGGCCGGCGCCACGACCCTCGAGCTCTCTTTCCAGTTCCTGTCGGCGGTCTCCCGCACGGAGGGCCGGATCATGATGACGCCGGACCTGCTGAGCCTGCAGTGGGACGCCGTCGCGCTCTATCCGGGCGGCTACTTCTCGCGCGACGTCCAGGTCCAGCCCACCGTGAAGCTGCCCGCCGGCTTTACCGGCGCCACGGCGCTGGAGACGGCTTCAGCCGATGGCGACGTGACCACCTACAAGCCGGTGGATTTCGAGACCCTGGTCGACTCGCCGATGATCGCCGGGCGCTATTTCAAGCGTTATGACCTCGATCCCGGTGGGCCGGCGCGGGTCAGCCTCGACGTGGTCGCCGACAAACCCGAGGAACTCGAAGCCACGCCGGCCGAGCTCGACGCTCACAAGGCGCTCGTGGCTCAGGCCTACAAGCTCTTCGGTTCGCACCACTACGACCACTATGATTTTCTGTTCTCGCTCAGCGACAAGCTCGGCGGCAATGGCCTGGAGCACAACCGCTCGAGCGAGGACGGGGTGCAGCCGAGATATTTCCTCGACTGGGACAAGACCCCGGCCGGGCGCGACCTGCTGCCCCACGAATTCACCCACTCGTGGAACGGCAAGTTCCGACGGCCGGCGGACCTGTGGACGCCGAACTTCAACGTGCCCATGCGCGACAGCCTGCTGTGGGTCTACGAAGGCCAGACGCAGTACTGGGGCTTTGTGCTGGCCGCCCGGTCAGGCCTGCTGACCAAGCAACAGGCGCTGGACGCCATTGCGGCCACGGCCGCTGCGTACGACGCGCGCATCGGCCGGACCTGGCGCGATCTCGAGGACACCACCAACGATCCGATCCTCGCCATGCGCCGGCCATTGCCCTGGCTCAGCTGGCAGCGCAGCGAGGACTATTACTCGGAGGGCCAGCTGATCTGGCTCGACGCCGACACGCTGATCCGCCAGCGCTCCGGCGGCAAACGTTCGCTGGATGACTTCGCCCGCGGCTTCTTCGGCGTCGATAATGGCAGCTGGACGGTCCACACCTACACGTTCGACGACCTGATCGCGGCGCTGAACGCCGTGCAGCCTTACGACTGGGCCGGACTCCTGCAAGCGCGCCTGACCGGCCACGGCCCCGGCGCGCCCCTCGATGGCCTGACGCGCGGCGGCTATCGCCTCACCTACGACGACCAGCAGAGCCCCTATCTCCAGAGCGCCGAGCGGGAGCGTAAGACCCAGGGTTTTGATTTCTCGCTCGGCTTCACGGTCGGCGCCGATGGGGCCTTCACCAACGTCGTCTGGGGCGGCCCTGCCTTCAAGGCGGGGTTGACGGTCGGGACACAGATCGTGGCCGTGAACGGCGAGGCCTACGACGCCGACGGGCTCAAGGATGCGATCAAGGCGGCGGCGAAGGGGACTGCGCCCATCCAGCTGCTGGTCAAGACCGACACACTCTACCGGACGGTGGCGATCGACTACCACGGCGGCCTGCGCTACCCGCACCTGACGCCCGTCGGCGCCGGACCGAAGGCGCTGGACGACATCCTGGCGCCGCGGAAGTAGGTCGGGCCGGCGCCATCGATCAGCGGCTGGAAAGTACGAATGTATTCCCGTCGGGATCCTTGAACTTGGCGAATGTCCCCCAAGGCTGTTTCTCGGGTGGCCCCTCGAACTCAACACCCTTCGCCGACATCTGGCTGTAGCTGTACGCAACGTCCTCGCACTCAAAGGAGCCGTTGAAGAACGTACCAACCCGGTCTTCCTGCCCCTCTGGCGTGAACAAGGCGACCCCAGTGTCAGCGCCGGGAATCGAAAGTTCGATCCAGCGTTGGCCGGGTCCCATTGGCTGATCGGTTGCGACACGAAGGCCAATTTGCTCGGTCCAGAACGCCAGGGCGCGGTCTTGGTCTCGCGTCGGGATCGTCACAAACTTCAGTTTCTTGATCATCGCTCACCTCCGCGATCGACCTAGTAGAGCGGTTTCCAAACGAGAAGCCCTGCAGTAATTGCTATAGCAATGAAGCGTGCATACGCCATCGACCCCTACGTCATCGACACATTGATGGCGGACCTCGTCGGCCACGATCATCGGCCATCGGCCTTCCTCGTCTACCTCGCCATCCTCGCAGCCGCTGCGGAGGGAAGGGCGGCATTGAGCTTCGCGGACCTCGCTGAGCGCACCGGCCTTTCCAAGCGAACCGTTCAATACGCCATAGCAGCGCTTCGGAAGCGCGCGCTGATCGAGATTTCGAAAACGGGCCCCACTGAGGTTCCCGACTATCGCCCTTTGTCGCCTTGGCGACGATGAGCCGCCCGCGCCTCCGGGCGCTGCCGTCTCGAGCGATTTACCTGCTGCGCGGCGAGATTTCCTGCGCGGCGCCAAGGGACTTCTTTGACTGGGCTTCGTAGTGGTCGCCGAGACCGACGAGCGCCGCGGCCGCATCGCCGGCGAATGACGAGCCATGCATGATGGCCAGTGCCCGTGGGGCCAGTCCGGCCAGCGTGCGGAGCACCGGGCCGGTATTGGGTCCCAGGCACATTGAATGGAACATGTCTTCGGTGGCGATCGCGGGTGCGAGAACATCGGTTTCCACGAGCGCCGGCCCCGATCCCGCCTGAGTCAGCAGGTCGCCGCAGAACAGTGTTCGGGTCGTCTCCTCGAAGATCAGGCCCGCCTCCCACCCGTGGGGCACGTGAGGGGTATCGCGCCACTGGACGCGCTTGCCGCCCAGATCGAGGACCTCCCCGTCCGCCAGGGGGCGGGGCGGCCGATCGGCCAGGTCGTTGAGCGAGACGCCGCAAGCCGTCTGCCCATGGACGATCTGCGCCCGCGGCGCTGCGGCGAGCCACTGGTTCATGCTGCCGCATTCGTCGGATTCCACGTGACCGAATCCGATCCATCGCAGCTGCTCGAGGGGAACGACCCGGGCGACGGCGGCCGACACCAACGGGAACATCCCGCGCCCGCCGCAATGGTAGAGCATTGGCTCGTCGGCCAGGATCAGGAACTGGTTGAAGGTGAATCCAGCCGGCGGGGCGACTTCGGGGACGAATGTGGAGAACCGGAAGATCCCCGCGGCGATTTCGTCGGTTTGTGTTTCCATTGGACGTCCCCCTCCGCAGGCTTCCGATCAGGGCTCCGCCACCGAACGCGGCGTTCGATACCACGACGCTAGGGAGTCCAATACGGCGCGTGCAGTGCAAAACGGGCTCCGCCGTGGGGCTTTCGGCGAAGATGTCCACACGCCGGCCCAGACCTAACGGCCGCTTCCGACCTTAAGCGGACTGAGACTTCACATGCGGCCGAGATGCGTGCGGCAACGTGCCTCAGCCGGACCCTCTCGACGTAAGCCTTCGCTAACATCAGTCTGGCAATTGGATCCAGTACGCTTGAGTTGTGTGGTGTCAGCATGCCGCGTTCGCGATCCGAAGCCGTAGGTGCAGCCAAGAGCTCTTCCAGGCCCCAAAGGCCGAAGGCCGACGGCGCGGTCGGCGCGGCCAAACCCAGCACAAGGGCCAGGCCGCGAAAGCCCGTCGCCCACGCGGCCAAGGCCCGTGGCCAGGCCGTAGGCGTCACTCAGTCGGCCAAGGCGCCCGAAGCCCCTCGCGTGGTCATGCCCGCAACGCCGCCGCCGGCGCCGCCCCAACAAGCTCGCCAGACGCCGGCGGTCATGGTTGTCTTGGTGCGGCTCTTGGCACAACGCTGGGGCCGCCTGTCAGCGTTCTTGCGAGGTCCGGGACTGGCGGCGGCCATGGCCGCGCTCAAGACGACCGGGGTCTTGCTCGCCAAGATGTGGGCTCAGCTCGAAATCGCATTTCGCCGACTCAAGCCCAAGCCAGATCTGCTTCCACGGCGCGAGACCCAAAGCGATTTGCGCAATGCCGAACCACGCCTCCCCGAGGACGCACTTCCGGCCCTCCCACCGATGGGGCGCATCCCGCCGCACCAGCGGCATATCTATGCGCACCTCAACAACGGCTGAGAAACAGGCGCGAGCGTTCGGCCAATTGTCCACACAAAGCCGCCCGGACCGTCTGCTTGCGGGCGGCGATTGAGCCCACCACCCAAAGCAGTCGCTCCAGTGTCTGCTTCTTGGCTGCCGCATCCGGCCTGCGCCGGTTCGCTGGCGCGGCCAACTTCACGAGCCCTCAGCCCAAGGACGCCGCGCCTACCCCCCGGGGTGATACGTCCGCACCGCATGGGCGGCGACCTGGTCGGGCCAGAAATACACCTCGCGCAGATCGCCGGCGGCGTAGCGCCCGGCCTGGTCGGTGAAGTGGGGCGAGGCGGGGTCGCCGCTCTCGCCGCCGGCCGTGACGGCCACGGCCCGGACCCTGGGCCCGAACTCGACCACGGCGACGAAGCTGTTGCCGGCCGTCCCGTACCACTTCTTTGTCCCCGGCCACGGCTTGGCGGCGAAGGAGGCCAGCGAGCCCCACAGCGAATAGGTGAAGGGGACGGGGAGGCTCGGCTTGGCGTCGTCGAAGTGCGAGGCGATGGAGTCATCTAGGCGCTGGTAGCGGTTGATGTCGCCCCACGGTGTGCGCCAGGACCCGAAATCCGCCGTCAGGCGATCGGCGGCGTCGGCCAGGGCCTGGAGCTTGTCGTGGTCTGAGGTTTCGGCCCCGATCTTCCGGATCAGCTCGACCTGCGGAACCTTGTCTTCATCGCCAATACGGCGGGCCAGGGGCGTCGCCCAATAGACCGCAAGGGAGGTGGCGACCGAGTCGGCGCCCCAACGATCGTCCCAGCCGCGCAAAACGGCGATCTCGTCTCTGAGCGAGGCCTTGAGCGGATCGGTCGCCGGCGCGCGGTCCCAGGCCGCGACCAGTTGCGGGATCAGCTCGGCGAAGGCCGGCAGCCAGGAGTCATAGGCGGCGGCGCGCAGGGATTCGCGCGTGAAGTCATGGCGGTCGGTGAGCAGGCGCGTGGCGTGCAGGCCGCGCGGGTTTTCGCCGGCGGTGTCCATGTAGCGGGGGAAGTCAGCGCGCTTGGGGCTGTCCGGTCCGGCGGCCGAATAGGGCCAATCGTTGGTGTTGAAGATCCAGCCGGCGGACGGATTGAGCAGATGCGGCGAGTCTTCCGGCCCATGCAGGCCCTTCCAGTCGGTGGCGGTGTCGGCGCCGTCCGCGGGTTTGCTGCGGTCGAACCGGTCGTCGCGCTTCGGAATGAAGCTTGGGGGCAGGAATGCGATCTCGCCCTTGTCGTCGGCGAAGATGGCGTTGTTGGAGGAGTTGCCTCGCAACGCGTGGGCCTTGAGGAAGTCGGCGTAGTCGCGGGCCTTGGTGCGCAAGAACGACTCTTCCAGCGCCGCCACCGGCCGGTCCATCAAGTCCATGGCGATCCATTTGTCGCCGTCGGCGCGGACGATCGGGCCGTGGTGGGTCGCATTGACGGTGAAGGATCGGTGCTCGAGCGATCCGCTCGCCCCTCGAAAGGCCAGATCGACGGTTCGCGTCGTGACGGGCTGCAGCCCCTCGCCATAACGGTACAGCAGCCGGCCATCCTTGCGGACGATCGTCTCGGCGAACTCATCAACCGCGTTGACGCCGGTGGAGGTGTGCATCCAGCCAGCGTGCTCGTTGAAGCCCTGGTAGATGAAGAACTGGCCCCAGGTCGCCGCGCCGTAGACGTCGAGACCCTCGTCGCTGGTCATCTGCAGCTCGGAGCGGAAATAGAACGAGGTGTGCGGGTTGATCAGCAGCAGGGCGTGGCCGTCGCGCGTGTTCTTGGGCGCGATGGCGATGCCGTTGGAGCCGCCCGCTTCCGGCTCGCCGGCCTGCGCCACCGCCGTCCCGCCGTAGAACTTCGCCAGTTCGGGCAGAGAGACCCGCTCGATATCGCCGCCGATGCTGCCCTCGGAGAAGGCGAGGGCCATCCACGGCTCGAAATGGGTCAGAACCTTGGGGTGAGCAGCGGGGTGGGTGGCGAGATAATAGTTCAGCCCGTCGGCCCAAGCGTCCATCAGGCTCTGCAGCCAGGAAGGGCATTTGGCATACAGCGCCTTGAGCGCCTCCGGATCGGTCCACAGCCGTTGGCGCAGGTCATGCCAGATCGCGCCTTCGCCGTCGGCCTCGGCGGTGCGGCCGAGCGCGGTCAGATAATTGGCTTCGATGCGACTGAAATCGTCCTCGGCCTGGGCGTAGACTCCGCCGAACACCGCCAGGGCGTCGGTGGGGGCGCGGACGTGGGCGACGCCCCAGTCGTCGCGGGTGATGGTGACCTTGGCCGCCTCGACCTGCTCGCGCGCCAGGTCGGTTTCGGCGTGAGCGGCGCTGGCCAGCAGCAAAGCGAGCAGGAGGCCGCCAGCGAGCTTCACGTGCGCGCCGCTTTCTCAGCGATCCCCGAACGGCCTTCGCGGGCGCGCAGGACGGCGGCCACCTCCTCGAGGGTCACGCCGGTCGCCGCCAGCAGGGCCAGCCAGTGATAGACGAGGTCCGCGCTCTCAGCGGCCACCGCCGCGCGGTCGCCCTGGACGGCGGCCAAAGCGGTTTCGACCGCCTCCTCGGTCAGCTTCTTGGCCGCCAGGGCCGGATCGGCGATCAGCCGCGCCGACCAGGAGGTTTCAGGATCGCCGCCGCGCCGGCTCTCGATGGTTCGGGCCAGGGCCTCGATCGTCTCTCCGGGACCCGCCATCGCCGCTCCTTAGGCTCGCCGGACGCTGACCCCCGCTTCGGCCATCGCCCGCTTGGCTTCGCTTATCGACAATTCGCTGAAATGGAAGATCGAGGCGGCGAGAACGGCGTCCGCGCCGCCTTCCTTGACCGCCTCGACGAGGTGGGCAGCGTTTCCCGCCCCGCCGCTGGCGATCACCGGGATGTCCACAGCGGTGGAGACCGCTTTCAGGAGCGCGAGGTCGTAGCCGCTCTTGGCGCCGTCGCGGTCCATGGAGGTGAGCAGGATCTCGCCGGCGCCGCGCGCCGCGGCCAGGCGCGCGTACGCCACGGCGTCGAGGCCGGTGTCGCGCCGGCCGCCATAGGTAAACACGCGCCAGGCGTCGCCGACGCGTTTGGCGTCCACCGCCGCCACCACGGCCTGGGCGCCAAAGGCGTCGGCGCAGCGGGCGATGAGGTCTGGATCCTCCACGGCGGCGGTGTTGAGGCTGACCTTGTCGGCCCCGGCCCGCAGCATGGCGCGGGCGTTCTCAACCGTTCGCAGACCGCCGCCCACCGAGAGCGGCATGAAACAGACGTCGGCGGTGCGGGCGATCACCTCGATCATCGCCCCACGGCCCTCGTGGCTGGCGGTGATGTCGAGAAACATCAGCTCGTCCGCCCCGGCGGCGTCATAGGCCGCGGCCTGCTCGACCGGGTCGCCGGCGTCGCGCAGCTCGACGAAGTTGACGCCCTTGACCACCCGCCCATCCTTGACGTCCAGGCACGGGATCACCCGGACCTTCAGCATCGCGCCGCCGTCAGGGCCTCGGCCGGCTCGATGTTTCCGGCGTAGAGGGCCCGGCCGAGCACGGCGCCCGCCACTGGCGTGCCCGGTCGGGCGATGAGGCGCTCGATGTCGGCGACGCTGGCCAGGCCGCCGGCGGCGATCACCGGAATGCCAACCTGGTCGGCGATGGCCCCGAACACCTCGATGTTGAAGCCGAGCTGGGCGCCGTCGCGGTCGATGTCGGTGACGATCAGCGCGCCGACGCCGGCATCCTCGAACCGTCGGGCGACGCTGGCGGCGTCGAGACCGGTCTCCTCGGTCCAGCCCTCGATGGCGACGCGGCCGCCGCGCACGTCGACGCTGACGGCGATCTGCTCGGGCCAACGGCGTGCGGCGGCCTTGACGAGATCGGGGTCGCGGACTGCGGCGGTGCCGACGATCACGCGGCTGACGCCCGCCTCGATCCAACGCTCGATGTCGGCCATGGAACGGACGCCGCCGCCGAGCTGAACAGGGATCGAGACGGCGGCGAGGATCTTGCCCACCGCGGCGTCATTCACCGCCCGGCCGGCGACCGATCCGTCGAGGTCGACGACGTGCAGCCAGGAAAAGCCCGCCTTGGCCCAGGCGCGGGCCTGGGCGGCGGGATCGTCGTTGAACACCGTGGCGGTGGCGAAGTCGCCGCGCACGACGCGCACGCACTTGCCGTCCTTCAGGTCGATTGCGGGGTAGAGGATCATGGCCGCCATTCCAGGAAGTTGGCGAGCAGGGCGAGGCCCGCGGCCTGGGATTTCTCGGGGTGGAACTGGACGCCGGCCAGCGAGCCGTGCGTCACCGCCGCGACAACCGGCCCGCCATGGTTGGCGCAAGCGGCGACGTCGGCGGGGTCGGCGGGTGTGAAAGCGAAGGAGTGGGTGAAGTACATGTCGACGTCGGCCGGCAGGCCGGCGAAGAGCGGATTGTCCGAGGCGAAGGCGACCGCGTTCCAGCCGACATGCGGCACCTTATTGCGTGCTCCCTCGGGCGTCAGTCGCGCCACATCGCCGGCGATCCAGCCCAGGCCCGGAGTCTCGCCGAATTCCAGGCCGCGCGTGGCCATGAGTTGCATGCCGACGCAGATGCCGAGGAATGGCGCGCCACGGCCGCGCGCCGCCGTCTCGATCGCCTCGACCACGCCGGGCCGGGCGTCGAGGGCCCGCCGGCAGGCCGAGAAGGCCCCGACTCCGGGCAGAACCACGGCGTCGGCCCGGGCGATGGCGTCCGGATCGTCAGTGGTGAGGATCGCCGGAGGATGCGCCAAGCCGGCGGCGGCCCGCTGCAGGGCCTTTTCCGCCGAGCGCAGGTTGCCGGAGCCGTAGTCGATGAGCGCGACCGCGCGGGTCATGAATAGCTACAGAACGCCCTTGGTGGAGGGGGCCTGGCCGAGGGTCTTGGGGTCCGGCTCGACCGCCGTCCGCAGGGCCCGGGCCAGGGCCTTGAAGCCGCTCTCGGCGATGTGGTGCGAGTTTTCGCCGTAGAGCGTCTCCAGATGCACGCAGGCGCCGGCGTGCATGGCGAAGGCGTGGTGGAACTCCTTGAACAATTCGGTGTCCATCTCGCCGACCTTCGGCCGTGAGAAGGTCACCCGCCAGACCAGGTAGGGCCGGTTGGAGAGGTCGATGGCGCAACGCGTCAAGGTCTCGTCCATGGGTATGTAGGCCGAGCCGAAGCGGCGGATGCCCTTGAAGCCGTCCAGAGCCCGTTGGAACGCCTGGCCGAGGACGATGCCGGTGTCCTCGACCGTGTGGTGCATGTCGATGTGCAGGTCGCCCTTGGTTTCGACCTCCAGGTCAAAGCCGCCGTGGCGGGCGAAGCTGTCGAGCATGTGGTCGAAGAAGCCGACACCGGTGGCGACCTTCGAGACGCCGGCGCCGTCGAGGTCGAGGCGGACCCGGATCTGGGTCTCCTTGGTGTCGCGGGTAACCTCGGCGGTGCGGCCCATCTTACAGTCCCCTGGCGGCGGCGAGATCCTTCAGCCGCACCTGCGGCCGCGGGCCGAAGTGGGAGACCACCTCCGCCGCGGCGATCGAACCCAGCCGCCCGCAGTCGGCGAGCGAGCGGCCGGCGGCCAGACCGGTGAGAAAGCCGGCGGCGTACTGGTCGCCGGCGCCGGTGGTGTCGACCAGCTGCGCCGCCGGCTCGCAGGCAATCTGCTGTTCCCCGTCGCCGGCGAGAATCACGGAGCCTTGGGCGCCGCGGGTGACGGCGGCGATCTTCACTCGTCCGCGCAGATGCCCGAGGGCCTGGGCGAAATCGGTCTGGAAGAGCGCGGTCGCCTCGGCTTCGTTAGCGAACAGCACGTCGACTTCGGTGTCGATGAAGGCCAGCAGCTCGGCCCGGTGACGCTCGACCACGAAGGCGTCGGAGAGGCTGAAGGCGATCGTTCGGTTCGCGGTCCGGGCGGCGGCGGCGGCCTTGGTGAAGGCGGCGCGTGCGGCGGGCGGATCGAAGAGGTAACCCTCAAGGTAGAGGATCTCGGCTTGGGCGATGGCCTCCGGCAAGACGTCGGCCGGGGTCAGCTCCACCGCCGCGCCCAGAAAGGTGCACATGGTCCGCTCACCGTCGGGGGTGACGTTGATCAGACACCGGGCCGTCGCCGGGCCGCCGGCGAGCGGCGCAGATTCGAAATTCACCCCGATGGCGCGGATATCGTGGGTGAACACCTCGCCGAGGCCGTCGGTGGCGACCTTGCCGACGAACAGCGCCCGGCCGCCGAAGCTGGCGACCCCGGCGATGGTGTTGGCCGCCGAGCCGCCCGAAGCCTCAACGCCGGCGCCCATGCGGGCGTAGAGTTCCTGCGCCCGCGCCTCGTCGATCAGCCGCATCGAGCCCTTGGTGAGCTGCTCGGACTCCAGAAAGGAGTCCTCGGCGCTGGCCAGGACGTCGACGATGGCGTTGCCGATGGCGGCGACGTCGTAGAGAGCGGTCATGCGGGCTCCGACTATGAGGCGACGGCGACGTACAACAGACGCTCGCAGATTGCGAGCATGGCGCTCTAAGCCCGCCCTTCTGACTTTCGCTGCGTCATCCCGCACGGAGGGCGTGCAGCGCCCGAAGATGCGGGACGGGCAATGCCGTACCAGCCGCTCCTGGGCCCCGGATAGCGCGCTGCGCTCGCTTCCGGGCTGACGCATGGGAAGAGGGCGCTCACGCCCCCAGGAACAACTCCCGTGAAGGGCAGAGATCGGCCACCAGGCACTCGCCGCACTTTGGCTTGCGCGCCAGGCAGACATAGCGTCCGTGCAGGATCAGCCAGTGGTGTGCGCGGCTGCGGCGCTCCGGCGGGACCACGCGCATCAAGTCGGCCTCGACCAGCTCCGGGGTCTTGGCCTTGGAGAGGCCCAGGCGATGGGCGACCCGGAACACGTGGGTGTCCACGGCGATGGCCGCTTCGGCGCCCAGTTCGTTGAGCACCACACTGGCGGTCTTGCGGCCGACGCCCGGCAGGGCCTGCAGCGCCGCGCGGTCGAGCGGGACTTTGCCGCCATGCTGCTCCAGCAGGATGCGCGAGAGCGCGACGACATTCTTGGCCTTGGTGCGGAAGAGGCCGATGCTGGCGATGAATGGCGTCAGTCCCGCCTCGCCGAGCGTGAGCATTTTTTGCGGCGTGTCCGCGACCTTGTAGAGTTCGGCCGTCGCCTTGTTGACCGAGACGTCCGTGGCCTGGGCGGAGAGCACGACCGAGACCAGCAGGGTGTAGGGCGAGGCGTAGACGAGCTCGGTACGCGGATCGGACGTCCTGGCGGCAAACCGGTCGAAAATCTCCGCGATCCGCGGAGCATCCTTTGAAGCGCGCGCCATCGACCAAACTTGGTCTGGTTCGCCAGCCTCGCCAAGGCCGGAACCAATGGTTAAGGATGGGGACCGGATGGACGGCCCCTTCTACATGGACGCGGTCATCACGCCGCATCGCTCGCTCTCGCAGCGCGGGTTCATCGTCCTGATTTCGGTGCTGACCACGATCAACGCCTTGAGCGCCATCGTCTTCCTGCGGATGGGCGCCGCGCCGGTTCCGGCCTTCCTCGGCCTGGACGTGTTCGCGCTAACCCTGGCCCTCCTCATCAACCGGCGAGGGGGGCTGAACCGCGAGCGGGTGCAGGTCACCGCCTCGGAAATCCACGTCTGGCGCGAGACGCCGAAGGGCGCCGAGACCCTCTGGCGCTCGCCGACCGCCTTCACCCGGGTGGCGCTCGTGGGTGCGGACGAGGACGATCCGGACCTGCAGCTGCGCCTCTCCGGCCGCGGCGTCGCCGTGGCCCGGGCCCTCTCACGCGCCGAGCGCTGCGACTTCGCCGCCGCCCTGGAGCGGGCAGTCCGCAAAGCCCGGGCCGGCGACGCCAACCTCTAGGTCTTTCGCAGCAAGGCCGGGCCGACCAGTGTCTGCAGAAGCGGCGTGCGCGGAAACGGCTCGCCGCGATAGTGGCGGAAGCCCTCGGCCAACTCGGCGTCGAACGCCGCGCCGCGGCGGCGGGCGAAGGCCTCCATCTGGGCCGGGAAATCCGGCGAACCGTGCTGCCTGGCCACCCAGTCGATCTGGCTGACGTGGGCGCGCAGCATCTGCAGCTTGGTGTCGAACACGACGCCGACATCGACGGCGAAGTCGGGCTCAACGTAGCGCCCGTCCCGGTCGCGCCCGCCGATCGGATCGGTGAAATAGAGGTGGGGGATGGCGTCGAGCGGCGGGGCGGGGCCGGTGCGGTAGTTGGGCGCCGATGCGGCGAAACAGGCGTCGCGGACCAGGGCGCTCGCCGCCTCGTGGTCGGGGTGATAGTCGGCAGGCGCCGCGGCGATGACAACGGTAGGCGCCACGGCGCGGATCAGCTCGGCCACCTGCCGGCGGGTGGGGTCGTCGTTGAACAGGCCGAGATCGGGCAGGCCAAGGCAGCGATACTCTGCCCCGATCATCGCCGCCGCCCGCGCCGCCTCGTCGCGACGGATGTGGGCCGTCTCCTCGGGACCGGAGTCGCGCGAGCCGCAGTCGCCGGCGGTGAGCGTGGCGATCACGATGTCATGACCGGCCCGCGCCAGGAGGGCCAGGGTTCCCGCCGCCAGGGTCTCGATGTCGTCCGGGTGGGCGTGCGCCGCCAGGATCCGCGCCATGGCGTCTCTCTAAGCCGCGCGCAGGCGGCTCGCTAGCGCGGCGCGCGCTCAGCCAGAGGAGCGCGAGGACCGGCGGTAGGCCCAGTTCGATCGCCATCAGCACAAGGAAAACCGGGTGCGGCGCGCCGACCGCTAACCAGGAGAGCCCGCGTCCGACGCCCCCCCACGAAGAAGGTCGCCGCCAGCCATGGCGTGCGGCCGCCGTGACGGTTTAGGTCGCGGGCGGTGTCGAGCAGGAGCAGACCGAAGGCCCCCCAAAGAGCGGCGTAGAATCTGAGCTCGCTGTCCATCGTCGCTGGCCAGGCCGGCGTATCGGGGCCGGACCAGCCGGTGAGGGCGTCAAATGCGCCCTCGGCCAGCCAGGCGGTCGGCGCTGCGCCCGCCAGGAGGATCGACAGGGTGATCAGCACCGCCGAGGCCCCGAGCAGGCCCAGCAAGAACCGTAAGGCGAGGCGCACGGCGGATCCTCCACTACAGGACGGCTTCAGCGCTCTATGGGATTGAGTCGTCCTGGCAAGCCCGCGGCTAGCCGCGCCACTCTACCCAGGCGCCGTGGGGATGGGCCGTGGCCAGAACCCGCTCGCCGCCATCTGGCCAGAGTGTGAGGCGCAGCTCCATCATGCCCGGATTGTCGGGCGCAGGCTCCATGCGCAGCCAGGCGAGGGATGCGTCCGCGCGCGCCTCGGCGCCGAACGCCGCCAAAACCTCGACCAGCGCCGCCTGGCTCTCGGCCGGCATGTACTGGAAGAACACTGAATGGAAGACAACGGTTGTCACGCCCGCTTGTGGCGCGGCGTGGCGGCGGGTCCAGGCGACGGCGTCTTCGCATTCGACCGTGACGCCGGCCTCCAGGGCGTCGGCGACGGCGGCTTCGAAGCGCGCCAGACGGTCGAACTGGTCGGGCCATACATAGGCGCCGAGGCGCCGGCGCTGAGCCGGGTCAGCCAGCGCCACCGGGCTGCGGTCGCAGGCGCCGCGGGCGGTGACGTGGGCCGGCGCGTCGAGCTTAGGCGGATCGCCCCGCCACTCGGCGTCGATGACGACCCGCGCACTTTCTGGCCCCCAGGCGAAGGTCTCGCCGTAGCGATAGCGCCGCCGGTCCCAGAGCTGGTTCAAGCCGGCGCTGGCCCCCAGTTCGAGGGTCCGCAGCGGTAGGCGCGTCGCGGCTGCGACCTCCAGAAAGCCCGGAAGCAGCACAGCGGAGCGGCGCGGTTCATTGGTCTGGGGCTCATGGCGCATGAAGGCGGCAGTGCGCTCGGCCTCGCTACGCACGAAGGCGAGGGCCTGCGGCCAGGCGACCGCGGCGTCGCCGGGACGGTCGTGGCGCGGATAGGTCTGGGCCAAAGCCGAGTCGGGCGTCTCCAGCACGAATTCATTCAGGGCCCCCAGCCAGCGCAGAGCCGCGGCGTCGTCGAACACGGTTCGGCGAGCAGCGTCCGCCCAGGGTGCGAAGGCGGCTTGGAGCGACGGCTCGCTTGGCAGGGCCTCGGCCGCCCGCTCCAACAGCCCGCCGGAAAACGGCGAGCCGAGGGCTGCGCAAGCCGCCGCCTGCATCTTCAGGACCTCGGTCACAGCGTCGTAGGCGGCCATAATCGGGAAGTGAGGGTCATCGCCCGCGCCGGTCAATCTTGATCGGGGCGTTCAACCTGCCGGCAGCGGAATCGCTGTGGTGTGCTTCATCACCTCCATGGCGAAGGCGGAACTGACGTCCGACAGCCGGACGCTGCGGATGAGGCGCTTGTAGACCGCGTCGTAGGCGGCGATGTCGGCCACCTGCAGCTTCAGCAGATAGTCCACGTCGCCAGCCATGCGGTAGAACTCGACGATCTCGGGGATGCGCCGCACGGCGGCGGCGAACTCGCTCATCCAGGCGTCGGAATGCTCCGGCGCCCGGATGGAGACGAACACCGTCACCCCGACACCCAGCCGCTCCGCGTCGAGCAGCGCCACGCGCCGGCGGATGATCCCTTCGTCCTCCAGGCGCTTGATGCGCCGCCAGCAGGCATTGGCTGAGAGCCCCACGCGCTCGGATACCTCGGCGATCGACAGCGAGGCGTCGTCTTGCAGCGCGCCGAGGATGCGCAGATCGGCGGCATCGACGCTTTCAGCGCCAGACGGTGATTTCATCCCAATTCTCGCGGCTGAAGCAGGAGGGTTTGGGAGCACATTAGCCCAATCCTGGGTTATCGTCTCCAGATCGGCGCAAACCTGGGGATGCAGCGATGCGGCTTCGCGTGTTCAACGAGCATCCGTCTTCGGTCGGGGAGAGCTATTTCGAGCACCAGCGCGTCGCGCTGTCGGTGGGTCTGCGACTCGTGGGGGCCGGCCTGGCCTGCAGCGTGCACGCCTTCGCCCCCTGGCTGTTCGTCGATACCGGCAGCCGCACCATCTTCGACCTGCATCGCCGCCTGACAACGCGCCGCGCCGCGGCAGATGTCGCCGAGCCCCCGCAAGGCCTAGCGGCTTGACCCTGACGGAGCGCCTGCGCGACTGGACGCCAGGAGTCCTGACGGCCTGCGGTGTGGCGGGCGCCGCCTGGTTGGCCGGCCGCGGGCAAACCGCCGCCTTTGGCCGCGCCTGGCTGGAGCCGGTGGTGGCGGCGATCCTGCTGGGCATCGTGGCCCGCAACCTGTTCCAGCTCCCGGCCGCCTGGAAGCCCGGGATCGTCTTTTCGGCCAAGCGGCCGCTGGAGGTCGCGATCGCCCTGCTGGGCGTCGCGGTCGATCCGGCCGCCCTGCGCGCCGCGGGCGCTTGGCTCATCGCCGGCCCGGCGGTGATCGTCATCCTGGCGCTGGCCGCCAGCTACGGCCTGTCGCGCCTGGTGGGTCTCAACCGCCGGCAATCGACGCTGGTCGCCTGCGGCAACTCGATCTGCGGCAATTCGGCCATCGCCGCCGCCGCCCCGGTGGTCGACGCCACCCATGACGAGGCGGCCTCGGCCATCGCCTTCACCGCCGTGCTCGGCGTGATCGCCGTGCTCGTCCTGCCGCTGATCAGGACCACGCTCGGCCTGACCCCGGTGGCCTATGGCGCCCTCGCCGGCCTCACGGTCTACGCGGTGCCGCAGGTGCTGGCGGCCACCGCCCCGGTCGGCGGCGCGGCGGTGCAGGTGGGCGCGATGGTCAAGCTTGCCCGGGTGATGATGCTGGGCCCGGTGCTGGCGGCGGTGTCCGTCGGTCGTGGCGGAACGGCGCGGGGCTTCGGCCAGGTCATTCCCTGGTACATCCTGGTCTTTATCGGCGCTGCGGCTCTGCGCATGCTCGGCCTGGTTCCCGGCTGGGCGTCGGCGCCGCTGGGGACGGCGTGCGATCTCCTGACCCTTGTCGCGATGGCCGCGCTCGGCCTGTGCACGGACCTGCGGGCCGCGAAAGCGGCGGGAGTGCGGATGGCGATGGCCGCATCGGTCTCGTTGCTGGCGCTGGCCGGCATGAGCCTCTGCCTGCTGCGGTTGCTGAAACTCGCCTAGCCGGCCAACAGCTCCCGCAGGGGCGCCCAGGTCATCCGATGGATCGGGCAGGGTCCGAGCGCGCGTAAGGCCGCCGCGTGGGCCGGCACGCCATAGCCCTTGTGGGCGGCGAAACCGTAGCCGGGAAACTCGGCGTCGAGAGCCGCCATGAGCCGATCGCGGGCGGTCTTGGCGAGGATCGAGGCGGCGGCGATCGAGGCGCTGATTCCGTCACCGCCGATCACCGCCTCGGAACGACAGCCAAATTCGAAGGCCTTGTCGCCATCGACCAGAGCGAAAGCCGGGGCATGGCTCAAGGCGTCGACCGCGCGCCGCATGGCCAGCGCGGTGGCGCGCAGGATGTTGAGTTCGCCGATCTCATCCACCGAGGCGAAGGCGACCGCCCAGGCGAGGGATTCCGCCTTGATCCGCGGCTCCGCCGCTTCACGCTGGCGGGCGGTCAGACGCTTGGAATCGTCGAGTCCGTCGAGCCGCGCGCGGGGGCGCAGGATCACCGCGGCGGCGCAGACCGGCCCAGCCCAGGGCCCGCGGCCGGCCTCGTCGACGCCACACACCGGACCCGGCCGCGCGCGCTCCAATCGGAGGTGGACGCCGCTCATCCGAGCTTCGCCACTTCGGCGTGGCGGAAACAGCCGGTCAGGTGGTCGTTGACCATGCCCACGGCCTGCAGGAACGCGTAGACAATCACCGGACCACAGAACTTGAAGCCCTTGGCCTTGAGGACCTTGGCGATCTCGGCGGCGAGCGGCGTCTCGGCTGGAACCTCTCCGATCGAGCCCCAATGGTTCTGGATCGGTTTGCCGTCGGTGAACGCCCAGAGAAAGGCGGAGAAATCCTCGCCGCGCTCGCGCATGTCGAGCCAGATGCGCGCGCCGCTGATCGCCGCGTCGATCTTGGCGTTCGAGCGGACGATGCCGGCATCGGCCATCAGCCGCGCGCGGTCGGCCTCGCCGAAGCGGGCCACGACCTCCGGGTCGAAATCGGCGAAGGCGGCGCGAAAAGCCTCGCGCTTCCTGAGAATGGTGATCCAGGCGAGTCCGGCCTGGAAGCCGTCCAGCACCAGCTTTTCCCAGAGGGCGCGGCTGTCGTATTCCGGCACGCCCCATTCCTCGTCGTGATAGGCGAGGTAGAGGGGATCCTTCACGCTCACCCAGCCACAGCGGCCTTCGTCCATGCGCATCCTCAATGTCGCCGACTTCAACTGGATGACCGGCGCCGAGCGCCACACCGCCAACCTCTCGCTGTTCGATATCTGCCGCAAGTTCACTCTGGCGGCGACCCGCGCGGATCATTTGGTTGTGGAGTTTTCCGACCGCGCCGTGGCGCGGATCGCGACACCCTGGCGGCCGGGCGCGGACCGACGTTTCCTGCAGGTGGTCGATGAGCTGAAGCCGGACCTCATCCTGCTGCACTTCGCCGACCAGATCGGCAACGCCGCGCTGGCCGAGGCGCGGCGGCTCTCGCCCGGCGTCCTGGTCGTCGATATCAACATCGACCCGATCGACACTGAAAAGAACCTGCGACGCCTGGCCCTGCGCAAAGGCTTCGCCGACGCCCTCTTCGTCACCACCGCCGAGCCGGCCCTGGCCGAGTTCGTCGGGCCGGGCGCCTTCGCCGCCTTCCTGCCCAATCCGGTCGACCGGGCGATCGAGACCGGCCGCGTCTTCGAGACCGAGCGACCGGACTTCGATCTGTTGTTTCCCGCCTCCGACGCCGGGCCGCGCGAGATCGGCCCCGAGCGCCTGGCGCCGGCCGAGGCCGTGGCGCGGCTGAAAGCGGCCGTTCCGAGCCTGCGCGCGCTGACCCCCGGCGTCGGCGGCGAGCCGAAGGCGCGCGGCGTTCGCTATTTCGAGGCCCTGGCCTCGGCGCGGGTCGGCTGGTCGCTGTCGCGCCGCGCCAGCCTGCCGCTCTACGCCTCCGACCGCATGGCCCACTTCTTCGGCTGCGGCCTCGCTGTGCTCCTCGATCGGCGGCCCGGGTTCGAGCGGTTCTATTCAGACGAGGAAGCCGTGTTCTACGACGACCTCGACGGCCTCGCCGCGTCGCTGCGCGATCTGATGGCCGACGACGCGGCCACGCGTGATCTCGCCCGCCGGGGCTGGGGCAAGACCTGGGCGTTGTTCGATAGCGGCCGGGTGCTGGGATACGTGCTCGCGCAACTCGCCGATGACGGCGGCGCGACGGGCTACGAGTGGCCGTGCGAGCGCTGGGGTTAGATCGGCAGCGGCGCGAGGTCCGGCTCGACCCAACTGCGGCGCGCCGCGACAGAAAACAGTCGTTCATAGCTGTAGTGAGCCAGAGGCCAGTCCGAACGACCCAGGCGGGAGGCGAGCAATTTGCCAAGCGCCTCGGCGCGGCTCAGATCCGACCGGTCGCGCAGGAAGGCGCGGACCACTCGGATCGAGGCCTGGGTGATGGTCTCGTGGTAGCCGCTCTCATCAGTGTTGGGCGTGCCGGTCGCTTCGTTGTAGGCGCGAATCAGCTCCGGCATTTCGAGCTCGGGGACTCGTGTCGATTGCGCCATCAGCCAGACCAGCGCGGCGAAATGGGCCGCGTGAGTCCACTCCGCCTTTGGGAGGGTGCGGGATTCGACCCCGCGACCGATGTGGTCGATGTCGGATTCGGTAAACATGGGAGAGCTCCTGGGACGGGGCTCGGCGAGGGCGCGCGCAGCAAAGTCCCCGCCGGAGCGGGGTTTGGGCCTTCAGAAGGTTCGAAAGGCGCAGGCCAACACTGCCGCGAGGGGACGTTGCTCGGATTGTTGTTGGCGCTGAGACCGGACCATGACGCGCTTCTAGCGGAGGCGGGACAGGCTAGCCAAGCCCCAGCTTTGCCGCGAGGCCGCTGTTCTGGCCGAAGGTCGCCAATCCACTAGCGGCACCACAATTCGGCGCGGATCAGGTGCGGCTTCGGACACGGGCTGGGCGGCAGCGGTAAGGGCGTTCCGGGCTTCCAGACGCCGAGGCGTTGCTGGATATTCGGCATCTCGGAGTCGATCACGGCCAGGCTATTGCCGTCGTTGTATCGCGTGGCGCTGCGATAGCGCAGCACCTGCCGATAGGTGTCTTGAGGCGTGAGCGCGCTGACCGAGATCCAGAAGCCGTAAGGCGCGTTCTCTGTGGGCTCGACCGAGATGATGTCGCCTCTCAATGGGCCCGCCGCAATGAATCGGGTCTCCTGATTATTGTTGCGGCCGGTCGAGCGCTCGTAGATGCGCTCGAAACGATCATCGGCCCGGCGATAGGCCAAGACCTGCGTGTAGACGACCCGGTCGCCATCCCCGCTGCGCAGGCTGGCGGTTTGGACCAGTAGGAGGGGCTGACCGCTGACGCCGTGGGGCCGGACGACCTCCGCGCCGGAAAGAAAATGAACGTCCGAGAAGATCTCGGAGAGCGACTGAGTGGGCAGGTTGCCGCGAAGCTGAGCATCGCAGGGCGCCGTGAGGCTGGCGCGCAGGCAAAGCTTGATCGGGCCGGGCGCGTCGCCTTCCCCGTAGATCGGATCTTTGATCGGCTCGCCTTGCGTGGCGGTGAATCGCCAAGGCGCGCGGGTGGCGAAGGGCTTGGCGAGGTCGATATCGGCGATCACTGCCGGCGATGGCGCGGCGACTGCAGACGACGCGCCGGCGATCGCGACGAACGTCGAGCAAACCGCTGGCCACAGTTTTCCGTAGCTTCTCATCACGGCGCCCCGGTCCGAGCTCAATAGGTCACTGACGGCAGCCAGGCCCCGGCGGGCTCGTTGTAGAGACCGATCGTCATTCAAGGTCAGGGTCTGGGTGATGCGTAGTCCCGCCTCCAGCGTCCAGCGCAGCAGAGCGTGGTTACGGGTGGGGATCAGGAACCCAGGTCCGAGAAAGGCCTCGGCCGCCGCGATCAGGGCTTTCAGGTCGTCGTTGGTTTCGCCGACGGCGTGGCCGAAGAAGGCGATCATCGAAGCGTAGCCGGTG